>Ga0194047_10000012_pt1 | contig 167172 bp, 156 predicted proteins | sample JunL225m_MetaG_2_FD_160070 | JGI IMG/M metagenome (GOLD analysis project Ga0194047, IMG submission 160070) | Anoxic zone freshwater microbial communities from boreal shield lake in IISD Experimental Lakes Area, Ontario, Canada - Jun2016-L221-5m | ecosystem: Environmental > Aquatic >... | reverse complement strand
CTCCACCACCAGCAGGGCCACCTCCCCCATGTGGGCCGCCACCTCCACCACCAGGACCCCGTCCGTCCGCCTGAACTATAAATGGAGAGGTTATAATAACTACTCCTATAATTAAAGCTGTAAGACAGATATTTTTTTTCATCGGTTTTCTCCTGTTATGGAAAGATAGCTTAACTGTATGTCCAGTATCTGTTATCTTGAGTAAAGATGGTATTTTTTTGACGACCATTTTTATTATTTCCAGCGCATAATTTTCAGCCTTTAAGCTCTTTAATAAAGAAAAATCGACACATAAAAGTTTCTCCGCAATATTTTTTTTGTCGACCACAAGTTTTTTGGAAATCCGGCGTCAAATTAAGGATATTTTCAAGACCGGATAGAAATACAAATCACAAAACAAAGGATCAGATTATGAAAAAAATTTTACTGGTCATTACTCTTTGTCTTCTTTCGTCCCACACAGTTCAGGCTGAATTTAAAACAGGAAACGGGCTGGTTACCGCCTGGCGGGAATACCAGAAGTCAAGCGAAGGGAAGCCTTACAATTCCAATGATGATGGATTCTACACTGGTTATATAGCAGGCGTATACGATTCATCAACGCATACTCTTTTCCGAATACCTGACGGTGCAACACTTGGACAGGCTTGTGACGTGGTCGGCAAGTGGCTTGATCGACACCCCGAAGAGCTGAATAAACCAGCTCATCAACTGGTCATTAAAGCTTTAAAAGAGGCGTTTCCTACTTCAAAGATATCAGCTAAAATAAAGTAACAGCCTTTCAATACCTACCAATTCCTCATTATTTACTGCGAAATGGATTTCCGGGATTGAACCGCTCTACGAATCAGAGGATGCACCCTTGATCACCGATGATGGAGGAACCCCGAGAAAGGGTAAGCTGAATGCATCAAAAGCCAAAGCTCTTTGTGAGAAGATCGATTGTGCACGAGGAAATGATGAACTCCATATCACGGATAATGATTAAGCAGAATCGTAATATCTATCAATTTTTTGATTATAAATCTCGAAATAACACGTCACACACATCATTCTTTACATGTATGCAAATCTCCTGACGGATGCTTTGCTCTTTACCTCTCCGGATGGAACAGTAACAATGAAATCATAGTGGCTCCTGGCAGAACAGCCGGAGCTGAAAGCGTTTCAGAAAAAGTTTCTGTGTTCTGATTCTCCATACCCATACAAACTAATTCATCTCAAAGTCAGGTTACTGTAGACAGGAGGACGAGACTCATGAGCGTTTATCATTACCTGTTTGCAGGCTTACTCATCTTTCTGCTTCTGGCAGTGCTTGCCGGATTGGCAAGTATCATTCTTCATATCGGAGGTTAAAAAAACACACATGGATTTCATTGTCTTGCTCACCTTTTTCGGCTGCATGGTTTATCTGATCTATGCCATTGTCAATCCTGAAAAATTTTAAACCTGTCACGTTATGTTACTGCTTTTTGTATTGGTATTGATTGTCCCTGTCCTGCTTTCGTGGCCCCTTGGGCTCGCCATGACCCGACTGATTGACCCTGCTCAGGATTCCGGTTATGGTCGCCTGACTGCACGGATCTTGAGCAAAGCAGGGGGTGAGGCTGTCGTTGAAGAGCAGGAGTGGAAATGCTATCTCTTTTCGATGATGATCTTCAATGTGGCAATGTTCGCGTTTGTGGCAATTGTCCTTTCGCTGCAGCAGTGGCTGCCGCTGAATCCCGATGGAAAAGGAGCGCTTGAAGCAAGCCTTATTTTCAATACTGTGGCCTCGTTTGTAACAAATACCAACCTCCAGCACTATTCCGGTGAGGTATCCATGAGCTATTTCTCCCAGTTATTCGGGTTGATGTGGCTGCAGTTTTTTTCAGCGGCGACCGGGATTGCCGCGCTTACGGCTCTTGCCAGAGCGCTCGGCGGGAAAAAAACTGTAGGTAATTTTTACAGCGATCTGTTGCGCACGGCTTTTTTTGTTCTGTTGCCGCTTGCGCTTCTTGTCGCCCTTCTTCTTCTGGCCGGAGGTGTCCCTATGACCATGGATGGCGCGGCCATAGCCCATACCCTTGAAAATGCAACGCAAACCATAGCCAGAGGGCCTGTAGCTGCAATGGAGGCAATTAAACAGCTGGGAACCAACGGCGGCGGATGGTTCGGACCGAATTCAGCTCATCCTTTCGAAAACCCTTCTTTCTTTACCAATATCCTGGGGTGCATCAGTATTCTGCTGATCCCAATGGCCGCAGTCTGGATGTTTGGACGCATAACCGGGCGTATGCGTGATGCCGTTGTGATATTTTCTGTCATGATGACACTGCTTGTTTTTAAAGCCGGTGCAGCGGTCTGGCTTGAAAGCGATCCAGCAACAGCACTTTCAGCGCTTCCTGTCGAGGCCGCATCGAATCCTGAAGGGAAGGAGCTTCGTTTTGGAACCAGCACAGGCGCGCTCTGGGCAGCAGTTACGACGGCTACCAGCAATGGTTCGGTTAACTGCATGCACGACAGTCTTAACCCGCTCACAGGACTTGTTCCACTTGTCGGGATGTGGCTGAATGTTGTTTTTGGCGGTGTCGGGGTTGGTTTGATCAATATGTTTGTGTTTATCATTGTCGGTGTGTTTATCTGCGGGATGATGGTTGGCCGTACCCCGGAATATTTTGGCCGAAAGGTTGAAACCCCTGAAATGACGCTTGCTCTGCTTGCCCTACTGGTTCATCCTGCTCTGATTCTCGGTGGAACGGCTCTCTTTGCTTCCACACCCTTAGGCGCCGCAACTGTCAGAAATCCGGGGGCTCACGGTTTTACAGAAATTCTTTATGAGTTTTCGTCTGCATCCGCCAATAACGGCTCTGGCTTCGCTGGACTCGGCAACAGCAGCGCTCCATGGAACATTGCTACCGGCATTGTGATGCTGCTTGGGCGCTATATCCCGATCATTCTACCTCTTGCCATTGCCGGTTCATTGTCGATAAAAAAACCGGTTCCGGTAACAGCAGGAACACTCAGGACCGATACCCTGCTTTTTGGACTCATTATTTTAGGGAGTGTTGTTTTTATAGGCGCACTTCTTTTTTTACCGGTAGCCGTTCTTGGCCCTGCAGCTGATCATCTTACTGCAACATTGGATTGAACCATGAAGTTTTCGATGAATTAATATATAGATCGTGATGAAAACTAATCCCTTACCGAATATCTATGATCAGGTTAAATCTGAGCGCCATCAGACAAGAACATCATCAATTTTTGAAAAAAAGCTTGTTTTGAGCGCTTTGAGTCGGGCCTTAGTGATGCTTGATCCCAGAGTTATGGTAAAAAATCCTGTCATGTTTGTTACAGAAGCAGGAGCAGTACTGACAACGCTTATTGCCATTTTAAATGCATTTTCCGGAGCTGGGCACCAGCTCTATACGGTTGCTGTGATGATCATCCTATGGCTTACGGTGATGTTTTCAAACTTTGCAGAAGCCCTTGCTGAAGCTCGTGGGAAGGCGCAGACAGACAGTCTCAAACGTACACGTCAGAATACACTAGCCCGGAGAGTAAAAGATGGCAAGGAGGAGTCTGTAAGCTCTGACGAGCTCCGTGAAGGCGACCGGGTGAGGGTGTTGACAGGTGAAACCATTCCTGGAGATGGAGAGGTTGTTGAAGGGGCCGCCATGGTTGATGAATCAGCTATTACCGGTGAATCAGCACCGGTGATGAGAGAGGCTGGTGGTGACCGATCAGGTGTAGTCGGAGGAACAAGAGTTCTTTCGGACCAAATTACAGTGCGCATTTCCGTTTCAGCCGGAAACTCTTTTCTTGATAAAATGATCGCTCTTGTTGAAGGAGCAATCCGGCAGAAAACACCGAATGAACTTGCGCTGACCGTAACTCTTGCCGGACTGACGCTGGCCTTTTTACTGGTAACCGGGACTCTCTGGCCAATCGGTAAATATTTTGGAATAACGCTTCCGGTACCCACTCTTGTCGCTCTTCTTGTCTGCCTTATACCAACCACTATCGGCGCATTGCTCTCTGCCATAGGGATTGCGGGGATGGACCGTGCGCTGTCGGCTAATGTTCTGGCAAAGAGCGGCAAAGCTGTAGAACTCGCAGGTGATATTGATACCCTGCTACTCGACAAAACCGGCACGATTACGATCGGCAACCGCCAGGCAACGGATTATTTTCCTGTGCCCGGCGTAAGCAGGGAGCGGCTTGCGACAGTGGCAATGAAAGCGTCATTCGGCGACCAGACTCCTGAAGGGAAATCCATTATTATTCTTGCTGAAAAAACGCTTGGGATCAAGGGATCTGCAGATGATGAGGGAACGATTGTAGAGTTTTCAGCACAATCACGCATGAGTGGTATTGATTTTCCAGATGGTCAGAGTTTGCGTAAGGGAGCACCGGACACCCTTATAAACTACTGTGAACATCTGGGAGGTAATGTTTCTGAAATGATGCAGGAACTGGTTGACAACGTTGCTCGCAAAGGAATGACCCCTATTGCGGTGGCTGATGGGAAAGATCTTCTTGGTGTTATTGCCTTGTCTGATATTCTCAAACCCGGCATATCCGAACGATTTGCAAGGCTTCGTGCGATGGGCTTGCGTGTCGTAATGGTGACGGGTGATAACCCGCTGACTGCAGGAGCTATTGCCGCTCAGGCTGGTGTCGATGATTACATTGCCGAAGCACTTCCTGAAGACAAGCTGGCGTATATCCGAAAAGAACAGCAAGGCGGAAGGCTGCTTGCCATGATGGGCGATGGCACCAATGATGCGCCGGCACTGGCACAGGCTGATATAGGCGTTGCCATGAACTCCGGCACCCAGGCAGCCAAAGAGGCCGGCAATATGGTTGATCTCGACAGTGATCCGACAAAACTTATCGAGATTATTGAAATTGGAAAACAGCTGCTTATGACCCGTGGCGCGTTGACCACTTTTTCTATCGCCAATGATGTCGCCAAGTATTTTGCAATTATCCCAGCCATGTTTGTTCTGGCAATACCAGGGCTTGCAGTGCTGAACATCATGCATCTGTCGACACCGGAAAGTGCAATTCTGTCGTCATTGATTTTTAATGCCATCATCATCCCCATGTTGATACCTATTGCGATAAAGGGTGTCAAATACCGTCCAATGGGAGCTGATGCTACGTTACGCAAAAACCTTATCATCTATGGTCTCGGAGGAGTAATGGTGCCATTTGTGGGCATCAAGCTTATTGACATGCTTATTGCTTTAACCGGTCTTGTATAAACAAACGTGCTACTACTATGAAAACAACGCTATCATTAGGGGATATCACTCGACAATTGGCCGTATCATTTCGTCTTCTTCCTTTAACTGTTGTTATATGCAGTGGACTCTATACTGCTATCATTCTTCTTGCCGGTCAGGTTGTGCCTTTCTCCTCATCTGGCTCCCTTATCCGTTCTGAAAAAGGAGAGGTTGTCGGCAGTGAACTGATCGGGCAGCAGTTTACGCAGCCTAAATATTTCTGGTCCCGTCCATCGGCTGTTTCATGGAACGCTGCCAGTGCAGGTGCAAGCAATCTTTCACCTGCTTCACTCGCAATGCGACAAAAAACAGAAAAACTGCTTGCACCTTTTGCACTAAAGAAAGGGGAGAAAATTCCTGCTGATCTTGTTACTGCTTCAGGCAGTGGGATTGACCCTCACATCTCTTTTGCTGCTGCAAGATTTCAGGCTCCGAGAGTGGCCAAGGCAAGGGGCCTCTCTATGGATCAGGTCATGGCTGTTATCAACAGTCCGGAAAGTGGAAAAACCACCATCCCCTTACTTAATGAATCGCTGGTCAATGTCCTGCAGCTCAACAGGTCACTTGACCGACTGCAGAATTAATGCACCCAATTGAGCAGAATCAAAAGAACGCTATGGAGAGCAACAGGGCCGACAGTTTTTTGCGTCTCATCCAGCAGTCGCAAAAGGGTAAACTCAAGATCTATGTAGGCTACTGCGCCGGAGTGGGGAAAACCTGGCAGATGCTGCTGGAAGCAAGGCGTCTTATGGATAATGGCATTGATGTTGTTGTCGGTCTTGTAGAGACCCATAAAAGAAAGGAGACCGAAGCCCTTCTCTCCGGCCTCGAAATTATGCCACGAAAAAGCCTGCATTACCGGGGTATTGAAATTACCGAAATGGATATTGATGCGATACTCCAGCGCCGTCCTTCTGTTGTGCTTGTTGATGAGCTTGCGCATACCAATGTTCCTGGCTGCAGAAATTCCAAGCGTTATGAAGATGTTGAGGAAATTCTTGCTGCCGGTATTCATGTAATTTCAACCTTGAACATCCAGCATATAGAAAGTCTTTATGAAACGGTTGAACATGCAACCGGTGTAAAGGTCAAGGAGCGGGTGCCCGATCGTATTCTGGGGCTGGCCGATCAGCTTGTCAATGTTGATATCACGACCGATGATCTGCGTCAGCGCCTTACAGAAGGAAAGGTCTATGTTCCAGAACGTTCGGAAGCCGCCCTTTCCAATTTTTTCAGGACTGAAAACCTTGAGCAGCTCCGGGAGCTAACCATGAGGGAACTTGCTGCAAAGCTCGATGCGAAACGTCGAAACCAACTCCAAGATGAATCGGCCTCCAATCCTGATCAGCTGATGGTCTGCCTCAGCTCAAAAACACAGAACTGTGAAGCAATTCTACGCTATGCTTCGCGTATTGCAGGACGACTCAACAGAAACTGGTATGCGGTCTATGTGCAGACCCTCTCGGAGAGTCCTGCCAATATTGATGCCAGTGTACAGCGAATGCTTTCCAATACCCTTGTACTTGCCCAGCAGCTTGGGGCCACTGTATTTACCTATAAAGGAGACGATATAGTCAAAACCATTCTGCAGTTTGCCAGTGAGTATGGGGTTGGACACATCATCATTGGCAATTCTGGACGAAAGCTTCCTTTCTGGCAGCGAATCCAGGGAAAAAAAACCATTGTTGAGCGATTGATCAGCGAATGCCGCGGGATCAGCGTTATTGTACTTGATACGAGAGAAGAGAAGGCGAACGAGACAAAAAAATACTCTGCAACCAAACTCAGCAATCTTCTGACGGGCATCAAGCCGCAGGATGCATGGAAAGAACCGATCAGGAATGCAAGGGTTGTGTTGTGGGAAAATATTATTGAAATGGAAGAGGCGTTCCGCGAACTGTTACACGAATGCTGCATTGCTGATCCGGACATTGATGAAACCAGCGCATTACATGCTCTCGTTGAAAGGGAAAAACAGGGCGGTACTTTTATTGGAGAGGAAATAGCAATACCCCATGCGAGACTTGAAAATCTTAAAAAAACGATTATTGTTATCGGAGTCAACAAAACCGGTATTTATGACAAGGAATCAAGTAATACCGCCCGCATCATGTTTATGATGCTCTCTCCCCTTTCCGATCCAAACAGTCACATTAGAATGCTTGGACTGATCAGTAAAATGGTTTCTGAAAGTCAATGGCGCAGCATGGTTCTTGGTGCTGCGAACAAAAATGAGATTACCGCTCTTGTTAAAGAAAAGGTCAAACAGTTACAGTGATATTCATTACAGCGAGTCTTTCGAACAGGGGCGGGTTATCGACTGATATATCCCCATTTGCCTGTTTTCACATTTCCAATTCTAACCGGCGCCAGTCCCTCTGAAAAATCTCCTGCACCATCAAACCGGGGTTTGATGACCATCTGACCAATCCTATATCCTGAATTAATCAGGCAAGTCTGCTGGATGTCTTTAATCTTGTCGCAGCCAAAAAGGGAACACAGAAATGCGAAGAGAACAACTGCCTGTCTATACCTTGTGAAGGGGAATGTGAGCATGTTCTCGCCTGTTTTACCGCAAATTATTGCAAACGAAAAGAGCTCAGGTTAAAACTTCAACCGATGAAACGCCATAGTCGCAAATGGTTATGGCGATGGTCACAGGTTTGCAACAAACCGGACACTCCTCGGTAAGTTCCTGATTTCCTTCTGCACAATTAATCTGCAGTTCCATTGCTTCATTGCAATATGGACATTGCAATGAAATCGTTTCAAGAATATTCATAGCTTTGACTGATTCTGTTAATAATGATTCAGAACCGACGCTGCATGGATTTAGAATGAAGGGCCACCCTGATGAAACATTCCGTGAAATCCCCACATTGCACCAAACAGCGTCACTATAACTGCCGTAATAAGGCTGATAATCATAGAAAAAATGACCAGCGCCGGAATGCTGGCAAAGACCCATTTAACCATAAATATGACCATGGACCAGAAAGGCATACGAATATCGGTAACCACAACTTTCTGCTCATCCTGATATTTTTTTTCGTCCATTCAGCACCTTGTTTGGTTGTGTAAAGTTTCCTGCCGGCCGACCATGTAAAAAATCCTACTTCTTCTTATTCTTCATTTCTTCCTGCATTTTCTTCACCATGACCTCAAGATCACCCTTGTTACTGGCAGATGTGCCGGAGTGCATTGAGGGAATTTCAGTTTTGGCATAGCCGGCAGGAACTTTGAATAGAGAGGCTTCAAGCCCGTGTTTTTCCACCTTGGTTAGTTCTGTAGTGATGTTAGCCTGCTTATGCCATATTTTTACAGGAAAGCCATCAAGCCCTGCTGCTTTCATTCTCTTTGCTAATTCGGGCATATTTTTGTCCCTTGTGCTCTGCATTCTTGCATAGGTAAAGTAATCAAGAATCTCTTTTGAAACCCACATCTCCATAACGGTCTCTCCATTAGTGAGTCGAACATGAGTGCAGTTATAGCCGTTAACAGTTTCTTTACCAAGATTTTCAATTTTTGCATTGTTATAACCATCAGCGTGTTCGGCCCCTGCCATATCTTTTTTCATCGCATCGGTATCAATTACCGAATATGATTTTTTTGCAGTGTTGATGAGATAAATAAGATTGGGCGTTTCAGAGGGAGAAACCATAGCCATCTGCATGTCTGAAGGCATATTTTTCATGTGTACTGTACTTTCGGTACGTACTCCTTCTTTGGCAATAAAGAGCTTTGTTTCAGTGGAACCAGCTTCAGGAATAGTGGTCTGCATGGTAAGAACACCTTCAAAAGGCTGGATAGCCGGCACGATTGAGCCACCGGTTATGCCGGTTTTTGTAGAGGAAGCTGTCTCGGTTTTTTTGCTGCTGCAGGCGCCAAGTGCGAGCAAAGCGACGAGAATGATGAGAAGTGGAGATACAAATTTTCGCATAAGAGTAATTGTTTATGGTTAACGGAATACCCTCTGTAAGAAAAAATTAAACGCTACTTCACGGGAGCATAAATTCCTGATAACTGTATATAAACGCAATGGTCCCTATTCTCTCGCTCAGACCCATAACCGGAACCAGAAACATGTTTTTTCCTTTCTGCACCGGATAGGTTACCAACTCCGAGGCACCAAGATTCATACCGGGATATGACTTTGCAAAAGAATTCCCCTGCAGCTTCCGATCGGTAGATACCTTGACCGTACCGGAAGGATCAACAAGCATGATCATGCTGAAGCCTTTTCTTTTGATGAGTTCATTAAAATACTCATCGATCTGATCATAATTGAAGCGCATCAACTCTTTGCGCACAGACCACGCCAGAGGAAGAGAGAAAAGCTTCAGCTCCTGACGCTGAATATCAATGTAACGAATCTCTGCCTGCTCTGTAAGCTGCTGCTGTTTGCGCTCTGCCTGGTAGCGCATTAAAAAAATCCCTCCTGCAAGTATTACAATAACAAGGGAAATCGTGATCAAAAGAAAACGCTTCCAGAATGAAGGCTTTGAGGGTGGAACGTCCTGAACATCATTACTGTTCTTCATTGATTCGGTAGAGTTATGAGTTTTCGGCGCTGAAAAGAGTGAGATAGTGTGCTTCTTTTTCCTGCATCAATTTGCGCTCATCAGGCGATTGGTCGTCATATCCAATGAGATGAAGCGCTGAATGGAAGGTAACGCGCAGAAGTTCATGTTGAAAATCTGCCGTAAACCTTGCAGCATTGTCTTTGACCACATCAAGCGAAATATAAAACTCACCATCGATATCACGTCCCTTGTTGTAACGAAACGTGATGGTATCGGTAGGATAATCATGCTGCAAAAACTCACGGTTTATGCGTTGCATCATTTTGTTTCCGCAATAAACTCCGACAATCGACTCAACAGCAAATCCTTCATTTTTCAAAACCATAACAACTGCCTGCTCGAGCATCTGCTCCGGAATCTCCCTTTTGGTGGTGTTATAAATCTGCAGCGTCATGATGATGGGGCTTTTGTGAAGATGAAATGAGAGCATCAATATGTTTGAGCTGGTGTTTATGAACCCTGAAGGTCAGCTCAATTTCTTCATCAATACAACGTTCATCAATAACTTCAGTGTGCTCGTAGAGATAGCTGATCAGTTTATAATTGGACACGTGCGTGGTTATGTGGCGCTCCCGGTAATCGCGAGCAACATGCTGGCCGATAATATCTTTAAGGAGAGAGATATTAATACCTCGGACAGCGGATATAAAGACAGCATCAGGATATTTCGCACTTATGTCCTTCAGGACTGAAGGATCTTCAAGGGCGTCAATCTTGTTGAATACATCTATGATGTTATCATGCATAACACCGATATCCTTGAGTGTGTCGCGCACAACCTGCATCTGATCCTCAAAACCGGGATGACTTATGTCGATGATATGAAGCAGAAAATCTGCCTGCAGTACCTCATCAAGGGTTGATTTAAAACTCTCGACAAGAGTGTGCGGGAGTTTGCGAATAAAACCAACCGTATCGGACAACAAAACAAGTTTGTTGATGTTCAGCTCCAGACGGCGGGTTTTGGTATCAAGCGTGGCAAACAAACGGTTTTCGGCAAAAGCCTGAGCCTCAGGGCAGAGAGTGTTCATCAGGGTGGACTTACCTGCATTGGTATAGCCGACAAGAGATACCCTCGGCACTGTCTGCCGACCCTGGGTCTGGGTGTCATGCTGGAGCGAAACCTCTTTCAGCTTTTTTTTCAGCAGGGATATCCTGTTGCGTACAAGCCGGCGGTCGGTTTCAATCTGGGTTTCACCGGGACCTTTGTTACCAATACCTCCCTTCTGTTTTGACAAGTGAGTCCACTGCCCTGAAAGACGAGGCAGCATGTATTCAAGCTGGGCAAGTTCAACCTGCATTTTTGCCTGAGCAGATTGTGCCCTTATGGCAAAAATCTGCAGGATCAGGGCCGTGCGGTCAATAACCTTGCACTGGAGAGTCTTTTCGAGATTTCTTGCCTGGGCAGGCGAAAGATCGTCATCAAAAATGACAAGATCAATTTCCTTCTCACTGACAAACAAAACAAGTTCTTCAACCTTACCTTTTCCGATACAATATGCAGGGTCCCGCAGTTTTTTATCCTGTATGAATGTATCGACAATATCCGCTCCGGCCGTATCGGCAAGAAAAGCGAGTTCGTCGAGATATTCCTCAACAAGAGATCTGGGTGTTTCAGGGGGGGAACATAGACCGATAAGAATGGCCTTTTCCCTTTTATTTTCCGGGGTAACAGTATTCAACAGGGCAATAAGTAGATTACGTAAGTATTTGAAGGATAATGATCTGTAACTTGTCTTGTTGCTATATTACAACCATTGTTTTATCTTGACAACTCTTTTTGTTAACGTTATCATGCCCTAAAAAGTTACATATTTCTGCTTTCACGGCATACCTTAAAGAGGATAACAGAGCTGTGGCGACCATAACAAGCTAATATAAGCGCGTATGACGGAGAATTACAGCGATAAGGGAAAAAATACCGGAAAGGACATAGAAAAGCTGATAACGCTTGATAACGCTTACGCCTATTGCAGACAAATCTCCCGTCAGCACGCTAAAACATTTTATCTCGCAAGCATGTTTCTGCCTAAAGAGCAGCAGAAACCAATTTTTGCCATTTATGCCCTGCTGAGAACGGTCGATGATATCGTCGATATGGCTGAGGAGAAGCTTGAAAAGGGCCTGATTTCCAGCGATGAAATCAGCAAGATGCTTGAAGGCTGGAAATCCCGGCTTAAAGCGTGTTATGCCGGCAACGTTATTAATGACCCGATCATGATGGCCTGGCAGGATACCCTCAAAAGCCATACAATCCCGATAGAGCTCCCGCTTGATCTTATGGATGGTGTTGCCATGGATATCGAGTTCAAACCCTTTGATACCTTTGAGGAACTTTACGTTTATTGTTACAAGGTTGCTGCGGTTGTCGGGCTGATGACGTCTGAAATTTTCGGATATAGCGATAAACGAGCGCTGGAGCACGCAATTGAGCTTGGAATAGCAATGCAGTTGACCAACATCTTGCGTGATATCGGTGAAGATGTCGACCGTGGACGGATCTATCTCCCGCTTGAGGATCTGCGCCGTTTCAATTATTCGAGAGAAGAGTTCATGCAAAAGAGAATAAATAATAACTTCATCAATCTTATGAAGTTTCAGATCGAAAGGGCACGAGGTTACTACCGTTCTTCGGATAAAGGAATACCGATGCTTAAAAAGCAAAGCCGGTTTGGTGTCGCGATCAGCAGTGTAAACTACGGCAATATTTTAAGCGCGATCGAAAAAAACGATTATGATGTTTTTTCAAAAAGGGCTTACCGCTCTTTTTTTCAGAAAATCGGCACGATTCCATACGTCTGGTATAAAACTATTGCAGCCTCCTGACGACCGGAATAATTCAGGCTAATAAAATTTTTTCACATACAGAATATACAGGTAGACGACATCATGCTTAAAGACAACGAACAGAACCAGAACATTTCTGAACAACCGGCTCAACCCTCCCTGAATGACCAGATGCAGCGCCGTTTAGAGGAGAGGCAGCACCTTATGAATCAAGGGGTCAATCCTTACCCGTGCCATTTCAACGTCAGCCATGCGTCACATGATATTCTTATAAATTATCAGGAGGATATCCAGGAACCTGTATCGGTTGCAGGCAGGATCATGACCATTAGAAAGATGGGAAAAGCCTCTTTTTTTCATCTTCAGGACTCTAAAGGCAGAATCCAGATATACCTTAAAAAAGATGAGGTGGGCGAAGCCGCCTACGATACCTTCAAATTACTCGATATCGGCGATATTGTCGGCGTCAAGGGGTATACATTCAAAACCAGAACCGGTGAGATATCAATCCATGCAGAAAAGCTGGAGCTGCTCACCAAATCGCTGAGACCTATACCTGTTGCCAAGGAAAAAGAGGTTGACGGGGAGAAAGTAATTTTTGACGCTTTCAGCGATAAGGAACTTCGTTACCGACAGAGATATGTAGATCTGATTGTTAATCCGGAGGTAAAAGAGACTTTTATAAAGCGCTCTGCTCTTGTGTCGTTCATGCGACAGTTTTTTATCAAACGAGGATGGCTTGAAGTTGAAACCCCCATTCTGCAACCGATATACGGAGGCGCTGCCGCACGACCGTTCACGACACATCACAATGCACTCGATATGCAGCTTTACCTGCGTATCGCCAATGAACTTTATCTCAAGCGACTTATCGTTGGAGGGTTTGACGGGGTGTTTGAATTTGGAAAGGATTTCCGAAATGAGGGAATCGACCGTTTCCATAACCCCGAGTTCACCCAGGTTGAGCTCTATGTTGCCTACAAGGACTATAACTGGATGATGAAACTGGTTGAGGAGCTTTTTTACCAGACCGCTCTTGAGGTCAACCAGAGTGATGTCACCAATTTTCTCGGCAACGACATCAATCTGAAGCCTCCTTTCAAACGTCTGAGCATTATTGATGCCATTGCGGAGTTTACCGGCAAGGATATTCGGGGAAAATCGGAAGAGGAGCTTCGCTATACGGCTAAAGATCTTGGACTTTCACTTGATCCAAAAATCAGCAGCGGAAAAATTATCGACGAGATTTTCGGCGAATTTGTAGAGCCGAAGCTTATTCAGCCAACGTTTATAACCGATTATCCCACTGAAATGTCGCCCCTTGCCAAGGAGCATGCAACACAACCGGGAATCGTGGAGCGGTTTGAACTGATTGTCGGCGGAAAAGAGGTCTGCAACTCCTTTTCAGAACTGAACGATCCGGTCATACAGCGCGAAAGGCTGGAATCACAGGCACGGCTTAGACAGCGTGGCGACGAGGAGGCTATGATTGTTGATGAAGACTTCCTTCGCGCTATTGAGTACGGCATGCCTCCATGCGCCGGTCTGGGAATAGGAATTGACCGCCTGGTGATGCTTCTTACCGGACAGGACTCGATAAGAGACGTTATCTTTTTTCCACACCTGAAACCGGAATAACAGAGGGCTTCAGGCCGATCATGTTCAGGGGCATAGAGAGTGTCAGCGGTTCATGGGATCTTGTGGATTGAAACGATTACATGTTTTGAGACCCTCAATGGCTGATATTAACCATAGAGGAGATATACTTACCCCCGTTGCAATCTAAGAACTACTTAAGACCTTCATTATTTACTCTTTTAATGAAAATCCTATGTGTGAAACAATGACGTTTGATACAACGCTACTTGCTAATTGGGAATGGGATATTGCCACCAATAAAATGGAGTTTTCTGATCAAATCCACACCATTCTTGGCTATCATCCCGAAGAAAAATCAGCTTTTTCAGGATCCGAAGGGCTTTCAGCATGCATGGTAAAGCAGGACCATCAGCGTCTCGATCAAGCTTTTCAGAAATGCCTCTCGCAAAAAAGTCGTTATAGCGGGAATTTCACAGCAATAAGGAGTGCAGAAGAACATATTGAAATTCGTGTAGAATGCACGCCTTTTATTCAGGGTGGAGTCGTTATAAAGCTCATCGGCACAGTGATGGAAATGACAATGCATGATTTCACCCCATCATCAGCCGAACAGTATGGTGTCGGGAGTACTCTGACTAAAGCACAGGAAATCGAGTTACGGGAAAGGGACGAATTGTTCAGGTTGATTTCTGATAACTCTATCGATCTTTTATGGGCCTATGATCTCCAGACAGGAAAGTATACCTACAGTTCCCCCTCCGTTACAAAACTCTGCGGACGAACACAGGAAGAGATGCTCCATCTTGGATTATTCGATGTCCTGACTCCTGAAGCAGCACAAAAAGCCGCCGCAGAGCTTCAATGCCGCATAAAAGCAATCGAGGAGGGTGACGAATTGGCCATAAACTCAGGTATCTATCAATTTGACGAGTTGCGAAAAGACGGATCAATCTTTCAGACCGAAGTTATGGTCGCCCTTGTGCGTGATAAAAGTGGCAGGGTCACAGGTGTTGTCGGCATCACACGCGATATAACCGACAGACTCAAAAACGAACAAAAAAAACGGGAGTTTGAGAAAAATATCTATGAGTCACAAAAAAGGGAATCCATCGGACGTATTGCCTCAGGAATTGCCCATGAACTCAACAACACCCTCACACCTCTTATCGCCTACACTGAGTATCTCATGGATCCGCATCTCAAGAGTAACGAACAGCAACCACTGATCGAGGTGTTATATTCTTCGGCTCTGACTGCGAGAGATCTCGTCAGTCAGCTTGTAGACTTCAGTCTACAGCAAAGTCTGGACTTCAAACCTCTTGACCTTGATATTGAGATTAACAATTGTGAAAAACTCATCCGAGGATTTCTTCGCGACAATATCAAAATCTGTTTCCGTCATTTCAACACACTGCCGCCTGTACGGGGGGACGCAGCCAAAATCAGGCAGATCATCATGAATCTTGCAGCAAACGCTCAAGACGCCATGCCCCAGGGCGGTACTCTGACTTTTGAAACGATGCTTGTCCGCCATGAAGAAGATCAGCCGGGCATAACAAAAGAGAGGGCCGGCTCCTATGTCGATTTGATAGTCACCGATACAGGAACAGGCATCTCTCCAGAACTTCTTCCTCTCATCTATGAACCCTTTTTTACAACGAAGGAATTCGGAACAGCATCGGGGCTTGGGCTTTCATCGGTTTATGGTGTCGTTAAACAGCATCATGGCCATATTCATGTCGACAGTCAGCCTGGAAAGGGGAGCACGTTTACCATCAGTCTGCCTGTATTTGTCGACAGCCAAAACAAAGCCTTGCTTCCCGACAAAGAGAATGCTCCCAGGACAAAACCGCAAGCAATCGAAATGCCCGATGATTACGATATCGCAATACGCCACCGGGCAAACCAGCTTCAAGCAGCGCTTGAAGCCGAACGTGAGGCAGGAGAGATGCAGCAGCGGTTTTTAACCATGATTTCTCATGAATATCGTACACCTCTGGCAGTTATCAGCACCAATCTTGATATTCTGGAACTCCAGAACCCCGATTATCGATCCGCCAATTCTGCAGAACTGAGCAAAATGCGACGAGCAGTTCGCAGACTTATAGAAGTCATGGAAATTTCACTTGAACGAGGCCGACTTTACGATCCCAGAACAAAAGCAGAGTTCAGACGTCTTCAAATCGGGCCACTCATTTCATCACAACTTGAGGATATCCGCATCATCTGGCCTGACCGCTGCTTCAACTATGACGATGGTATCAGCGAACATATGGTATTCGGAGATACAAAATACCTCAAGACAGCTCTGTTCAATCTTATAGATAATGCCCAGAAATACTCTCCTGACAACTCACCCATTGACATTGTCGGGCGTATAGAATCAGAAAACGTCGTCATCATGATACGCAATCAAGGCCACCTCTTTGATAAGGCAGAAGGCGACAAACTTTTCGAAAAATATGTTCGCGGGGCAGAAAGCCACAATACCAGCGGAGCAGGCATCGGGTTGTGGCTTGTTCGGGAGATTATCGAACAGCACAGCGGTGACGTAATGCTTGAAGGTACTCAAGAAGGGATTCAGGCAAGAGTAAATCTCCCACTTGCAGACTATAGCGAATTCTCATAATGGCAACTAAATACGCATCATGATGAACAAACACACACCACAAAACCAGGAAGGCCGCTTGATCATTGTCGAAGATGACTCGGACCTCCGCGATAGCCTGGTAAAATATCTCAACCTTTCAGGGTTTGATGTAACCGGAGTCGGTTCGGCGCTCGAATTCTATAAGAATGTATCCGCAAATACCTACACTATCGCCATTGTCGACCTTGGACTGCCAGACCAGAACGGACTGGTACTGACCGAATACCTTCGAAAGAATACTGATATACGCATCATTCTGCTTACCTCATCTTCATCCATGGATGACAAGCTTTCCGGATACCATTGCGGAGCTGATTTTTATTTTGTAAAACCAGTTGATCTCCGCGAACTTTCAGCGATTGTCACCTCTCTTTTCGCGCGTATTCACCATCAAAAATCCACCACGCCAAACGATGGCTTCAATAATAAAACGGACTGGATATTTATCAGGAAAAACTGGCTGCTGCAAACTCCCTGTGGCAAAGACATAAAATTAACCGCAAAAGAGCTTAACTTCATATCCTTCCTCATCTCAGACACTAAAGAAGTGTCAACACGACAAGAACTGCTAAAAAGACTCGAATACTTAAACAACGAATCCGGTCACCGGTCACTCGAATCACTCGTCAATCGCCTGCGCAGCAAAATACTGACAGTTTGCGGCGAATCCCCAATAAAAACAGTCCATGGTACCGGTTACAGCCTATTAGTAAACGTTGTTCCCGCGTAACCATCGTTTCTCCCTGATTCCCCTGGAAATCCAGTTTTTTCTTATTTAAACACACAATCTCATCGCCTCCCCTGTTCTGCAATGTGAGGTATTGTGATTAATAATAGGGATTTATGGGTTGTCTCGCTGGTCCGTTTCAGACTATTATTTCCAATAATTGTGTTTTCATCATGCCCCCTAAAGGACATTGAAACAAGAGCAGCTGGCGTACAACTGGCTCCCCCACAATTATGTATTGGTGAAGTAATTTTCATTTAACATAAAGGAAAATAATATGTCAGTCGAAAATGCAAAAGCGTTTGTAGAGAAGATGCAATCGAATGAAACATTTTGTCAGCGTGTGATGGCTATAAGCGACATTGAGGATAGAATATCGTTTATAGCCAAACAGGGATACATCTTTGAAGAAGATGATATCGTTCAGGCATGCAGCGAGATGAACGTAGACCCCATTGACTGCGCCCAAGGAGGTTCGTGCATATACTGCCAGATGCTTCCATGTTTTGTTATAGAATAACAGGCTAATGCCTGCACTCTTGGCCAGAAAAGACAGGATAACAATTCAGCCTCCGATTTTTTTCACTCACTCCTGAAAACTTTTCGCCCCGTGAGGGTATGTGAGGAAAAATAAGGATTAGTAGGTTGTTTTGCCTGTCTGATTCTGGCTATTATTACCTACACAATAATCCCCCTGCCGCTGCCCCTGATATTCTCAATCGCGACAGAGTTGTGCTCAGTCAGACATAATAAGTAAAAGGAGTTGACAATGACCACTGGCAATAACCATATGGCGCAATTCATAGATCAATCACTGCACCCGCAAAACATAACTCCAAAGCGGGTGATCGTACTCGTCGAAGATCACTCCCTTCAAAAAGGTATTGTTGCCTATCTGGAGATGGACGGATATGAGGTCACCAGTACAAGCTCAACGCATGAATTCTTTCATCATTTTACCAATCAATCACACGGCGTTGCAATTATCGATGTCGACCAGCCTGACAAAAGCGGCCTCGCCCTTGCCAAATATCTGCATAACAATACCGCAATACGCATCATCAGCATCACAACAGACCCATTTCTCAGAAGCAAAAAAAACTCTTTAATCTCCCAGGCAGATATCTACCTCAAAAAGCCCCTAAACTTCCGTCTCCTCTCGGCCAGCGTAAATATTCTCTTCCCGACAAACGTCTACAAAGACATAAGGAATGTTGTAAAATAACTAATGTCCTGAATGGTTAATTCGTCGTGTGAATCGATAAGCTATTTTTTCCCCGCTGAACAGATTCCAGAATTGCATCAGCAGCTTTAAGTGTATGGAGGCAATAATAACTGTCTGTCTGTTTTCATGGGATACCCGGGATGCATGCATGAATTCATGTAACAGCCGTTCAACATTCTCTCTCTGTACTGGCAATGAGGGGGATAACATTTTTCCTCACTTCGCCGGAGATCAAGTGCAGCAACTCAGCCATTTCTTCCTAAAGATTGCAGGTTTCCAATGCATGAACATATTGACGGGATCGCCAGTGTAAATAAACCGGCAAGATCCAGGCGGGGAGATTATGAAGGAATATTTTTCAATCAACAGCGATGTAATCTGTATCTTTTGTCGCATCCTCAATTACCGGCAGCCCGAAAAACATTTCTACCTCCCCAATTCTTTTTGGTTCCAACTGTGTATCCTTGAACTGAGCCCTTATGTTCATCATTAATTCAGGGTGGATGGTTACTGATGCAGGTTTTTTGAGGGAACGAAATCCATAAAGCATAGCAGCGATAATCTTTTCACGAAAAAAAACACTCTCCATCATTTCCGACCTTTAATACATGTTGTTGTTTGAGCTCTGCCTAACAAGTTAATGAAATATTTTGAACACTGTACCCTGCGTTTTGAAACAGACGAAAAGCTGACCGGAGGCCGGTATCTCAAAAACTCAGCGCTTGGTGTCAGTCTTTCATAATTCTTGAGCGACTTGAGTTATAATGAGTGTTATTGAGATAAAACATCCTGATTTTTTTTTGTATGTTTATTATGGCAATCTTCATGAATCAGTGGCACACATTTCCATAAACATTCATTTTTAAAACACATTCAGCTATGGCAAACGACAACAACGGCATTTTTTCCGACCTCTTTATTGCAATCGGCCAACCAATCCAGAATGTTGCTGACGCCGTGGGTAACGGTTGCAATGCAGCTATTTCTGTTGCTGAAAGCGGCGTCAATCTCTGTACAACGATTGTCACCAGCACGGCAAACACGGCCAATCAGCTCATCCAGGGCGTTATAAATGGCATCACTTCAGCCATCACTCCGAAAAAGTAACACACACTTTCTCATAAGTCTTATTGGGTTTATACGACCTATAGGACTTATGGGACTTATAAGAAGCCTATAGTTTGTAGTAGTCCCGGTACCATGTTACAAAACGGCGAATTCCTTCCTTTACTGTCGTTTCCGGCTTGTATTGCACATCCTGCATGAGCTGATCTACGTCGGCGTAAGTGTCGGGGACGTCGCCAGGCTGCATAGGCAGAAACTCTTTTGTGGCGGTTCGGCCAAGTTCGTGTTCGAGTGCCTCGATGTAGTTCATGAGGTTGACGGGCCTGCTGTTTCCAATATTGTATACTCTCCAGGGGGCGCGGCTTGTACCAGGATCGGGGTTGAGGCCTGACCAGTCGGGATTAAGCTCTGCAATATGATCAAGTGTCCTTATAACTCCTTCAGTAATGTCATCGATAAAGGTAAAATCGCGGCGGTGTTTTCCGTAATTGAAAACCTGAATGGGCTTGTTGTTCATTATGGCGTCTGTAAAAAGAAAGAGAGCCATATCGGGCCTTCCCCATGGCCCGTAGACGGTAAAAAAACGAAGTCCGGTTGTCGGCAGATTATAGAGATGACTGTAGGTATGGGCCATCAGCTCGTTGGCCTTTTTGCTTGCGGCGTAGAGAGAGAGCGGATGATCGACATTGTCGTGCACTGAAAAGGGCATGGTTTCATTGGCACCGTAAACTGAACTGGAAGATGCATATACCAGATGCTTTACGCCGTGATGCCTGCAGCCTTCGAGGATATTGAGAAAACCAAGAATATTACTGTTGATATATGCATGGGGGTTGATCAGGGAATAACGCACACCGGCCTGTGCCGCAAGATTAATCACCCGGTCAAAAGAGCTTGCAAGAAAAAGCTCTTCCATTGAAGATTTGTCTGCAATGTCGGCTTTTATAAACCTGAAACCAACATAAGGCATGAGTATTGAAAGGCGCGCATCTTTGAGCGAAACTTCGTAATAGTCATTCATGTTATCAACCCCGGTCACCCGGTCGCCACGCTCCAGCAGCTGTTTGCAGACATGAAACCCAATAAACCCGGCTGCACCGGTCACCAGTATATGCATTGGTTGCTATCGTTAAAACGTTACGAATAGATTATTCCGGATGTTATAGAGGAGTATGATAAAAACAATTAATCGACCTGACAAGAGAAGATAAAATAAACGTATCTGCCGGGAAAAACATATCAACAAAACCAGATAAAAGTTTTTCCAATTAGCGAATAACTTATTTAGGCTTTTATTATCAATATCCGAAATTATTTAAGTATATAGAGACTATTAAGAGTAGCGTTACCTGATTCTCCATAAACCAAGAAGAAATACCCGTATGAGTCGCTTTTTTGAGCGATATGAAGCAGAAGCCAGCCGTTTTTTTGATGAAGTTATCTCAAAGGATGGAATGCCCCGGGCTCACTACGACAAACTGCTTCATCGCTTTGGCCAGTTTTCGATTGATGATATAAAAGCCCGCCGGGAAATTGTTAATATTTTTTTTCGGAATCAGGGTATCACCTTTACCGTGTATGGTGAGGATGAAGGGGTCGAACGACTTTTTCCGTTTGATCTGATCCCGAGAATTGTGCCGGGTCATGAATGGCAGACCATCGAAAAAGGTCTTGTACAGAGGATTACGGCACTTAATGAGTTTCTGCACGATATCTATCACACACAGAAAATCCTGAAAGACAAAATCATTCCTCCGGAACTGATTCTTGGAAGTCAGCATTTCATAAGAGAATTTGTCGGGGTTAACCCTCCTCTCGGTATTTACATTCATGTCACCGGAAGTGATCTAATCCGTGACGGAGAAGGTAATTACCTAGTCCTTGAAGATAACCTTCGCACTCCGAGCGGCGTCTCCTATATGCTACAAAACCGCCAGGCGATGAAACGCGCGTTTCCGGTGCTTTTTGACAAATACAAGATCCGGCCTATCGATAATTATCCGCAGGAACTTCTTCGTACCCTGCAGGAAATCAGCCCGAGTCCGCGCCGCGATCCAAACGTTGTGGTTCTTACACCCGGCATATACAATTCAGCCTATTTTGAGCACAGCTTCCTTGCCCGGCAGATGGGCGTTGAACTGACTGAAGGAAAAGATCTGGTTGTCAACGATAACAAGGTCTATACAAGAACTACCCGTGGCCTTGAACGGGTTGATGTGATCTACAGAAGAGTTGATGATGCCTATATTGACCCTCTGGTGTTCCGTCCTGAATCGAAACTTGGTGTCGCAGGTCTTGTTAATGCATACCGCAAAGGAAATGTGACGCTTGCCAATGCTATCGGTACCGGAGTTGCTGATGACAAGGTCATCTACAGTTTTGTTCCTGCAATCATCAAATATTATCTCGGCGAGGATCCGATTCTGCAGAATGTACCGACCTGGCTGCCAAGCAACCCCTCTGACCTTAAATATATTCTTGAAAACCTTGGTACACTCGTTGTGAAGGCCGCCAATGAATCCGGAGGGTATGGCATGCTGATTGGGCCGGAGTCAACAACTGAACAGCAGGAGAAATTTGCCGAGATGATTGTTGCAAATCCGCGCAATTACATTGCCCAGCCAACTATTTCGCTGTCGCGGCATCCAAGCTTTTTCAATGACACCGATCTTTATGGCTGTCATATCGACCTTCGTCCCTATGTTTTGTACGGTAAAACAGTTACTATAGTCCCAGGAGGACTGACAAGAGTCGCCCTCAAGCGTGGTTCCCTTGTGGTCAACTCCTCTCAAGGTGGAGGCAGCAAGGATACCTGGGTTGTCGATGAATAAACACTAATTTCTGATTATCTATGTTAAGCCGTGTTGCCGAATCACTGTTCTGGATGAGTCGTTATTTTGAACGGGCTGAAAACACAGCAAGGTTTCTCGACGTCAATTTCAACCTGCTGCTCGACCTTAATAAAATTACCCATGTTGAAAACCCAAGCTACTGGGTGGCACTTATTCTTGTCACCAGCGACAAGGAGCGCTTTAACTCTCTTTATAACGAATACTCAGCATATACAGTTACTGATTACCTGGTATTCAATAAAAATAACCCGAATTCCATTACGTCGTGCATAAGCCTGGCAAGGGAAAATGCCCGGAGCATTATCGAGAGCATTTCCAGCGAAATGTGGGAGCAGGTCAATAACCTTTATCACTACCTGCAGAGTATTAACCCGCAGTTTGTCCATAACAATCCATACGGGTTTTATAAAGAGATCAAAAATGCATCACATCTCTTTCAGGGCATTACGGACAATACGTTTTCACATAATGAGGGGTGGGATTTTATACAAATTGCAAAGTATCTGGAAAGAACGGACAATATTGCACGTCTGATTGATGTCAAGTATCATATGCTGCTTTCGGAAGCGCAAAGCCAGCCGGAAATTGTTGAGGGCTCGGAGGATATTATTCAATGGATGGCGGTACTGAAAAGCTGCAGTGCATTGGAGGCGTTCCGTAAAGTTTACCTGTCGAAAATTGATCCTGACAATATTCTTCGTTTTCTCATTTTAGATAGATCATTTCCGCGCAGCATCAACTTTTCTGTTTGCGCGGCTGAGGATGCCTTGTGGCGTATATCGGGCAGTTCGCGTCATCGCTATGTCAATAACGCTGACAGACTGATCGGGAAATTAGAGGCTGAGTTAAGCTATACTGCAATTGAAGATATTTTTTCAAAAGGATTGCATCATTACCTTGAAGATCTGGAGCAGCGGTTAGTGAAAGTTGGCGAGCAGGTACATCTGACCTATTTTGCTTATCACACTCCGGAAATCGAATCGCCGGACATTGCTGAAGCCCTTCCATTTACCGGAATTGCCGGGGGACGCCCTAACTGGAGCCAGGCACAGCAGCATCAGCAGCAGCAATAACCGGACACATAATACATAAGAGCATGATTTTAAAAGTTGAACACTCCACCCTGTTTGAATATGATAATCCAATCTATGAAACAGCTACTGAAGTAAGGCTGCACCCTGACAACAATCCTGCTGCTCATCAGCGTTGCGCGAGCTTTCATCTTCAAGTTGATCCCCCTGTAACCATATTTGAATACACCGATTTTTACGGGAACATCGTCAATCACTTCAACCTGCTCCAAAGTCATAAGCGGGTTAAAATCGTTGCGACCTCAGTCGTTGAAACCGGTATCGGACATTGTGCAGCCACCGGTAATAATGATATTTTTCTGATCGATTTTTCATGCCAAAGCCGCTATGTGCATTTTGATGATGCGATACGTGATTTTACCTCCCGTTTTGCGACTGATACCGACAGTTTTCAGCTTGCAGAGTCAATATGCAGGTACATCAATGAGTCATTTATCTATGAACCAGGAGTGACCGACGTTCATAGCACCAGCGCTGTCGTTATGGCGCTCGGACGTGGTGTCTGCCAGGATTTTGCCCATATCATGCTTGCGGCCTGCCGCTACCTCGGCGTGCCGGCCAGATATGTCAGCGGGTACCTCTACGGGGGCAGCACTCCGGATGGACGGGATGAGGCGTCTCATGCATGGTGTGAAGTCTATTGCGGCGATGAAAAAGGCTGGATCGGTATGGACCCGACACACAGTACCCTGTTTGTTGATGAGCGGTATATTAAAATCGGTTCTGGAAGAGATTATGATGACGTTCCGCCGGTACGAGGCACCTATAAAGGCGATGGGCAGGAAAAGCTCAGCGTATCTGTTAAAGTAAGTTCCATGGAACAAAACGGCGATTGAACAGATTCCTCTGCCCCGACAAGCAAGTGACATGTCGGGGATTATTGAATACCCAGGCTTAGTGATCAACAAGAACTGGGTTCATGAGCTCATTTATTTTCATATTCAACTGTTCAATACAAAAAGGCTTTCGGATAAAGGCGACTCCGTCTTCCAACTCTCCGTATCGAGCAGTCGTATCGTTATGATCATCTGAGATAAACAGGGTTTTCAGCTTAGGACATATCAAGAGAAGTTTTTGCGAAAGATTGCATCCGTTTATTTTCCGTAAAACAACATTGGTCAGGAGCAGATCAATAGCACTACGGTGTTCAGTCGCAACACTGATCGCTTCATCCGGGATACTAACAGCAAAAACAGTATGTCCTGTTTTTTCAAGCATGCGCTGGTAGCGTTTCAGGATATCCGGCTCTTCTTCAACCAGCAATATTGTTCTGTTCAAATCCTGGTTTTCAGGCGGATCCTCATCTTCAGAAAAATAATGGTTCCCCATATATCGAGGCAAATAGATGGTAAAAGTAGTTCCCTTGCCCAACTCAGTCCGGCAATCAATACTTCCATGGTTTTGTTTGCATATGCCATAGGCAATAGACAAACCAAGACCCATCCGTTTTCCTTCCTCTTTAGTAGAAAACAATGGTTCAAAAATATAGGGAAGGTCCTTTTTGTCAATACCGACGCCATTATCAGTAACGGAAAGTACCGCATAGTGCCCTGGCTTATTGCAGGGGTGACCAGCTTCGCAATCGTCCTGATCAATGAAAATACGGCTGGTTTCAATTGTGATTCTGCCTTTACCGGTTATTGCATCCCGGGCATTGAGACAGAGGCAGGCAAGAAGGTTATCAATTTGCGAGGGATCGACCTTTACAAGAGTTCTTTGCCTGTCGGGTATCCAGATCAGGGGTATACGTCCACCGATCAGCTCTCGGAGTTCACTCAGTTTTTCTTCTACCAGAATATTCAACTCGAGAACAAGTGGCATAACGGCACTACTTCCAGCGAAAGTTATAAGGTTGGTTATCATATCTTTAGAACCACCAACGAATTCCACGCTATCCATTATTTTTTTCCCGAGCAATGGACTTATCTTTGCCTGTTCTAAAATCGTGTCGAAAATTTCAAGCATGAACGTCAGCATGTGCAGGTAATCAGCTCCTATTTTATTGATAATACTGCCAAGAAATGCCATTTTCTGGGCCTGAATCAATGATAGCTGATCGTCCTTTTTAATCTGGTCGGCACGTTTTCGGAGAACAAGATCACTGGCAAGATCCGCAAAACCTTTTAGCTCCTTTTCATCATCTTCTCCGTAAAAAGAAGATTTCCCCCCGACCCCGATAATGGCCGTAACCATCTCGCCGTTCATGATGGGTACAACCAGTGTCCGTCTGAAGTCACTGTATATCTCAATCGTATCGATTTCATTGTGAATCACCGTCCCCTGAGCCTTGAGTACCTCGATAAAATACCCTTTCTGATTCAGCGGACAGAAGCTGTCAGAATTGGTTGACAATACCTCAATAACAGGCTCCCTCATATCATCACCCAGAAAATAGCAAAACCCGATTGTACTGCCTGTAAGGTGCTCAGCCTCATCCAGCGTCGCCTGAAGCAGTTCTTCAATCGAACAGACCTCTGCTTTCTCAAACAGGCTTGAACGAAACAGAGTATGCAACTGCAAACTCTTACGCAGCGTAACATCATGGAGGAGCCCGATTATTCCGGGTTTTTCATCATCAAGAGAATATGTTAAATGGAGCTCTCCCCAAAAAAGTGAACCATTTTTCCGGCGAAAGTGCAGTTCGAGAATCTGGGGCGGCAGGTTATGAAGAGAGGTTTTATGTATGGCGGCAAAAGCTTCGGGGATTTCTTTTTCTTCTTCAAGAAATCCGGCAAACGACATCCCGCTCATTTCGTTCGGCAAAAATCCGAACATGTTTTCAGCAGCTGGAGAAACATAGTTTAATATCGAGTTGGAATCTACGGTAAAAGCGACCCCGTCGATGTGCTCTGTAATGACACGGAACTGATTTTCTGTCGGTGCCCCGGGAGAGAGAAGATCTGAGGCTTGATTGATTGATGGCTGATCAAGCTGTTTTGAATGCCTGGACTTGACAGGAGGAGGCTGTGTTTTTTTTCTGCACCTTGACTTCTGCATGGCTATGGGGGTTAAATTCTTGAAATCCAAATCCTGAAGGAAAAAGAGTAGAATCGAGTCCCGTGCAGCTCAAGTCAGTCATGGGTAGCATGCTGGATATAAGAATAGGTGCAAGTTTTCGGCTGCTAAAAAACAGTTTAATGTTCAATGTTAACGCCTTTAATATACGATATATCGAATATATTCACATGTAAAAACGCATATTTCACTTTTTTTTACAAAACAAAGAGTATAGAACGGAAAAAGTGTTTCTATGCGAAGCACTATCAGGATGACGGCAAAGCCTGGATACTTTGAATGTTTTTTTTTGTGACGGCCATTGGCTACTTTGACAATTCAAAACGTTAAAGCATCATGAGCTTCGACTTTTATTCGATTGAGCGACACTACTGCAGTACCTATGAAATTCAGCATCACTACCACCGATCCTTACTCTCCTGCTCGATGTGGAGTTCTTGAAACCAGTCATGGAACCATTCCTACTCCGGTCTTTATGCCGGTAGGCACGCGTGCCAGCGTCAAGTCGGTTGAACCGCGGGAACTTCATGAGATTAACGTTCACATTATTCTGGCGAATACGTACCACCTCTACCTGAAACCGGGCACCGATATTCTTTTTAAAGCCGGTGGCGTGCACCGGTTTATGAATTGGGATGGACCGCTTTTGACTGACAGCGGGGGATATCAGGTATACTCCCTTTCTGATCTGCGAAAGATTACCGAAGAGGGAGTCATGTTCAAATCGCACCTTGATGGTTCGAAACAGCACTTCACCCCTGAGAATGTTGTAGAGACCCAACGCATTATCGGCAGCGACATTATGATGCCGCTCGATGAGTGCCCGCCTTCAACTGCAGAAAAGGAGTACATCCGGAGATCGGGAGAGCTCACTATCCGCTGGGCGGAACGGGCAAAAAAACATTTTGCAGCTACTTCTCCCCTTTACGGTCATGAACAATACCTTTTCGGTATTACGCAAGGTGGTATCCATTCCGATCTTCGTGAAATTTCTACGAAAGCACTGATTGACCTTGATTTTGACGGCTATGCGATAGGTGGTATGGCTGTCGGTGAACCGGCTGCTGAAATGTACCGGATCCTTGATCTTTCACATTCGCTGCTGCCTGAAGAGAAGCCACGTTACCTGATGGGGGTAGGCACTCCTGAAAACATCCTGAACGCTATCGAACGGGGCGTCGATATGTTTGACTGCGTTATCCCTTCCCGTGAAGGGCGGAACGGCAGGGTCTATACCCGCCACGGAAAAATGAACCTGCGCTCAGCGCGATATGCCGAAGACTTCTCTTCAATCGATGAAGGGTTCGATAACAATGTCTGCCGGAACTTCTCGCGAGCTTATATTCGCCACCTTCTGAATGTGGGCGAAATTCTCGGACTTAAACTATGCACACTGCAGAATATTTCTTTTTTTATGTGGCTTACGGCTACAGCACGAACACAAATACAGAATGGTTCTTTCAAAGAGTGGAAAGCAGATTTTCTCGAACGATTCAATAGCAATGAAAAAGCATAACGTCTTTCTCCTGAGCCTCGGCTGCTCAAAAAACACTGTCGATTCCGAGCGACTGATGGCTCAGGCTGAAGCTTCCGGCATCATTTTTACCGAGCAGGCAGATGAAGCTGACACTATACTCATTAATACCTGCGGCTTCATTGCTGACGCCAAAGAGGAATCAATCTCCGAAACTCTGGCCGCCATTGATAAAAAAAACGAGGGCGCTATTAAACGAGTTTATGTGATGGGCTGCCTCACAGAACTTTATAGAAAAGAGCTTCAAGAGGAGATGCCGGAAGTAGACGGCTTTTTCGGCACCCGTGAACTGCCTGAAGTTTTAGCTGCTATCGGTGCTGAATACCGTGAAGAGCTTTTTGACAAGCGTTCATTGCTGACACCTCCCCACTATGCTTACCTCAAGATTGCTGAAGGATGTAATCGCGCCTGTTCATTCTGCTCCATCCCGATAATCAGGGGCCGATACAAAAGCCAGCCGACTGATCAGTTACTGAGAGAGGCTGCCATGCTTAGTGCCACCGGCGTCAGGGAGCTGAATGTTATTGCTCAGGATATAAGTCTTTATGGTTACGATCTTGCGGGGAAATCATTGCTGAACGATCTCGTACTGCGCCTGTCAGACATCGGGTTTGACTGGATAAGGCTGCTTTACGCCTATCCGGTAAACTTTCCGCTCGAAGTGATCGATACGATGCGAAAGCGGGAAAACATCTGCAACTACCTCGATATTCCGCTGCAGCATTGCAATACCCGAATTCTGAAATCGATGAACCGGGGAATCGATACATTTGAAACGGTCCGACTTCTTGAGACCATTCGCGAGATAAACCCCGATATCCGGCTGCGAACAACGTTAATCGCCGGTTATCCCGGTGAAACACTGGAAGAGTTTGACGAGCTGCTGCAGTTCGTTGAAACGACACGTTTTGATAGACTGGGCTGTTTCCCTTACTTCCATGAAGAGCACGCGCCGGCTTATTCGTTAGAGGATACGCTCAGCACTGAAGAGAAACAGAAGCGTGTAGCAGAGATTATGGAACTGCAGGAAGAGGTTTCGGAAGAGAAGAACCGGATATTTGAAGGGAAAACGGCAAAAGTTCTTATCGATCAGATTGAGGGAGAAATTGCTTTCGGGAGAACGGAATATGATGCTCCGGAGGTTGATAATGATTGCATCCTTACTATTGGCAATACGACCGTCACCATCGGTTCATTCTGCATGGCAGGAATCACCGACAGTAACGCTTTTGAGCTGCACGGTACCGTATGTGATTGAGCGCTTTACTTTTCAGGAGCGAGAGCTGATGATACGTTCTCAAGAACCTGATTAACACCACTTAGGGTACCGGTTAGAAGATCGGATGCTGTTTTGCCTACTGATCCGACAAGCTGTGCAACTGACTCGATAGCAAGGGTCACCATTTCAACCTGCTGTGTCGCAATTCTTCCTGCAGACCCTGATAGCGCGTTAATGCCACCGGTTACATCGTCGATTATTTCGTTTGACATAGGTTTGTATGGTCAGATTGTTTAATAAAACCGGTAAGAACAGATGATGCTTTATATCGGATTTTCTGTTGTTTCTTTTTTTGGTTTCCAGGGTTTGAGGATGGAAACAAATATCGTAATCATCAATACAAGAACTTGAAGAGAGCCAAATATAACATTCATCTTTTGATTGTAAAGATAGGCTGAATCAGTCAAAGATGACAATCCGGTTTTTCCGGAAATTTCCATCATCGCTGTTTCCCACGGTCCAAGAAAAAATGTTCCAAAAACAATGGCTGTTGCGGTTACAATCCATTTGAATATGAGCCAATTGTGTTTAAAGAACCCCCAATGACTGAATAATGAGTATATCAAGCCTGTAATGAGGCTGCCAATCGCACCAGGAAGCACAACAACAGCCATGTCAACATGATGAATGCTCTGGTTGATTCCATACAAAACGCCACCATCACGAACATTGCTTTTTAAGAAGTAAAGCAATATGAGGGAAACAGCACCTCCAACCCAGCATGAAACGGCAATCAAGTGGAAACCTTTCAGCCATTTTAATCCTTTTTGATTTAGTTTTGGCATGCAATTTCCCTTTTATGCATTCATATTTTCCTTTGCTAAAGATAGTTATCCCTGTCATATATAAAAAATCTGAAAAATTTCAGTTCTGATAAGGACCCTGCTTTTCATGCTCGCGGGCCAACCATGAAAGGGAGTGCTCCATGGCATGGCAATAAAAACGCCCCGGCATATCGACGGGACGTTTTTATTGCCATGCCATGCAAAGGTGAGAAAAGCAGTTAACGGATTTACCTGTTATTTGTATCTATCCCTTCCTGATCTTAATTATCACGAAGAAAGACTGCTATTTTAACGTGATATTTCACTACGATTAAGCAAAAATGAAATCACTTGCATGAAGCGTCCCGGTAAATCCGACAAGCGTAACAGCGTCACTTCCTGCATGAATAATTGTGTTACTACCTGAGTGGGTAATTACAAGATTTGAAAATCCCGTAACTCCGGCAACATGACTGAATTCAATGTGATCTGATACTGTCTGACTAAAATCATTAATATAGTTTTGAGTTCCCACTTTTGCAGTACCATTATCCTCGAAAATGAAAAGATCGTGGCCACCGGTAGTAGTAGTGCCCGTAACAGTTTTAGCATCACCCCACATCTGGTTTTTAACTCCATTACCATTAATACCGGTCCCTGCAATTACAGTATTATAACCACCAGCAGCATTACCTGATTTTGTTTGAGAATCACCAAAAAGGTAGTTAGTAACCATGCCTTTAGTTCCACTCATATTATCACCGCCAATCACGGTATTATGACCACCAGTACTTGAATTATTCATTGAAAATGCAGTCCCCTCCAAAGTATTCCAAACGAAAGATCCATTAACATTTTTTGCATCACCACCAGTCACTGTATTATATCCACCGTGGGAAGAGCCAAACATTGTCCCTGCCGAACCCATTATTTCATTAAGAACTGAATAAGCAGCACCACTACTAAGCGTTACGTAACTGCTTCCTCCAGTTAAAGTGTTATGTTGACTTACTGTATTATCGTACATACAATAACCGCCACCAACGGCGGCATTCCATACTGTACCAGGATTTATCGCTCGCGTACCGGTTGCAGCACCAGTATTGTTTCCGCCGACAAATACGTTATTGCTAGTTACAAGAGTACCTCTCATATTTGTACCATTACCCCCATATCCATAGAAATGATTGTCCTGGTTGTCTTTACCTATCATTGTCGTCATTTTCTTCTCCTTCTTAAGTTCAAATAAACTACGTTCGGATTTTGCAATACGATTTTATAGTTCAATTGCTGTACCATAAAAGGATTAAAAAAGGTCAATTACCCTTTCTGTTTTTAATTCAAGGGGTTGGGCGAGATGTTATTACATGAAGTATGGTTCTCATCAGGCAAATTGAGAGCTGCATTTCGCACAGTTGTGCGATTTTATGTTCGGAATAAGCGCTTTTTTTGCGACAGTTGAATGGAGACCTGAAACAGCTTTGAATTGCATAGAAAACCAGCGAAAATAACATGGAACTTATCGATATGAATGCATGGCACGCGGTAACAGGGAGTCTTTTACTGAGGATGAACTACGGAGAAAAGGGATTGAGCAAGAGCTTCCTCTTGAATACCAGTTTGACAAAAAATCAATATGTGAAGGCTATACATATCAAAGAGTACCGGGATCATTAAATTATCGTTCACAATACTCTGCATGGATGAAAAGAAAAGTTAGCGGATCTACCTCTTATTCTTTTCTATCCCTTCCTGATATTAATTATCGCTAAAGAAATCCGACATCTTAAATGTTTGATTTTGTGCTAATTAAATGACAAAATGAAATCACTTGCATGAAGTGTTCCGGAAAATCCAACAAGAGTGACCGCGTCACTTCCTGCGTGAATGATTGTGTTACCACCTGATTGCGTGATTACAAGATCTGAAAATGCAGTAACTCCAGCAACATGCCTGAATTCAATGTGATCTGATACTCCTTGACTAAAATCATTAATATAGTTTTTTGCTCCTACCCTTGCAGTACCATTATCCCTGAAAATGAAAAGATTGTGACCACCCGCAGGTGTACCCGAAACAGTTTTTGAATCACCCCACATCTGGTTTATAACGCCATTACCATTAATACCTGTTCCTGCAATTACAGTATTATAACCACCAACCGCATAATCTGATTTTGCTTGTGAATCACCAAAAAGGTAATTAGTAACCATGCCTTTAGTTCCACTCAAATTATTACCACCAATCAATGTATTATGACCACCAGTACTTGAATTATTCATTGAAAATGCAGTACCCTCCAAAGTATTCCAAACAAAAGATCCATTAATATTTTTTGCGTCACCACCAATTAATGTGTTATATCCGCCAGAGGAAAAACCAAACATTGTTCCGGCTGAACCCATCATTTCATTAAGAACCGAAGCATTGCTACCATTAAACGTAGTAAAGCTACTGCCCCCAGTTAAGTTGTTATGTTGACTTACTGTGTTATCATACATACAATAAGCACCACCAATGGCTGTATTCCAGACCCTGCCAACACCTAGCTCTTGTGTTCCGGTTGCAGGCCCATCAAGGCTCTCACCAACGAACACGTTATTACTACTCACAAGAGCACCAGTCATATTTGAGCGATCAACCCCATATCCATAGAAATGATTATCTTGATTATCATAGGATAATTTTAAATTCTGATACGCATGAACGCCAAAACTTCTACTGATATTATGCACCCCAACAAATACAGGAGTTGCTGACAAAAGTCCGAGGGAAAGTAATAATAATAAGGATGTCCTCTTTTTCATACTGGTCGTATTAAGAAATAAAAAAAAGGATTAAACCTCACGTATATCTTTATTGTAAATAATGAATTACCCCGCAATAGAATTACGGGGTATGTGTTTGTTTGTTATCAAATCTATTACGAAGCAAAGCTTCGGGGAATACAGCCCATAAAGATTACGCAAAAATGAAATCACTTGCATGAAGTGTCCCGGTAAATCCGACAAGCGTAACAGCGTCACTTCCTGCTTGAATAATTGTGTTACTACCTGAGTGGGTAATTACAAGATTTGAAAATCCCGTAACTCCGGCAACATGACTGAATTCAATGTGATCTGATACTGTCTGACTAAAATCATTAATATAGTTTTGAGTTCCCACTTTTGCAGTACCATTATCCGCGAAAATGAAAAGATCGTGGCCACCGGTAGTAGTAGTGCCCGTAACAGTTTTAGCATCACCCCACATCTGGTTTTTAACTCCATTACCATTAATACCTGTTCCTGCAATTACAGTATTATAACCACCAACCGCATAATCTGATTTTGTTTGAGAATCACCAAAAAGGTAGTTAGTAACCATGCCTTTAGTTCCACTCAAATTATCACCTCCAATCACGGTATTATGACCTCCAGTACTTGAATTATACATTGAATATGCAGTGCCCTCCAGAGTATTCCAAACGAAAGATCCATTGATATTTTTTGAGTCTCCACCAGTCACTGTATTATATCCACCGTGGGAAGAACCAAACATTGTCCCTGCCGAACCCATTATTTCATTAAGAACTGAACAAGCAGTACCACTACTAAGTGTTACGTAACTGCTACCTCCAGTCAAGGTGTTATGTTGACTTACTGTATTATCATAAATACAATAAGCGCCACCAATGATTGCATTCCATACTGTAGCAGGATTTATCGCTCGTGTACCGGTTGCGGCACCAGTATTGTTTCCGCCATAAAATACGTTATTGCTAGTTACAAGAGTACCTCTCATATCTGAACCATAAACACCATACCCATTGATATGGTTATCCTGGTTGTCAATACCTGAAATTGTCATTGTCATGTTACATCCCCTCCTTTTTAAGTTAAAAGTAAATACATTATGATGCTACAATTCCTCTACCGGTTCAGACTACAGCCTCTTTCTGAGTTGGATCAAGTCCTACGGTTTCCCTAAAGTCTGAGTCGGCTGACACAGTCTTGCCTATAGCACGCTCGGCAATACCCCCTCTGGTAATAAGCTTTTGTGAAATCCATCAAAAGTTAGAGTGGTTATTATAATCAACGGCACCTTAATAATCCACTAAATTACTTCTAATTTTTCACTAATATCACTCCAGCCCCTTAATAACACATCAACCTCTGGCAAGTATGGCACTTGCAATACGAAAACCATACGATTGGACGTCATGACCTGTATAGACCAGTAATTTTTTTGATTTGATTGGTAAGGAAGGAAAAAGAAGAAGAGCTGCTATGGGAGTTACATGACTTTAGGGGCTTGAGGGAAAAGAGGATACTTTTTTTTCAGGATCATTGAGGAATAATGCTGTTTGAAGAAAAACTTTATATTACGTACTCAACATCAGATAACGGCTTTATCTTTTTTACTGGCCGGAGCTGGATTTCTGGTAAAAAAAATTACTACTATCTACATATATAGTTATATGATTACAATATTTAATTTCCTATGAAACACATCATATCAGTACTCGTTGAAAACAAATTCGGAACCCTCAACAGGGTTGCTACAATGTTCAGCGCCCGGGGGTTTAATCTGGCGAGCATTTCCATTGGCGAAACCGAGGACCCGGAAATTTCACGCATGACCATCGTGACGTATGCTGATGATCAGATCATCAATCAGGTCATCAAACAGTTGAACAGACTTGTTGATACCATCAAAGTTACTGATTTGACCAAGCAGCCTCATGTTGAGCGGGAGCTGTTATTGATGACTTTGAAGTTAAGCAAGATACAACAGCATGAGATTTTCGAACTTATCAATGTTTTTAAAGGAAAAGTCGTGGATATAAAACAAAAATCCATTACTATTGAGGTCATCGGTTCTCCGGATAAGATCAACACAACTATTGATATCTTCAAGCCCTACGGCATCAAGGAGTTAGCCCGTTCAGGCGCCGTAGCAATACACCGGGGAGAGTGACACCATTTTACTGTATTATCAATCAAAACCATTTTAGTGATGAATGTTTATTACGATAAGGATGCCGATCTTGGTTTTCTTCAGGGAAAAAATATTGCAATTCTCGGTTACGGGAGCCAGGGCCATGCCCATGCCTTAAATCTGAAGGATAGCGGTTTGAATGTTCGCGTAGGTCTTCGCACAGAGAGCTCATCCTGTGCAAAAGCAAGAGAGGCCGGACTACAGGTTGACACTGTAGCCGAGGTAGTCAAATGGGCAGATATCGTAATGGTGCTTCTGCCTGACCAGAACCAGAAGGCAATCTATGACGATGAAATTGCCCCGAACCTTGTAGCAGGAAACACTCTTGCTTTTGGTCATGGCTTCAATATCCATTACAAACAGATCATACCGGCAGAGACGATCAATGTTATCATGATTGCCCCGAAAAGTCCCGGACACCTTGTACGTCGGACGTTCACACAGGGTAATGGTGTTCCCTGCCTTATCGCAGTGCATCAGGATGCTACCGGAGAGGCAAAACAGCAGGCACTTGCCTGGGCAAAAGCTCTTGGCGGCACCAAGGCCGGCGTGATCGAGACATCAATTAAAAATGAAACTGAAACTGATCTGTTCGGTGAACAGGCTGTGCTTTGCGGTGGTTCAGCCGAGCTTATCAAAGCCGGATTTGAAACCCTTGTTGAGGCCGGTTACCCTGAAGAACTTGCCTATTTCGAATGTATGCATGAGTTGAAACTGATTGTCGACCTTTATTATGAAGGAGGACTGTCGAGAATGAACTATTCAGTCAGCGATACAGCTGAGTATGGCGGCATGACACGCGGACCGCGTCTTATTACTCCTGCAGTCAAGGCTGAAATGAAAAAAATACTTGAGGAGGTCCAGGATGGTCGTTTTGCCAAGGAGTTCATTGATGAGTGCAATGGCGGCTACAAACAGCTTAACAAGCTCAGAGAGGAAAACCGTAACCATTCAATTGAAACGGTAGGGGCAAAGCTTCGCAACATGATGAGCTGGCTGATTAAAAAATAACCTACCCTACAACGTAATGTATAAGATCGTATCAATCCCGGGTGACGGTATCGGCCCGGAAGTAGTTGCCGGAGCTGTTTCAGTACTGAAGCAGCTTTCAAAAAAACATGGCTTTGATATCGTGATTGAGGAGCATCCTTTCGGGGGGGCTTCGTATGACCTGCATGGCGAGATGCTCACTGATGCTACAATCGATGTATGCAAAAAATGTGACGCCGTATTGCTTGGCGCTGTTGGCGGTCCGAAATGGGAAATACTGCCTCATGAACACAAGCCGGAAGCCGCACTGCTGAAAATCCGAAAAGAACTTGAACTGTTTGCCAACCTCAGGCCGGCCAAAGTTTACGAAGCCCTGCTTGGAGCATCTTCTCTGAAGCCTGATGTGGTTCGCGGCACGGATTTCCTTGTTTTTCGTGAACTGACCGGCGGCATTTATTTTGGCCAGCCGCGCGGATACGATGAAAACAGGGGCTGGAATACCATGGTGTATGAGCGTTTCGAGGTCGAACGTATTGCCCGCCTGGCGTTTGAAGCTGCCAGAAAACGCGACAAAAAAGTAATCTCTATCGACAAGGCAAACGTTCTTGAAGTTTCTCAGTTCTGGAGAAATGTTGTCCATGAGGTGCACAAGGATTTCCAGGATGTTGAGTTGAGCGATATGTATGTGGACAATGCTGCGATGCAGATTGTACGGAATCCGAAACAGTTTGACGTCATCGTTACCAGCAACCTTTTTGGGGATATTTTAAGCGATATCGCAGGAATGATAACCGGAAGCCTTGGTATGCTGCCGTCAGCAAGCATTGGGAAAAAACATGCTCTGTATGAACCTATCCACGGCAGTGCTCCCGATATTGCTGGACAGAACATGGCAAACCCTATAGCCACAATCGCATCGGTAGCAATGATGTTTGACTATAGCTTCTCTTTACCGGAGATTGCAACTGAAATCTATCAGGCAATCGAAGCGACACTTGCTTCAGGCCTGCGGACAGCGGATATCGCAAATCCAGGAGAGAGTGCTGTTTCAACAACAGTTATGACAGAGGCAATTGTCAGGCATCTGGGCGCTTGATTAATTAAAGGCGGGCAGATACTGTGAAAGAAAAAATTATTGTATTTGATACGACACTGCGCGACGGGGAGCAATCTCCCGGTGCAGCTCTGAATGTTCAGGAAAAGGTTGAGATTGCCAGACAGCTTGAAAAGCTCGGGGTGGATGTTATTGAGGCGGGCTTCCCTGCTTCCTCACCCCTTCAGCTCGAAGCCGTTCAACGGATAAGCTCAGAGTCATCAGCTGTTGTGGCAGCCTTGGCCAGAGCGGTGGAAAACGATATCACTGCAGCCTGGAAAGCCCTCAGTCAGGCAAAAAAGCCTCGCATTCACACCTTCATAGGCACTTCTGATATCCATATTACCGGAAAATTCGGCAGTGACCGTTACGGAGTGAGTCTGAAGGATAAGCGACAGACTATTTTGAAGATGGCTGTAGATGCTGTAAACTTTGCCAAGACATTCACACAGGATATAGAGTTTTCAGCTGAAGATGCCGGCCGTACAGACCAGGGCTACCTTGCTGATATTATTGAGGCAGTCATAGCTGCCGGGGCGACAACCGTCAACATTCCTGATACCACCGGCTATACCTGGCCATCGGAGTTCGGAAAAAAAATAGCCGACCTTCGCGACCGTGTACAGAATATCAATAAAGCGGTTATAAGCGTTCACTGTCATAACGATCTCGGCCTTGCCGTGGCAAACACGCTCAGCGCGCTCGAACATGGTGCACGGCAGGTTGAATGCTCTATGAACGGTATTGGAGAGAGGGCAGGCAATGCTTCGCTCGAAGAGATTGTCATGGCACTGAAAGTCAGAAGTGACCTTCATAACTTCTATACAAACATTGTTACCGAGGAGCTGTATAATACAAGCCGGATGGTCTCTACCTTTACAGGTATAATCATTCAGCCAAACAAGGCAATTGTCGGGGATAATGCATTTTCGCATGAATCCGGGATTCATCAGGACGGTATGCTGAAAAACCGTCAGACTTATGAAGTGATGACTCCGGAATCAGTGGGTGTACCGCAAACGAACATCGTACTTGGTCGCCATTCCGGCAAACACGGACTCCAATCAAGACTCCATACCCTCGGCTACGACTTGCAGGAGAGTGAACTTGAAGCGGTGTACAAACGTTTTGTCGATATTGCCGACAAAAAGAAAGAGGTTTATGATGATGATTTGAGAGTATTGATGGGGGATGAACGAAATAAACCCCGCAACGCTTTTGAACTGGATTATCTTCATATCAACAGTGGTACAGCCTCGATTCCTACAGCAACGGTGAGGATCCGGCATGATGCTCATGTATTTGAAGAGTCAGCGACCGGCGATGGGCCGGTTGATGCCTGTTTCAGGGCTATCGAAAGGGCTCTGGGCATTGATTCAATGGTCACTTCCTATTCGGTACGCTCAACGACTGCCGGCCGTCAGGCTCTCGGTGAAGCGCTGGTTCGGATCAGAGACAAAAACATTTCATTTAACGGAAGAGGTGTATCGACCGATATTATTGAAGCAAGCGCCAAGGCTTATTTACAAGCTCTTGGTCTGCGTCAGTATCATTTTGATAATAACATACCTGAAACCATAGACAGCGGGGTTTAAAAAATGGCACAAACAATAACCCAAAAAATCCTTTCAAAAGCAGCAAACAGAAAATTTGTCGATGCTGGCGAAAGCGTGTGGCTGAATGTCGACATTCTGCTTACGCATGATGTCTGCGGTCCGCCAACCTTTGATATTTTCAAAGAAGAGTTCGGTTCCGATGCAAAAGTATGGGATCCGAAAAAAATCGTTGTTCTTCCAGACCATTATATTTTTACGGCGAACGAACATGCCCATCGCAACATTGATCTTTTGAGGCAGTTTGCGAAAGAGCAAGGGCTTGAGCACTACTATGATGTAGGAACAGATCGATACAAAGGGGTATGCCATGTTGCGCTTGCCGAAGAAGGGTTTAATCTGCCAGGCACTGTCCTTTTTGGAACAGACTCTCACACCTGTACGTCAGGAGCTTTCGGTATGTTCGGTACGGGTATCGGCAATACGGATGCTGCGTTCATTCTCGGCACCGGCAAACTCTGGGAAAAAGTTCCTGAATCGATGAAGTTCACTTTCGATGGTCCTATGCCTGAATACCTTACAGCAAAAGACCTGATTCTGCAGATTCTCGGAGATATAACAACCGACGGGGCAACTTATCGGGCCATGGAGTTTGATGGAGAGGCTATTTTTTCACTCCCTATGGAAGAGAGAATGACTCTGACCAACATGGCTATTGAGGCCGGAGGTATGAACGGCATTATTGCGGCAGATGAGATTACTGAACATTATGTCCGGGCAAGAAGCAGCAAACCCTACGAACTTTTCACGAGTGACGCGGATGCAAAATACCACAGCAAATACAGGTATGACGTCTCTAAACTTGAACCGGTGGTCGCCCAACCGCACAGCCCTGACAACCGTGCTACGGTCAGAAGTGTACAGGGGACAAAAATCACCAAGTCTTATATCGGTTCTTGCACCGGCGGCAAACTGACCGATTTTATGATGGCTGCAAAGATTCTGAAGGGGCAGAAGGTGGCAGTTACAACAAATATTGTACCGGCAACCGTCAAAGTTGCCCTTGACCTTGAGCGTGAACGCTACGATGGGCAGACCTTGAAACAGATTTTTGAGGATGCAGGATGCAGCATTGCGCTGCCGTCATGTGCAGCATGTCTAGGCGGACCTGCAGATACGGTTGGAAGGTCTGTTGATAACGATGTCGTTGTTTCGACAACCAACCGCAACTTCCCAGGTCGCATGGGCAGTAAACACGCTGGTGTATACCTTGCTTCGCCTTTGACAGCTGCCGCATCGGCAATTACCGGAAAACTCACCGATCCGAGAGATTTTCTCTGATCGGCACATATGGACTAACTTATTCTCTACATTCCAATGGAAAAAGTCATTCAGGGAAAAGCCTATGTTTTAGGTAAGAATATTGATACCGACCAGATTATTCCGGCCGAACATCTTGTGTACAGCCTCTCTAATCCTGAAGAGGTAAAATTATACGGAAAGTATGCGCTTTCAGGGGTTCCGCCGGAACAGGGTGGACTTCCTGCAGGTAATATTCCATTCATTCAGGACGGAAGTTTTGAATCAGAATTTACAATTATCATTGCCGGACCTAACTTCGGATGCGGATCGTCAAGAGAACATGCACCTTTCGCCCTGAAGGTTGCGGGAATTAAAGCCATTATTGCAGAGTCTTATGCAAGAATTTTTTACCGCAACTCTGTTGATGGCGGTTTTGTTATTCCCTATGAAACCTCAGAGCATCTCAACCAGCTTATCAATACCGGTGATAAACTGAAGATTGATGTGGAATCCAACACGATCGAAAACCTGACCCGAAAGGCTACCTATACACTCAATCCTCTCGGTGATGTATTCAGCATTGTAGAGGCTGGAGGAATTTTCGCTTATGCCAGACAGGAAAACTTAATGGCTCAACGCTGATTTATGACTGTTACAACAAAGCCAATAGAGCTTTACGATACCACACTGCGTGATGGCACTCAAGGTGAACATATCAACCTTTCTGTACAGGACAAGCTTCTTATAGCTGAAAAGCTGGATGAGTTTGGCATGGACTATATTGAGGGCGGATGGCCGAGCAGCAATCCAAAGGACGAAGAGTTTTTCATCAAGGCACGTCTGCTTCATTTCAAGCATGCAAAACTCTGCTCGTTTGGTTCGACAGCCAGAACGGTAAAAACCGTTGAAAGCGACCCTAACCTCCTTGGGCTGCTGCACTCTGAAACTCCTGTCATAACAATCTTCGGAAAAACCTGGAAAGCCCACTCTGTAAAAAGTCTTGGCATTTCTGATGAAGAGAATGCGGAATTGATTTACCGCTCTGTTGCCTTTCTTAAAGCGCAGGGACGGGATGTTTTTTTTGATGCCGAACATTTTTTTGACGGGTTCAAGGACAACCCGGAGTTTGCTTTAAAAATGCTTATGTCGGCTGTTCAGGCAGGGGCTTCAAGAGTTGTGCTCTGCGACACTAATGGTGGATCACTTCCTCATGAAGTAAGTGAAATCGCAGCACAAGTGCTGGCAATGACGGGAGTGCCTGTAGGTATCCACAGTCACAATGACGGCGATCTGGCAGTGGCGAATTCCATAGCAGCCGTCAAGGCCGGTGCAACTCATATACAGGGGACCATCAACGGTATCGGTGAGCGTTGCGGAAATGCCAACCTCATCAGCATTATCCCCAATATCATCTTGAAACTGCAACGCTCATTTTCGCATGTGGAGCATCTCAACCAGCTTACTTCCCTCTCGAAGTTTGTTTATGAGATTCTGAATATTCAATCGAACAGCAAAGCGCCTTTTGTCGGGAAATCCGCATTTGCGCACAAAGGCGGCATCCATGTCAGCGCAGTTATGAAAGAGAGTTCTCTCTATGAACATATCGACCCTACACTTGTCGGAAACCGTCAGAGGGTTCTGGTTTCAGAGCTTGCCGGTCAAAGCAACATCCGCTACAAGGCACAGGAGCTTGGCATCAGAATCCCGGAGAAGAGTGAGCTTATTAAAAATATTGTACATCATATTAAAGAACTGGAACACGAAGGCTATCAGTTTGACGGAGCTGAAGCCTCTTTTGAGCTGATTCTGCACAAGGAACTTGGCAATTTCAAGCCATTCTTTGAAGTACTGGAAACCAAAGTTCATATTGAATCGAGCAAGAGTGCAAAAAATGTTGACCAGGCCATACTTAAGGTCAAGGTTGGAGAAGAAATTGAGCATATTGCTGCCGATGGTGACGGGCCGGTCAATGCGCTTGACAAAGCTCTGCGCAAAGCGCTGATACACTTTTATCCTGAAATCAAAAGCATCAAACTGGTTGACTACAAAGTCAGAGTGCTTGAAGAAAAACGGGGAACGAGCGCAAAAGTCCGGGTATTGATAGAGTCAAGCAACGGGCGCTATACCTGGGGAACGGTCGGCGTATCGACCAATATTATTGAAGCAAGCCTGCATGCCCTCGAGGACAGTATGAACTATCATCTGTTCACCATGAAGGCATCAGTTCCAACAATTGAAACTCCCCTTCAGAAATAGCCAAGGATCAATGCCGACGAGCGAAAAGGACTATACTGGAGTATGGTCCTATAAGAAATGATGCTCCGGGTTCCAGTTCAGGGGCATCATCGTCATTATTGATATCTAAGGGAGCTTCACACCCTGTATTGACAGCAACTCTCCAATGAAAAGGCTCAGGAAGAACAGGGAGCTCGAGCATATTTACTGTAGAAGCGCTGTTCCACGCATAATACAGCACATCTTCACCAGATGAAGTCATCGATGCAAAAACAACTGCAACGAGGTGAGATTGGGGCGACCAGTCAGGTGACCATGGATGGCTTCCATGCCAGGATATTTCCGGGAATCCAAGTGCACCGGCAATATCACTGCGCGGATGCCTTGAAGATCGAAGAGCAGGGTGCCGGCGACGTAACGCGATGGCAAGACGAGTAAAATGAAACAGTTCGGACTCTCTCTCCAGCAGTGACCAGTCAAGCCAGTTTAAATCGTTGTCGTGGCAGTAGACGTTGTTGTTACCCCATTGTGTGCGGCCCATTTCATCTCCCATAAGAAGCATAGGGGTACCCCGGGCAACCATGAGCATGAGCAAGGCATTCTTTATCTGGCGCAAACGGAGTGAACATATTCCCGGATCGGTGGTTTCGCCTTCAATTCCACAATTCCAGCTTCTATTGTCGTCACTTCCGTCACGATTATCCTCCCCGTTTGTATCGTTGTGCTTGTGGTTGTAACTGACCAGATCCCGAAGGGTAAACCCATCATGACAGGTAATAAAATTGATCGAGGCAAGTGGACCGCGCCCCCCTGCTTCATAAAGATCTGGGGAACCTGCTATACGGGTGGCAAGAAGCGCAGCATGATCAGGTTCACCACGAAGGAAATCACGGGTGTCGTCACGGAATTTCCCATTCCATTCGGAAAACCGGCCATAATTAGGAAACTTTCCAAGAAGATAAAGACCGCCAGCATCCCAGGCTTCTGCGATCAGCTTGCACTTTTTGAGAATCGGGTCGAGAGCTACCGATTCGAGCAAGGGCGGATTGTTCATGATGGCTCCCGATGGATCACGACCTAAAATAGCCGCTGCATCAAACCGGAAACCATCAATATGGTACTCTGAAACCCAAAACCGTAAACACTCAAGAACCAGGTCACGCACAACAGGATTATTACAGTTGAGCGAGTTGCCACAGCCACTGAAGTTGTGATAATAACCCTCCGGGGTCAGCAGGTAATAGATCTGGTTGTCAAGACCTCTGAAAGAGATGGTAGGCCCTCGGTGATCACCCTCACAGGTATGATTAAACACTACATCAAGAATGACCTCAATGCCTGCTGCATGCAGAGCACGAACCATGCTCTTGAATTCGTCAGCCTGCATTCCCAAACTGCCTGTCGCAGCAAAGCCGGCTTTCGGCGCGAAAAATCCGACCGTACTGTATCCCCAGTAATTCATGTTGGTACCTCCGGTAAAGGAGTTAGGTACCGAAAGTTCAAATTCGTCAAATTCGAAAACCGGAAGAAGTTCAACACAATTGACACCGAGACCAAGCAGATATGGTATTTTTTCAACAACTCCAGCATAGGTACCAGGATGTGCAATACCGGATGTCTGATGTCGGGTAAATCCTCTTACATGCATCTCATAGATGATAAGATCTTCCGAAGGAATTTCCAGTGAACTATCCCCGCGCCAGTCAAAGTCTTCCGGGATCACAAAACCACGATAAGGAAACTCATCATTCCAGTCAGGCGGCGCACCCCAAACGTTACGGCCGGAAATCGAACGAACATAGGGATCAAGCAGAACTTTGGACGGATCAAAGCGGTGCCCGATTAAAGGATCCCAGGGGCCTTCCATCCTGAATCCATATTCGAAACTTTCCGGGTCAAGGTCGAAAATAACAACGCTCCAGACATCTCCGATACGGAACGAATCAGGAAACAAAAGTTCAGCCATGATCTTGCGACTCTGCTTATCGAAAAGTACAAGGGTACAGGAAGTCGCTGCGCTGGAATAAATTGAAAAGTTTACGCCTCCCGGTACAAGTGATGTTCCATATGGCCGTACTCGACCAGGCCGGACTTTCCAGCCGGATATTTCACCTGTCGGGTAAAGATCAATACGAGCACTCATAACAGTATGGATTTGGAAACTTGCTCAATAGCCTCATTTACGCTATTGAGTACAACAAACTGTTCTAAAAAACCGGTGACTGACATGACATCCTTTACCGATTCGGGAATTGCGACAAGAACAAGTTTTTTCCCGTTCACTTTGGCTTCGCGATAGAGTATGAGAAGCATCCTCAGCCCTGCACTTGTGAGAATACCTATGCCAGCAAAATCAAGCACAAGGAAATCGGTCGAGCACAAAACGGCAAGCAGTTTTTCCTGAAGATCTCCTGCAACGGAATGGGTTATGTCACCGGTAATAACAGCAACTTCAGTGCTGCCCTGCTGAGAAACGGTTATATTCATGTTAGGACTCCACATTATAGATAGGGGCTGTTTTTTCAAAAGTCTTCACGATCTTTTTGCGAATAAGGACACGGCCATCGGCAGGCAATCGCACCAGTTCAAGATATTGACGGGAAACTGATGCCTCATAGTGACTTGTGGCTTCTCCAGGATTCCACCGGCGCCGTTCCCATCTGACCACCAGATCAACTATGGCAAGCTGACCGGAGATCTTGATATCCCAGGACTCAACTTTATGAATCTCATCAAAATACTTTACAAGCACGTCTTCATACCATTTACTGAATGCCTTTTTGCCTGTGAACGGTACCGAAGTATCTGGATAGCGCATCTCTACATCATCAGTGAGAAGAGCCAGCTGATCGGCTAATGGCTTATGGTCATTTGTACCCTGATACCAGCTCAGAATCACATTTTTCACCATGGCTTCCGTTAGTGACGGCTGGCTGGCAACAGAGGGCGAGGCAGAAAAAACGGTTATCAAAAAGATCAATAGGAGATAAAAAATAGCTTTCCTGTTCATCATCACAAATCCCTCCATGGATTATTTTTTTTGCCCAAAAGTCGGGCGGTTTCGGAAACGCACAAGTGTCAGTATGTTGGTATCAGATGAACGAAACATGCGGACATCGTCAGTATACTGCCTGATGAGAAACCAGCCCATGCCGCCGATCTGACGATCTTCCAGCGGAATATTGGTATTAACAGGAGCAAGGGCGGCAGGATCAAAAGGTGGTCCGGAATCCTCAATACGAACCACGAAATCATCTCCGGACCATGAGGTGAATACACTGTATAAAAGAGTAGAGTCCTCATGAAGCGAGTATGTAATTACGTTGGTAACAGCTTCACAGACGGCAAGAGAGATCTCACGGATTGCTGAAGGATCCATCCCCCCTTCCAAGGCAGAACGATCAATCAGCTCGACGACCTCTTCTATTGTTGAGTATGACGCAGGGAGCCGCAGTTCACGAGCATTCTCTGATGACCTGATGAGCGTCAACGTGATATCGTCAAACTGATCTTCTTCGCCCTGCCAGCTCATAACCTGCCCCACCAGCTCCTCTGCCGATTGCTTCAGTGAAAGTTTCTGGCTCTGCAGGAGAAAAGCGGATAACCGGTCAAGACCGAACTGTTCGCCAGAAGGATCCATCGCTTCACTGATCCCGTCAGTATAGATCGCCAGAAGATCCCCTTGCCTGAACGGAACATGCCAGGCTGTAAACTGCTTTCCAGGCAAAACGCCAATTGCAGGCCCGCTCCTCTCCAAGAGAAGGTCGACTGTTCCATCCGCCCGTACCAATACCGGCGGATTGTGCCCGCCATTAACACAGATAAGTCTTTGGGCCAACGGATCCAATACTGCAAGGAAAAACGTTACAAACATCATCTGAGGATTGGATTCCGCAAGCATCGAGTTGAGTCGGGTAACGGCTTGATGCGGCTCCATGACAGCGGCAATAGTGCGAAAAAGCAGGCTCACCCGCATCATAAACATCGCGGCCGAAACCCCTTTACCCGAAACATCCCCGATCGTAAAGACTGTTTTGCCTCCCGGCAGAACGAAATGATCGAAAAAATCCCCGCCTACTTCCTGGGCAGGAATCGAGAGGCTGAAATGACTTCCGCCCATAAGCTTCATTGGTCCAGGAAGAACTGAGTTCTGGATGTTGTGGGCAAGCTCAAGTTCAGTTTTCAAGCGCTGCTGACTGCGAGCCATCTCCTCCCTTCGCAAGAGGGAGAGCTGCAGTTCAGCTACCATACCGTTGAAGGCATCAATAACATCAGCAGTTTCGTCATGTGTTAATGATGCCATCGATATGGCGGTGAAATTTCCGGCCTTCACACTTCCAACACCTTTACGCAGAACATCAAGATTGCGAGTTGCCAGTCCGGCGCTCCATCGGAACAGCAATCCCATTCCTCCAATACAGGTCAAGCCAACGAGAAATACTCCACCGGCAAGCCACCATGCATCTCTGCTAAGATCCTGAACAGGGAACACATAGACAAAAATGAGAGGAACGCCGGGTATCTTTCTGGAAAGAAAAAAACTTTCTACTCCATTACTCGGATTTATAGCAATGAATGAACCGGATAGAACTGATGCTTTCCGAAGTTCCGGAAATGAGGCCATTGCAAGAGGATTCGATCGAATGAAATCCTGTAAACGTCCGTCAGACCTCTTATACCCTGAAATCCCATGCATTCCTGACAGAAGACGGCATTGGGGATCGAGAATAAACAGCTGAAACTCTGTCTTGATATCGAGCCCGGACATTGTTTTCAACATGGATTCAAGAGTGATGTCGACAGCCAGCACTCCGTCAATAACAAGCGAACCGGATTCTTCACGGTTGATCGGCACTGAACAGGTGATTTCCGGCAGATGGCCTTGATAGGATGATACGTAGGGAAGACTCCAGAACCCCTCGATGAATTCAATATTACCCTTACGTGGAGGAATATACCATCGGGCGCCGAGCGAAGCCGGATCATTGGGGTCATAAGATAATTGCCCTCTAATGAAACGGCCCTCCACAGTACCCCTCCGGTACACTAAAATGTTCCTCACTCCTTTCGGGCCTAAACTGTTGTCGGGTTCGAATGCAACAGTTACCGCATGAGCATCAGGCAGGCGGTTAAGCATATTTTCCATGGCGACATACCATGACTCCAATCCGGAAGGATTCCACTGCTGCACCAGATCCGTTATAGTGTGGACCTGCTGTCGAATGGAACGCAAGTCCCATCGAAGCTTGTTTACCTGTATATCCAGACGGTTATCAAGATCATCTAAACGGTTATGAAGCATAATCTGACGACCCTGCCAGACCGTCAGTGGTGCCGTGCAAAGGAAGATGATGCAGGAACAAAACACTGCGATTATGGTGAAGCGCTCCTTCAGTCGTCTGGGCAGAATGCTGTGGAGGTTCATGCTCATGCCAGTTTCAGGATTACCATCCGTAGCGCGTCAACCCTTTTTCGAGTACTTCGATGAGTTTCTGACCGCATAGTGCCGAATCGCCTGTAGTTCGGGCGGTGATGATCGGATAATCAACAATAACTGAATATTTTTTTCCGACATTACCAATAAACTGCCCCTCAGGCCCAACGGCATCTTTGAGAATAAATTCAAGCTGGTATGGAGCTCCCTGAAAACCATGATCAATCTTTATATATCCATGGCCATCGTTATAATCGAAAGCAAGCGGGTGACCAGTAACCCGTTTACCATAAACAATGCTCTTTTCAGTAATCTCATCACGCGTGAAGGCCAGAACAGCAACGCCATAGCACTCTCCAGCAACAGGTTTTCCTGCTTTAAGGAATATTCTTACAAGGTCCTGCAGGCGCTTGTTGTTGGCCATATCGAGAATGGGCCCACTACCGCCTACCAATAAAAGGGCATCATATTTCTGCACATCAATCGCCACCTTGTCCAAGGCGTCATTGTAGGCAAAAAGTTCATTGAGATATACCGGGGAACTTACATAGGGCTTTGAGGGAAGCCACTTAGTCAGATTGACGGGATGGTCGAGCTTGACGGATGCTTCGATTGCCCTGACCTTTGCTGCCATCGCGGGAGTTGTCACCGTGCGGGCCAGAGGGGGATCGACAAAGCCAGGATCCATACTTGGCGGCAGCGCAAGCGGCTTCGTTCCCTTGGGTGTCGCAAAATCAACGTTGTACCCTGCAGCTTCAAGCGCTTCAAGCGGTCCGATAAGCTCTTCACCCCAGTAACCGAATTCTGAAAGCACAAAAAGAACACGTTTGTTCAGTTGTTTTTTTTTGGTCTGCACTTCACTTGCCATAACCATGGCAGGTACAGCAATAAAGAGCAGAAATATAAAAGCTGCTCTTTTCGATATTTTCATCTTCATGAAGGGCTCCGATTAGCACTGTTTATGTTATTATTTAATACAAGGGGTAATCGATTTAATTATCAAGGTTTTCGGCGTTACTCAATCCAGTGAGAGCTTGATGGCTTCGTCGGAAGAAGATGCCAGTTTGAAGTATGGGAGAAATCCGGTTACATCCAAAGTGTCGAGCATCGTCTGGGTGAGAGTGCAGAGCACAAGGCTTCCCTCAAGCTTCTGTATTTGCCGGACGACAAGAAGCAACATCCTGAGACCGCTGCTTGCAAGATAGGTAACCTTGCCAAAATCGAGAATCAGATATTTTTTCCCCTCCTGGATCATCTTGATAATACGAGCTTCAACTATGGGAGTTGTCGAAGCGTCAAGCTTGCCTTCCAGATCAACAATAGTTAATTCGCCTTGAGACCGTTCTTGAATGTCCATTACATCTAATAGCACCTGTTTATTACCATCACGTCCGGCAAAATTCTGATGAAATGACCGGTCCGGACTGGCTGGTTATTGCATTTCCATCTAATTTAATAAAGGTAAATTGTATAACCTATTTCCGTGATTACGGTCTAATCTTTGACAGCTTCGTCTGCCGCTATGAACATGATGTCCTACCATGAAGAAGAGGCAAGCTCAAGTATATTGCCATAAGGGTCTGCACAGAAGGTGATGTGAATACCCCTGAGAATTGAACGATCGAGTATCCGACCCCCGTGTGCCGCAATACGCCCGGCGACAGTATCGACATCTCCGACAACAAGACATGCGTGCAGAAAACCGGAACGGGTAAATTGAGATTTTGGAAGTGCAGGAGATACTTCAAAAAACTCAAGCGCCTGAAGCATGGGAGCTCCAGGAGACCGGAGACGAACACTTCGAACTTTGTTAATGCTGCTTCCAAAAAGAGCGGTTGCTCTTTGCCACTTATCAAGATCACCTGGTTCATGAGTCACCGGCTTACTTAGCGGAATGAATCCAAAAACATCTCCATACCATTTAATAGCAGATTCCAGGTTACTGACGCCGATAGCTACATGGTTCCACTGAGGGGCTGTCACTGCAGGTTCAAGTGCATCAAGAACAGCTTTGCGATGTTCAAGACCGACAATTTTCTCCCCGTACCGGTGCTGTGTGAGCCCTGAAAAGTCTTCAATATCCGATCGTGCACCTGAAGCGACTTCCCAACGAATCTGTTCGATATAACGATGAAACCGTTCTTCATTCGCAGTGCCTGCACGAAGCACCGCATCGTGCAGGGCAGTGAGACCGTTCACCACCGGCCGCTGGTTAAGTGCTCCGGCTAATTCAGCGGAAGTGAGCCTGGAGCCCATGAGTTTAAGAATATCAAGATGGCCGAATACCGAAGCACGGATAATGGCATTGGCACCCATAGGATGAAGCTCGTCAACCAGGGGACTGGCTCCACGATCAAGCAGCATGCCGGCAATGCGCAGTCTAAGCGAAGAAGCTGCTTCAGGATGCGGATTCATATTGTTTCCCGTAACAGTGACGACAAGAGGCGGCTGCCTGAGATCCCCTCCAAGACGGTTTACATCAACACCATCCATGCTCAAGGCGATAGTAGCGGAGAGAGCTTCGATCTTTTCAGGATCACTGGCAACCTGCTTGAGAGCATCCTCAATGAGAGCAACAAGTCTATCGGATTTTTTCTGGGCATCCTCCTCTCCTGAAGGAACCGGTACCCGGATCCGCTCGAGCAATTCTGCATAATAGGCCTTTTTGCCTGATTCACTAACCTCACCGGAAGAGAGTGCTCGAAGAAGAGATTTATTGTCAAACTGCTTTGCAAAATCAGCAGCTGTAATGCCGCGCAAGGTTGTAGCCGCAGGGTTAGCGCCCTTTGCTATTGCAAATGCAGCAAGCTCGGCATGCCCGTAAAAAGCAGCCTGAAGAAGCAGGGTATGGCCATTGAGCAGCCACACAGCATCCAGATCCTTCGGTCTTGCTGCCAGTATGAGTGATGCAGTTTCGACGCTTCCGGAATGTCCGGCCATGTGAATCGGCAGGGCGCCGGAAGGTGCAAACGGCACACCAGGATCGGCCTTACGCACCGGATTATTCAACAGAAAATCAACCGTCTGTGACTGCCCGCACACAGCTGCCTTGAGCAGAGGTGTCCATCCTTCTGTATCAGCCATATCGGGGTTTCCTCCTTTGGCTATCCAATCTCCGAGGAGCTTTACGTCTCCCCTTCCCGCGGCGTCCACAGCAATGGAAACAGAAGATCCTGCAACAGCAATACCAGTTCCAATATCCGGAAGAAGTATAAGTGTCAAAAGTATCCAGAGCTTATTCATAATTTATTTGTGCCAGATGAGAACTACTGAATATTCGCCGGATTCGATGTCTGCCGTGAACCTGTATATCCCGTTCCTTGGACACTGAAAAGAGAGTGGCGGCGGATTGCCATGTAACGCTAGACGACGGTATCCGTCATAAGGATAATCTACCAAGGACCATGACCATCCCGCGTGATTTGCCGTATATTTATAATGATAGAGTACCCCTCCGGCAAGAAGAAGATCTTTTGTGAAAAGATGTCCATTTGAAGTGCCCATATCATGCAGTGGGTCAATGGGGTTCCAGCCTTCTTTACCGTCTTTGGCTAAAGTTTCGAAATTGCCTGAAATTTGCAATGACTCAATTTGGGTGATCGGTGTAACTGGCGGGTCTACTGCAAAGGAGCCTTTTGCGGGATCAAGAGTCACCATATACTCACCATCTTTCTCTACCCGGAAAAGGATGTTCGATTCCTGGGGGGCTGAATGCCATGTTTTACCCCAGAGGCCGCCAAAACCGATACTGTCAAGCGCCCAGTCGGAATTGATGGAGAAGTTCATTGTATAGACTCCCTTGCCGATACTGCCGCCGGTATTTGTCAGATTCAGCCGCTTTCGCCATAAACCATCTTTCCCTTTCTGCATTTTATGGCTTGGTGCAGAAGGGTTCCATGGATCATTCACCACGTCCCCGTTTATCTGAAAATCAGGGTTATGGTAGAAATCTACTGCCGGTGAAACGCTGAAACGATAGCTCTCCGGCCACACTGTAAAAGTATAGCGACCATCAGCATGAACACGAAATACGATGGCGGTTTCATCAATATTACCGACCCTGCTGTCGTAGCCGTTCCCTCCGGCAAGACGTCCCGGTTTATCGAGAATTGCACTGTACCCCCAGTCTGCGTTGTGATTGGCTGAAAAAAGGCACTGGTACACCCCGTTGCTCTCATGCCCGCCCTTAGCGGAAAGAGGAAGCGTTATCGTCCAGGAACCATCCCCGTTATTGGTAAATTCATGGGAAGGAACCCACTCATCCCACTTTTCGGCAGCTCTTGTCAATCGACCATCAAAACATTCAGTACTACCCTGCTTGTCGTGCACAAAGCCATTGACCTGTATCGATTCGATTTTCGAGAGTTCATCGACATGTGGTGAGACCGCATAAGTAGAGGCTTGCGGGTTGAACTTAATAACATAAGCGCCATCGTGGGACACCTTAATAATAATGTTGCCAGCAAAGACCGATCCAGGACCACTCACAAGTCTGCCGGTCTCCCGTCCACGTTTGTATACCGAACGGAGATCCCTCCCTGTAAAAAATCTCATGGAATAGATGCCGTCATGGTTTCGCCCACCTGTCGCGCTGAGCAAGAGAGTTTTTTTGAAGTTTCCGCTGCTCTCGCACTCCATATCATTACGTGGATCAAAAGGATTCCACATGGATCGTCCATCCATTGGAGTCCCGACAAGCTGTGCACTCAAAAGAGCAGACTCTTTTGCAAACACGTCAGATTGTGCTAAAGGCATCAGGAAAGATGTCAGAATCAGAAGTCGATAGATCGTCTTTTTCAGTACCCTTATCAATAGCCTCTTTCCTCTCATGAGTAACCTTGAAATTAGTTTCAGCCGATAAGCTTTCTATGAAAATTTCCCAGCCTGAGTTATGGTTTCAGATACTGAGATCCGGCTGTTCAAAACATCATAGATACCACTAAGAAGAGACGAAACACGGACTTTCTCCTCTGTGGAAAGTCGGGCTACACCAAACAGGATCTCGTCAATTGCCTCTTCACCCAGATCAGGAAGCAATGGAAGCAACTCGCGCTGATAGAGTCCGGCGTATTCTTCTTCGGCCATGGTCTTGCATACGACCCCGATGGCCTTCTGTCTGAGTTCGGGATCAGCTCCGAAACGAATCAGAGCCGCACCGGCCAAAATACGGGCAATCGAATTCGGCGAACTGAGCATACGTGCCGGTGCAGAAGGATCAGGACAATCACCTACGAGATGACATACGGCCAAAGCAGCCCGGTGGGCATCGGGATCGTCACCTTCGAGAAGTTCTGAGAGTACCCTGCGAGCGTTTATTCTCACTTCCGGTTCGTCCCATAGTGCCTGTACGGCCGCAGCCCTTACCATAGCGGACTCATCCAGAAGCATCGGTTCAAGTAACGCCTTTTTATTGGCGCTGAGAATTCCGATGGCTTCAACTACTCGAGCGCGAACTGGAACAGTGCCGCTTGCAAGCCATCTCCTTGCCATCTCCTGCCACTCACCGGCCGGCTGCTTTAGAAGAACAAGCTTGAGAGCATCGGCGCGAATGGCCGGTTCGGGATCAGATTCAACCAGGCGATGCAGGATCTCGAATGCTTCAGGGGGAAGAGAACGCTTTTTTAACAGATGAGCCATTGAGCGTAAAGATTCTGCGCGAACATGAATAACTGGGTCATTTAACAACAGGTAGAGAGCCTGCAGTGAAGCATTTCCGGCAATACTGGCCCTCACACGCGCTACGGCAGCTCGTTTCTGAGGATCCTGCATTTTTGCGACCTCTTCGAGCATCGCTGCAGCTCTTGCGTTTGCGGGTTCCACAAGGCAATCTATTGCATCCATGACGGTACGCTGCTCAACACTTTGAAGGTTATCAGCAATCATATCCATGTAATGCTTTTGCGAATTGACAACCACAATAATCCAAAGAGCGGAAAGAACGATTCCGGAAAGCGTTACAGGATCCTGCCAGCCGGATTTGTTTACCGTGTCGAAAGCATTATGCAGAAAGATGATGAGCAAGCCTCCAATCACTCCGCCAAGGGGGTTTATGACCCCATCTATGAAGCCGCGAATACGTGCACGGAGCGCACCGGGAATTGCATTGAGAGCGAGTTGATAAGAATTACCCTGAATTGTCATACCGACCAGATCCCACGAACAGCGCATAAGAAGTCCGGACCAAAAAACGAAATACGAACCTACAAGGGCAAAGCCGGCAAGGATTGTTACCGGAAGAGCTAAAAGCCCTCGTGAAACGCCAATACGGCGAATGAGATAGCTGCTGAAAAAGAGCTGCACGAGAAGTCCGGCTGCATTAATAATCATCCCGTAAACACCATAAAAACCAGCCAATTTTGCCTCGGAAGGAAAAGAGATGTTCATAATACGCGAGAACTGAAAATCAGCCAGAGAACCAACAACCCAGAACATGACCGCAATGAATCCAAGAGTGACTGCCATTTTGGAGCGAAAAAAGAATTCCCACCCTTCAAGCAGTCGTGAGCCAGCCGGTTGAGCGGCGGAGGCTCCTGATTTTCTACCTCGCAGCTCACCCCCGAAACGCTTGCGCATCCACCATGTAAGCGGAATTAAAGCCAATATGGCCGCAGCCCATATAAGAACAAGGTTGGCGGTACCGAGGGAGCTGGCAAGATAGTGAATTGAAGCCCCTCCCGCGATTCCACCGATTGTCCCTGCTGTTCCAACAATGGGATAAAGTCTTCTGCCCTGAGAAGGACGGAACAGATCATTTATAATAGTCCAGACTTGTGTTCCCAGTGTAGAGTTGCCCACGCCTTGAGCAAAAAAAACCACGACAAAAAAGAGAACAAGCTGAACTGAAAGGTCTTTTTCTCCATCATGATTGGCGGCAACCAAAGTTCTGGCAAACAAAAGCATGAGCCCGGTTACAAGGGAAAAAATCATCAGAAGGCGATCTCTGCGCACTACATCGGCAAACATCAGATATACGGATGATCCAAGTACACCTAAAAGGCTGATACCAATGTATGTGTAGGGCAGATATTCGATTCCCATTCGCTTGACCAGCATCGAATGTACTGCACTCCAGCCAATTGCATAGCCAATCGCAAGAAGCGCGACCATTGACCAGGTAATGAAAACCTTCGAAATTTCGTCTTTCTGTATCACCATAAAAATAATTCTTGAAATCCTTGTTCAGTTCTAAGAGTTCCGCACTTCCGTATGCGAAGTTATATCGGAGATAACGTCACGGTCAGCGGTTCCGGCACCGTCCATTTCGGCAATTTTACCATGAAGGCTTTTGCATTGAAATTTTTGTATTCACGGCCACCAAGTGTAACTGAGGTCACCTTCACGATACCGGGTGGAAATGAGATGGGCTGTACGTAAAAATTGGTTCCGCCAGCTTCAACGCCCGGATTGAAATGCAGGATAACCGGTCGCTTATGGACAAGAAGATTTGTATAAAAATGGGCAAAATAGGTCAGCTCCATGTTATGATAACCACTTTTGGAGTGACTGCCCTTGTCAGCCCTGTCACCAATGAGATAGGGAGTTCCATCAGACTGGCTGTCAAAAAAGATGTCACCATCATCATGATCAGGAAAAGCAAGATTGTAAAAGCCAGCACCTGCTCGGGCTGATTCAAGGTATTTTGGCTCACGGGTTTCGGCGAAAAGTATATAATAACCCAGAATACCCTGTTCCTGCTGCCACCAGGCCTTTCTGTCGTGCCAGGCCAATTCATAACGGCCTGTGACGGGATCGGGCATGCGTTCGATGACATCGTACCATCCGCCTCGACGGGTATCCTGACCATGGATCAGCATCTCGTCTGCACAATGTTTTGCGACTTCAAGATAACCGGTATTACCAGTAAGGTGATAGAGACGGGTCAAGCACCAGGTAATCTTCAGGTTATGTCCGACAACACCCCGATTCTGCTGCCAGGCGTAACCGTGGTCAGGCTCCCACCCGGCGTTGAACCGTTCATTGACGAAAGGACTTTTCGAATCAGGAAAGTGGGCAACAATGAGATTGGCAAGATCATTCAGTCGCAGAAGATGTTTTTTGTCATGTGTACCGAGATAGAGATTTTCCAGGTAGGCTGGCAAATGGTCACCCACTGAGTTCCAGTTTTTCTTTAAGGCATTGGCACCGGCATCAGAGGAACGAAACGTTCCCGGATGAATATGGGAGAAATATCCACGCTGCAATGGATCCTGATGCGAACCATCCCAGTAGTGATCATCCATAAAACGAATCGTCTTCTCAATATCGGCAAGAATTACCGGATCGCCGGTTACCCGATAGTACTGGGTAAGCCCGGCCAGAGCGTAGATCTGCTCATAGAGCGGAATCGTCCCGGCATCTTCAGCAAAAAGGGATGCTAAAACAGGCCGGCCGTCTCGCACAGCATGAAGCCAGTAAACATGTTTGCCATCAGGCGTTTCAATACGCATTTTCTGGCGCTGGTAGCGTACAAGTTCCGTTGCTGCCCTAAGGACACGCGGATTACCATTAATAAGGTAGGTTGAACACAATCCATAGATCAAACGCGACAGGGTATCGGTTTCCTGCAGATTAATCGATTCAGATCGTTTTGTGCCGGCCTTGGTGATATTTGTGCGATAACCGGAAGGATCTCCGATCTCGCCGGGCCCGAATTGAGTTCGTATCCAGAATTCAGCAAGTTCCATAGCTTGCGATGACCACCAATCGGCATCTTCGAAGACAAGCGGAGTGCTGCCTGTATTGAAAAATGTAACCTCTTTGGCTACGAGTTCAGGTCTATCTGAATAAACCATACCTGAAGCTGCAATGCGAACACCCGGGGTAAACGCGTTAATCCCTTTAGGATCAAGTCGCCTCATACGCTCGTCAAGACCGCGCAGAGTGTGAAGATAGGCGTTCGATGCAACCCGCACCCGTTGCAAGGAACCATCAGTGAGCTTAACCTCCACCAATCCGCTTACCTGATCCACAGTATTGACTATACCCTGAACCCGGTCGAATCGAACAGTTGGTACTGTCTTTTCAACATCGGCCGCCACGGCCAGTGTTGAAAAAAAGAGAAAAATAAAACCAATTCTACAGCAGACTTTATAGATCGCATTCATAAAAAGCTCCCTCTGTTGCAATGTATGGATAAAGTTCAACGACTTAAGCCTTCCCCATTGCAAGCAGTAAAAGAAACCTTCCTCAAAAAACGACTATCAGCACTATCAATATAAAATGAAAATAAAAAAACATTATCGAGATAGTGACCAACATGCATGGGGGCTCCTGAAAAAGATACAAAGATTTATTGCTTTGGCATAACCTTAAGAGGGATAAGTTGAACGATCAAGAAAATCAAGGCTTTTTTTACCGATCGGGTTCTCCGATAATTGAGCTAAGAAAACATTTCAAATTCTGCATCCTTTTCCTTATTTTTTATTACTTTTTTTTTACTTCCTACATGTAAAGGGAGCCCATAACCATTGCAACCATCTTATAATAATGAGAATTCATGATCTGGACCCTGAAAACAGGCCGAGTGAGAGGTTTCTAAGGGGGGGACCAGCATCACTCAGTCCTGCTGAATTGCTTGCCCTGATTTTGCGTTCGGGATCGAAAAACCACAATATCATTGACACCTGCAATGAAATTATAACGACGTTCAAGCTTGAAAAACTTGCTGACACAGCACAGGCGGATCTTCAAAAAATCAGGGGAATCGGCAAGGTAAAAGCAATGCAGATCGTTGCTGTCTTCGAACTGAACAAGCGATTGCACTACTCAAAAAATATTAACAAAAAAATCAGGGCGGCACGGGATATTGTTGAATACATGGCAGGCAGGATACCGGATGAGACAAAAGAACATCTTTTTGTCCTGCACCTGAACACCAAAAACCAGATTATTAAAAACGAACTGGTTTCAGTAGGAACACTCAATTCCGCACTTATTCATCCCAGGGAGGTATTCAAGTCGGCCATCAGAGAGAGTGCTCACGCAATCATTCTTGTCCATAACCACCCTTCAGGTGACGTTGAACCAAGCAGTGCCGATAAACAGGTTACCGATCTGCTGAAAAAAGCAAGCTCTATTATCCAGATTGACCTGCTGGACCATGTCATCTTAGCAAAAACGGAGTGGTTCAGCTTTCGGGAACGATCCCTTCTTTAATGCTGACAGTTCGGCTCCGGTCTAAAAAAAAGAGGATTATGGCAAGCCTCGATTACCTTCAACCAAATGAACCCTGGTTAAAAGAAGGTGTTTGTAATAATCCATCGGAAGAAACTTCCCTGACATTTTTAGCCTGCAATCCTTTCTGGGTTTTATCGAGTTCAAAGTCAACTTCAGCATCCTGATTCAGTACCTTGTAAGTCTGATCAGACTGGATAGCCGAAAAATGAACAAAAATATCCTCTCCCCCTTCTGGATTTAAAAGGAACCCATATCCTTTTTTTCCATCAAACCATTTAACTTTACTTATAGCCATGATAAATAATAAGATTTATCAATGTTAAAGATTTGCAATGCACGATGGGGGCCGCAGTGCATGTGCGGATTAATTGCATACACAATATATGTACATTCTCTTTTTTTTCACATATAATTAATATTATTACACCTGATTTTTACGATATCCATCATAAATAACCAGTACAAAAACCATACTGACAGCAGCAGGAAATTGAACCACAATACAAATCAATGAAACAGATCATCATCATAACAGGTGCCGGAAAAGGAATCGGAAGAAGCATTGCTCTTGATTTTGCCAAAGCAGCTGCCATCAATAACAACTTGAACCCCACCCTGATTCTCGCTTCAAGGACAGCTACAGATCTTGAATCTGTCGCAACCGAATGCCGTTCTTATGGCGCAGAAGCAGATATCATTCAGACCGATATTGCCAAAATTGACCAGATTGACCGGCTCTTTACTACGGTGCTTGAACGATACGGGACAATTGACTGCCTGGTCAATAATGCCGGTGTCGGACGATTCAAGGCGCTCGCAGAGATGACGGAGGAGGATTTTGACTATACCATGGCGACAAACCTGAAAGGAACTTTTTTTCTTACACAAAAGGTTTTTGCTGTCATGGAAAAGAAGAGATCAGGCCACATTTTCTTTATCACATCAATCGCTGCTGAAACAGCATTCAAAAGCTCTTCGATCTACTCGATGTCAAAGTTCGGACAGAAAGGGCTGGTTGAGACAATACGACTCTACGCTAAAACCTGCAATGTCAGAATTACCAATGTCATGCCTGGAGCAGTCTATACCCCGATGTGGGGCGAGGTTTGCGATTCTATGAGAAATGTTATGATGATGCCTGAGGATATTTCACTTCCTATAGTCAATGCTTATCTGACGCCGCAGCGAACATCGGTTGAAGAGATTGTCTTAAGGCCAATTTGCGGTGATATCAATGAATGAACAATGAAAAGCTCTTGTGGGAAAGCCGCATTTTTTCCTGTATTTTCAGTTACTCCTTTTTACACAATCAATTTGAACTGACAACAGCCATGAGTCTGAAAGAAAAAATAGACCAGGATCTTAAAAATACCATGAAAAGCGGCGACAAAAACCGCCTTAATGCAATTCGTTCAATCCGGGCAGCTTTGCTTGAAAAAGAGGTGTCGATTCGCGTTGGAGGCATCGGGGTTCTTAATGATGAACAGGAGATGGAGGTACTGGTCAGTATTGCAAAAAAACGCCGCGATGCCATAGAGCAGTTCACTGCAGGAAACCGTGCTGACCTTGCGGCTATAGAGCTTTCGGAACTTAGTGTTATTGAAGAGTATCTGCCTGAACCGGTATCCGATGACGAGGTGATTGCCATTGTAAAGGACGTTGTAACCAAAACAGGCGCCACATCCATGAAAGACATCGGCAAAGTGATGGGTGAAGCCATGAAAGCACTCAAGGGAAAAGCTGACGGCACCAAGGTTCAGCAGATCGTCAAGTCACTGCTTTCAGCATAACCTCCATTTTTTTTACCATCATGCTTGATATCAATATTATCCGTCAGAATCCGGAAGAGGTAATCGACATGCTGCGCATGCGCATGCTCTCTTCCGAAGAACCAAAACTTGCCGAACTGCTTGCCTTCGACAAAAAGCGAAAGGAGCTGGTACAGCGTTCAGATGATCAGAAAGCCCTGCGCAACAAGGTATCCAAAGAGATCGCAGAGATTAAAAAAAGCGGGAAAGGTTCAGCCGATGAGCTGATCATTGAGATGAAAAGAGTTTCAGAGAATATCTCCGAAATGGACACAGTGCTCAGCGGTCTGGAAGAAGATATTGAACTTATCCTTCTTGGCCTTCCAAACAAACTTCACCACTCAGTTCCTGCAGGACGCTCTGCGGAGGAGAACGTCGTATTCAAAGAGCCTGTGCATTTTGAGCATCATCTGAGCTTCCCTTTAAAAAACCATCTTGAACTTGGCAGATCCCTTGGAATCCTTGATTTTGAAAGGGGAGCAAAGGTATGCGGAGCAGGATTTCCCGCTTATATCGGAAAAGGCGCGCGTCTTGAACGCGCACTGATCAATTTCATGCTTGACGTTCATACAGAGAAACACGGATATACCGAAGTCTTCCCTCCCTTTTTTGTCAATCAGGAGTCGCTCAGGGGAACAGGACAGTGGCCGAAATTTGCCGATCAGGTATACTATATGCAGGAGGACAACCTTTACGCTATCCCGACAGCAGAAGTACCGATAACCAATCTGCACAGAGGGGAGATGCTTGATCAGCAAGCACTGCCGATATCCTATGCCGCCTATTCAGCCTGTTTTCGACGCGAAGCAGGAAGTTATGGCAAGGACACCAGAGGATTTTTGAGGGTTCATCAGTTCAACAAAGTTGAGATGGTGAAATTCACCCGGCCCGAAGAGTCCTACGAAGCTCTTGAACAGATACGACAGAACGCAGAAGCAATCCTTATTGCCCTGAAAATTCCATACCGAGTCCTTTTGCTCTGCAGTGGAGATATCAGCGCCAATGCCTCGAAATGTTATGATATTGAGGTCTGGTCACCGGCGGAAGATAAATATCTTGAAGCCTCAAGCTGTTCGAACTTTGAGGATTACCAGGCAAGGCGCGCAAACATTCGTTTCAAGCCTGACAGCAAGTCGAAGCCGGAGTTCGTGCATACCCTGAACGGTTCCGGACTTGCGACCTCCCGGTTGATGGTATCGCTGCTTGAGCACTATCAGACTCCGGAAGGCAACATAAGGGTACCAGAGGTACTCAGGCACTATACGAGATTTGACGAGATCACTCAGGCTGCCGGATGAGCCTGAAGTGCCCTGCCATCAAGAAAATCTCGAACCATACGGCTGACCTTATCAACATCGATAAGAAAAGAGTCGTGCCCGTATGGTTCATCGAGATAGAGTATGCTTGATTTTGGAATCAGCCTTGCCAGCTCTTCCTGCTCCTCTTTGGGATAGAGGATGTCGGAGTTGATCGAAAGTATCTCTACCGGGATATGGAGGGAACGAAGAACCTCTTCGTACTCTCCCCTGCCCCGCCCGAGATCGTGCATATCCATGGCTTTGGTAAGAGTAACATAGGTATTGGCATCAAACCGCTCAACCAGCTTTCTCCCCTGATGATGCAGGTAGCTTTCGACTTTGAAAGCACCCTTGCCACTCTGGACTTCGCGACCGAACCTTGACTGGAAGTTCTCGAAACTGCGGTAGGAGCACATGGCCATCATCCTTGCCGCTGAGAGACCTCTTGCGGGAGTATGACTCTCATCATACCATCCATTATTCCAGTCACGATCAGCATAAATTGCCTGCCGTTGAGCCTCACTCTGACCAATACACCATGCGGAATGACGCCCGGAAGCGCCCATGGGCATCAGTGCCTGAACAACTTCGGGATAGAGAAAGCCCCACTCAAGCACCTGCATACCGCCAAGAGATGCTCCTACAGCCAGCTTAACCCGATCAATACCGAGACCGGCAAGTAAACGGCGCTGTATATGAACCATGTCCCTGATCGTAATCAGCGGAAAATCAGGACCGTAGTGCCTGCCGGTAAGAGGATTGAGAGAGAGCGGGCCAGTCGTACCGTAACAACTGCCAAGTACATTGCTGCAGATAATGAAATCTGTCGATTCATCAAAAGCGCCCCCACGGGAAAACATTCCTTCCCACCATGCATCTGCATCAGCAGAACCTGTCAGGGCCTGACAGATAAGGATCACATTATCTTTCCCGGAATTCAAGGTACCCCATGTCCTGTAGGCAACCCGAACCGAAGGGAGCAGAGCACCAAGTTCTGTGGTATACGATTCACTTGAATCGAAATAGTGCGTTTTTTCGGAAATGATTTCTGTATATGCTCTCATTCGCTCTTTGTCAGTTTTGCAAAAGCCTGCTCAAAATCAGCCTTGATATCATCAATATGTTCTATACCCGTTGACACACGTACCATATCTGCCGTAACTCCGGCTGCCTCCTGTTCATCCACAGTAAGCTGCGAGTGAGTTGTTGATGCTGGATGAATCACCAGAGTTTTTGCATCGCCCACATTGGCAAGATGACTGGCAAGGGAGACATTATCGATAAACCCGACGGCTTGTTCATATCCACCCTTTATACCGAAGGTCAGCACACAGCCAAAGCCGTTAATGAGATATTTTTTGGCCAATCCGTGGGTTGGATGGCTCTCAAGACCGGGGTAATTGACCCACTGAACCGCCGGGTGACCCTGAAGCCAGCTGGCAAGTGCCAACGTATTGTCGGCATGGCGCTGCACTCTGAGTGAAAGCGTCTCAAGTCCCTGCAGGAGCATAAAGGAGTTGAACGGACTGATTGCCGGACCGATGTCACGCAGTCCCTCAACACGCGCCTTGATAATAAAGGCACTGTCACCGAAGGTCTCATGAAACTTCAAACCGTGATACCCTTCTGAAGGCTCGCTGATCAGCGGAAACTTACCGTTACCCCAATTAAAATTGCCTCCATCGATAATGACACCTCCCATTGATGTGCCATGCCCTCCAATCCATTTGGTGGCTGATTCCACAACAATGGAAGCTCCATGCTCAAGAGGGCGGCATATATAGCCTGAACAGCCGAACGTATTATCGACGATCAAGGGTATTCCATTCTCGCGAGCAATGGCCGCGATTGCCTCAAAATCCGGAATATGAAAAGCCGGATTGCCGATCGATTCGAGATAGAGTGCCTTGGTATTACTGTCGATAGCGTTCCGGAAACTTTCGGCACTGCACCCTTCAACAAACTTGACACCGATGCCGAGACGGCGAAAGGTAACTTTAAACTGGTTATAGGTGCCACCATAAAGATGACTTGAAGAGACAATGTTATCTCCGGCTTCGCAGAGTGTGGTGATGGCAATAAACTGTGCAGAGTGCCCGCTTGCTACTGCAAGAGCGGCCTTACCCCCTTCGAGTGCGGCGACTCGCTGTTCGAAGACATCGGTCGTCGGGTTCATAAGTCTGGTATAAATATTACCAAACTCTTTCAGGGCGAAGAGGTCAGCACCTTGTCTGGCACTGTCGAAGACATAAGAGGTGGTCTGGTAAATAGGAACCGCCCGGGACTTTGTTACCGGATCGGGGCGCTGGCCTGCATGAACCTGAAGCGTCTCAAACCTGTATTGCTGCGGAGTCTCACTCATTGAAGAGAATGGTTGAAATATGCAGCTATCGCTCCCCGAAAGCGGAATACAACCCTTATCAAAGGGCTTAACGGATAATGTCTGAAGAAAGGTATGAACCTAAAGAAAGGCATGCATACCATCATCATTCCCGGTTATTACTCCGGGATGGAATTGGCACCACTCATTATGTAATGACGGTTGCCAAGGCTTCTCAGGGCCAGTCCCTCCACCTTTCTGGATGATAGCTTAAAAACTTGAAAAGAACATTTTGTTCAGTTAATCTACGACAGGGAATAGTATTTTACAAACGGCCTGATGAGAGCAATGCACTTAAATGTTTTTTATTATTACCCATGATCACAGCACGAGAACTGGCACTGAATGTCCTGCAGGCACTTGAAACAGAAAACAAAAGATCAGATCAGCTACTGCACCAGATGCTGCAGCACACGACCTTAAACCGTATCGACCGGGCACTGGCTACCGGGCTGGTGAACGGAGTCCTCCGATACCGCAGTCAGCTTGACTTCATTATCGCACGCTTCTACCACCACACTCTGGAAAAAGCGGCACCGGTTATGAGAAACATTCTCCGACTTGGAGCCTATCAAATTCTCTTTTTCGACAAGATTCCCGACTGGGCAGCTGTCAACGAATGTGTAAAGCTTGCCCGAAAGTATAAAGGCGAAAGAATGTCGAAACTTGTCAACGGCGTCTTAAGAAAAATCACCCCGGAAAGTGCAACCCTTGACGAATGGCTGAAGGATAAAAGCCCAGAGGAACAGCTTGCCATCAAATACTCGCACCCGCAATGGCTGGTGAAGCGATGGATTGGCAGATACGGAAAGGAGCAAACCGAAGCTATACTCAACTATAATAACCAGTTCCCGCTTTTTGGATTCCGCATCAACCGGCTCAGAACATCCGTCAGGGAATTTTTTTCAAACCCCCTTTTTGAGACAGCAGTGCATGAAGAGTGCGGTATGGAAAACTTTTTTCTTTCAAAGGAGTTCAACAGCTTTGAGCCTGCGGTGACTGACGGACTCTGTACTATACAAAACCCTACCCAGGCACTTGCCTGCCTGGTGCTGAAACCCGCACCAGGAAGCCGTGTGCTTGACCTGTGTGCAGCACCGGGAGGAAAATCCACCTTTGTGGCTGAACTGATGCAGAACAGCGGGGAGCTTACCGCTGTTGACCTGTACGAACAGAAACTGCTGAAAACAGAGAACCATTCCAATGCTCTTGGCATAACCATCATCACCACAGCAGCAGCTGACGCCCGGAATTACATGCCCGAAAAACGCCCTGACAGCATCCTTCTTGATGTGCCCTGCACGGGAACAGGTGTCCTTGGCCGACGTGCTGAACTGCGCTGGAAACTGACCCCCGCGACGCTTCAAGAGCTCCAGACGCTGCAGGCAGAGCTGCTTGATCATGCTGCAGAGCTGCTGGACGAGGATGGCATCCTGGTTTATGCCACATGCTCTATCGAGCCTGAAGAGAACACGATGCAGATAGAGGCATTTCTCCAAAGACATCCCGATTTTACTGCTGACCCCGTCAATGAGAGTGTGCCTGAAACATTCCTGAAAAACCAGGAAGGCAAGGGTTCCATCCTCACCCTGCCGGGCAAGCATGCAGGTTTTGATGGCGGGTTCTGCCAGCGGTTACGAAAAAAAAGAGAGTCGGGGAATGAACACGCTGCATAACCAGTACAGGAGCGCTCTTAAAAATTTTCTGAACTATATGCAGATAGAGCGTAACTTTGCCCAAAACACGAGCGAGGCTTACAACAACGACCTCAAGCGCTATCTGCTGTTCATGCAGGATAGTTCCTGTGAAATGGGAGCCATAACGTCTCATCATATTGAGGAGTTTATCAATGAGCTTTATGCGACAGGATTAGAGGCACGTTCTATAGCCAGAAACATCTCGGCAATACGATCATTTCACAAATTCCTGGCTATCGAACGCGTGCTTGATACAAATCCGGCGGAAACCCTCCATCTACCCAAACAGTCCAGATACCTTCCTGCCGTTTTGACAGTCGAGGAGACCATGCGTCTGCTTGAAGCACCACTCGGCACTATCACGCCTGGCAAATACTGTACAAGGGACAAAGCTTTGCTCGAACTGCTTTACGCTACAGGCATAAGGGTAAGCGAGCTGGTCAACATACAGCAGCAGAGTCTTTATCTTGAAGCCGGGTTTATAAGAATTTTCGGGAAAGGATCGAAAGAGAGAGTGGTTCCGGTCGGCGACTCAGCCATACAGTGGATCAACCACTACAGAACGGGGCTTCGCCTGTCGCTGGTGAAGCGCGACTCCCTGGACTATCTCTTTCTGAATTCAAGAGGGAAAAAGCTATCAAGAATGGCTATCTATACCATGGTGCAACAATACGGCGAGCTCGCTGGGATTGAAAAAAATATCAGTCCGCATACCTTTCGCCATACCTTCGCAACCCATCTGCTTGAGGGGGGGGCTGATCTTCGCGCCGTGCAGGAAATGCTTGGCCACAGTTCGATTGTTACTACCCAGATTTACACCCATATCGACCGTTCTTTCATCAAGGAAGTCCATAAAACCTTTCATCCGAGGGGATAAAAGGTTTTGCTGGTTCAGTATCCTTTTGTTTCCAGAATAAGCCTCTTCTTATCATGACTATCCATCTCTATACTGAAGGCAGCAAGATTCATATTCACATCAAGGAAGAAAAAGAGCAGTGAACAGCTCAGGCAGAGCATACTGCCGATAAATACAGCCGACAGCACCATAGGCAGATCTATATTGACCAGAGCGCTGAGAAAGAGCATGATAATCAGCAGTGAAGCGCCAAAACAGGTCATACAGGCAAGCAGAATAGCAACACGGATGTATCGGGCCCGCTTCCAGAGAATAGCCACCTCCCTGTTTATCCGCAGAACATAGGACTCAGGATTGGACTCCAGATTATCAAGCAGCGATCTTGAGCGGTCAATGATACGACCAAGCCTGTTGGTCATGGTAAGCAGGAGAAGACCAAGCCCGGAAATAAGAATCATCGGTCCAATCGAGGTCTGAAGAATAGGGACAAGCTCCCTGAATGAAGTAACTGACATAGTATCTTTGTTAAAAACATAAAAAAACGATCATCATCATCAATGCAGTATTGCAATCGACAACCACCATCAATAACCCACTGTTAAAATAGCAATGGTTCCAAGACTCGCAACTCCGATGCAAATGTTTTGCAAAAGAGTAACAAAGAGCTGATTACAGAATAGCGGATAAAAAAATTTACGAACCGAATGTGATCACATCACCCGATGCAGGAGTTGTTGCCTTCAGGTGCAAATGCTCATTAATTGCATCCTGGAAAATTTTTTTAACCGGTTCATCACCATGAACGATAAATATTTCCGGATTATTGACAAACCCGCCAACCCATCGAAGCAGATCATCCTGATCTCCATGTGCTGATAAACCACCGATAGTATGGAGAGCAGCTTTTACCTGACAGGTTCTGCCATGAATAACAACCTCCCTGTCTCCATTAACAAGTGAACGCCCAAGGGTTCCTTCCGCCTGAAAACCAGTTATGATCAAAGAACATTCAGGACGCTCAATATTGTGTTTAAGATGATGTAAAATTCTTCCGCCATTACACATTCCGCTTCCTGCAATGATAATCGCACCGCTTTTTATAGCATTGATAGCCTTTGACTGTTCCGGCTTCGGGGTAAAATGAAGGTTTTTCAAATGAGGCATCATGCTTTTGTCATTACGGAATGCAGCAGCCTCCTTATCATATAATTCCGGATAATTCCAGTAGATAATACTTGCTTCAATAGCCATGGGACTATCAAGAAAAACCTGCCACTGATCAAGCCCCCACTCTTCATAATACTTTCCAAAAAGGTAGAGCAGTTCCTGACTTCTTCCAATCGCAAAAGCAGGAATAAGAATGTTTCCGCTGCTACTGCCTGCCGCCCGGATAATCTGCCCTATTTCAGCAAGGGTAAGCTTAAGTTCCCGGTGAAGACGATCTCCATAGGTACTCTCAAGAATGACTGCATCTGCCTCCTCAATTGTTTCAGGATCGTTCAGAATCGGACCGCCATATTGCCCGATATCGCCGCTGAAAACCAGTTTTTTTGTCAGGGTATCTTCTTTTAGCCAGACTTCAACAAGAGCTGATCCAAGAATATGCCCGGCATCACGGAAGCGAACGGTTATCCCTGGAAGAATTTGCTGCTTCCTGCCAAAAGGCAGACCTGTCATGGTGTTAAGTGCGCGCAATGCATCATCGCGAGTATAGAGAGGTTCGGCATGTTTATCCGACTTTGTTTCAGGATGCTTCTGACGATACTCGGCGTCCCGCTCACCAAGAGAGGCCGAGTCAAGCAGCAGTACCTTGCAGAGATCAACGGTTGCCGGTGTTGTATAAACCGGCCCTTTGAACCCCTGCTTTACAAGTAATGGAAGACGACCGGAGTGGTCAATATGGCCGTGAGTAAGCAAAACAGCATCTATTGATGCTGGATCAAAAGGAAAAGGCAGGTGATTAAGCGCTTCATCAACTCGAGAACCCTGTATTAGACCGCAGTCCACTAAAACTGTCAACCTATTCACTCTAAGAATATGAGAGGAACCGGTCACCCGTTCGGTTGCGCCATAGAATTGGAGCTCCATTATTTGTCTCCCTGATATCGGAAAGTTCACTCAACACTGAATGTCTCCATGAATCGGCAAGAATGAATCAGTATTTTTAATGTACGATCATCGGCATATTACCGAAATATAAAACATAACAATGCGACAGCATTGTAAAAGCCGCAATCAGTAGACCTTGACTTAACAAATAGTTGCATACATATTGTCTCAGGTTCTATATTAAGAGATACAGAAAGCAAATTTGTACTTTTTTATAATGTCCCCCCTTGAATACCCTGCGGAATAAAAGTCAACACCCCTCTTCTGCTCAATAGACGGCAGGCATGATGCCATTGTCTCTCACAAACCAGCATAATATTTGACTGTGCCGAAATCTAAAAGGCCTTGATACCATGCCTAACAATAATAGCAATCGTACGATTCCCTCACCTTTCGACATTATTCCAGAACCGGTATGTATCCTTGATGGTGCCGGCACAATCCTTGATGTCTTTGACTGCTCCGTCCCCGTTTTCATCAATAACCGGCAAGGACGACCCGGTGCACGTATTTACGATATCCTTCTGCCGGAGATTACTGCCGCCCTTAGAAAGAGCGTAGATGAAGCACTACGAAGCGGCAGGCGGGTATTGCTTGATAATAGCGTGGAAGCAGGCACCTTGAGACTTACGATCCACCCTCTAAAATCACCGTCTGAAATTGTCGATCGCATGTTGCTTATTGCAGAGGAGATGATTGATAATGATCGTACTAAAAGTTTGCTGGAAAAGGAGCGGATTTTCAACAAAACTATTATGGAAAGCATCCCCGGTACTTTTTATATGCTTGATGAAAACTGGCATTATGTCAAGTGGAATGCTTACGTTGTCATGCCAGGAATGAACGGAGCTGAGCTTTCCAAAACACTTACTTCACAGTGCCCTGGCCTTAAAACCCTCTTTATCTCAGGCTACACGTCCGACTTCATTGGACATAATGCATTTTTTAATGAAGGTGTCAATTTTATTACAAAACCATTCGGCATTAAAATGCTCATGAAGAGCGTACAGGACATACTGAACAACCAGGTTTGCTGATACTGTTATATTCTTTTTGTGTTGGAATTACAGCTTAAGAATGGAGGACGGATGATGAATATATCACGTAATAAATATATAAAAAAGAGTATTATATTGTCGTCAACAAGAGTCCGTAATCTCTGTTAGAAACAGATACTTCCGGCTTTATGACCAATTTTTTCTGTTGCGTTTAACCGGTGACATGAATTTCTACATACAGCTAAAACATGGAGAAAAAGGAACCCATCAGAGAGGAGATCAACCCTGAACGACTCGAATCGTTTGAGGGTCTTACCATTCTTATAGTTGAAGATCACCTGATAAGCAGTTACCTGATGAGTAAGTACTTTAAAGGGGAGAACCTCAACTTTCTCTATGCCGGTAACGGGCTGGATGCAGTGAATCTGGTCAAGCAATTTTCGGAGATCAACCTGGTTCTCATGGATATAAAAATGCCAGTGATGAACGGGTTAGAGGCAACAAGACAGATCAAAGCGCTGCGGCCCGACCTGCCGGTTATCGCCCAGACTGCATATACTTTACCAGAAGACAGAAATAAAGCAAAAGAAGCCGGCTGCGACAGCTTTATCACAAAACCAATCAATAAAAACGAGCTGCTTGAACTGATAAAGCAACTTGTACAGAGGTAGCCACCCTATCACCTGAAAATCCTTTGTGACGTGCACAAGAGGAGAGATCTCTCTTGCGGCAATTCGTCATTCCCCCCCCCGTTAACCCGTATCTCAACAGGACATTTGGTCAATTATCCTTTGCAACGTACCAGCGCTCCTAAAACATATTTCCATACCATTTTTTTATATATATTCAAATGCATAGGGCTGCATCAATATCGCTTATATGCATAAATAATATATTATCGATTATAACCTGAACGCTTCTTCTCAACTAAAAAACAGCCCTTAATTACAATGAAAATGATGAAAAGCAGATTTCAAGGTGAGTGAGATTTTTATGATCGGCCGTAACAAAAGTGCGTTCCCCATGCAACATAAGCAGCACAGCAATACACGAACTATCCCATCTGATTTACGTTCTCTTGCTCAAGAACGACTGTTGCACAACAGGCTGAGCATATCGGATTATTCTTTTTTACCGAATGAGATGCGGACGGCATTTACTTCTAATGAAGAGAATATAAAAGCCAAAAAGGCAGGATGTGATCGCTTTATAAAAAAAACCATGAAAAAGAGTGAACTACTCACTTGCTGACCACCCTGTTCAGGACATTGTGGAAGTACCGGCCTTTTGCATATAGGTTAACGAAGAATCAGCAGGGCCTGATCAACTCTATCTTCAATCAGTTATAATGAAACACTCAAACACAGAGACCACCGCGACAAATCAAAGCATTTTGAAGGTATTAATACTCGACGATGAGGTTGATTTCACGGAAGAACTGAAAGAGTACTTTGAAAATTCAGGGTTTATCGCTTATACGGCAAACACCGTGGAAGCTGGGTTTGAGGTATTGAACCATAATGACATTGATCTGATTATTCTTGATATTCGACTGCCAGGAACGAGCGGACTGGACGTTTTAAAAAAAGTGAAATCGCAATACCCCGCCATTGAGGTTATTATGGTTTCGGCGCATGGCGATATGGATACCGTCATTGAGTCAATAAGGCTCGGAGCGTTCGACTATATGCGTAAGCCATTACGATTTATAGATCTGCAGATAGCAATCGAACGTACCCAGAAATACCTCTATATGCAGCAGAAGTTAGCGCAAATAGAAGAAAAACACTCTTTGATCACAAAAAATATTCAGGCATCGATAGGACGTCATTTTATCGGCAAAAGCCCTCAGATCATCAAAATTTTTGAACTTGCAAAAACTGCTTCCAAATATGTTGATGTCAATGTCCTGATAACAGGAGAGAGCGGAACAGGAAAAGAGATCATTGCACGAATCATTCATTATATGGGGCCACACTGTGATAATTATTTCGGGGCTATCAATTGCAGTGCCATTACAGAATCTCTTATGGAAAGTGAATTTTTCGGCCATAAGAAAGGCGCATTCACAGGGGCAGTCTTCGATAAAAAAGGATTGTTTGAGCTCTGTGATGGAGGGACTCTTTTTCTTGATGAAATTGCCGATATGCCTTATATGCTTCAGTCTAAAATATTACGTGCCATTGAAGAAAAGGAAATAACAAGAGTTGGTGATACAAAAACAATAAAGACCAACTTCAGAGTCATTGCCGCAACCAATGTTGACCTTGAATCTCTTGTTGAAGAAAAAAAGTTCAGGCTTGATCTCCTGCACCGGCTCAACACTCTTCATATCCACATTCCTCCTCTTCGCGAACGAACTGAAGATATCGCCCCCTTACTTATTGATTTTAGTGTAGAGTTTTCAAAAAAAATCAACAAACCAATTAAAAACATTGATGATAAGGTCTTTGATAAGCTTGTCGGCTATAGTTTTCCGGGAAATATACGAGAGCTGAGGAATATGACTGAGCGGGCGATTATCCTCTGTTCAGGCAGTATACTTATGCCTAACGACTTTACCTTGCCTTCACGGCAGAGCACAATTCCAGCAAAACAATCAACCCGCATAAAACTGGTACAAAACGAGATAGAATGTATCCGAACAGCCCTGGAAAATGCCAGATACAATCAATCGTTAGCTGCAGAATTTCTTGGGATCAGCCGCTATGCACTTATTAGAAAAATAAAAAAATTAGGAATCATCATCGTTAAAAAAGAGGGCGAGGAATAGAAATGGGAACTGTTGCCGCGTCTTGATTTCATGACGCTTAGACAGTCCACTGATACCTCATGAACATTAAAAGAAACTAATGCGGAAAAAGTCGTCTGAAAGAAAAAAACATAACAGTCCGCCGGAACTCCAGAGGCCAGCACATTCTATAATCGCCAGTAAGAATCATCATCGCAACCTCATTGATTATATGCAAAGCGGTTACGCATTCTGCCGGATGATTATCGATGAGGGGCGTTCTGTTGATTTTATTCATGAAGAGGTCAATAAGGGTTATGAAACACTTACCGGCTTAAAAAACGTTATCGGACGAAAATTGACCGAAGTTATGCCCGGAATCGCAGAGTCAAATCCTGATTTTATAGAAAAACATAGACAAGTTGTGGAAACCGGGATTCCCGTTCAGTTTGAAATATACCTTGCAGCGTTGAATAAATGGTTTGATATCAATATTTACCGCCCCAAAAAAGGATACTTGGTGGCAATATTCTCTGATATTTCCGATCGCAAACTCATAGAGGCGGAACTTCAGAGGATGAATCGAGCGCTCCTGGCAACAAACAATTGCAATAGTGCACTTGTTCATTCCAACGATGAAATGGAACTGCTGCAAAAAATCTGCGATATCATCGTCACAACCGGCGGATACCGGATGGCATGGGTCGGATATGCGGAACATGACAATGCAAAAACCATTCGACCGCACGCTCAGGCAGGTTTCGAACAAGGGTACCTTGAAACATCAATGATTTCGTGGGCTGATGTTCCTCTCGGACAAGGCCCTGCGGGACGCGCTATCCGCAACGGACAACCGTCATTCTCCTATGATATCCAGGAAGATTCACAGTTCGAAACATGGAAAAAAGAGGCGATAGAGCGAGGGTACGCTTCCATTCTGAGTTTACCATTGAATGTGAACAATATGACGATTGGGGCATTAACTATTTATTCCGGAATACCCGATGCCTTTAATGCAAAAGAGACAGCGCTGCTCACCTCCCTGGCTGATAATCTGGCCTACGGCATTACGATGTTGCGAAACAGCGAGGCACAAAAAATAATGGAAGATGACCTGAAGCAAAGCGAGGAGAGATTAAAAAAAATGTTTGAAGGCCATTCTTCAATCATGCTGCTTATAGACCCCAAAACATTTAACATCATTGATGCCAATCAGGCTGCTGCTGATTTTTATGGCTGGACGGTTGAAGAGCTCAGGCAAATGAGCATTCAACAAATCAATATAGACTCATACGAAGAGAAAATGAGTAACCTCGATAAAGTCAGAAAACTGAAGCAGAACAAATTTGTGTTTCGCCACCGAAGAGCTGATGCATCTATCAGAATAGTAGATGTGGTAAGCAGTTCTTTTGTAATTCATGGCAGAGAGGTTTTCTATTCTATCATTAACGACATCACTGAGCAAAAAGAGGCAGAAGCTGCACTGAAAAAAAGTGAAGAACGATTCAGGATGCTGTTTGAAAAGCACTCAGCAGTCATGATTCTTCTTGACCCTGATACAGGGAAGATCATTGATGCCAATCGAGCCGCAGCTGAGTTTTACGGGTGGACAGTTGTAAAACTGCGTAACATGTCTATCCAGCAGATCACTAACGTTACAAACAGGGAAGTCAAAGCTAACCTGAGCAAAGCAAGAAATTCTGAGCAAAACCAGTTCCTGTTTCAACATAAAAGAGCAGATGGATCAATACGGGATGTAGAGGTGTTCAGCAACAATATCGTGATTGAAGGAAAAGATATTCTCTATGCAATTGTTCACGACATCACGGAAAGGAGACGCTACGAATCATTTACGGCGTTCCGCCTGCGACTCTTGCTTATGGCAGAAAACCATTCAATGGAAGAACTGCTTATGGCTGTTCTTGATAAAAAAGAAGATGACCTGTCACTTCTGAACCTGTTCTATTCATTTCCAGGAGCGATGATTCTTATTGATCGAAAAGGCACCATCCTTATCTCCAATGAGTCATTCTCAGAAAGCGTCAAGGAACAACAGGAAAATATCATCGGCTCAAATTTCTATACTCTACTTCCTGCAGAACTTGTAACAGACCGCAAAAGAAAGATAGAAGAGGTAATTTTTTCCGGCGAACGACTTTCGTTTGATGATGAGCAAGAGAACCAAATATTGCGTCATACCATTTTCCCGATCCCTGATAAAGATGGTGCCATTAACAAACTTCTTTTTTTCAGCATTGATATTACAACTCTGGCTCTTTCTGAAAATGAAGCGATTGACAATAGAGTACACTACCGAAACCTCTTCAATAATATGGAAAACGGGTTTGCCTATTGCCGAGTGATTTTTGAAGATAATAGCCCTGTTGATTTCATTTACGAAGTGGTCAACATGAATTTTAAAAAATTGACCGGACTAGAGAGGGTTGAAGGGCGAAATATGTCTGAAGTGCTGCCAGATATCATCAATACAAATCCTGAGTTTTTAAACAGGTTGGGGCGAGTCGCTTTGAGCGGTGTTTCGGAACAGTTTGAATTTTACTATCCGCCACTGACCAGATGGTTTGATATAAGGGTTTACAGTCACCAGAAAGGGTACTTCGTCATGGTACTCTCGCCTATGATTACCTTTAAGACAGGGAACTGGGAGTGGAATCTCGATAATGGAGAAATGATCTGGAATGACGATCAGCGCATGCTTTTTGGACTTGACCTTCATTCAGGCTTTCCTTCTTATGAGCTCTGGCTGAAATCAATTTTGCCGAGCGACAAGGAACACACAGAAATTATTATAAATAATGCTGTCGGGCAGGGTGAAGCATTTAATGTGGTTTACAATATCATTGATCATAATGACACAACCCGACGATTAATGACTCAGGGATTTGCAGTTAAAAATGATGCCGGATATGTAAAGCGGTACGTTGGCATCACTATTGACACATCTGACTACAAAAATGTCTACTCAAACCAACTGATCAATACGACCAACCTGGACAGTCTTTTGAATTCATGCGAAGAAGCTGTCTGTTCAATAGGACGCGATGGAATAATACTTGAGTCAAATGATAATTTCAACAGTATTTTCTCTACTGAGAAACTTGCCAGTCTAAACGGATATGATTTTAACAATCTTTTTTCTCTTCAACTTCTTGAAGAGAGAAAGGACAAATTTCAACATCTTTTCGAGTCCGGGGAGCCTATTCATTTTAAAGACATGTTTAAAGGTATAGAAAGCCTTGCCGATCAGGAAAATGAGCGCATATATCAAATATCTGCTTATCCAGTTATTGGTGAATTCAATAAAATAGACTCCGTAGCAGTTTTTATAAGTCTATCGAATGAACGTAATGAAGCTGAAAAGGCAAGAAGGCAGTTTGACAAACAATATCAAACCCTTATTTCGGCATCACCTGACAGTATTATAACAACAAATCTTGAAGGAATAATCAGCAGCATCTCTGATATAGGTTTAGAAATATATGGATCAAACAACAAATCCGAGGTCATTGGAAAGCCTTTTTCGAGTCTGGTATATGAAACGGATATTAAAATAATTGATGATATTTTTGATATAACCTTTCGAGAAGGTTTGATTCAAAATAAAGAGATACTTCTGAAAAAGAAAAATAACACTCTTTATTCAGCAGAAATAAGCGCAGCATTAATACAGGATTATAATGGAGCACCATCATCGTACATGATAATCATCAGAGATATTTCTCAGCGCAAAATTATTGAAGCAGAACTATTTCACGCCAAGAGATTAATAAGTCTTGGAGAGATGGCTTCCGGCATTGCGCATGAAATTTATCAGCCTATTAACAATATTGGGCTGATCGTTGATAATATTTTATATGAAGCGAAAAAATACAATTGGAGTGGTGAAAAAGACATCAAAATCAAGTCAGAGAAGATTTTTGAAAACATTATAAGAGTTCAAACAATAATCGATAACATAAGATCGTTCACAAGTAAGGATAAAAATTATGTATCATCAGTTATAAACATCAATAAAGGGATTCGAAATGCGCTGATGATGTTCACTGAACAATGCAAAAATAAGTCTATAACACTTTTTTTCAAACCGGAGAAAGAAAATATTTTAGTCAGTGGAAATATTTACAAGTTTGAACAGGTAATAGCTAATTTAATTAAAAATTCAATCGACGCTATTCAAGAGAAAATAATTTCAGAGACAAGTTACATTGACAGGAAAATAACCGTAAATTCCTACGAGATTGCAGACACGGCAACAATAACTATAGAAGATAACGGAATAGGCATCAGCGAAAAAAATATAGATTATATTATGCACCCGTTTTTCACAACTAAAGATTCCGGTAAAGGCACTGGCCTTGGACTTTCTATCAGCCATGGAATAATTAAAGAAATGAATGGGAATATTAAAATATTAAGTGATCTCAAAAGCGGAACTAAAATTATTATTACTCTTCCGAAATAAATATATTAATGAACAAAGAGAGGTGCCTATTATAGATATATACATTACATCAGATCACCTAATGGTCCAAGATTAAGGTTAAGGTCTTTATCAGTCAGATTAAATATTTTTTTAAGCTCCTCCATTTTGTTTTCCAGTTTCATAAGGGTTTCTCCAAGGTTTTCAATTTGATCATCTGTCAAAGTATCACCTTCAATTCTTCGCATCGCCTGTTTTTCCATCAACTTCCTTATTAACTCTATAAGAGTCAACACAAGTTTTGCAAGCCCAGAATCAACATTTTCAGGTGTAGCATTGATTCTTCCTTCTAAACCTGGCTTTATTTTTTCAAGTTCCTCTATTATCTCACCGACTGAGCCTGCATGAAATATGATTTTATCATCATTCATTTCAATGAAATTTATATTTTTGTAAAATTATATGGCGGCCACGGACCTGTCAAAATGATATTGTGTTCGGGATATAGTGCCTGCATTTTTAATACTATATCGAGGAGCTCATTTTTTTTTGATTTTTCAATCAATATTACAGCATCGATAATAATTGTGGAAGATAGTGGCTTTTTAAAATCAACATATGTTGCTATCGTATGTATTTTACTTGCAAAATACGATTTAATATTTTCAATATATTTATCTCTTTGCACTTGAACTGTATAATTTTCATATTTGTTCAATAGATATTTTTTGCTCTCAGTATTACCTTGTAAAACAGCAGGCAGTGACTTTTTTTGACAGGAAAAAGTATCTTTAACAGGAGCATTGTTTTTTTTTGCTGAGAAAAGGAGTTTAACAGCATACTCCTCTTTATTATATAATAGTTCTAAAGAGTCTGTAAACGAACTTTCATTATTTTTCAAATATATTACCACATCATTATCAGCATCTAAAACAGATCCATAACGCATAGGTAATACAGTATACTTTTCTGAGATTTTATCGACAATTTCAGCATAGATCAAAAGATCATTTCGAGATACATCCGATTTTTCTCTTGATATAGATGAAACAAGCGCAGAAAGGTTATTCAATCTTATTATCTGAAGCCTTACATTTGTATCAAGTGCAAGTTTATCGATAAATTCGTTTATTTCATAATCAACTTTTTTATTATCGATAATTGCATATAGAAGTAATGACATAAAAATAGTATTTTTAGCTAGCGATCTACTGCCTTCATGTTCTCCATTGTCTCAACGGAACTTAACAGTACTCTTAGACCAAAATAAATCAAGTCTATATCGGCAACTGATATTACAATATCGCCGGTAATAACGACTCCTTTTGTCAGCACACGATCTAATATATCAAGTATGGTAATTTCCTTGTTTACGTCGTAGAGATCTTCCTGCATATCAGTTAGAAATATTTAAAAATGTATATGGTGGCCAAGGACCTGTAAGGTCTATATCTAAACCTATATTTTCATATTCAGTCATAAAAGCATCGGCTTGATAAATAAAATTATCGATATTTTCTTTTTTTATAAAATAACTTACATAAAGGATCATATCATCAGATCTTCCTGATATTTCATTAGTCAAAAGTGTATGTAACTTATACTCTTCGCTTAACTCATGAAGACGTGTAAATATTAATTTTGAAATAGAATTATAGATAACCGTTATTTCTTTTTCAATAATTTCATTTTTTTTCTTTCCAAGGATATAAGCTTTACCTGGAGAACTCTTTTTAATCTGCAGATCAATATCAGCAATATTTATACTCAATAAATTAATATTATTGAGCACTTTATTTTTATCACAATATATTTTAAGAGCCCACTCTTGTTTATTTTCAAGACGCATTAAAGCATCCCTTAAATCATGATTATATTTTTTCATAAACTCGGTTAAACTCTCTTTCGACGTATACATAGTACCGAAATTAAAGGGAACTACAGTAGTAGTCTCCATTATATTTTCAATTACAGATATATGCAATCTAGCATTTTTATCAAGCCATGCCTCGTTGGATATATTTATCTTTAAATTTTCTTTTGAATATTCGTTATTCCATACATTTTTAACTGTTATATATAATCCATTATTCTCTATGACGTATATATTATCATTTAAAAATGCTTCTCCTTGCGCAGGTGGAGTACCGGTTACGCAATAGACATAAATCAACTGATTACTCTCTAAATTCACAGTATTTCAATAATTAATTGTTTTCATTTTCCGAATCGTCATACCCAGCAATCCTGTTAAAAGAAATTACTTCCAATTCAGAGTCGAGGACGACTGCATAAAATAACCTGACTTTTTTTGGAGGGAGGTTCATGGATTTCAAAAATGAATCATCTTCATATACCTCCGCAACTGTCTTCCACACCTCTTTCACTTTTTCTATTTTTATTACCGTAACTTCCGTAGTTTGGATATTTTCTTTAAGAAAGCTGATAACCGCATTTCGAACATCAATTATCTTACTCATTACATTCTCCGATAGGGTTGCCTAAAAATATTTACCGATTTTTTTTATCTACACGTATTTGTTCGAGTTTTCTCAGAAGATCGTCCTCTTCCCTATCATAATCCTCCTCACTTATCTCATCTAACTCAAATCTGAGTTGAAGTGCCATAAGTCGTTCCTTTATCGTACCTTCATCGGACGTCTCTTTCTCAACAACATCATTGATTTTTTTTGCTACAAATATCAGTCCGTTTATTGGAGCAAATAATATATCGTCTAAAATAAAAATATTACTCTCCTTTAGTATTAATTGATAAATTAACAAAATTATATGGCGGAAGAGTGCCTACATATTTAAATGTCATAATATCTCCATATTTTCTATCCAACTCATTTACCGCGGCATCAAAGAGGGGCTCATTCGTTTCTTTTATAAGAAAAGCAGCATTAAGTATCATTAGATTTCCATAATTTTCAGTGATCTTAACATCATCTGCGATTGGATTCAATGAATCAAGTATCAGTTTCTTATAAGTCTCAATTTCATTTTTAAGCGCTTCAGCAACCATTTCACCAATCTTTACTCTCTGATAGTGTATTTTATCTGATGGCTGATTTATAAGTTTATCTCTCAATGACCTTATATTATCATATTTTTGTATAATATTTTCATATATTTTTGACTCTTCAGCTACAACCTTCAATCCAAGTTCTTTTTTACCCTTCATTTTATCGAGCAAATCATTGAGCCGTTTATAATCTTCGGTCAATATTTCAACTATAGCGTCGTTGTTGTCATGTGGCGATATTGTTGAAAATCTGACAGGCAATACATTAAACCGCTTCATTACTTCTTCAAGTACTTTTTGATGAGCAATCATATTTATGCGTCGCGCTTCATATTGTACAATTGGCGATGAGCTTACAATCGCACATATATCTCTATATATAACACCGTACACATTATCATGTCGACCACCAATGCCAATTTGACCAAAATCAACCTGATCGGAATTACGAATAATACCATAAATGTATTTTCCTTCTTTTACGCTGTCAGCATTCATTTTTAATTATGGTATAGTGGAATCAGAGCTCCCATTTTTCGGGAAGAATTCTCAAGTCAATAAAATTAAATATCGGCAAAGGACCTGTATAAAAATAATCACTTCTATCTTTATATTTTTCACCTATTGAGGTTAAAATATTATCAAACTCAACTTCTCTGCCTTTGTTGATCAGAATAGCTGTATTCATAAACATGGACTCGCCTGTAGTCTTGTTATGCTTATATGCGACTATCGTCTTTCGAAATGCCGAAACAATTTCTTCCGCTTCTGATTCTTTCTTTTTTTGAACGGCCTCTTCTATAATGTGTCCAGCTTCAAGGATAAGTGTATCTTTTTTCTCTTTATCCTCCATGGCGTCAATTTTACTTTTAAGCTCTTTGAGTGCTTTATTCTCCTTATCAACCTCCTTATAAATCACCCCCATTTTACGCCATGAACCTTTAAGATTGTATTCAACTTTATTTTCAAAACGTTGAAGAAGTTCTATTAACTCACTATACCGTCTATCAAGCAGATTACGGATTTCATCTGGTGTAGCAGCCACTGTACCAAATCTTACAGGAATTACACTATTAAACTGACTCATAACAGCCTCGATGACTTTTTGATGTGCCAGAATATTCTCGGGATTCACTACAAAATGATTTAACGGATGATCACTGACTACCATGCTCAATCCTTCGAATCCTACTGAACTGACTAAATCACCCCTTCCGCCTATTCCAATTGGTCCAAAATTGCACTCATAGGCAGTTGCAATTATACAATAAACATATTTTCCGTCCTTTTGCATATCAATTTTTTATTTTAACAAGATATAAAGGGTCTTTCGATACATTTTCGGGCGATTGTGTTATGATGCTAGCATATTCAAGTAATAGTTTATATGCGTTATTAGCTGCAATGAAACTGTCGTTTTCATCATTCGCATTATCAACCAGTTTATCAGGATGCGTCATGGATGCTTTTGTGCGATACGCTTTTTTTAAATCATAGTCTTGATTTAACAGATCAATACCAAGTATTTTTTTGGCTTTTTCAATATCATCCTTCTTTATCAACTTGCTTTCAATCGTATAAAAACTGTAGCATGGAAGAGGCCCGACAATCTTGAAATTCAGCTTATTCGCATATCCTTGATCAAGTGCATCAATTTTTTCCATAAATAATTCATGTTCTTCTTTTTTAACCAGAAACGCACAATTTACAGGCATTTCATCATTCATTGTGTCATGTTTTTTTGCACTAATGCAGAATGGCATCACTGAATTAATAATATCATTATTCACCTTGTTGTTTTTTTGATCAATTTTTTCTTTCATCAACTTTCCTATACTAATGCTATCGGCCTCATCATAACTTTTTTTATTAATAATATTTTCTTTCAGTTTTCTTATTTGAGCATTTTCTGATATATTCTTTATAATCCCGCCAAAATCATTCCACACTACGACCAAATCAATCTCTTCAACAGCGTCTATATTTTTAAACGTATCATTAAGTATACTGCTTCCATTTTGTATTATCTTAACTACATCATTTCCTGAACTAACAATTGTACCAAACTGCATCGGAATTATCTTTGAACACCAACTGCTCATTATTTTCTCGATCTTTCGCTGGTGATCAACAAGAAGATGCGCAAGCTCTTCCCTATTCATATATTCGATGTTTTCGATCTTTGTATCTGATACTACTGCAGCAATCTTGTTGAACTCTATTGTATAGATTCCGGATTCTGTCAATAGATTATCAGCTGTAGCGATACATTCATTTGGAACAAATCCATAGATATATATACCTTGCTTATTCATATCTAACTAATTAAAAATATTACTGTTTTGAAGCAGCACTGTTTGTATAGCCTCTTCGAAGTGTTTATTTTGAATATATATTTCGGTAGTTTCTGATGATTCCTCTTTATCTATCACTTCACGAATAGCACACATCTTTGCTTTTTGACAAATAAACTGAATATCCGCACCTGTCATATTTTCTATCTTTTCCGCCAAAGTTCTCAGGTTGACATCATCTCCAAGCGGCATTTTTTTTGTATGAATGTTAAATATTTTTTCTCTTGTCACTCTGTCAGGCAAGGGAACTTCAAACATGAGATCAAATCGACCCGAACGCAGCAGTGCCGGATCAATGATATCAATCCTGTTTGTTGCGGCAAGCACTGTTACACCCTTCAACTCCTCAATACCGTCCATTTCTGTAAGGAACTGACTGATAACCCGTTCAATGACCCCAGACTCTGTTCCGTCATTCCTTCTTCGCGGCGTAAGGCTGTCTATTTCATCAAGAAACAGGATTGTCGGCGCTGATTGTTTTGCAAGTCTGAAAAGTTCACGGACTCCTTTCTCTGATTCTCCAATAAAACGACTCAATATCTGAGGTCCTTTAACTGAGATAAAGTTTACCCCACTTTCACTTGCGAGTGCCTTCGCAAGATAAGTTTTACCTGTACCGGGTTTACCATAAAGGATTATTCCTTTAGGAGGCCTGGCATCTGCTTTTTTAAACAGCTCAGCGTATTTCAAGGGCCACTCAACCGTTTCTTTCAGTGCCTGTTTAATTTCTTCAAGCCCTCCAACATCTTCCCACTTTACATCAGGAACTTCTACAAATACTTCTCTTATAGCAGATGGCTCAACCTCCTTCATAGCATCCAGAAAATTATCCATGGTAACTTCAAGCTGCATTAACAGCTCGTATGGTATTTCTGAGAGTTCAAAATTAATCTGAGGGAGGATTTTCCGCAGTGCTGTCATGGCAGCCTCCCTTGCGAGAGCTTCAAGATCTGCTCCAACAAAACCATGGGTTATGTCGGCAATCTTCGGCATATCGACATCTTCTGATAATGGAATGCCCCTTGTATGGATATGAAGAATCTCAAGTCGGCCTTTTTTATCCGGGATAGAAATTGATATCTCACGATCAAATCGGCCAGGTCTTCTCAGGGCAGGGTCAATAGAATTAGGAATATTGGTCGCCCCAATAACAATGACTTTACCTCTCGACTCTAATCCATCCATCAATGATAACAGCTGCGCAACAACCCTTTTTTCAACCTGCTTTTCACCTCCCATATCCTCTCGTTTGGGAGCAATGGCATCTATTTCATCAATAAATATGATCGATGGAGCATGTGCCTGGGCTTCTGCAAAAATATTGCGAACCCTCGCCTCACTCTCTCCATAATACTTCCCCATAATTTCAGGGCCGGAAATATTTATAAAGTAGGCATCGGTTTCCTGAGCTACAGCTCTGACAATGAGGGTTTTACCTGTTCCAGGAGGGCCATAGAGAAATACGCCTTTTGGTGGTTCGACGCCAAGTCTCTCAAAAATTTCAGGGTATTTAAGGGGAAGCTCAATCATTTCGCGTATTCGCTGAACCTGATTGCCAAGCCCTCCTATATCTTCGTAGGTTACCTTGTTGGTTCTAACTTCGTTTTGCTTTGACAGCTCAAGCTGGATATTGGTATCGGGATGTATCAATACAACACCTTCAGGGGCTGTCGAAGTAATTGTATAATATATTGACCCCGATCCAAACAGTGTTGCTTTTATTTTATCGCCTTTTGTAACCGGCAATCCATTAATAAGGGAGCCTATGTATTTAGCATCGTCTGCCTTTATGAGTGAACTGGATTTTGTTACCGGCTTAAGCTTTATTTTTGAGGCCTGTCGAAAGGATACTTTATTGATTACTACCTTTTCATCAATACCAACAGTGGCATTCTCTCTGGTTATGCCATCAATCTGTATAATCCCTTTGTTTCTGTCTTCAGGGTAGGATGGAAGTATCTTAACAGCCGTAGCGCGCTTGCCTTCAATCATAACGATATCACCGGACTCTAACCCACACCGAGACATATCATGCGGATCTATTCTGGCTATTGCCCGACCAACATCCTTGACAATAGCCTCCTTTACCTTCAAGACTAACTCATCGGAACTCATGGCATCTCCGTCTTTTTCTGTTATCGTCCAAAAAGAACCTCTTTTAACCTCAGCAATGCCGGCACACCTTTAATCTCTTCGGGAAATACCGGAACAATGACAACCTGCATTTGCTTAAACAGGACAGAAACCTTTTCTCTATACTTTGCCTGAGCGGCTTTTCTTTGCCTGCAAAATCCCGAGTCTTCCATTTCCATGACATTATTCAGAATCATTTGACGCGATGTAATCTTAAAGCTCTGAAGTTCTTTGAGCAACCGTCCTGTCTCCATAATTGCCATATCTTCAGGGATACAGACAGGGATGAATTCACATTGTTGACTGTTGCCCATAAGGGCAGCTATGCGTTTAACGGTTTTTTTCAGCTGCAGAAGCATGACATCGGCCTCGTCTTCTTTATAATCGCCGGAGAAAGATTCAATCATGTACCGATACTTCCACCTCATTTTTGCTGCCATCTTAATCCACTCATCAAGCAGTACCGGAGATGACAATAGTCGTAATGCATGGCCGGTCGGCGCTGTATCAACTACGTATTTGTCAAAATTATTTTCTTCCATCAAGTCGATAATGGTTTTAAAACTCATGACTTCATCAATACCGGGTATTGAAAGACTCATCATTTGCTGAATATCTTCATCGTCAAAATTTGTGGAGGTATCAAAAAGCTTAATCAGTTCTTTCTCGTGTTCTTTTTTAAACTTTTTAAATGCCTTGTCTGCAGATATTTCTATTGCGGTAAGGTTCGGAACCTTGTGAACCGGCTGGAGCCTGAACCCTATCTCCTGACAAAGACTATCAGAAATTGAGTGCGCAGGGTCAGTTGAAATGACCAAGGTTTTATATTTTTCAGCTAAACCTATAGCACATGCAAGAGAACAACTGGTTTTTCCAACTCCGCCTTTACCGCCGAATATGATCATTTTTAGCTCTTTGCTCTCTAAACCTGTCAGCGGCATTGTATTATTTTTTGATTCTTATTTCAAGTATGCCATTAATGTATTTTTGTTGAATTGTATTTTTGTCAGATTTAAATGGTAGAAGCAATTCCTTCTTATAGCTTTTTTTGGCGTTTTTTGTTGATATTTCAAGAATATCATCGTTAATGTCTATAACTATATTTGCTTCCTCAATACCTGGCATCTCGGCAATAATGATAACTTCATCCTGCTCATCAAAGACATCAGTGATAGGTTCGCGCTCTTCATTAACTTTTGGACCCTGAGGGGTTTTTGTAATATTACCAAAAGTCTCTACTTTAGGTGCGCCACCAACAGCTGATTTGATTGTAAAGCCATAAACGCCCTTCATTCCCTTTTTCAAATGATCGAGATTCAATTCACCTTCGCGATTCAGTGTACCACTCTGCTCAAGTTTGCTTGCAAGATCTACAAGTTTATCAATTCCTTTAAACAGGCCTCCCAAACCTAAAAAGTCAAATTCGGATTCACCTTGACTATTACTATCTTTTTTGTTGTTCATGGCAGAAGATGTTAAGTTGTCTTATTCATGGCTTCCAGCTTTTCTATCCTCAGTTGCAAATCGTCCTGTAATAATTTTTGTTCTTTATCTTTTGCCTTGACAGAGAGATAGGGGTCTTCCTGCCACCAGTTTATACCCATTTCCATAGCTTTATCTACGGATGCGACCAAAAGCCTGATTTTTATGGTCAATAAATCGATATCGGCAATCTGTATTTTGATATCTCCTGCTATTACAATGCCTTTATCGAGCACTCTTTCAAGTATATCGGCAAGACCTGTCGCATTAACAGCATGTTTTAATTCAGGCATAGTGGTTTATTTTTTAGTACTCTATTTGTATAGTAGTAAATTCAGGACTTGAATTCAGATCACCATATTGACTATTGCGTCCGCTATTTTTATGGAGCAAATGAGAGCTGTGTTCGTAAATATTCTGTATAATCCTCAATCGACTCTGTACATAATCCAGTCTATGCAATAGTTTAACTTCCTCACTCATAAGTCGTTGTTTTTCTTTTTCAAGCATGTACAATTCAAGAAAATCAGCCGTATCATGCTGCTTCACCGCTGATTTAGTGACTGTGTGAAGGGTTTTAATGTGATTAACGCCCTTTTTTGGATTGCTTATCCGCATAGTTTGTATGGATTACGTTTTATGGAACTAAGAGTGCATTTCGATAAGCTCAGTCACAATAGCACGCACTTTTTCCTGATTTGTTTTTGACCCAACCCGACTGGTTTCTGAGGTTAAAATGTCCTGACAGACTTTTTTAAACATTTCATTTTTCCTGTCAGGTCTTGCTTTGAGTACATTTAATGTTTTGGCAATCATAATCGAACCACGAATAGTGGGATCAAACTCGGTTTTTCCTGACTCACGCAATCCTCTGACAATATTGACTATCTTTTCAGCATCCTTTAGTGACATCCCTGATTTAGCATGTGTGATCATCAATTCAGTCTCATAATCAAAATAATCAAGATCCATAGTAACCATTCTATCACGAAGCGCATCCTGAGTCCTATTTACACCGGCATACTCCTCAGGATTTGAAGTAAATATTGCCCTGAATTCCGGATGAACTTTCATGTAGTATTCTTCTTCATTTGATGAAGAGGTGCTTAACATCTTTTCCTGAAGAATCGGGAGAAGAATATTATTTGCTTCAGGACGTGACCGTGTAAATTCATCATAGACCAGGGTAAACCCTTTCTTGATTGCGATGGTCAAACGATTGTTCACCCACTGCTTTGTCATATCCTCTTCATACTTGTGTACAGAGTGAATAAAATTATCGTCCAGCCGTCTATACTTGTACCCCTGCTCGCTTCCTATGAGATCTGATGTTTTGTATTCAGAATCACCATGTATGATTACTACCGGCCGACCGATCTTGCTTGCCAGATGTAATGCTACGGTTGTCTTTCCCGTTCCTGACGGACCTCTGAAATGCACTGGAAATCCAGCCTTTATATAGGTCAACCCGCGGTTCGTTATGTCTCTGATGTAGTCTGTTTCGACGAAATTCGGCATGGGCTTTGGCTCAAGCACTGTATTCATCTCATTATCATATCCCTCGGCACGCATAGTTACAAGTTTTTGAAATGTTATAAAAACTTATGGGTCAATAAACGACAAAAGCCAACAAAGCAAAACGAAGATTCCACGCAAGCAGAATCTTCAGTCTTACTTTATCGGGAAGTATCAAAAAAAGGTTTTCTTTACAGGATAATACAGATTGTCAACCTTTGATACTTTACCTGCATCAAGCAGGCATTTAGCTGCAAAACCAATTTTCATCCTGGTTTCTTGCAATGGTGCTTCCATATCAGAAACCTTTACACCTTGAGGATGATTATTGATGTACTGAAAGATTTTATCCTCCAGGTTATTCTCTTCACTGCCTTTTATAGCAGGTACAACAACATCAGGTGCTTTTTCAACAATCACAGGCATCTCTTTAGGCGCAAAAGCTGCTTCTGTTTTGAGTTCACTTTTTTCAATTACTTTTTCAACTTTTTTTGCACTTACTTTTTTTTCTTCACCCTTTATTGCGGCAATCTTTTCCTGCATCTTGTTCCAGTGCTCTCTGCCTTGAAACCTGTCTTTCGAATAATGATCAAGCAAACTTGATGTCGATTTTCTTAACTCATTCACTTCACTGCTGATACGATCAAATAAAGCATTGTACTCTTTCAGCCTTTCAGCCTCACCATGGTTTAAATCATTTTTCAGTTTACGTGCCGCATCAAGATTTTCATTACTGATTTCAGCTATTCTACCCTGAATACTTTTAAGCAGTGCATGAGTATATTCAAACCTTTCACGACTTGCATCGCTCAATTCTTTCCTTAAGTTTTCTGACATTTCCTGATGTTCACTTCCAAACTTTTCAAGCATTTCATTTGTATAGTTGAAAATACTTGTTACCTCATCACTTATTTTACCCATGTAAACCTCATAATCGGCCATTCTTGATTTTTCATTTTCTGCTCTTGACTTATTTTCATCAGCAAAAAACTTGTCAAGATCGCGACTCATGATTTTACGTACTTTAGAAAAGTCTTTTATCAAAGCATTTGCAGATGACTTAGAACTTTTGACATCCTGCTCTATACTTTTAATATCCTTCTGTATGGAACCCATTAATTTATTATAGCTGTTTAAGCGATCTTTTTCGCCAACTGCGAGATCATTTTTCAATGCAACTGCATTTGCATTTATTTTTTTTGCTGTATTTTTCTGTTCATTGCGATATTCGTGAAGTTTTTTCCCAACATTTACTACAAGCTCCTCATTGCCTTTTACACGATCTTTAAATGAAGAAAGCATTTCTTCACTCAAGTTTTTCATTTCATTTGCTAATGACATTATTCTCTCCGTTTGGCGTTAGGTAGTATTAAATCAATAATCAGCTTACTATATATTTAGCTTTTTTTATATCCCTAATTGTTATATCTTCACCTTTTTCAATTAATGACTCAAGATATTCCATAACTTTTTTATGAGTCTCTTGAAAATCGGTCAATATTTTTACAACCGCTTGTTTTCTTTTTTCCTGCATTTCAGCTATTTCAGTCAACTCTGCTTTTAATAACGCATTTTTGCCCCCCAGTTCTTCCTTACTATAATCAGTAATATGCAGTATTATATTTTTTAAAGACCGGGTAAATTCTTTTTGATCCTCTATATAACCCAGAAAATGGTTCTTAGCATTATTTTCTTTTTCATCAAGCATCATGTAAATATCATCCATAATGCTATTGTAATCTTTTTTTCTTAACGACTCTTTTTTAGCAAGCACTTCACATAGTTTTGAGCTCACATCGACGCGTCTTTCTTTCAAATATTCCAGTGAATCTTTAACACTGTCAACTAATTCATGACAGGACTCTTTAATATTTTCGGAACTCTGAAAAGCATTTTGAATTTTCTGAATCCTAACTGTATCCGAGTCTCCAATATTTTCTGAAACCCCTATTGGACTATATGCTGCTGCCTTTCTCTTCATTTTGACTTAATGTTATATCGCTATTGCCTGTAACATTATCCACTGACCAATTGTAACTGATATCTGCCAACCCTTCCGCCTTATAAATGTGTTCTTGGTAAATCATGCTCGCCGGACATTATTCGCCTGAGGATGTTTTAGCAAGAACAGTCATTAAGCGGCCTTTTTTACTTAAGCTGCTTTTGCTGTCAAACCGATTGCTTCTGCATACTTCAGGTAGGTCTCAACAGAGGCTACTACTACCCTTGCTTCGATGGCAAGAAGTTCGATACCTACAAGTGATACTCTTACCCATGCGTCAACAACGACTCCCTTGTCAAGAATACGATCAATAACCTCTACGAGGCTTGATGAACCGATTGTTTTTTCTACTGCCATGATAGTCTCCTGTTTTTGATTTCTTTAACCGCAGATCCTCTCTGCTTCATTACGCTGCTTTTGCTGTCAAACCGATTGCTTCTGCATACTTCAGGTAGGTCTCAACAGAGGCTACTACTACCCTTGCCTCGATTGCAAGAAGTTCGATACCTACGAGCGATACTCTTACCCATGCGTCAACAACTACACCCTTGTCAAGGATACGATCAATAACCTCTACGAGGCTTGATGAACCGATTGTTTTTTCTACTGCCATGATAGTCTCCTTTTTTTGATTAAATAACTGCAGATTCTTTCTGCTTCTTCATGCTGTCTTTCCTGTCAAACCCGGTTACGCATATATATTGTTTCGTATATTTATTTCTTTACAATATACAACACGCAACTACACCGAAAAGTGCCCCAAGTTGAACAGTTTTTTTCTTATGCTGCCTTTGCTGTCAAACCGATTGCTTCTGCATACTTCAGATAGGTCTCAACAGAGGCTACTACTACCCTTGCCTCGATTGCAAGAAGTTCGATACCTACGAGCGATACTCTTACCCATGCGTCAACAACTACACCCTTGTCAAGGATACGATCAATAACCTCTACGAGGCTTGATGAACCGATTGTTTTTTCTACTGCCATGATGGTCTCCTGTTTTTGATAACTAAACACCGCCTTGTAAAGAGAGGGACGGTTTACCTCACAAAGAAATAGAAGCATATCATGTGCCAGCTTCCGAAGAAACACAAACATATATTTATGTAATAAGGTGTAACCAACAATAATAAAGTGCGTTAAGAATTTATTATTTCTTTTTTGACTGATAGATGAGGCGCCTGAATTGACTCTGTTTTGATCATTGTAACGCACAAATCCGCAATGGGTTGCGGATTTGTGCGCGATTGTGTGCGCGATTGTGTGCGATATCCAGTGAGGGCTTTTTAAAACCTGGATATTATTACAGAGGAGAGCAGAAATATTTACGTTTTATTTCACTGCGCGTTTCCGGAAATCTTGTGAGGGCTATCCCGTTCATAATACCGGCTCCTGAATTTCATAAAACATCATATAGAGCTGATAGGGGTAGGGTTCCCCTTTCCGTATCAGGGGAACGACGGTGACCTTGATCCATAATCGCTTCTTTTCCAGAGAGTGTACTACTCCCATGACAACTTCTTTTACAGGATGACCAGTTTGCAAGGCCACAATAACCGGGTGTTCTTCATAAGGGAAATCCGTTCCATCTTCCCTAACAAGTTTCCATGGAAATTCCGAGAGAATTCTGCCCTGCATTTCTTTTTCAAAAATCCCTGTAATCCTGACTGCTTCAGGATTTGCCATCACTATTTTTCCACCAGAATCGAGAAGTATGATACCTACCGGCATAGTTTCAAACAGAAACCTGTAATTCTCCTCTATTCCCCGAAGATTCTGTTCCAATTCTTTAGAGACAGTGATATCGTTAAAAGTAATGACCAGACCAACAATGCGGTTTTCCTGTGTACGGTAAGGCATAATCTTCACCATAAACCAGCGGCCATCAGTGGCCGAAACCTGCTTTTCACTAAAAACAAGTGTATTGAGCACCTGACGAGCATCATCGGCAAGGGCAGGATAGTGCAGATCGGTAACGATGTCCGTTATGGGTCGACCAATGTCACTGGCTATAAGTTTTATAATGGTGGCAGTGCGGGTGGTGAACCGACGTATATTTAATTCATCGTCAAGAAAGAGTGTTGCAATGTCCGTGCTGTTCAGCAGGTTTTTCATATCATTATTGGCCTGTGAGAGGTCATTTACCTTGGATTGCAACTCCTGATTAACCGTTTGCAACTCTTCATTCAGTGACTGCATCTCTTCCTTGGAAGTTGTCAACTCCTCGTTAGTGCTCTGCAACTCCTCGTTAGCCGATTGCATCTCTTCATTCGTAGATTTAAGCTCCTCTTGAGAGGTCTGCATCTCTTCACGAATGGTGACAATTTCACTTTTGGTCTGAAGAAGCTCATCTTCAAGGGATGCAATTCTGCTTTTACTGTTATCGTCATGCGCTACTTGACGATGCAAAGCGGAAGATGCCGGACTCTTTGCAACATCAGAAAAAACAATCATAATCAAACCTTTGACTGTTTCCGGTCTATCAAGAAGTTTAACGGTTACATCGACAAGCTGCGTCTCCCCATTTGTTCCAACTACCAGACACTTTTTAGTTAACTCCCCTTGCTGCCGGAGCACTTTGCCAATGAGAAGATTCAGTTCGTAACGCAGACCTTCCCGAGCCATGGCAATAACATTCATATTTGCTTTTCCTGCTGCCGGCTCCAGGTACTTACCTGTTCGCCCGCTGAAATAGATGATATCCCCTTTTTCATTGGTCAATACCGCTGCTGGTGAATAATGCTGCAGTAAAAACTGATCAGTTATCGACTTTATGTTAAGTTCGGGCATTGGCTCTTTCGTCAGACTTTTAACCTGATTTGATTGAAACTGCACTTTATTAGAAAATGACATAGGAAGATCAAGCGGCTCTATCCGCAAACCTTTATGAATCTGACGGAAGATCCGCACTTTGCTGTCGAGAGGTTCAAATAAATGGGTATTGGTGCCAATCGTTTCAGCACTTCCAAGAAAAAGAGTGCCTCCTGGATTAAGGCTGTAATGAAACAATGGGAGAAGTTTTTTCTGGAGCTCCTGCTCCAGATAAATAAGCAGATTGCGGCAGACAAGAATATCCAGCTTTGTAAAAGGGGGATCCATAATGACATTGTGGGGAGCAAAGACAATAGCCTCGCGAATCTCTCTTCTTATCTTGTAGCCCCGGTCATCCTTCTCAAAGAAGCCTTTAAGCCGTTCCGGAGAGACATCCGCAGTAATATTGGGCGGGTAGATGCCAGAGCGGGCCTTCTCAATAGCATCTTTATCCAGGTCCGTAGCAAATATCTGAAGCTTGAAATTTTTTACCGGCTTAAGAGCAGCAAGGGTTTCCTGGAAAACAATGGCAAGAGAATAGGCCTCCTCACCCGTTGAACAGCCTGCCACCCATGCGCGTAACACTCCACCAGAAGGGTGGGCGGCGAGAAGGAAAGGAATTGATCGTGTTTTCAGAATATCCCAGGCAAGCGGGTCACGGAAAAAACTGGTTACTCCAATCAGCAGTTCTTTGAACAGAAGTTCTGTTTCATAGGGATTTTCTTGAAGGAACCTGACATAGTGTGTAATCTTTTCAATCTGGTGAATACCCATGCGCCGCTCTATGCGGCGATAAATTGTATTTTTTTTATAGAGCGCGAAATCATGTCCTGTATGGGTACGCAAAAGAATGATAACCTTCGCAAGAGCACTCAGCGTCCTATCCTCAAGCGAAACGACGGACTTTGCAGTAAGGGGGATATGTTTAAGATAAGCGATGATCTTGTCCGGAAGCGCCTCGACTGGCGCAACTACATCGACCAAACCTTCATCAATAGCACTTCGGGGCATACCGTCAAACTTGGCCGTTGCGGGGTCCTGAACAAAAACCCCTCCGCCCTTTTCCTTAATGGCGCGCAGACCAAGTGTTCCATCAGAACCCATCCCGGAGAGGATCACTCCTATGGAGTGATCCTGAAGGTCATCTGCCATAGAACGGAAAAAAAAGTCAATGGGCAGCCGCAATCCTCGAGGTTTGACCATATCAAACAGGTATAAACTCCCGTGCAGAATAGTCATGTCATAATTTGGAGGAATAACATAAACATGATCGGGCTCAATTTTGAGATGATCAGTGACCTGCATGACTGGCATCAAAGTAACGCGCTGAAGCAGTTCAACCATTATTCCCTTGTGTGTCGGATCAAGATGCTGAATAACCACAAAGGCCATACCGCAAGGAGTGCGCAGATTTTTCAAAAAAAGATCAATTGCTTCCAGCCCTCCAGCTGAAGCACCAATACCAATCACAGGGAAAGAGATACCCGGTATATGCTTGACCCCATTTTCTTCAGGCACTTTTTTCTCGGAGCCCGCAGTTGACTTTTTTTTCATGATACTCCTCTTTTGGACTTAAATTAGAAGTTTTTCAATTCTACGCTTTTTTCCAATGTCTTTTTAAAAAAAATAGCGAGAAACGGCGTCCCTTCAAATCGTGATCCGATATTTCAATAAACATGAGTCGGTTGCTGCAGGCGAGGAGATTACCAGCACGAGGTGCGAGAATAGAGAGTGAGGTGAGGCACGAAAAAAAAGCGGGGAAGATATTCCCCGCCTGAACAATGGAGAGTATAGCTTAACCCTTGCGTTTCTTTTTGCTGCCTGTAAAAAAGGTTGTCTCTTTTCCTGCAGGTTTAAAGGGCTTCTTGAAGCTTTTTTTTATGCCGTACGGTGATGATTGACGATCCTGCTCTTCCATTTTTGAAAGCCTTAACTGACGGCCACAAACCCTGAGTTTTCTAAGTTCATGGAATACATCATCCGGCATTCCCTGCGGCAGTTCGACAGTGCTGTATGCGTCGTTGATTGAAATCTGACCAACTGATTCCGGATCAAGACCGACCTCGTTGAGAATAGCGCCAAGAATATTGCCGGCTTTCACGCCATCCTTGCTGCCAACCTCAATTCGATACCGCTCTTTGCCTTCTTCACCATAGGTCTCGTCCTTTTTTCTTCTTTTGACTGGACCACGTTCTCTGTCGGACCCGCGATCTCTGTCAAATCCATCCCGATCATCGCGGGGCCTTGGTTTTTCAGGCTTGTTGGATAACAGAAGAGGCGTTTCGCCTTGAACCATAGAAGCAAGCGCCGCAGCGGCTTCAATTGCCGTAACATCATGTTCGTGACAGTACTGCTCAATCAGATTGGTAAAAAATGCAAGATCTTCAGCAGCAATTGTATCGGTAATTTTCTGGTTGAACTTTGCCACCCTCTTGTTATTGATGATTTCCGTAGACGGAAGCTCCATCAATTCAATGCGACTGTGGGTAGCTCTTTCAATAGCGTTAAGCATATTTTTTTCCCTTGGAGAGACAAACAAAATGGCATCGCCTGCCCGTCCAGCACGTCCAGTTCGTCCTATACGGTGTACGTAGGATTCGGTATCGGAAGGAATGTCGTAATTGATAACATGGCTTATGCGTTCAACATCGAGTCCGCGTGCGGCCACATCAGTGGCAATAACAATGTTCAAAGCACCATTCTTCAACTGTTCGACAGTGCGTTCACGCTGGTTTTGAACCATATCTCCGTTAAGAGCGGCAGCTCCATACCCACGGGCCTGAAGTTTTTCGGCAAGTTCAAGCGTCATGGTTTTTGTCCGAACAAATATAAGCATGCCATCAAATGGCTCGACTTCAAGGATTCTTGTCAGAATATCAATTTTGTGGCTTCCACCGACAATCCAGTAGCGCTGACGAATGGTATCGACAGTGGTGGTTTTTGTCTGAATGGTAACTTCGGCCGGTTTGCTGAGGTACTTTTGTGCAATTCGGCGGATAACCGACGGCATGGTTGCGGAGAAAAGAGCAACCTGACGGCCTTTTGGTGTCTGGTCAAGGATCCACTCGACATCGTCTATAAAGCCCATACGAAGCATTTCGTCGGCCTCATCAAGCACAAGACATTTCAAAGAAGAGAGATTGAGTGATCCACGGCGCATGTGATCCATAACGCGTCCAGGGGTACCGACAACAACATGCACTCCCCGTCTGAGCATGCGAAGCTGTATACCGTAATCCTGTCCGCCATAAATTGGAATAACATGGAAGCCCTTGAGATATTCGGCATAACGCTGAAATGCCTCGGCAACCTGTATGGCAAGCTCTCTTGTCGGTGCAAGCACAAGAGCTTGAGGTTCGGCCTGTTCAATATTGATATTAGAGAGTATCGGCAGGGCAAAAGCTGCAGTTTTGCCAGTACCGGTCTGTGCCTGCCCGAGGACATCTCGTCCTTCGAGTATAAGAGGAATTGTCTGAGCCTGAATCGGAGTGGGGTTTTCATACCCAACTTCTTCAAGGGCTCTCATTATGGGTTCTGCAAGCTGAAGGCTGCGGAAATCCTGCGGCAGTAATTGCTGTTCTTTCATTTGTGTATTTTCATCCAAATCATTGAGAAAAAATGCCTCGTATGAGGCGGGAGTGGCAGCAATGCAGGAAAGAAAAAAAATGAAGAAGAGTTCTCATCAACCGAAAACATCCGGGCCTCTTCAGACAACACTGAGCGCCATCGTTTCGTCACAAACACCGGGAAACTCAAGGCCGGAAAGACCAAATAACCCTGCGTCCTTTCTTAGCATATTCACCACGCATTAAAAACGTCAGCATAGTACGATTTTTTTTTCTTAAAGACGAATTTATTAATAACGGCAGTAATCGAACTATTTCAATCAAGAAAAAAGATATAAACGAGATGCGGTGCCTGATTTTTTTTTACCAGATACATGCCTACCGGGCTCGACCAGTGACTTTTTTATTACCTTTATGCTTATTATTGAACACAATGAGCAAGGACAGTTTCCTGATGAATAGTCTCGCACTTTTTTTTTACAGTCTTTTCTTTCCGCTTAGTCTGGGAGCAGCAAGAGCCTTAAGCTATCTGCATCCTAAACTGCGTACTTTTTTCCAGGTACGTAAAGGCGGGCTTGAGGAACTGGAAAATAAAATCACACATCTCGAGCCGTCTGCTTTCAGGGTATGGATACATGCGTCCTCTGTCGGGGAGTTCGAACAGGCACGCCCAATCATTGCTGCCTTAAAAGAGAAGCGAGAGGAGATTACCTTTTTTGTCTCCTTTCTTTCGAATTCGGGGTACAATGCAAGAAAAAACTTTCCAGATGCTTCGGCAGTGTTTTATCTGCCGACAGACACTCACGCTCATGCAAAAAAACTTGTTTCGCTGCTTAGGCCTGACGTCCTGCTTCTCATGCGCTATGACTTCTGGCCAAACCATCTCATGGAAGCAAAAAAATACGGGACAACGCTGATTCTTGCTGCTGCTGTACTGCAAGAGAGTGCCCCATATTTTAAACCGGTTGTGAAAAGTTTTTATCGAAGCATTTTTCACCTCTTCGATAAGATTTATACGGTATCATCAAAGGACACCCTTGCTTTCGGGCAGACATTCCAGTGCGGGCAGGTAGAGACCGCCGGTGATCCACGGTTTGACCAGGTTTTAATGCGCAGTAAAAACACGGCGAGGATTGATCACATCAAACCGTTCTTTGAACATAAAACTGTACTGGTTGCGGGAAGTGTATGGGAAAAGGATACTGCGTTACTCCTTTCGGCGTGGCAGGAGCTTGCAAAACGACCATCGCTTATTCTCGTACCTCATGAAGTACACCCTGAAACAATGGCAAGCCTCTATCGTGATCTTCAAAACCGCAGTCTTGGGTTTGTGAAGGTTTCAGCTCTGAATGAAGCATTCGATCCTGAACGGGAAGTTCTTGTCATTGACCAGACAGGCTATCTTGTCGAGCTCTATTCAATAGCATCGATGGCTTATGTCGGTGGAGGATTCGGCGTCAATGTCCATAACACCCTTGAACCAGGGGTTTACGGCATTCCTGTGGTGTTTGGACCTAACTATCACAACTCTCCTGAGGCAGAAGGTCTTGTTGCTGCAGGGGGGGCTGCAGTTATTCATGATCAGGCGGCACTGTCAGCGGCATTGAACACTCTGATGAACAATACCGCTGAAAGAAACAGGAGAGGAACGATTGCTGAAACTTTCGTTAAAGAGAGAACCGGAGCCACAGCAAAAATAGCAGAGAGTATTTTAAACCTGCTTCAATGAGAAGGGCTCAGTGAACCAACGTGTCTTTAACCGTCTTGACCGGTGCAATTTTCGGCACTGAAACGGGACGTTTATGATACTTCTTTGACCAGCCCTGTATGGTGTATGCCTTGAACGTCTTGGTCGCGATTACAACACCTGTGATTTTTACATGTTTTCCCGGAACAAGATGAGTGCCGGGCCGCACCTCGGCATTGCTTATATCGATCTGCCAGATATTTTTGTTAAAATCTTTTATAACGAGAAGATTTTTATCCTTTTGACACTTAATGATTTTACCGCCCAGCAAGCCTTTTTCTGCGTGCGTCCATCGGTGTTCATTGGCGTATACCAGCTTGTTATAGACATGAACATTTTCAATAAGATAACGGTGGATATACTTGCCAACATCAATTGTGTTCAAACCAGCACTGAGTAAGAGGCTTGCCAGAAGAGCGCCAGCAATAACCTTCGTTGTCGCATAGCGATAACCTGTTTTCGTGTGCCTGAATCCGAAATAGGCTACAATTGTAAACAGTGCAAGAGTTGCCAGCCATATATAGGGAATACTTGCTACAATCTCCGCAATCAACGGACGTTCAGCTAAAAAGAGGTCGATGTATTGATGATCTTCAATGAAATCGTTGTCGATAAATACATAAATAGCTGTTGCCATCGCAATACTGCCGGTCAAGACAGAGATTGCCGCAAGTAACCAAAAGCCGAACCGCTGGAGAACAAAGTGCCATCGCGGAATTGGCACCGCCTTTCTTTTTTCGATTTCTTCCAGAATTGATTTTGATCTATCCTTAAGCATAATCATGACATCTAACTCTCTTCCAAATAATTTTTTATTTTTTTCTTTGCTCTATTGATCATTGTTGCAACTGTGCCTTCAGGTATCTGTAAAATATCTGATATTTCTTCATAGCGTTTTTCTTCAAAGAATTTCAAGACAATGATTTCACGACTCCTTGGGTCGAGCCGATCAACAGCTGCCTGTATTTCCGCTGATGAATGCTTTTGACCATCCTGATCTGTCAGATCTAAATCGTCAACGACTTTTTCAAAAAGAAATAAATCTCCCTCTCTCTCTAATACACCCGGACCATTCTTTTCCTTTCGAAACGAGCTGATTATTTCATTATGCGCAATCCGGTAGATCCAGGATGAAAACTGAAGCGAATGGTCGTAATCATTGAGGTGAACATAGGTTTTGATAAAAATCTCCTGCAACAAGTCCTGGGCTGCAGCGGTATCGCGGCATCCCAGGCGATTGATATATCGCAGAAGCGGTGCTTCATAGCGACGAACGATTGCTGCAAATGCCTGTTTATTTACAAGCGTTTGAGCAACCAGATCCTGGTCAGTGAACTGCTGCTGTTCTTTCTGTTGCGGAGTATCGGCCATATCCTGTTGAAAGATCCTGAGTGTTATCTTTATAGAGTATCTATAACCTCTGCAGTACTCTATTATTTTTTGAAAAAAGAAGATAACCTATTGTGCATTGCTGCAGTTAATCCAGTCGAGGCTTAACCCCCTTGATATCATGGAAAGAAACAACTCCAAGCAGGTAATCGCTCTCATCAGTTATCGGTATAGCCCGAAAGGAGTAACGTTCAAACATATCAAACGCATCCTGCAGAGTTTCATCAGGGTTAAGCGTGATAAGACTGTCAGTCATAATCTCGCCAAGTGTCAGTTCAGGTTCTGCAGCAATCAGCTCCCTTAAATCAACAACTCCCTGCAATATATTCTCTTCATTGACAACATAAACATACATGATGACATCCATATCGCCGGCGACGTCGCGATAGTTGTTAATAACATCACGGACTATGGTGTCGTGTGGCCGTTTGATAACCTGCTGCGTGGAATAAAGCATGATATTTTCATCGTGCTTATCGATCATCTGCTGCACTCTCTGCTTGTTTTCACTGTCAACAAACTCGATAATCTCATCAGCTTCCGAAGCAGGCAACGCCGAAAGAATATCAGCGACCTGCGCTGGACTCATGTCATTGATCAATTCGGCGGCCCGCTCTTTTTCCATTGACCGGATAAGCTCGCGCTGCACTCTCGGCTCAACCTCTTCGAGGGTATCTGAAGCCAGTTCCGGCTCGATTTGATTGAATACTGCCATACGCTGGCTGCCTTCAAGCTCCTCAAGAATATCAGCCAGATCGACCGGATGGATGTCGTTGATGTTTTCCTTGAGAACATTGAGCTTGACATTGCCTTCAAAGCTGCCGATAGTATCCGGCAACGGCTGCACATAGAGCCAGGAGATACTGGATCCCTCCTTGTGTCTGGCAAGATAATTCGCAAGCTTCTTAAACCCCATTCGACGAAGAATACGAAAACGGTTGAAATCCACGTCAGTGACAAAAAGCCGTTCGTTCTGAAACAGAAGCTTCACATCGTAGACCACTTCAACCTCATGACCGTCCATGTCAAGGATCTTCTTGTCAAGGATGTAGTCTTTCAGAAAAATGTGGTTTTCGAGCGGGTTCAGTTCGTACCCTTCAGCGCTGGTGATTTCCGAAACAATTTCAGTATTTGAAATCAGGGTGATTTTATCCCAGGGAAGCAGCAGAAGCGGCTCACCATAAGGCTGGTGAACAAGGATATGAGTAACTTCAGGAACTTTACCTGCGTTCTCCTGGATAACGAAATCTTTAAGTTTTCCAATTGAGCGTGTTTTCAGATAGATTCGGCGTCCGACAATTTCGGTCAGATAAAATTCACGATCCAGAACTGTAACCATAGCTGTTGGGGATGTTATAAAACCGTGATGAATTTGTAGATCATCAAAAGTACAAGCACGAAGAGATATATCCTGAGAACCGCCAAAGAGAATTTGACGCCTTTCGACATTTCAATCTTTGGCTTTCCATAGCGCTGGTTGATTTCGCGGATCTTGCTGATAAACTGTTTGAGCATCCTCATGATACCCTCAATTACTTGAAAAGATTAGGAAAAAGCGCACTTATGCCATACAACGTGGAAAGAATAATAATTAATACAACGATGATGGTACTGACAATATTCTGCAAGCGCGTGTTGGCATACTCTCCCATTGTCTTTTTATCGTTGAGAAGCAGAATCAAAAAGACAAGTGCAGCAGGCAGCAACGTGACCGCAACAACCTGAACAAACAGCGTGATGAGTACAAGCGGTGCGCCCGGTATCAGAGGAACAACACCGGCAGTCGCCAAGGTAATAAAAAACGAAATATAGAACCACGGAGCTTCCTTGACTTTGGTATTCAGGGAGTGCGCCCATCCGAAGATTTCACCAAACGCCCACGAACTGGCCAGTGATATACATATTGCCCCCAAAAGACCGGCATCAAACAATCCGACAGCCATGAACGCACCAATATAGTGGTTGGTTTTCATCAGCATTCTGGCTGCGGTTGCGGCGTCATCAATTGGGGCCCCGTGCAGAAGAGTTCCGGTTACAATGACAATAAAAATCGCTACGGCGACAGTGATGATGGAGCCAATAAAAGTATCAAGTTTTCCCATTTTGATATCTTTCTCCAGCAAGCCTTTGTCAACGACTGAGCTCTGCTGAAAAAACAGCATCCAAGGCGCAATGGTTGTACCAATGTTTGCCATCAGCAGAAAAAACAGCTCATTATTGAACCCACCGGGAAGATTTGGAATCAAGCCCTGGCCGACTATGCTGGAAATGGAAGGATTGACCATGAATGCCGCCGGAATATAGATCAGGTTCAGCAGGCAAAAACCCAAAGCTATCTTTTCCCACGTCCAGTATCGTCCGTTAAGAACAATAATGCCCATGAGCACTACAACGAGAATGACGGTCAACCAGGCAGGTACTCCAAAGATGCTTAACGCCGCAGTCATGCCGACAAATTCAGTAACCAGCGTCAGCCAGTCCACAATCATGAGGTCAATGAGCGAGAACCATCCCCAGAATGCGCCGAAACTCTCAAAAATAGCCTCAGCGTGACCTCGTTTGGTTACTGCACCAAGCCGAACCGTCATCTCCTGGACATAGTATGCCACAGGAATGAGAAAAAGCAGAAACCATATCAGGTGATAACCATATTGAGCTCCTGTAGCTGCATAGGTAGTAATTCCACCGGCATCATTGTCGGCAATCATCACGACAAGGCCCGGCCCTGCAATAACCAGGTAGAGGCGAATTGCTTTCCAAACTTTTTTAAACCGGTAGTAGAGAATGGAAAAAAAATCCATATCCGTTGAGTTGGACGTTGATGAAACCCGGCATTGTGTTAAGAAGGAAAGGACAGGCATCGAACTCTCAAGCGTTCATACTCACCATTCGATCTGGCGCAAATTTACAACTCTATGTTCACTTTACAAAGTCGTATTAATAATCCCTTCAGAGAGTACAGGTAAAGGGAATACCATCAATGAGATATTTTTTGATATTCGTTTGCAACCTCTTTTTATATTTATATTTATTAGCTATCCGGATAAATAAGGTGATCGAATTATTCAGAGCTGAGCCCATAAGGGATAAAAACAGACTTGATCCACAAGGAGAATAAATAGATGCAGTTGCCAGTTATTTCGAATCGCGCTTTTCTGAAGCTGTTATCTTTCAGACTATTAATTGTTCTCGCCTACCAGATAATGGCAATCGTTGTGGGCTGGCATATCTATGAACTGACGCATGACACTTTTGCTCTTGGTTTGATTGGACTTGCCGAAGTGATACCCTACTTCTCCTGCGCGCTGTTCGCCGGTTACGCGATAGACCATTATTCACGACGGCTGTTCGGTGTGGTCGCCTGTCTGATGTTGGTTCTCAATGCACTGACACTCACAGCTGTATCGGCAAATTGGATCAGCGGTAATCCTTCGTTGTGGATTTATGGATCTATTGCCATAGGCGGGGTAGCTCGAGCGTTTCTCGGGCCGTCCTATAATGCCATGTTTGCACTGATTCTGCCACGTGAGGATTATGCCCGGGCCTCTGGAATCGGCAGTTCCATTTTTCAGCTGGGATTGGTGGCCGGACCTGCATCAGGAGGCATTCTGGTCGGATTTGCCGGAAAAACAGCGGCTTATAGTGTTGCTACAGGACTATGCCTTGTCGCTGGAATAATGCTGCTGTCAATCCGTATAAAAGAACCTCCGTCAGCTGAAAGCACACCTGTCTTCACCAGCATCGCAGGAGGGTTGCGCTTCGTTTTCGGCAACCAGATTATTCTTGGCGCACAATTACTGGATATGTTCGCCGTGCTCTTTGGCGGTGCGGTCTCCATGTTGCCGGCTTTCATTCACGATATTTTTCATTACGGCCCGGAGGGACTTGGTGTGCTTCGCGCCGCACCGGCAATAGGTGGCTTGATGACAGGGCTGTTTCTGGCACGCCACCCGATAAACCTTCATGCAGGACGTTGGCTGCTGTTTGCCGTAGCCGGGTTCGGGATCTGTATCATCAGTTTTGCCCTGTCAACAAACATCTGGATTGCCGGACTGCTGATGATGTTTTCGGGAGTGTGCGATGGGGTATCGGTGGTTATGCGCACAACAATCATGCAACTCGTGACACCCGATGCCATGCGCGGCAGAGTTTCGGCTATAAACGGTATTTTTATCGGTTCATCCAACGAATTGGGCGCTTTTGAGTCAGGTTTTGCCGCAAAGTTGATGGGACTTGTACCCTCAGTAATTTTTGGGGGAATAATGACCCTGATTGTGGTTGCCGGAACGGCAAAACTGGCGCCAAAACTTCGTCGACTTGAGCTTCATCAACTGTATTGATCCCTTTGAGATATACCTTTGACGAAACCGAAATTTTCGTACTGCTTGTGTTTAGTCTCCCCGGTACATTTTTGTTAAGCCCTCCATTATCTTGGCGGATTTGGATTATTGCCTTTATCGTCTTTCTTGGGTTGATCAGGGGCTTTTTTGGCATTACCATCCTTTCCCGGCTGGTTAGGGCCTTTCATGGCATTACCTTCCCTTCCAGGCTGGCCAGGGCCTTTCATGGCATTGCCTTCCCTTCCATGCTGGTCAGGGCCTTTCATGGCATTGCCTTCCCTTCCAGGCTGGCCAGGACCTTTCATGGCATTGCCTTCCCTTCCAGGCTGGCCAGGACCTTTCATGGTATTACCGTCCCTACCCGGTCGGGGAGGATTATTCCTGTTTTCGTTACCAGGGGGATTACCATCGAAAAGCCGATTTCCGCCATCGCGGGGTTTTTCAGGAATTACCCTTGGAGGGTTATCATTGTGCCGCTCTCTCTCTCTATTTATTTCCCTTTCTCTGTCCCTTTCCTCCCAGTAGCGGCGATCATGCCTGCGGTACTCAACATCACGATATCTTCTTATATCATCCCAGCGATGCCTTCTTATGTTATAAGGAAGATCATACTCCCGAATAACCATCCACGGACCACGATAACCTGAAGAACGATACCAGCCTCCATCGCGGTACAGGTAGTACATGTCATCGTAGGAGATAATATCGTAAGGACTGTTTACGGATACTGCAAAGCCCTGATCTTCCAGATAGATAAAGTCTGGCCGTGTATCAATAACAAATGTCGGGCGATCTCCTGCATCAATGTGAATATCGCCAAGGCGCAAACGGAGATCAGCCTTGCTATCGAAAGAGGAGAGACCAAAAAGCATTCCTGCAATGCCTGCGATCAGCGTAATATTTTTTTTCATTATTATCTTCCTGTTAGCATGATGATAACTAAAATCAGCCATTCAGCTTAGATACTTTCCGTATATTTTTTTATACAAGATCTCAATAGCATACATGCCTTTAATATATACCATTACACTCTAAAGAAAAAGAATTAACGCCTGGAACAGCAGGATGTGTAAAAAATAATCATGAATACTGCTTCTAATCTTGATTACTGAGGTCAAATGGGTCCATCTTTGATCACCCAGTAAGGCTCTCCGGCATGCTCAACCAGCTTGAACCGACCTGTTGTGAGCATTTCCTTCATAATGGCAGCAACTTTATCGTTCTCTCCCGGAAAACAATCAGCAATGGCGTTCTGCAGTTCGCACTGCTGGACAGGATGCCGCGAAACAATGTTTGACACGGCATGAAGCATATCAGGAACACCACGAAGATCCATGGTCCCTTTAACGGGATTAACAACCGTTGCTACCTGAGAAAGGATAGCGATAGCCTGCTCAATGCGCTCTTCAGAAGGAATGCAAACCGCCTGTTCGGGTGCCGGACGGGTGGGCAGCACAAGGTGCACCATATCAGGATTGATCTCTTTGAGGACAGACGCAAGCTCGAGAAGCGCACTATCAGAGTCGTTGATACCGCCAAGCAGCATAACCTCAATCCAGAGCCGTCCTTTATATTCCCGTCGAAAAGCCTCAAGTCCCTCAACGTGCTGCTGAAAGGCCATGCCTGTTGCGGGACGGTCTATCAGGGCATGAAGAGCTTCTGATCCGGCATTAAGCGATGGCAGCACCGCATCTGCCGCAAGCAGTTCCTGTCGCACTTCGGGCAGATAAAGAAGCGATCCATTGGTAATAACGGCGACTGGTATGGTGGTGAGCTTTTTAACTTCACTGATAAGCCATCCAATCCCCTTATAAAGCATGGTCTCGCCGGATCCGACAAAGGTTATCCAGTCAAGAGAGTTGCCGGCAGCAATGCCCTGACGAATCTCCTCAAGAATTTCTTCGCGGGGAAAAAACTCCTGTCTTTCGGTGACATATCTTCTGGTTATACCCAACTGACAATAAACGCAGTTCCAAGTGCAGCTTTTAGGTGGAAGCAGGTCTACACCAAGTGACTGGCCAAGTCGCTTGGATGAAACTGGACCGAAAATGTATTTCATAATTTCATGGGCATTTTGGCGATCAATCAGAGTTCGCGGGCAAGAGCAAGCTCAGTCATTTTAGCCTCGCTTTCAGCCTCAAAAGCCTCCTTTGAAATATGTGGCAAAACCAGGCTTGCAATGGTGAATGCAACAATTTCTATCGAAAAAATAGCGACATAGGCCCAGACATACTGACCTGAAAGATGGTAGACCGCATCAATAATGATACCTGCGCCCAGATGACCGATAAAAATTGCCAGGCTTTGCGCTGTACCCCAGAGTCCGATGTAGACTCCGCTTCGACCCGCGGTCATGGACATCATCATGGATATATTGGAAACGCTGGAGGCTCCAAGGCCGATCCCTGTCACAACAAGGGCGATACGAAGAAACTGGACATCACGGATAAAAGCCGCTGCGATCAGGAGACCAAAACCGATTATACAAAACATATTGCCGATGAATGCGCCGCGTTTCTGCCCGATCCGGTTAAGCAGAAAGCCTGTAATGAGCATAAAAATCAACTGGGTACCACCCATGGTTGGACGAAATAGTTTTGTTGTTGTCCCGACCGGCATACCAAAGACGTGAGCACCAAAAGGATCCATTACGATTTCGTTGGCAAAGAGCGCAAAAATTGAAATAAAGATATAGGATGCAAAAAGCAGGGTCCTGGGTGATGAAGAGAGCAACAAAATAGACTGAGAAAAGGAGATAGCGTGCTTGTTTTTTCCCTCTTTTACTTCGGCGTTGCGCTTTTCTATGCCAAGCACGGCAAAAAGACCTATACCAAGGGCAATCAAGCCTCCGATCTCGGCCACCTTCATAAGGCGCTCCGGAGTAAAAACATCAAGAAAAGATCCGACAATACGGGTGGAAATAATAGTGGTGAGCACCATCAAGGTCCAGCTTGCTCCGGTAACCTTTCCGATATTCTCCTCCCCAACTGCATCAGCCAGCAATGCATAATAGGCTGTTGTAGCAACCTGCAGGCCAAAGCCGAACACAAGAAAAATAATGGCAAGCTTCAAAAGGCCGACATCCTTCATCATAGCCGGAAGCATCTCCGATAATGCCACTCCTGCAATTTTCACCTCATAAGCAGCAGAAGGAGCAAGCATGAAGGAAAAAACACAGCAGAGAAGACCAAGCAGTATATAGGGAGTACGCTTAAGTCCGAAAATCTGAGAACGATCAGACAGGTTACCTGCCCACACCTTGACTCCAAAAATCGCAAGCAGCTCCTTGAGACTTATCAGACCAAAAACAATGGTAGCGGAAATACGAAGCTCGGTGGTCATGACCCGATTGAGGGTATCGAGCAGAAAGCCGAGCATGATGCCGAAGCCCATCTGGAAAAGAGAGAGGCGGACAAGATTGATTTTCTTCATAAAACAGCACTCATGTTTTTCGGGAATATCAGGGATACGTGGCTCGAAATATAACAAAAAAGCGGGATGATCATTGCCGGAGGTTATCATCTGTTTCACTGGAAAGTCTGGCAGCAAGGCCAGTAAGTCTTTGAGAAGAACGTCTGTTGCCAATAGCCATGGCAAGAGCTTTAGGCTCGCCAATGATCATCACCAGCTTTTTAGCTCTCGTTACTGCCGTATAGATAAGGTTTCTTTCGAGAAGCGAGTAGTGCTGCATTGAAAGGGGTATAACCACTGCAGGATACTCAGAGCCCTGACTTTTATGGATAGTGATGGCATAGGCCAGAGCAATTTCATCGAGCTCCCCAAACTCATAAACAACCTCTCTTTCGTCATAGAGCACACAGAGCGTACTCTCTTCCTCATCGACCGTTACAATACAACCAATATCACCGTTAAAGACCTCTTTGTCGTAGTTATTGACCAGCTGAATCACCTTATCCCCCTCTGCATAGGCAGTTCCGAAACGTTCAATTTTTCGAATGGCATGAGGGTTCAGCGTTTCCTGCAGAATAGTATTCAGGGCCTTTGTGCCGAGCGGCCCTTTGTTCATGGGTGTCAGTACCTGAATGTCACGAAGCGGATCGAGTCCGAAGCGCCTGGGAATCCGGTCAGCAACAACTTGAAGAAGCCTTCGTTGAATATTTTCTGTGCCTGCAGAGGGAACAACATAAAAATCAGAAAGCTCTTTTCCGGCAAACTGGACGGGCTGCTCTCCACGATTGATCCGGTGTGCGTTGACAATAATACTTGAGGTTTGAGCCTGACGAAATATCTCTGTAAGACGCACCACAGGCAGAGCGGCTGACTGAATCATATCAGCAAGTACAAATCCTGGCCCCACTGGAGGTAGCTGGTCAACGTCTCCGGCAAACATGAGAGCGGAACGATCGGAAATGGCTCCGAGCAGGCGGTTCATCAGCACTACATCTATCATGGATGCTTCATCGACAATAACAACGTCGGCTTCGAGAGGATAGGATGAGCCCCGCTTAAAGTCGCGGGCAAATGGGTCAAACTCGAGAAGCCGGTGAATGGTTTTCGCTTCCCTGCCGGTGGCTTCCGACAGTCTTTTTGCAGCCCTCCCGGTCGGAGCACAGAGAACAAATTTCAGTTTCCCAGTGCCGAGAATTTTAAGGATGGTATTGATGATGGTTGTTTTACCGACCCCCGGGCCACCGGTTATGATTATCAGCTTGTTTGTAAGGGCAAGCGATACTGCATTGCGCTGCGATTCGGAGAGTTCAAGTTTTGATTGTTTTTCCGTCGTCGCAATAGCTGCTGCCGGATCGATGGTTCCCCAGGGAAGCCTGCCCTGCAGGATTCTGCCAATACTGCAGGCAACCCCCTTCTCTGCATTGAAAAGATGTCTGAGATAAAAGCTTCGTTCGCCCTGATCCTCCTCAGCAACGAGAGTGCCAATGGCGAGTTCTGCCTTGATTGCCTCATCAAAAAGTATCGCCGGTATGTTCAGAAGCCTTGCAAAAGCTTCAACCAGCTTTGGTTCAGGAACACGGCAATGCCCTTCCGATGAGAGTTCCTGAAGAACATGAGCAATGCCTGCCCGAGCTCTCAGGGGGGAATCTGAAGGCATACCTATATTCAGCGCTATCTGATCGGCAGTTTTGAATCCGATCCCCGGTATATCAAGCGTCAAGCGGTATGGATTATTACGCACTATAGCAACAGCATCGGCACCATAGGTCCTGTAAATCCGAACGGCACGTGCAGTGCCTACTCCATGGGAATGCAGAAAAACAATAATCTCCTTTACTGCCTTCTGCTCGGCCCATGCAGCAACAACCTGTGCCATACGCTTTCTGCCAATACCGGGAAGTTCAAGCAGTCTTTCAGGATGATCCTCAATGATGTTAAAAACCTCCAGACCAAAGGCGTGGATAAGAACCTTTGCCAGATGGGGGCCAATACCTTTGACCATGCCTGATGAGAGATATTTGCTGATCCCTTCAAGAGTGTCAGGAGATATAACCGCCAGATGGCTTGCCTTGAATTGCAGTCCCCATGTTTTATCGTTTTGCCAGCCCCCCAGAGCTTCAACATGCTGCCCCGTCGTAACGGCGGCAACGTACCCTACAACCGTCACAGCGTCACGCTCCCCTTTTACGACAAGACGCAAGACACTGAAGCCGGAAGATTCATTGAAAAAAGTCACCCTATCCACCACGCCGGCTACCCGTTCCTCTCCTGATACTTTTTTCACACTCTCATTCATGATCATTTTCCTTTGACTGAAAAGCCTGCATCAAGGAACGAACACCTTGCGTCACCCCTTATTTGTAAAATATGGTGAATTTAAGTATTGTGCCGTTAGATTCTCATCTTGGGGGTGCTTAATCTTGTTGGAGCCTCGAGGGGCTGCAACAGATGACAGCTGAGAGTAAACCCTTGTAACTTGATGCAGGTAATGCTGACGCAAGAAAAGATGAACCCGGTTCTCCTGCACTGCCTGCTTGTTTAAACATCTTCTATGACCTACGCTACTGAGAACACGTCCTGCCCGGAGCATCGCATTTACGGGATTTCATCAGAAAAGACCTTTATCAAAGGCTCCCTTTATCCGATAGATGTCGGCATGAGAACACTGAAACTCAGCAGAACCTATGTCTGCCGCGGACAGGAATTCTCTTCGTTTCCTCTATACGATACCAGCGGGCCGTATTCTGATCCGTCAGTCATTATTGACCTTGAAAAAGGACTCCCGCCAATTCGTGACACATGGGTTTTTACCGAGAGAGAAACCGTCCCGTCGACCTTTTCTTCTGCATCGGGTACTGAAACACGAACTCCACGCAAAGCAAAAGAAGGTTCAGGGATTACCCAGATGTTTTTTGCCCGTAAAGGGATCGTAACTCCCGAAATGGAATATGTTGCAATACGAGAGAACCAGCAACTGGAAGGGTGGATTACATCGTTTTCGAAAGGCGGCAGAAAGAGTGTGCCGATAACTCCTGAATTTGTCAGGGACGAGATTGCCAGAGGCCGGGCTATTATTCCGGCAAACATCAATCACCCTGAACTTGAGCCGATGATTATCGGTAGAAATTTCCGTGTCAAGATCAATGCAAATATCGGCAACTCTGCGCTCGGCTCATCAATAGAGGAAGAGGTTGAAAAAGCCGTATGGTCGTACCAATGGGGTGCTGATACCGTTATGGATCTCAGTACCGGAAGCAATATCCATAAAACACGCGAATGGATTCTGCGAAACTCACCGGTACCTATCGGGACCGTGCCAATCTACCAGGCACTTGAAAAAGCCGGAGGACAGGCTGAGGACCTGACCTGGGAGCTTTATCGAGACACGCTTATTGAACAGGCTGAACAGGGTGTTGATTACTTTACCATTCATTCGGGCATCCTGCGGGAACATCTCCCTTTTGCTGAACAGCGCCTGACCGGAATTGTATCCAGGGGCGGTTCGATTATGGCTAAGTGGTGCAAAGCCCACAGGCAGGAAAACTTTCTCTATACTCATTTTGAAGATATCTGCAGGATACTGCAAGCTTACGACATTGGCGTTTCGCTGGGTGATGCCCTGCGCCCGGGATCAATAGTCGATGCCAATGATGAGGCGCAATTCGGTGAACTCAAGGTACTCGGTGAACTTACAACAGTTGCATGGAAATACGATGTACAGGTGATGATTGAAGGCCCGGGTCATGTTCCTCTTAATCTGGTTGAGGAAAACATGGAGAAGCAGCTTGAATACTGCCATGAAGCCCCATTTTACACCCTTGGACCGCTGATTACTGACATTGCCGCAGGATATGACCATATCAATTCAGCTATTGGCGGTGCACTGATAGCAAGCAAAGGCTGTTCAATGCTCTGCTATGTAACCCCGAAAGAGCATCTGGGCCTGCCTGACAGGAATGATGTCCGTGAAGGAGTTATTGCCCATAAAGTTGCAGCTCATGGCGCCGACCTGGCAAAAGGAAATGCTGTCGCATGGCTGCGTGACGAACTTATGAGCCGTGCAAGGTATGCTTTTGCGTGGGAAGACCAGTTTAACCTATCGCTTGATCCGGTAAAAACCCGTGAGGTGCATTCACAAAGCATGGCTCAGAGCGGTCATACGGGAAAAAACCAGGATTTCTGCACCATGTGCGGGCCTGATTTCTGTTCGATGAAAAAGTCGAAAGAAAGTTCTGAGTGCTGAGTGCCGAGTGGGCAGTGGACAGTGAGCAGGATCACTGTCCAGTACCTGGGGAAAACGAATTAGATTGAGGCGGCTTGGATGATGGCGGCGAAATCTTCGGCATTGAGGCTGGCTCCTCCGATAAGACCACCGTCAATATTCGGCATGGCAAAGAGTTCTGCTGCGTTGGAAGGCTTGACGCTTCCACCGTACTGAATACGGACAAGGCGGAAGGCTGGCTCACCATAGAGTTCACCAATAAGCGTACGGATAAAGAGATGCACCTCTTCTGCCTGAGCGGAGGATGCTGTTTTTCCAGTGCCGATAGCCCATACCGGTTCGTAGGCAATGACAATCGCACCTATATGACTGATGCCCGCCAAACCTTCGCGTACCTGAGTTGAAATCACTGTTTCGGTCACTCCTGATTCGCGCTCTTCGAGAGTTTCACCGACACAAAGGATAACCTTAAGCCCTTCACTCAGCGCTTTTTTTATACGGAGATTTACCGTAACATTGGTCTCACCAAAATACTGACGGCGTTCCGAGTGACCGATAATGACATAGGAGCAGCCGATTGCATTGATCATTCTGGCAGAAACCTCTCCGGTAAAAGCTCCGTCATTTTCATAATGGCAGTTCTGTGCCACAAGCTGAACATCACTGCCTTCAAGGAGCTGCCCTACTGCATCCAAGGCAAGATAGGTCGGTGCAAGGCCGACATCACAGCCTGAAAATCCCTCACCAAGCGCTTCGATAACATCTGTAGCAAGGGTTACCGATTCGGCTACAGTATTATTCATTTTCCAGTTGCCAACAACAATTTTTTTACGCATTTCTAATAATCTGTTTTAACATCACAATATATCCGGTCAATCTGATCAAGACTGAACCGGTGTTTTCCTGAACGAGCATCTTTAAGCTCAACTTCGTTACCCCCAATAGCAATAATGGTTCCATGCCATACTCTTGCTTCGTTGGTTATCAGGTTGATTTCGCGATTCAACAGGCCCTGATTACCTCCGATCCTGTCCTTACGATAGATAATTTGACGTTTTCCCATAGCAGAGCTGGTTTGAGTTACCATTATTAACGAAATTCAAAAGCGCACTGTAACGCATTACACAATAATGAGATACGAATTGACCTCACACCTATGTATCATACGCGGAACAAATCCCGCTTTTTTGCTGTCGGAAATATACGAATCACAGGGATAATACAAGGCTGAAATATTTTCCAAGGTCGACTGAGGCATGAGATAAAGAGATAACCGAATGAATCACTCTGAATATCCTACAAAGGCAGATATAGGATAGAAGAAGCCTTTCAGTTTGATAGGGAGTGTTGCCGAGCTGGGGCTCGGCGTTCCCGGGTTTGTTCTGACAGAATCTCTGATAAAATGGGGGAAATGACATAGCCCCAGACTCCCGGGCAGGAAGTGTGGGGCATCGATAAGCTTTTTTAATATTCCGAAAAAATGAAAATGCTATTTGACAAAAATCTCAAGTATCTCATAATGCAGTTCACCTTTAGGTACTGCGATTGAAACTTTATCTCCAGGCTCTTTTCCTATCAGCGCCCTTCCGACTGGAGAACGAACTGAAATCTTGCCTAAATCGGTATCTGCCTCTTCAGAGGAGACAAGGGTATATTCAATGATCTCACTCGGATCATCAAGATTGCGAAGTTTTACAGAGGTCAGAATATAAACCTTATCGGTCTTGATGTGCTTCGGATCAAGAATCGTAGCTGCTGCAAGCTTATTTTCAAGCTCGGCAATGCGTGCTTCGGTATGTGACTGTTCCTCTCGCGCCGCATCGTATTCTGCATTTTCGCTGAGATCACCATGAGCTCTTGCTTCAGCTATTTTTTCCAGAACTTCCCTTCTGGTTTCATGAACCAGCACATAGAGCTCCTCTTTCAGGCGGTTATAGCCATCATTGGTCAGGTAAATTCTGTCAGTCATCTCTAGTACTGTTTTTGTTAAAAAAAGAAGCAACCCGATAAGAGCTACTTGCCACACAATCGGAGAGGATTGCAAACAAAAAAAAGTAAAGTCAGCTGCCCGCTGCTGACTTTACTTCAAAGTAATGTACAACTCTTAATCCTTCAGGCAAAAAAAACTTTACACATTAAACGCGAAATAGATTTTACTTCCACCGCGGTCAATGAGAAGAAACAAAAGATCACCACTTTTTACGGTATTTACAAGGGCGGTGTACTGAGCAAACGAGGTTACAGTCTGGCGGTTTACAGTAAGAATGATATCACCACGCCTCAAGCCTGCCTGATAAGCGTTTGAAGATGAAGAAATTGCCGTAACGATCACTTTACCGGCACCAGGCTTTCTGTTCAGCTTTTGAGCCGTCTCGGCAGTAAGCTCTTCAGCTTTGAAGCCAAGAGCAGTGGTTACTTTTGCATCTCCCTTTGATTGTGATGCAATTTCCTTGCCAGTCTGTTCTTCAAGACGAATGTTGAACAGCCTGATAACACCCTCCCTCTGCACCCTGATTTTCACCGTAGTCCCGGGTGACTGGCTGGCAATGACATTGCGAAGCGCAACGCTGCTGGTAACCTTAGCTCCATTAAAATCAAGAATAACATCACCGGTTTTTATGCCGGCTTTTGCAGCAGGACTGCCATCAACAACCGTTCCAACGAGCACCCCTTCATCCACCTTCAGATGCATGGCTTTTGCAAGATTTTCATCAATATCCTGAATACTTACACCGAGATAGCCCCGAGAAACCTTGCCGGTAGTGATGAGTGATGTCAGAACCTTTTTGGCCATATTTGAAGGCACGGCAAAACCTATTCCCTCAAATCCTCCGGTGCGACTTGCTATTGCCGTATTGATGCCGACAAGCTCTCCATTGATATTGACAAGAGCGCCTCCGGAATTGCCGGGATTTATAGCCGCATCGGTCTGAATGAAATCCTCATAATCAGCAAGTCCGACATTTGCCCGGCCTTTGGCGCTCACGATACCCTGCGTCACGGTCCTGGCAAAATTTTCACCAAGGGGGCTTCCAATGGCAAGAACCCATTCAGCAACCCTGAGTTTATCACTGTCGCCAATAATAATTGGTTTAAGACCTTTGGCGTTAACCTTGATAACCGCAATATCAGTTTTTGGGTCCTTGCCGATAACCTTGGCATTAATTTTCCTGTTGTCAAACGTGCGGATATAGACTGCATCAGCATCATCAACAACATGATTATTGGTTAGAATATAGCCATCACCTGTCACGATTACCCCCGATCCGAGGCCGTGCTGAACGCCTGAATGACCACCATGCGAGCCACTTTCAGGCTTGTCAAAAAAATCATCGAATGAATGACCGAAAAAATCTTCAAAAGGACGTCCAAAAAAGTCCATGGGACTAATCCCTCTCTCGACCACTTTTTTTTCGGTAAAAATCGTCACGACCGAAGGGGTCGCAGATTCTGCGATCTGAACGAATGCATCGTTGAAGCTTTTGAGTGACTGAATTGGATAATTTTCAATAGTGCTCTTTGCCGTGGCAAAATTCGGCCTGCCGGAGAGGTTCGGGCCATTGACAGAAACATTGAACTCAACATTGGAAAAAACAAGTGCTCCAACGATAATCCCTGCAAAGACAAGAAGCAGGTATTTCCATAACTTTTGATTCTTGCTCATCGGATATTTCAGGATTTATTTTTTTTTCAGTTACGATAAAGCCTCAATATTTTCAACGGCAGTTATACCAGCCTTCATTTTATTCATTGTCTCTTCATACTCCGCCTCGGGCTTTGAATCGGCAACAATACCGCCTGCGGCCTGGAAATATATGGTTGCATCCTCAATAACCATAGTTCTAATGGCGATAGCCGTCTTAAGGTTCCCTTTGAAATCAAGAAATCCAACGGCACCACCGTACAATCCACGTTTTTCCTTTTCAAGCTCATAAATGATCTCCATAGCCCTGACCTTTGGAGCACCGGTAAGAGTGCCGGCAGGAAAACATGACCAAAAGGCATCCATAGTTCCCAGATCGTCGCGAAGTTCACCGCGCACATTGCTGACAATATGCATGACATGCGAATACTTTTCAACCACCATCATCTCATTGGTTTCGACAGTTCCGATTTTAGCTATTCTGCCAATATCGTTTCTGCTTAGATCAATAAGCATGAGATGCTCCGCCAGCTCTTTTTCATCAGAAAGGAGTTCTCTGGCAATACGTTCATCTTCTTCAAAACTGATGCCGCGATGTCTTGTGCCGGCAATAGGACGGGTATCTACCATCCGCCGTCCTGCACTGTCACGCTCAACTTTTACAAGCAATTCGGGCGATGAACCGACAATTTCGAACTCCTTTAAATCAAAGTAATAGAGGTAGGGGGAAGGGTTGATGGTTCTCAGCATCCGGTAGACATCAAAAGCACGGGTATTCAAGGGTCTGCGGAGGCGTTGTGAAATCTGTACCTGAAAAATATCTCCCGCTAAAATGTACTCTTTAGCCTTTCCAACTTTCTGTAAATACTCTTCTCTCAGAGTATTGGAAACTACCTGCTCAGGGCGTTCAGGTTGAAACACGATCTCTTCACGCTGCAAAGGCCGGAACATCTGTTCGGCAATCAGCTCTATTTTCCTTAAAGCATCCGGCTTATCAGAATCGTCAAGGTAATTGGAGACGATAAATACCTTGCGTAGAATATTATCGAATACGACAAGCGTATCACAGAAGAGAAGAAAAATGTCGGGCATCTCTGCCGGATCGGGCAGTTCCGGTTTTGGAATTCTTTCGATAAGGTGCATGGCATCGTATCCAAAATAGCCAAAAACACCCGATGTAATCATCTGGGGTGCACCGTTCTTTTTCCTCGGTATCTCTTCAGTATCAAACGCAGCAATACACCGGTCAATCTTTATACGAAGATTTTTTTCCTCTCCGGCGATTTTTCCAAGATCGTGGAATTTCGAATCAAGAATTTCGATATCTGCAGAACCGTCCACGGAGCCTTTGAGAATAGCGACCGGGTCTATGGCGATATAGGAAAACCGGGCAAGAAGCTCCTCTCCCTCAACCGATTCGAGCAGGCATGAGAACGGCCGCTTAAGTTTGAGATATACTGAAACAGGGGTTTCTGTGTCAGCATGAACCTCTTTGAAAAGCGGTTTGAGAAGATATGGCGCATGCCGTTGATGTAATGGCATAAAAAGAAAACTGATTAGTTATTGCTACAGCGTAATAAAAAAAATATTTCGTATAGTAAAAAAGATAACCTGCATCACTCTGAGGGGAAACAGCCGAAAGCTATGAGTAAGCATGCCTATTAAATTGCGTAAAAAAAAATTTATTATAAACTGGCTGAAAGCCTTTATGCTCTCACCTGGCATTCTTTTTCCTGCCGGATACCTTTTACTTTATCTCTCGACGAATATCTATCTGAATGCAGATTTCAAAAAAAGCCTTTCATTGTCGGTCCAGAGAGCAACCGGCAATAGATGGCATATACACATCAAATCCCTGAAAACCGGCTGGATTCTTAACTCCGTCACTCTCAACGAGATCGAATTTACAAAGGCCGCAATGCCTGAAAACAGAGGCCAGGTTGCGAATCATTCCATGACCATCAATACTCTCGAAATACCGACTCCACATCTTCAACAGCTTCTTTTCAGCAACGCTGACTTAATGTCGTCAACAAATGCTCTTTGCGAAAAAATTATCGCAGAGAAGAGCCTTGTTCAATGAACCATTAAACCGGTACGCTGTAACCGGATCGAACTGAGTTTACTCACGAGATCGGTGAAGAGTGACAGGTCTGGATTCCATGACCAGTAAACCATAAGTGCCTGGCCGACAATATCTTTTTCGGGCAAAAAGCCCCAGAAACGGCTGTCAAGACTGTTATCCCGATTGTCACCCATCGCGAAATAGTAGTTTGACTGGATAGTATATTTCTCGGCAGGAGAGCCATCTATAAAAACCGTTCTCCCCTGTAAACTCACATCATGTCCTTCATCTGCAATGAGCGAACTGTAGAGCGGATAGGTTGCAGTGGTCAATCGCACAACATCTCCTTTGCGAGGAATACGTATTGGTCCGTAATTATCCTTGTTGAAATCTGAATACTGGGGAAAAATCATATAATCCCCATCTCCGGCAGCCATACGGGTCCCGATAAACTGGGCATGTGGCGGTAGAGGTACAGGTTTTTTATTAATAGAGAGCTTTTGAGCATGAATTTCGAGGGTATCGCCACTGAGAGCGACACATCGCTTGATATAGTTCAAAGAGCGATCTTTGGGAAACTTGAACACAATAATATCGCCTCTGTCAACATTTCTAACTCCCGGCAACCGAATCTCGGTAAAGGGTATTTTTGGTCCATAGACGTACTTGTTGACAAAAAGAAAATCTCCGGCAAGCAGAGTACTTTCCATCGATCCTGTAGGAATACGGTATGACTCAACGATAAAAACGCGAAGAATAGTTGCAAATATAGCCGCTATAACAAGAGCGTCAAACCACTCCCTCGAATGTTTTTTTCCCGGGTTCCCTTTTTGAATATTCAATGACATAGAGTTTTATTCATTTAAAATAAATTTGCCAACCTGTGGGATCTTTTAGCCTATTCGTCAATATTCAATAAGGCAAGGAAGGCTTCCTGCGGCACCTCTACCCTGCCGACCTGTTTCATGCGTTTTTTACCCTCTTTCTGTTTTTCAAGCAGTTTGCGCTTTCGACTGATATCGCCGCCATAGCATTTCGCCAGCACGTTTTTCCTCATCGCTGATATGGTTTCGCGCGAAATTATCTTGCTGCCGATGGCTGCCTGGATAGCGACCTCATACATCTGCTTGGGTATAATACCTTTTAATTTCAGGCAAAGCTTTTTGCCCCAGTCATAAGCTTTCGAGTGGTGAACGACTATCGAGAGTGCATCGACCGCCTCACCGTTCAACAGCACATCAAGTTTCACCAGATCGGACTCGCGGTAGCCTATGTACTCGTAATCCATAGAGGCATAGCCTTTTGAAATGGATTTGAGCCTGTCATGAAAATCAAACACAATTTCTGCCAGAGGAAAATCAAAATGCATGATCACCCTTTTGGTATCGAGATAATCAGTCGTTTTGTAATCGCCGCGCCGCTCCATGCCAAGCTTCATGATATTCCCGATATAGTCGGCCAGGGTAATAATCTGCATGCTGACATAGGGTTCTTCAACAAGATTTATCCTTGTCGTGTTGGGCATCTTGGACGGGTTGTCGACAATTACAACTTCAGAGTTGGTCAAGACAACGCGATACTCCACGTTTGGAACCGTAGTAATGATATTAACGCCATATTCACGCTCAAGACGTTCCTGAACAATTTCCATATGGAGCAGCCCGAGAAATCCACATCTGAATCCGAAACCGAGAGCAACTGATGTTTCAGGGGTATAAACTAATGAGGCATCGTTCAGGGCAAGCTTTTCAAGCGATTCGCGAAGATCCTCAAATTCATTCGAGTTAATCGGATAGAGCCCACTGAAGACCATTGGCTTGACCTCCTTGTAGCCTGCAAGGCGCTCTTTTGCCGGGGCATCGACAAGCGTAACCGTGTCGCCAACCTTGGCATCCTTAACATCCTTGATGGAGCAGATCAGATACCCAACATCGCCTGATTCCAGAAGATTTTTGGGCTGCCGCTTCATTCCCATGACGCCTATTTCGTCGGCAAGAAAAACCTTGTCGCTGGCAAAAAACCTGACCTTGTCGCCCTTTTTAAGCGCACCTTCCACAATGCGAAGATAAACCACTACTCCTCGATAGGAATCGAATACCGAATCAAAAATCAGAGCCCTCAAAGGAAGATGATTGTTGTCGGCAGGAGCAGGGATCCGGGAAATAATGGCCTCCATGAGCTCAGTAATCCCAAGGCCGGCTTTGGCCGATACCTGCAGGATATCCTCACGTTTATTACCGACAAGATCCATGATCTGGCGGGCAACGCCCTCCACATCGGATGATGGGAGATCAATTTTATTGATAACCGGTATAATTTCAAGCCCGGCCTCGATCGCAAGGTAGAGATTGGCTATCGTCTGAGCTTCAACACCCTGGGTTGCATCAACGATAAGAAGTGCTCCTTCGCATGCGGCAAGGGAGCGGGAGACTTCATAACTGAAGTCAACGTGACCGGGAGTATCGATGAGGTTTAATGTATACAGAAGACCATCAGCAGCTTTGTACTTCATCTGGACTGCATGGCTCTTTATAGTAATGCCACGCTCCCGTTCGAGATCCATATCATCAAGAACCTGTGCGGAAGCCATCTGTGTGCGGTCAAGGGTATGCGTTACTTCCAGCAGGCGGTCGGCCAGTGTGGATTTTCCATGATCAATATGTGCGATAATGCAGAAGTTCCTCAGGCGGTTAACTTCTGTACTGGACAATGCCATAAAATAAGCGTTAGATTCTGATAAAAATTCAAGGTGAGGAATATAATCAATTAATACGATTGTGGTATGGAAGAGTCGCTATACAAAAAGCTGCTGCTGGCTATCATGACGTAAGCCCCTGAGAAAATCAGCTGCGTCCATAGGTTTGCGGCCTTCGAGCTGAAGCGACAGCAGTTCAAGCCAGCCGTCGGAACATGATGCGTAGAGTTTACCGCTGTCGACAAAAACCGTTCCGGGAGAGGCCGGCGCTTTGTCAAGAAAAGGTGAGCAGGAAGAAGCCTTGAAGATCTTCATAGTTTTACCGCTGAAGGTTGTCCATGCCGTCGGTTTCGTGGCAAGACCCCTGATAAAATCATTAACGTTCTTGACCGGTTGAGACCATTCAATACGAGTATTGTCGCGGGTAAGCTTGGGGGCTCTTGAAACAAGCGCTTCATCCTGAGCTGATACCGCTGCTTTGTGTGAAGCAATCAAGTGAAGCGTTTCGACAACAACGCGAGCGCCGAGATTTGATAGGCGGAAGGCAAGATCAGTCGCATTTTCAACAGAATCGATAAGCATTTTTTCCTGAAGAATGATATTGCCTGTGTCGACGCGCTGTTGGAGAAAAAATGTCGTAACACCGGTTTCCCGGTCACCATTGATAATGGCCCAATTAATCGGAGCAGCTCCCCGGTAGGCCGGAAGCAATGATGCATGAAGGTTAAACGCTCCAAGAGCCGCCTTTTCAAACACCGCAGCCGGCAGAATACGGAAAGCAGCAACAACAATGACATCTGCTTTCTCGGCTGCGACTATGTCAGCAAACTCCTGACTATTGACATCATCAGTTTCATAAACCGTAAGCCCAAGAGAGATCGCAGCCTGTTTTACAGGAGAAGGTTCGGGCTCAGCATGCTTGCTTCTGCGAGGTTTATCGGATCCAGTGACAACCAGAACCAGCTCAAAATCATTATTTTCTGCTGCAATAGCCTTTAAAGATGGAACTGCAAACTCGGGCGTTCCCATAAAAATAATCCGCATGGCACTCTAAAATATTAAGCTGTAAGAGGTTCACGCGAAATCGGGTACGCAGCAGTCACACCGCCTGAAGTAAAAGCATCCAGCACGTTCTGGATTTTTCTACGGTCGCGTTTCTCCATCCTGTCGACAAAGAGAGTGCCGTTAAGATGATCTATTTCATGCTGCAGCACCCGTGCGTACATACCGGAAAACTCACCTGTTATCTCTTCAAAATGCTCATCACGGTATTTCAAGGTAATAGCGGCCGGCCGTTCAACATCCCCCTTAACTCCAGGAAGACTTAAACATCCCTCTTCCATGTCGTTGTAACCCCTGACAGAAAGAATATGGGGATTGATCACGACCATCGGCTTTGCGTCTAAGTAATTGGTCAAGCCGGAAATATCCAGAACAACAAGCCGAACTGAATGTCCGACCTGAGGTGCTGCCAAACCAATTCCCGAAGCATTGTGCATGGTCTCAAACATAAAGGTAACCAGCTCTTCAATACCGCTATCTATGCCCTTCAGTGGTTTGGCTTTCTTTCGAAGTATATCGTCGCTATAAATATTGATCGGTAATATCATAAATTCACTACGTTAATTTTTCTTTCAGGAACCTTTGAAACAGTTTAAAAGTTGCCCGACCTTTATGACCGGATAATATGAAGCCCTGTGAAATTTCCAAAGTCTAAAAAAAGGCGCAGACATGTTTCTGCTCACCAAAAGAGTCGTGCTACTTTCTTTTGTACATTTTTTCAAGAAGCTTTACAATTCCACCAAACCTTACATGATTTTTTTTAACCGACAGAACTGTTGACTCCTCAGTGATATCATCCTTTATAGCAATCTGAACAGGATACACCAGAATAAAACTGTTTTTCTGAAAATACTTGTTAAGATAGGCAGGCATCTTTGCCATTTTTCCATGATAGGAAAGATGATTTTTTCGGCTCATCACAACAATGAGATTATCATCATTTCTTATCTCCCTCGAAAGCACGAGAAAATCATCCCAATCCTTGAAAACCTTGTATTCAGTATTGGAAAGACTTTGTGAGTATCTTTCCTTCAGATGGGCATGAGTTTGTTTTGTGGCATAAACCACCAGTTTTGATCCCGTATTTCTTATGATATTGATCACCTTCTTCATCCAGTGTTCAAAGCCGATTTCATTTTCAGCGCCCGCAGGTATAACGACCATGGTCCGCTTTATAGTAGCCAGGGGTTGAACCGGTTTATAAATAAAGGTCGTGATATTACATCTGCCAAGAATGTTTTCGGATGCACTGCCGAGAAATGAATCGGTAAGAATGCTTTGCTGATGTAACCCTAAAATAAGGTCCGAGATTTTCTGCTCTCTAATCACACCGGTAATACCGTTAACAACATCACTGTCATATCGAATCAACTGTGTAAGGTCGTAATCAATAGCCGATGCAGCGACCGCTGCTTTTTCAAGAAGTTTTCGTCCATGCTTTTCTGCAGCATCGTCACTCATGCTGTTGTCAGCTACATGAAGAGCATAAATACCATTATTGTCTTTAAACGATTTTACAGTTACGCTGAGATTGACCAGCTCATCAACCGTGCTGATGTCGTTCATGGGAATCAATATCCGTTCTTCTGTGCCGGCGAAACCGGACGGCGGAACTTCATCAACGGTATCGGCAAGAGCAATATTCTGCGCACCTTTCTCTCCGACAATTGTTGCCAGGGTGCAGGTTATCAGAATAAAAAGGATAGTGCCGTTCAATACACTCTCATCAAGCAGTCTGACAGGATCACCTTTAAGGGTATAACCGGTAATAATGTTATAGCCAATCAGTACCGTTGCAAGAGCCAATGCCGCATGAGCGCTTATCAGTCCAAAAATCAGCCTGCGCTCGTCAAGCGAATACCCGAAAAGCTTCTGTGTAATCCAGGCTGAAAGATATTTTGCCAATGAAGCAGCAACCGTTATAACTACAGCAACCTTTATGGTGTTATAATCTTTGAAAAAAGCCCGGACATCGATAAGCATCCCGACGCCAATCAAAAAAAATGGAATAAACAGGGCATTGCCTACAAACTTGACTCTGTTCATGAGCGGTGATGTGCGGGGAATCAGACGGTTCAGGGCCAGACCGCTGAGAAATGCACCGATAATGGCCTCAACACCTGCAGCTTCCGCAAGAAAACCGCCAAAAAAAACCAGCGCCAGAACAAAGAGATACTGGAGCACACTGTCATCGAAGCGTTTGAAAAACCAGCGGGCTATCACTGGAAAAAGCAGCAGAACAATCAGACCGAAAAGCGTTATACCAATAAAAAGCCTTAACCAGAATCCGGTCATCACCTCCCCTGAGGACATTCCGGTAATAACAGCGAGCACCAGCAGCGCAAGGGTATCAGTGATTATGGTTCCGCCGATGGCAACAGTGACTGCCTTGTTCGTGGATATACCGAGCTTGCTGACGACCGGGTAAACTATAAGTGTATGTGAGGCAAAAATACTGCCGATAAGAATAGATGAAAACAGCGAAAAATCAAGAATATAGAGACCTACAAGAACACCGAGAACAATCGAGATGGTGAAGGTATAGAGACCGAAAAGAATACTGGTTCTACTGTTTTTACGGAAATCTTCGACATCAATTTCCAGCCCGGCAAGAAACATGATATAGAGCAACCCGACTGTTCCAAACAGAATAATACTGCTGTCACGAAGCATCAGATTCAACCCATGTGGACCGATCACTGCCCCGGCAATAATAAGACTGATCAAACTCGGAATTTTCAGCCGGTTAAAAAGAACCGGGGCAAAAAGAATAATTAACAGTATCAGCGAAAACTGCAGTACCGGATTCTTCAACGGCAGGGCAATATCAATCAGACTCATCAATACCATCGGTTACAATCCAGAAGTTAATATCCTCTAAATCCGGCAATACTGTAAAGGAAACGGTTCGGCGCAACAGGAAAACAATGCAGGAAGGCACTCATATTCTCGACCGTAAAAATAACTTATACGGCAATAAATATGCATATCTTTTCAGTTGAACACAAAACAACTCTTCATTGAGCAATGAGCGTTTTGAACAGTATCCGGGTCATATAACATGAACAGGTCTCGACAGGCTTCTTTTAACCTTTTTCTCCGCTGTTAACCATGCACTGGCTTTATCTGATTATGGCAATCCTGTTTGAAGTATCCGGCACAACCAGCATGAAAATGTCCAACGGATTCACTAAACTTGCGCCAACACTTTTTATTTTCTTTTTTTACGGACTGAGCTTTACCTTTCTTTCGTTAACGCTCAGGGTACTGCCCATCGCGTTGACCTATGCCATCTGGTCAGCACTCGGAACCGCCATTATAACCGTCATCGGCGTTTTATGGTTCGGAGAGAGTATCAGTGCCATCAAAATCATTTCCCTGCTGCTTATCATTATTGGAGTGGCGGGGTTGCATTTCAGTCAGGAACACGTTCAATAAGTATGAAAAATCCATATCCTATCTATAAAAAAATTGTCGTAAAAGTCGGTTCGAATGTCATTACCGGTAAAAACGGAAAGCTTGATCTTGAAATTCTCGACAGCCTTACCGCACAGATAGCACAACTTCAGAAAAAGGGAATTCAGATCATTCTCGTTTCTTCGGGCGCTGTCAGTGCCGGTCGATCTATTATAAAACCATCCGGCATTCTCACTCCTGTGGCAGCGCGCCAGATACTTGCATCAACAGGACAGATAAAACTGATCAGTACCTATAATGAACTCTTTCTGAAGCACAACCTTATCACCGCGCAGATTCTCGTCACAAAAGGCGATTTTCGGGATCGGCAGCACTATCTCAACATGCAGACATGCTTTACTGCCCTTCTGCAGCAGAGCATCATCCCCGTTGTCAATGAAAACGACGCGGTATCAGTTACAGAGCTCATGTTTACCGATAATGATGAACTCTCCGGTCTCATTGCCTCAATGATGGATGTTGAAGGCTATATTATTCTTTCGCATGTTGACGGTCTGTTTGACCTTAAGGCTGGAGATGGAGCGATCATCCCGGAAATCGATCCGTCAACAAAACATTTCCATCAATATATCCATCCGGGAAAATCAGAATTTGGAAGAGGTGGCATGTTGACCAAATGCCATATTGCCCAGAAACTCTCAAGGCTTGGAATCACTGTTCATATCGCCAATGGGCGTACCCCGGATATTCTGCTTTCAATTCTTGGCGGAACAAAAACCGGCACAAAATTTCTGCCGCAAAAACCGACCCATGGCCCAAAACGCTGGATTGCCAACAGCGAAGGTCTTGAAAAAGGGGCAGTCACCATCAACAAAGGAGCTGAGAAGGCTCTTGTCAGCGATGAACAGGCAAACAGCCTCCTTCCAATTGGGATTGAATCAGTTGAAGGGATATTCTTCAAAGGCGATATTATTAAAGTCTGCTCGAGCGAGGGCCAGGCAATCGGTTACGGGATGGCACAATACAGCTCGGAAAAAACACTCTCGATTATAGGACAAAAAGGCCATAAGCCTTTAATTCGCTACGATTATCTTTATATAACACCCTGAGCCCAGAGGAAAAACCATGCAGGAAACCATTACGCAACAACTCAAAGCTGTCCAGCAGGCAAGCAGGGAGATCGTGACACTCAGCGATGCCGCAATCAACAGCTTACTGCTTGACCTTGCCGAAAGCATCCCTATGCACCAGGAACTCATACTCCAGGCAAACAGGAAAGATCTGGATCGTATGGATAAGACAGATCCGATGTACGACAGGCTTCTTCTGAACGCCTCTCGTCTGGAGGCAATTGCAGAAGACATCCGTAATGTCGCCAAACTTCCTTCACCTCTTGATCTTCTCCTTGAAAAGCGCACCCTCCCGAATGGTCTTGACCTGAAAAAAGTCACCGTACCGATAGGAGTGATAGGCATCATCTATGAAGCCAGGCCCAACGTAACCTTTGATGTCTTTGCGCTCTGTCTTAAATCCGGAAATGCCACTGTTCTGAAGGGCGGAAGTGACGCCATGTATTCAAACATAGCCATTGCTGATCTCATCCATACGATTCTGAAGAAGCATTCTATCAATCCCGATACGCTTTACCTTTTGCCAGCTGAACGGGAGGCTGCTGCCCTTATGCTCAATGCGGTCGGTTTTATAGACATGATCATTCCCCGGGGCAGTCAGAAACTTATTGACTTTGTCCGTAATAACTCAAAGGTTCCCGTTATTGAAACGGGAGCAGGTATTGTGCATACCTATTTCGATAAAAGCGGCGACCTGGACCTTGGTCAAAAGATTATCTTCAACGCAAAAACCCGCCGGCCGAGTGTCTGCAATGCGCTGGACACCCTGGTTATTCACCAGGAGCGTCTTGATGATCTTGCAATTCTTCTGAGGCCTCTTAGGGAAAAAAAGGTTGTGCTCTTTGCTGATGAAACAGCTTATCTGAAACTGCAAGGGTCCTACCCTGATGCACTGCTTCATCGTGCAGAACCGGAGCACTTCGGCACTGAATTTCTCTCTTTGCAAATGTCGATAAAAACCGTTGCATCACTTGAAGAGGCGCTTGAGCATATAGCACACTACAGTTCCCGTCACAGTGAGGCAATTATAGCAGAAGATCGGGAGACAAAAGAGTGTTTTTTAAAAAGAGTTGATGCTGCTGTTGTCTATGCAAACGCCTCAACGGCATTCACCGATGGCGCCCAGTTCGGACTTGGGGCAGAAATCGGTATCAGCACACAAAAACTCCATGCGAGAGGTCCAATGGCATTGAAAGAACTCACTACCTACAAATGGATTATCGAGGGTAACGGCCAAACAAGACCTTAAGACAATATGCTCGAAGCAATAAACATCAGTAAATCCTATACCCTGCCGGGCCAACGAACCATACCAATCCTCAGGGAAATAAACCTCACGCTCGGTGAAGGTGAAATGGTGACGGTCATAGGAGCGTCGGGCAGCGGAAAAACGACTTTGCTGAACATGCTCGGCACCCTTGATACTCCGGACGGAGGAGAAATCCGTTTTGACGGAGAACTCCTCTTCATAAATAAAAAATACTCTCTCTCTCAGAAAGCACTCGCGAAATTCCGGAACCGGAAAATAGGCTTCGTTTTTCAGTTCCACCACCTGCTTTCTGACTTTACCGCCATTGAAAATGTGGCAATGCCTGAATTTATCGCCACAGGAAAACTCCAGCCTGCAAAAAAACATGCAGGGGAACTCCTTGCCGGACTCGGACTCAGCGAGCGTTTTGAGCACCTTCCTTCAGAGCTTTCAGGCGGAGAACAGCAACGGGTCGCCATTGCCCGGGCCTTGATGAATAACCCTAAACTGGTCCTTGCCGATGAACCGAGCGGCAACCTCGACAGCAATAACAGCCGTATACTTTATGAACTTATGGCCAGACTGAGCAAGGAACGCCGAACCTCTTTTGTCATCGTCACCCACAACGAAGAGTATGCATCGATGTCTGACCGATGCCTTCGCATGCAGGATGGAATGTTGCATAATTGCGGAAAGTGAGGTTTGTGCCCATAAACAGGAAAAAACCAGGTAAGCGATAATGGCAGGAAAAACAGAAAGCAGCTTTATTGAGGTTAATGGATTCAATGTTCATTACCGGCTTGCCGGCAGCGGCAAACCTCTCGTTGTGCTCCTGCACGGCAGTTTTCTGAGCCTCAGATCATGGCGGCTCGTTTTTGACCGACTGGCGGAAAACGCAACGGTCATTGCATTCGACCGCCCCGCTTTTGGTCAAACCTCTCGCCCTCTTCCCTCAAAAGGTACGAAGGCCAGTTACACTCCTGAAGCCCAGTGTGACCTGGTTATAGAACTGATGAATAAACTTGGTTTCGGCAAAGCGGTGCTGGCTGGTAATTCAACGGGCGGCACAATAGCATTGCTGACTGCGTTGCGACACCCGGAAAGTGTTGAAGGAGTGGTACTTGTCGATGCCATGATATACAGCGGCTATGCTACCAGCGAGATACCAGCGATCATAAAGCCTGCAATGAAAGCCATGGGCCCACTCTTTTCCCGAGTAATGAAGTTAATGATCACCAGGCTTTTTGACCCTCTTATTCGTGCTATGTGGCACAACAAGGAACGGCTTGGAAACGAGGTTCTGGACGCGTTTCGCAGGGACCTGATGGTTGGTGACTGGGCGAGAGCCTTCTGGGAGCTTTTTAGCGAGACGCATCATCTCAGACTGGATGAACGGGTTAAAACCATGTCACATCCGTCTCTCGTCATTACGGGTGAAGACGACAACATGGTAAAAAAGGAGGAGAGTATCCGTCTTGCCGGTGAACTGCCATATGCAGAATTGGTCATCGTGCCCGATTGCGGGCATCTTCCTCAAGAAGAAAAGCCAGAAGCCTTTGTTCTTGCTGTAAGGAAATTTCTTAAAAGAATCACTGATACCAATACAATTGCCGATCATGTGGAGCAAATTCACACGTAGTAACTCATTAAAACAGATAAGAAACGTTACCCTCTTTATTGCTGTTCTTACTTGGCAATGTCAGGCACAGAGCGTGCATGCAAAGGATTTCAAGAAACCTCTTCATTTCGCCATCGGGAAAAACAGTGCGACTGTCACCGGTGATATGGTCAGAGGCGACAGGGATATCTACCTCATCAAGGTTAATGCAGGGCAGACTATGTCTGTCAATGTTTCTGCGCTTGAAGAAAATGCCGTATTTTCTGTTTTCGAGCCCAATGCAAAACATGCAATTCCCGGCACCGAGGAAGGAAAAGATCTTACGAAATGGCAAGGTTCTCTTTCCAAAACAGGTGAGTACCGAATTATTGTCGGTGGAACAAGAGGAAATGCAAGTTATACAATGCAGGTTACCGTAAAGTGATATTGCCTGGTCGGCACTGGTGATTGCTGACATTGCCGAAATATCGGTCAAAGCATCCCTAAAGCTTTGACCAGGCAGTCAAAACCAACATGTTCCTGTTCCAACCGGATTTGATTACCCCACTCATTCAGGCGCAACTGATCGCAAAGAGCACTTTCTTTGACATTCAACCAGCTCGGCCAGTCCGTTATGGAGAGGATGACGCGCGACCACCTCCCCGAGAGTGACCTGGCTGCGCATCTGAAGTTCCAGACGAATATTTCTCAACAGCTCAGCGCGGTCGACCACCACCTGTGCGTACAGAATTGCGGTATCAAGCTCAGCATCCCCCTCATCAAGAGCAATACCGGCAATCAATGGTCTGAATGGAGGGCGATAAAGCGCTCTTTCGAAAGGAAGTTCAATGAGCCCAGCGGAACCTTCAAGAAGCATAAAGCTGCCTGAAGGGAGATCATCGCGCAAATCAATGGCATGGGTTTCGATCTCATGCAGGATATCCATGATGCGACGATTTTCGAGCCACGCCTTGTCATCAAGAAAGCGTCGTAACTGCTCTGAAAGTCTGGCCACCGTTCACTGTGTATGCTCTCCGGCCTCCAGCCAGTCATAGTGAACGCGCCGCAGACGGTTGTCGGGCCGCATCGTGATGATCGGTGGCAAAACCAGTACCTCTTCCAGAAGCAGGCTCAACTCCTCCTGACGGGACTGTGACATAAGAAAATCCCAGAATGCCCGGAAACTTTTTCCCTGATCCGAATCAGCGCTGGCATCACGTTCGCCCATGATCTCTTCAAGCAGTGCCCCTTTGGATCCCTCCCAGAGGGCAATACGCTCACGCACCCGGCGATCGAGAGTGCGAAAGTTATGCTCCACCTCACGAAAATCGGTTAACAATTCACGTGCCAATTGCAGAAACTGCTGGAACCGATCCTTCAGTCCGGTATCATCGAGAAGCGATATCTCCCCGGCAAGAATACTGACGATTTCCGCATCAATATCGTCACGGCGCTTTTGCAGTTCCGCAATCCGGACTTCAGGATCGGCCTGGCTTCCCATGCTCATCTGACGCAAGAGTTCAAACAAGGTAAGAAGTCGCGACTCTGTGCCGACAAAAGCACGTTCGCTCAAACCCTCGAGCCAGGCCAGAGCCTTTTCGGTTGACGCAGTCAGGTCAAAATGAGGTTCATCCGTCCCGTCCGGATAAAATTTACGCAGCCATCCCTTGTCGTTTTCAGCCCAATCGTTAAGGTAGTTTTGCGCTGTACCCGGAAACTGATCGGCACCAAGCTGTTGACGCAAGGCAAACAGTTCATCTTCCAGCGCCTCGACCAGATCAGCCTGAGAGAGAATCCGCACATTGGGCGCAATGAACACCCTGTGCAGAAAACCGGCAACCAGCGGCGCATGCTGTGCGCACAAAAGACGCCAGGCCGGATGATTCTAACGGAGCAGGTTCAGGGTTGTATAGTCGAGAGCCATAAATGACGTCAGCAGCTGCTAACCATTGATTCTGTATAAAATGCCGCTGTATGCAGTCTGGATTCCAGGCTGAATTTAAAGATAGTTCTCTGTTTTGTTCGATTCATGTCATATCGAGCCGAAGGGGAAAATCTGATGCCGGAGTTTATTCATTTACTTCCCGAAAGCAGATCAAGACTGGGCAAGTGTGGCTGGTCTGAATCCGGTGTTTGATGGTTCAATGGTGGCTTCCACAAGGTTCAGTCCGGTAATTTGCAAGGTCCTGAACGGGGAGTGCCGAACCAGTTCATAATCATGGGTGCAGATAAGTACAATCATACCCTTCTGGTTAATCCTTTTCAGATATTCAAGGATTTCCAGTGAAGTATCGGGGTCGAGGTTTCCGGTAGGTTCATCAGCAAGAATAACCAGCGGCTCACGGACCAGTGCCCTCGCAATTGAAATTCTCTGCTGTTCCCCACCCGACAGGCTGAGCGGCTTCAATTTCGCCGCATGTTCAAGTCCAACACTCTCAAGTGCATGCATGACCTTTTCCTTGATGAGTTTCTCCTTCGTACCAGTTACCTGCAGCACAAAAGCCAGATTATCGTATACATTGCGGTCTTCAAGCAGACGAAAGTCCTGAAAAACAATTCCCAATTTTCTCCGCAGCAGCGGAATCTGCCGTTTTTTAATGGTACGGGAACTGTATCCGGCAATCCGGATCTCTCCTTTTTTAGGACGGATATCCATATAAAGCGACTTCAGCAGCGTCGACTTACCGCTTCCGCTTTTACCGACAATATAGACAAGCTCTCCCGGCTGGATAGTCAGGTTGAGATTCTGAAAAACAAGTTTTTTATTAAGTTCAAGGTCAACGTTGACAAATGAGATCATGATGGCTGCAGCGTTTGTGTTCTATTTTGGGCTATTCTTATAGCAAGCAGTATTGCTTCATACATGCTTCTTTCTGAGGCGATTCCTTTACCGGCAATATCAAAACCTGTTCCGTGATCGGGCGATGTGCGCACAATCGGCAGTCCCAAGGTAACGTTTACCCCGGTTTCAAAGGCAAGAACTTTAAACGGCAGCAGACCTTGATCGTGATACATCGCCACAACAATATCATAGTTTTTATACCTGCCTGCTCCAAAAAAACCATCGGCTGGAAAGGGTCCTTCAACATGCAAGTGAGCTGAAAGCCTGTCAATGCAGGGTCCGATAATTTCCTGTTCTTCACTTCCCATCACGCCACCGTCAGAAGCGTGCGGATTAAGGCCAAGTACGGCAATGCGGGGATGAGTAATACCGAAATCAATATTCAGTGATTGAGCAAGAGCCGTAAGAAAAGAGTCAAGATCCATTTTCCGGATCAATCCGGGAATCTTTTCGAGAGGTTCGTGAATCGTGGCAAGAGCAACCTTGAGGTTCAGTTTCCGGTCAAAGAACATCATGGTTGGCGATGGGAGTGAGAACATACTGCCAAGAAACCCAGTATGGCCTGTTTCCCTGTAACCGGCAAGCACAATGGCTTCCTTATGGATAGGAGCGGTAACAAGTGCATCGCACACACCCTCTCTGCAGAGTTCAGCAGCCGCATGGATCGACTTCATAGCCACCCGTCCGGCTTCGGCCGATATCGTGCCGGGCATGATGGTATCGGGCTCAGCGATATTCAGCACATTCAGAACTCCTGCCTGGGCAGTATCAATATTTATTATTGCTGAAATATCGTCTACCAGTTTCAGTTTCACCGGCAGATCAAGCGCTTTTCTGTAATATTCCATTACCGCATACGATCCGGCAACAAGAAACGAATGGCTGGAGTGCCAAAGTTTCAAAAAACTTTTCAGAATAATTTCCGGCCCGATGCCGTGAGGATCACCGGCTGACCAGACAATACGCATGGTTACAGTCTTTTGTATGCATTGGCAATTTTGTCATCCTTTTTAACCCCTTTCATCGCTAACATAAAGAGCACTGGTTCAGGCAGAAGCATGAAAAAGCCTGCTTCGGGCCTGTGGGTTACAGAACTGCCAATGCTCTGAAAATACTGGTTAAGGAAATGGGCCGCTGTCAGTCCAGAAAAAAGATCACCGAGAAAGAGAAGGATGGCAAGCTGGATGAGCTTACTCTGCAGGGCACGGTTCTTAAAAAGGAAAATAGCTGCAAGAGAGATGATGGCGGTCAAGGGCGAAAATATTCCTGCGGCATAGCAGCTTTCCGTGACATACATGATGCCGGGAGTGGTGAAGGATGCAAAATCGGAAATGAGATAAATCTTTCCAGCGCTGAAGCTCCAGAAAGGGAAAAACATACTCCCGGCTGCAAACAACCCGGCAAGGAACAGGTAAAGATTCTGAATTCTGGCTACCATGGTTTCAGAAGGTTAAATGTCATTAAAATATGTACTGCCAATATACATAATCCGCCCAAAAGAGTCCTGTCAGAAAAAAGCTCCAGAGGGGAAAGCGACCTGTTACATAGCAAGGAGTTCATCATCAAACTGATAGAGCATGGTTGAAAGATATCGTTCACCGGTATCAGGCAGTATAACGACAATGCGTTGTCCCCTGTTCTCTTCTTGTTGCGCAAGCTGCAATGCGGCATAAACGGCAGCACCCGACGAGATGCCTACAATAAGTCCTTCCGCCCTTGCCAGTTCGCGAGCGCTACGCATGGCATCTTCATTTTTTACAAGGAAGATGTCATCAATAATTTCAGTGTTCAGAATCTCAGGAATAAAGCCGGCCCCGATACCCTGTATTTTATGGGCTCCTGGTTTGCCACCGGAAATTACCGGGGAATCAAAGGGTTCAACAGCAACTATTTTTATTTCAGGATTTCGCTGTTTGAGCACCTCGCCGACACCGGTTATTGTACCGCCGGTCCCTACACCGCTGACAAAAATATCCACGTTACCGTCAGTATCTTTCCATATTTCTTCAGCGGTAGTAGTGCGATGGATTTCGGGATTCGCAGGGTTGTTGAACTGTTGCGGCATAAATGAATTTCTATTTTCCGCGTGAAGTATATTGGCTTTATTGATCGCCCCGAGCATTCCTTCCGACCCAGATGTCAACACTAACTCAGCACCAAGAGCCTTAAGCATGTTCCTGCGTTCAAGACTCATGGTTTCAGGCATGGTAAGGATCAATCTGTACCCTTTTGCTGCGGCAATAAAGGCCAGAGCTATACCGGTATTTCCGCTTGTCGGTTCAATGATGACGCTATCTTTATTGAGTAACCCCTTTTTTTCAGCATTCTCTATCATTGAAAATCCTATGCGATCTTTGACACTTCCACCGGGATTGAAGTACTCAAGCTTTGCAATAATTGTGGCCAAGGTTTGATGTTGCCGACTGAAATTCTCAAGCTCAAGCAACGGTGTATTACCGATAAGGTCGGTAAGCTTTTTCGCGATACGTCCCATGACTGGTTATTCTCTTTAGTTTGTTTTGTATTCCTTTGTTTATTATAACAAACAGCAGGAAGGAGATGTTTTTTTAAAGAGTAGCATCCGATTCTTCATAATCCGCCCAATTATTCGGCGTTTCATACCAACGGAGCTGCTTGAGTGTAACGCCTTCAGGCAGGTGATACTTAATCTGGTTGAAAGCCCAGCGGGCCAAATATTCAGCTGTCGGTGGCTCATCGGTAACAAGTACTCGGGAGTTACGTTTGGTGATAAATTCAAGATCCTCATAATCATCTTTCCACACCGCAAATCCGTGGTCGAGTCTGTCGTGGATATGATCAAGCATGATCTCTTTCAGAAATTTGAAATCCATCACCATTCCTTCTTCACCATCTCCCTTGAGATTGATCGTATTTCCTTCTACTGTAGCAACAACAACACCCCGGTGACCATGCAGCTGATTGCAGAAAGAAAAGCTGTTTGGGAGTGTATGGCCGTAATCAATTTCGATTTTTCGTGAAATGCGCATGACGTTCAATCATATTGTCTTTATCAGGGCTCTATTGATTGCAAAGTGTACGCAAAACCTTGACGGCTTACACTTTGTAACACAGTAAGTCTTTATTATGAAGCACTCTATCTGAGATCCATGAGGCATCATGAAATCGAATAGTTGCAAATTAGTCGCTTATTCCAGCAAGAAAAGCAAACAATTCAAATCCAGATATCCTTTCATCAAGATACTTTGTGGAGGTCAAAGTAAACCTTTTCCTGTAAATACTCAACCTGTCTAACATACTATAAACAAGAAGTTATAGCTCATTTTTACAGCTCAAAATATCAACATTCAACAAAGAAATCTGCAGTGCCCCTGAATCACCAGTTGAAGTATTGGCAGAGAGTGCAACAGAAACGGAAGCATGACCAGAACTTTCAACGGTGAATGTTCCTGATTGTGTTTCTCCTGATGCATTTTTTTAACTGTTATCGGATATCCCAACTATGCACAAGCAGCTACATTTGTCTTTACAAGGGAACAAGTTTCAGTACCACCTTCATTTATTGCAGTCGCACTCGGGATTAAAGTGTAAGCTGGAACAATAGTGTTCGTACCTGCATTTACTATAGATGCGATAGAATTAGCATTATTGTATCGCAGAAGCAGTAACTGATATTGTGTAATTATCCAGCTGTTTCTTTAGCCAACAAAACCGTAATCCCTGAATTTTGTGTGCCATTGACAATCCCGGCAATACCCCCCCCCTTTGGCTGCTGTGACAAGAGGAACGAAATAAGCTAACCCGCCAGCCGCACAATCAAAATAGGCAATAGACTCTTTCTCATGAGCAAATCCTGTAAAGCAGACATAAGAAAAGGGGGTGGATATTAGGGGTTGCAGATGCCGACTTAAAGCGGGGAATTATGCTGGAAGGGAAGTGAAATACCAATACCCTATAAGTGTTTTTCAATTTCACAAAGTATGCCGAAAAGAAGAATTCAAATAACTTCTTGATTTAGAAAGGCAGCCACCAACCATTACAGCAATAGAAAAGGCAGAATGCTGAGGAGTATAAGAGGTATTCTGAAACTTATGCAAAGATGTGTTATGCATGTATTATATGGACATACAAAATAAATGAGGCCTTAAAAAAAGCCTCATTTGAATCACTTCTCTGAAAAAAAACAAAAAGCCTTAAGCAGTAACTCTGTATTGCTCAATGTTTTCACCGTTTGCTTCCGCAGTTTTAATCCATTGAGGTTTTGGTCCACGACCTACCCAAACAAGGTATGCATCTTTTCTGTATTTGATAACAGAAGGACTTTTTGCAACTGTAGACTTTACCTTACCCTTAAGTTCTTCTATTGAGATATTGTAATCTGCGATTTTTTGCTGAATATCCTTTATTACGGCAATTCTCTCATTCCTGATAATTTCATCTGCTTCTTGTTGAAGTAAAACGATCTGTGATTTTAGTTCTGATAGTTTGTTCGTAGACATGATATCGGTAGTTTTATTAATTATTTGTTCAATCCTTTTTATAGGATTAAGTAAATGTAATAATTAATAGCATAAATATCATGATCTAAAGAAAAATTCAATTTACCACTATTTTACTTTCCGACCTTACATTCATATCCATTTTTTCTCTATATCCCTCTGAATAGCTTCAAAGAATTTTAGTGTATTCGCAACGTCAGAGATTATGCCATAAAATCGTTCCAAAACATAACAGCATCTGCAAGCACTCTTGCTATTAAAATGACTGTAGAATTCTCAATTTCTAAGAGATCCAATATGGCCTTATAGCAAATTAAGGTATTAGAGTCTTCCGATATAACGACTCTATCACTATAATCATGCTTATAATTGATGTAATTGAAGAGCATTATCCCATCTATCAGTTATCCGGTTTAAACCGTAAAATCAGAAAACAGATTAAATACAATTCTCTGTTTTGTTTGCTTTGTTTCAATGAGTAGAGCAAAATCATGTCAACCGATGATTACTGTGGTTAAAAGTTCTGCAATGTCTTCATCGTATAATCTCAATATCACCTTCACACTCTATCTTTGCCTGAAAATCCTCTAACAGTTTTAAAATGTTCATGGGGTTGGAGATATAAGGTGAAAACTTGTGAAATCTGGCTTATTGTCTACGCAAAAAATTGCTTTTTCGCGAATGCAGAGTGCGTCGTGCTCTTTCGGCAATCGTTTGTTCGTGAAACCGTGCGTTTAAAACCGCTTTACTGCCTGCACAAAAATCATGGGGCTGTTTTCAGGTGTGGTTTCACCTTTGACTTTCCATGCACATGTTGCCTGCAGCATAGAGTTGTCTGTATTCAGCCATTTAACCCCGATTCCTGCTCCGGTCAGGTTACGTGTGTTTGCTCCTCCGTCAGGAGGCGGATTAGCATGAAGCAGGGCGTAACCATTGTCTACAAAGGCTGATGCCTCCATGCTTCCGGGTATTTCTCCAATTTGTCCTAACTGGCAGCGAAGTTCAGCCGTGGTGATAAAACCTTTATCGGCATAAGATTCATCTATCTGCCATGCGCGTATGGCGTAAGGACCACCAAGGGAAAGCTGTTCTGAACTGTTCAGGTTTTTATTGCTCCACTGACCGTAGGTACCTGCATAGAGTGATAATCCATGATAGATAGTCTGGGTTCGAGCCAGGCTCATGTTAACTTTCAAATAATTGCCGTTGGTGTGTAATCCGGTAGAAGACTGGTCAATCGATAGTGTTTCTGAATCAGTAATTCCTAAAATTCCTGCAATAACTCCAAGGTTGAACGAGGTGGAGCCACCACCAAAAACTCTATCCATCTGCAAACCGGAAAGGCCAAGTTGGCAAGATTCTGTGTGCCGCTTATTTCTGGATTGCGGATTATCAATACGGTCATCAAGCAACTTCCCTTCTCCGGCAGCAGTTGCATTCAGTATCAGATCTCTCTGGCGTACGATTGGATGGGTAATTGATAGACTCAGGTTGTGGGCATCACCATCAGCATTCAACGCTTTAAATGACCCTCCAAGCTTATAGGTTACAAAGTTATAGTCAATTCCAATCTTTGTACCGAAAGAAGTTATCGGCATCGCATAGGTTCCCCTGACATTTTGCAGATCACCGGTTGTTGAGGTCTGCAGATGCATGGTGAACTGATCGCCGAGATGAAGAGGTGAGTATAGTTCCAGAGTGACACCTGCCCGATTATTTCCGGTTGCATCGTTTCCGTAATTGTCCATATCCAGTGAAACGCTGCAAGGTCTGCCTTCGGTGACTTCAAGGGTTGCCTTTGTTGTTCCGGGTCTTGAGCCCGGCTCAAGCATGATTCGTGATGAGATATTTGGCAGTTCGTTAGTCCTCATGACCACTGAGGTCAACGGACCTTCTTTAACCGGTTTGTCGATAGATAGATGGCGAGCATAGCTTTGCAGAAGGCTTTTTGGTGTTCTTGTTTTATCAGGCAAGGTTATAATCTGTATAGTTTCAAGTATACCTTCAACGACTTCAATGACAAGAGGCAGCCCTGGTTTTATCGATTGAGGGGGAAAATATACGTACGCAAGAAAATATCCTTTGTCACGGTATTTACCGGTGATTACGGCAGCAGCGGCATTCAGTTCTGCAAATGTCATCTCTTTTCCTATGGAACCGGACATCAGTGCTGCAAGCTCCGAGCTGGAAAAGAGTGTGTTGCCTCTAAAAATAAATCCGGAAACCTTTACCGTTGCTCCACCCTGCGCCTGTTCTTTAGGCGTCACTTGTTTCTGAAGCGGAGGTAACGCAGGGCGGGGAATAAGAGTGGTCGGCGGGGTGTTTTCCTTGAGAAGCCGGCCGGCATCAGGAATATCAATGGCAAAAGCACTGTTTGTCAAAAGCATTGAGATGAACAAGAGTATGGTTAATGATGCAGACATAAAAGACTCCATTAAATCAAGTTACGATTACCGCTGTCAAAGAGCCTGTTATCCAACGTTTACAAGCAAAAGTGTCCTGGCTTCCCCTCCAAACTGGTCTTTGGCTATAAGTTCAATATGATACTCCCCTTTTGCCTCTTGTGGCGGGGTACCGCTTAAGACCTTCTGCTTTGGATCGAATGACATCCATGAAGGAATTGAAGAGCCGTTGACAAGCCTCACTTCGATTGAGACAACAGCTTCTGGATTATTGTGTCTGAATGTTTCACGCGGGATAGGTAAAATGAAAAATGACATTGCTGATTCATGCGCCTCTAAGGTTGAAGCAGCAAATAAATCATGAGTAGATGATGAATGGTCAGATTTTTGAGATTGAGATGATTCTTCACTGGACCACATTGTGTTGTTTGTGCCCGGCATGTCGCGTGTTGTTATGGCTGGTGACGTTTTGTCGGTCATTGATTTTCTGAAAAACTCATTACTGGAGACAGTATTGCCTGCATCATGATTACTCTGCTGTTGTATGGCGTGGATTTTACCGGAGGTATTGGTTGTAGAATTGACTGTGCCGGAAAGAATGTTATTGGTAAGGACCTCCCCGCTTCCAATGCTGGTATCTGTTGTCAGCTCTTCTGTTCGAGGTTTGATGGAGACCGGTGCGTTGGCGACATTCAACGTGGGCAATTTGTAGTTTTCCGTTAACCCTTTGCCGTCTTGCAAGATGATAGCATTAATGTAGTTTGTTGCATTGCTTACGACCTCCTTGTTCTTCGATGTGGCTCCGGTATAGTTCAGCGTTTCGCTGCCGGCCAGATTGCCAAGGGTTACACAACCTGTAAGGCTTGTTCCTCCGTCGTATATTTTGATGGCTGAAAGCGTGAGCATGCGTTTGTCGATGATCAGATTTGCATCGTTGAAGCTGATCTTGTAATTGCTGTTTTCGAGTGTGCCCTCATTTATGGTGTAGATCCCTGCGTTTTCCCCTTCTGTCCGCTCAAGTGTACCGCCGAAGCTGTCGCCGGACAGAAGGCCTCGTCCTGTGCCGGAAGCTTTAGAATACCAGGTAAGTGTTGGATCGGTATCTCCGTAGGTTTTGCTTTTATCGTCTGCATAAATGGTGATCGGCCGTTGAGTAATTGAGAAGGCATTGTTGTCGCCCGTAAACGTAATGGCGTAGTTGCCGGCTTTGCTCCCGGAACCGAGGGCGACGCTGTAACTGCCGACATTGCTGCCGCTTTCGCGGGTAAGGGTTCCGGTTATATCGCTTAACCGGTCACACACCGTTACGCTCCCCAGGCTTCCACTGGTGATGCTTACTTCCAGATCCGGATCAGGCTCGCCATAGATCTTGCTTTTCGATGTGGCATGCAAGGTAATCGGACGGGGATTAATGGTCAGGTCTGCTCCAATCATGGTGATGGCATAGTTATTATTATCTAATGATCCTTGAGTAATAGTATAGGTGCCCACATTTTCTCCCGCAGTTCGACCAAGTATACCACTGAAGCTGTCTCCGTAGAGCAGTCCACGACCGCTGCTTTTTGTTTCAGCCTCCCATGTCAGTTTGGGATCGGTGATACTGTAGGTCTTGCTTTTATCGTCTGCCGTAATGGTAATTGGTCTCTGGGTAATTGAAAAGGCATTGTTGTCTTTAACAAAGGCTACAGCATAGTTACCAGCCTTTATTCCGGAGCCGAGAGCGATGTCATAACTGCCGACACTGCTGCCGGTTTGACGGGTCAGGGTTCCGGTAATGTCGCTCAAGACATCGCTAACGGTTACTCTCCCCAGGCTGCCACTGGTTATGTCCACCGCCAGTTTAGGGTCAGTTTCGCCATAGATCTTGCTTGTTGGGGTAGCGCTTAAGGTAATCGGGCGCGCATTGATGGTCAGATTGTTGCCGCTATAGCTGATCGAGTAATTGCTGTTTCCGAGTGTACCCTGATTGATAGCGTAGGTACCAATATTTTCACCAACAGTTCGTCCGAGTAGACCGCTGAAGCTGTCGCCGGGTATGAGTCCCCTGTTTCCGCTTTGGGTTTCGGCCAGCCAGGTGAGTGTATTATCGGCATCACCGTAGGTTTTGCTCATGGCGTTGGCAGAAATGTTGACTGCCCTTTTCTCAACGGTATATTTAATTCCCGTACCAGCAGTGAAGGTTAATCCGATACTGCTTGAGAAACCGCCTCCGTAGCTTATGGTATAACTGCCAGCGTTTGAAGCTGCTGTTGGAAGCCCTGTCAATATCATTGAGCCTGTCAGACCGATATTTCCAATATTATCTTCGTTATCAGACCCGCTCAGTGTATAGCCGAAAGAGGCTGTTGGTGTTGTGCCATAGGTACTGCTGGCGGTTCCACTGGCGAGAGTAGTCGAAACGGATATTGTACCAGGTGCCGATGTGTAGATAAATCCGTTACCGGATTCACCTACACTTCCAGGTCCATAGCTGCCGTAAGTCGCGTTGTAGTGACGAAAGTCAGACGATAATCCCCCCTTGACTGTAACGCCTGGACTATCCGAATAGACTATCCAGCGAGCCGTGCCGGAAGTTGAGAGTAATCCCCCGGCGCTATTGTCGAAATCATTGCCGGCAAGCACAATACTACTGCCGCTTGAGACATTGGCAGCAAGAGTTCCGGAAGCGAGGGTAATTCCGGATCCTGTTGTTATTCCATTATTTATGGCGCTGATTGTGCCTGCAGTGATATCGCGTAAAGTGATGCTGCCACTATCCCTGTAGGTGTTGCCTGCTCCATTTCGCAGCTCAATGCTGACATTTCCATTACCGGTATTGATGCTTGAGCCTGAACTCATAGAGATAACCGCACTGCCCTCAGCGCGGAAGGCATCTGTCACCCCGTTATCTTTGGTGTCATTGGCTATAAGTGTCAGGTTCCCGTTGTACGTGGAGATTTTATTATTTACAAGAATGCTTCTCCCGGCATTCAGGGTAAGATCTCCACTATTTTTTCCCGAATTACTGCTGAGTATAGCCGAATTAATAGTGATGTCGTTGTTAGCCTTCAGTATTACATTATCACCGGCATTGAGGAGAGCGGTGATCTCATCGGGAGTAAAGGTGTTATCAGTGCCGGGATTGGAGGTGTATTTCTGTGTAACAGGCACAGGGGTAAGAATATCAACCCTACCGGTGTTGTTCAGCCATGCGGGAGAGCTGACAACGAAACAGCCATTCATATTGCCAACAGTTAGTGGAATAATTCCGCCGGAACCGACTTGATCCTCTTTTGTCGAACCAGCCATACTGTTGAACGCCGTTACAGTACCGACAGTACCTCCAAGTCCATTTCCGAAAGTCACAGCTCCGGAATTAGTGGCTGAACCATTATCCCATAAAAGTGAAGTGACCACATAATTACTATTCGGCATAACCGTTACACTGCCCACCTGATTGCCTGTTTTAGACCCAACCAGACTGTTGGCGGTGCTGATGAGACCGACAGTTCCACCGATCCCACTGCCCCACGTGACAGCTCCGGCATTGATCGCCTTGTCATTGTCCCAATATTTTGAACTGACTACATAATTGCCGTTCTTCAGGGCAGTTACATTATTGGATCTCGACTCATCCGAGCCTGCGTAATCATTTTTTGAAGAACCGACCAGACTGTTAATTGCACTGACTGTTCCAGTTGTGCCTTCGAATCCGTTTCCCCATGTTACAGTAATTCAAGCTAAACAGTTATACTACAAACAGATAGCAACACCACAAAAACAGCAAAGGAACAATAGTGGAACAAATTCGACCAAATCCTTCCGGCGTCGATTGGAGGTTTTTTTAGCGGAACAGAGTGGAATGTAAAGCAGATAAGAATAAAGCGGTCAGGTGATATTGCTGTAATTTACAAAAAAGAGCAACAGAAGCAAACCGCTTTTTCAGCACCTCGGTTTGCGGCATATCTATAATGGTGAATGAGTGCCTTCCCCGGGAATGTTATCCAGGCATGGATTATATCATCCCGCTCAGCTTCTCGTGCTCCTCTCCATGCCCTGCTGGATCGCTGCACACAGATAATCTTCAATCCACTACCCTGGGCTCATTATTACAGGTGCCCTCTGTTGCGCCGTCACGTTCCCCCTCCCCAGCTCCTTGTCAATCTTCTCAATCAAATCATCATCCGGCAGCGCAACCCGCGCCAGCTGCTTGTTCAGCTCAATCTGCAGCGTCGCCGAGTTGATCATCGCCGCCGCCTCGCGCGCCGCCTTTATGAAGTTCAGGTCAGCCTGCTTGTCGCGCAGTTCAAAGTGCGTGGGGTAGTTGACCTCAAAGTTTGTTTTCACTGGGTCAATCGCTTCCCATGCGCAGAAGAGCTCGAATATCCTGTACTCGGTCAGCTGCAGCTGTGCCGCCTTGTCGGCCAGCAGCGTGTTGAGTATCTGAAACTCCGTCTCCATCGCCACCGCCGAAACCACTTGGGTGCGGTAGGTACGCACCGGCGTAAGGTGCGCCATGCGGTTGACAATCTCGGTTTTCTTGTCGATCGTGTTCAGCAGCCCGCTCAGCGCGCTCGCATCGGCCTGCAGCAGGTAAGGGAGCTTGCCCGCCGGCGTGTCAGGGTCCATGATGATAACGCCGCCTGCTCCAGTCGAAGCCTGGTCGTTGAGATTCTTCACGAGCGTCTTGTGGTTTGCGCCCCTGATCATCTGGGTCAGTTCGGACAGGTCGTTATAGATGCTGATCTGCACCCCGGCAATATCCTGCAGGTCGGAGGTCGAGAGCCCGCGTGTCAGGGACTTCTTGTTGTAGTGCGGCGTTGCCGGGATGCGGCCCAGCGGGTTCTTTATGGTGGTCGTCTGCGTGTTTTTCCCGGTCGTCGTGCTGGTCACCACCGACTCTTTCGACCACTGCCGCACAATCTTTACGTCGCCCTCCCTTGTCGTATACTGTTCCTGCACCTCAAACCAGCTCAGCTCATACTCCCCTGTCGGTTTCGGGGTAAACTCAAAATCGGTCACATCCAGCGGCGTGTAGAAGCGCAGGTATGGCCGAATGCCTCCACTGATCTCGTCAGCCTTCGTATAAGCCTTGGAACTCGGCTTGTCAATGATGACCCACACCAACCCATAAACCGATCCCCATATCAGCACCTGCTTCATGAATTCATTGAACGGCGTTCCCTCCCTGTCGGCATCACGCAGCAAGGCGTTCAGCGGCACATTGTTGTTCAGCGTCCCCAGATTGCGCTTCGGCGGGTCACGCCAGATAAAGCCGCTGTAGGTCGACACCACCCCCTCGCAATGGTTCTCCAGCGGTGTCTGCTTCACCCGCTCCTGCAGCTGCGCTGAAGTCTCATTGGTATACTGGTAAAGATAGTTCATCTCCTTCCAGGCCCTCCCCCCCTTATAAGCCGCCTCGAACATTTTCCAGTCCTCGGTATTCGCCGTGTAAACACTATTCGCCATATTCGTCTCCAGTATGATTTGCCAACTCAGCACGTCCTTAAACCCGCCAATGCCCCGGCTGCCTGTAGTTCCTGTCCGGCATGCGCACCGGAAAGAGCTTCTCGATCGCATAGCCGGCAGCGTCGCTGGCATGCGTGAGCGCATCATTGCTCTTGTCGATCTCGCCGTTCTTCCAGCTCACCTGCTCAAAGTCTTTTACCAGGTGCTGGCAGCGGCTGCTCAGGCGCAGGCGGCCTTCCCGCATCAGCTTGTTCACCGCGTTCACGCGCGATCGCACCGGCGGGTGGACCGGCCTTGCCTCAACCGTAAAGCCGTGGTCACGCAGGATCGTAAAATCGGTCGCATCCGAAGAGCTCTTGCGTGCACGCCCAGCAGGGTCGGGAAAGAGGGTAATGCCGGGGTAGCGCTCCTGCAGGCGCTCGGCCAGCTCGTAGGTTGTCGAGTTATCAAGGTGAATCTCGTCAAGAAACCAGATCATCCCGTCAGGCGTGAGCGTGAATATTTCCGCCGTCATGTTGTCGACGTTGAAATCAATGCCGGCACGCAGCATGGCGCTCGCCGGCCCTTCGGCAATCATGCTCCGTTCAAAATACTTGTAGACCCTGCCGGCCGTCAGGTTGACAAACTGCCCGTTCATATAGGCGGCACGCTGGTTTTCGTCAAAGGCTTTCTCCAGCATCTTCACAAACTGGGCAGGCAGAAAGGTGTTGTCCGCCGTACTCGCCACGATGGTACCGAGATCGTACCGTTCGTCAAGGTTCTGCGCAAGCTCGTAACCCCAGTTGAGCTGCTCCGGCGTGCCGGTCAAAAAGAGCTCCCGGCGTTTGGCCTCCGGGTGCCGCAGCCGCGAGAGCACAACATTGAGTATCTCCTCGTTCATGATAAAGGGCTCATCAATCCCCGCGGTGGCCAGGTTCGGCCCTTTCAGCGATTCCGGTTCATCACCGCTGGCAATCCAGATAGTGCCGTTCCAGCCCGGGATATAGTACTCGTGGTTTGTTTTGTTGTAGACATAGGGAATTTCCGAGCGGTCAAGCAGTTCGGTAATCGTGACAATGACGGTCTTGCGTGCCTGTTTATAGGTCGGCGAAACATAGAGGTGCGGAATGGGAGCGTTCACATAGCTGTTCCAGATGGAGCGAAGCGCACCGATGCGGGTTTTGCCGCACCCGTATCCGCCGACCAGCAGCTTCACAAAGTTCGGAAGCTCCCAGAATGCCCTCTGGTGCGGCAGCATCTTCGTCTTGTTGATGCCGAAGGTCGTGTTGTCCATCGCATCGGTCACAGTTCACTTCGGAAGTAGCCGCCTTCCGGCAGATCAGCCACTCCGGGGATGGCAGTACCGGTTGAATCCTTCACCCACACCTTCACGCCCTTAACCGTCTGGCGCAGCTGCACCATCCTTGTCGTGCCGCCGCCGAGATAGACTACCCTGCTTCCGCATCCCTCAAGGCTGCCGGTCAGCATGATGAACAGCACCGCCCCACCCATCCTTTTTCGCATCGTTGATAAACGCATCATCATCCCTGTCTGGTTTGGCGGCCGTAACCTGCTGCGGCTCCATCGCCGCATGCCAGGCACTGGCAAGGCCGGCCATTATTCCCGGCCTCGCCAACGCCCTCACAATTCCGAGGGCAATCTGCTCCGCAAGTTTTGCAATAAAATCGTTCACTTGGCCAGCGACAGCGCCTTCAGCACGCTGATGATCTTTGCAAGCACCGCGTCATCGCTCTCTGACGGTGTCATCTTCACAAGCAGCGAAGCCACTGTCACTACTCCGCCGATCACGGCAGTGATGTTTACCCAGTTCGCCTGAATCCATTCCATGTCCCTCTCCGTTTTGATTAAAAAAACCAGCTCCTCACCTGCAAGCCTGCACATGCATCCAGTCATAATCCTTCGTCCTTCCGAGCGAAACCCACCCGGCCTCTTCCCACAATGCCCACCAGGCATCGTAATCCTGATCGGCAAAGCGCGCCTCATCGTGATCCATGCGCAGCTGGTTGTGGTCAGGGTCAAAATCAAATGCCGCGCCCCATGCATGCACGCTCAGCTTTGTGCCGCCCCGCTGCGGCCGGTTTGCAAACCCTCCGCCGTACAGGTCAAGGCCAAGCTCGCAGACGCTGCTGCCGTACTCGGCCCGCACCGCTTCCATGACCGACAAAAAGCTTTTCGCCACTCTCTTGTGGCACTGCGTTTTCGTCACGCGGGCCGCAATATCCCAGGAGAGCCGCAAAGGGTAAGGGAGGTTCACCGTCACCAGCCCCGAACCCGGCACCCCGTAAAATGAGGCGAGTGCGGCATAGGCCGGTACGCTCTCCAGTTTCCATATTCCCGTGCGAGGCGGGCTCTTCTTTTCAGTTTCAATCTTTTCAGCCGGTTGCATCATGGTTTCCAATCTCATGGTTCATGTTCATCATTCAACGCATTACATCCCTTCTCATCACCCGAAGCACCCGCGAAAAAGCAGAAGATTTTCCTCTCCCGCCGGTAAATCTCACTGATGACACGGTCACCCAGAGCGCCCGAGATATAGCCGACAATAAAGGAGAGGTTACGCGGGAAGTCCATGTACTCGCAAAAGAGGTAGGCCGGGCAGATAGCAAGTACGGCAACCGCAAAGCGGATAAGCAAATCCTTCCACCCGGTTATCATGTTGCGGTAAAGCCCATGAAAAATATTGGTCAAGGCGCCCAGCAATCCGCTTATGATTAATCCCAACATGTCTTCCTTCTTCATCTCGCTCTCCTCTATGCTTTCGTTTGCAGTCAGCAGCAGGCAGTAACCCCATTCACCGCCCACCGCAAACTGCCAACCGCCAACTATCTTCTCTTTCCTGCCCACTTTCTTTCAGAAACTCCGCACCGCCCTCACCGCCGGCTAATCGCTGTTCTTCGAATCCGGATAGGCCAATTCATCAAAGAACGAATAGATGATCGCCGTGCTGGCAATCTCTTCCGTTGAACTCCAGTAGTATCCTTCAGGATCAAGCACGCCTATAGCCGTGCAGTTCAGGCAGAGCTTTTCAAGCTCAAGCTCGCTCGGCAGGTACCAGTCGCTGTACCCGCCGCCATTGTAGTTGCGGCAGTTCTTGGCCGCACTTGCCGTATGGCCTGCCTGTGCAATGATTTTCGTGGTATTCGCCGACCCTGTTCCGAGGTTCGCGCTGGTGCCGGTCACGGCACTGTTCACAATATTGCTCCAGTAGGGAGTCGCGGCCTGGTCAGCTGAAGCGACAATCAGCCCGTGCGGCGTCGACGAACTGTAGCCCGGATCACCCGCAACCTTCAGATAGGCGCAGATGCCGCCGCCGTAAGCCGCCCCGACAACCGGAGCTGCAGCAGCGCTCCACACCGTCGTCCCGTTGCAGATCAGCGCCGTGAGCACCGTGCCGTTACAGGTCACCGCCGTCACCGTCGTCCCGTTGCAGATGAGCGGCACGGCTCAGGTCGTTGTCAGGGTCAAGGTCGTCCCCGAAAGCGATGCCTTCATCCCACCGTACACCGAAGCCGTAGCCTTCTGGGCCGCCGCATCACCAATGCCGTATCCCGCAAGCGTCGTCGGCTTCCCCGTAATCACACTCCACGCCATAGCCCCCGGCAGCGTAATAATGTTGCCGCCCCCATCCTTCGTATAGAGCAGCTTGTCAACAAGATTCACCAGCAGTTCCCCGGTATCGCACTGCGCCGCAGTCGGAACCCGAGCAGCGACTGTCGTTCTTTTCAAAAGCACCTTAGCCATCGTATCTCTCAGTTTATTAAATATTAGTCTGCATCAGGCAGTTGGCACTCTCTTCGCCCACTGCCCACTCTCTTCACTGCCCACTCCTAAAAAGTCCCCCCGTCAACAAGCCCTATATCCAGCGTCACATAGCCGTTCCCGGTGCCCTTCGCCCAGCTCATCGAGGTGCCCATGCGCACAACGCCGTCGGTGCCGTCGGTACCCCAGAGGTAGCCGGCCGTGCCGCCCGAAATGACCGCCACCTTCTCGTCAGAGGAGCCCGGCGGAATGTTCAAGGCGGTCTTGAAGGCATCGAAGGTGATCTTCTTCTCCATCTGCCCGCTCGTCTCGCTGTAGTCATGCAGCATCATAAGGTCATTGGCCCCGTCAATCGCCGCCAACGTTGTCAGCGCCTCAATAGCCGGCACCACCGGAATCCTCGTCGCCGCTCCCGTAGCAAGATGCAGCGTGCCGCGGTCAAGCGTCACCATCGGTTCACCGGCATTCATCCCGGTAGTAGGAAGGGAAGCATAATTCCCCCGTTTCAGTTTCAGAATCTGTGCCATACGTTTCAATCATTTAATATTACAAGCCACCACTCTTTTCAGCCTCTCCGTCCACTCAGAACTCAGCACTCAGAACTTTAAAAAGTCCCCCCATCCACAATCTTCCCCCCCACAACAGTGTTATCAATCAACAATCCCGCCACCATCACGAACCCGTCATCCCGAATCTTCAGCGCCCCCTCAGGAGCCGCATTATCCACCATCACCGCCGTATGCATCTTCACATGCCCCCCCGGCCCAAGGTAATCATCAGCTCCAGGTATCAGATAAGCCATTGTCAGCATCAGTTAACAGCATTCCCCATCTTCTCTTCCCTCAGAACTCACCACTCAGAACTCAGTACGTTCTTCATAAAACCTCGCATTCCCGTCCCCGAACCGTATATCCGCAGAGCCAAACGTCGCTTCCCCGCTCACGCAGATAATCGTCCACCCGCGTGCCCGCAGCTCCGTGCATGCATTATTGCTGCAGGAGGTGCGCCGGCTGTTCAGGCCGCCGAGGTCAATCGTGCCGTTCAAGGTCGGTGTATCGGCCAGGTCAATGAGCAGCAGGTCAATCTCCCCTGTCGTGAGGTGCAGGTCGCGCAGCTTCAGCGAAATGCCGTTCGCCCATGCAGGCAGGAATGCGCCGCTGTACGATTCCACCAGGGTACCGGAGAGATCGATCTTTTTCAGGTGCGGAAAGCCTTCGAGCGCGTCGAGTTCTCCCTGCACAAGTGTGTTCTGCAGCGAGAGCTGCTGGAGCGAGTCCGGCAGGTCGGCGATATCGCCGCTCACCCAGCTTTCGCCGAGCTGCAGTATTTCGATGGCGCTCAGGTAGTGGAAGGCGCTGATATCGCCTTTCAGTGAATCAGAGCCGAGCGAGTCAAAGGTGGTTATGTTCTGCACTTCACCCTTCAGCAGCAGGTCAAAGCGCCCCGCTTCCGGGTAAACGGCGGTATAGTGCTTGTCCAGCGAATCAAACTTCACCTGGTAGGCCGTCCCGCGCCCCCAGTTCAGCGTCACAAACCCGGTGCCGTTCAGCAAAAGCGAGCGGCTTCCGGGCACCTGCACATCATACCAGAGGCCGGCAAGCGTGCCCGGCAGCTGGCGTATGCTCCATTCGCCATTCTCAACCGATGGCCCCGTCAAACACCATCCCTGCTGGCGGGTAACTGTTTTTATTTCATTAAATGGCAGCATCCTTACTCAGCTCCGGTTATCATCGTATCAGTCTTGAGCGCGCAGCAAGCGGCATCACAAAAATCTTCTGATAAACACCATCAATCATGTACTCAACACCATCATCAAAAACCGATTGAAGCTCCTTCGAATACGCCCGGTCATAAAACGCAAGCATCTCCACAAATCCCTGACCTCCAATCGAAGCCGAAAGCCGGGGAAGGATATACTCCCCAAGCACCCGGTACACCGAAGCTTTCACCCACTGCTCCGCATTAAGATTATCCCCGTCAAACAACGTCGAATCCGTAGCCAGCAAATTCATTCCCGTCCGCGCCGGGTCCACAAGCCTCCTCTGCAACGGCAGCCACAACGCTTTTATATCCCGCACAATATCAGCCGCAGCCTTCACGTGGTACCCGGTAAACTCCCCAACCCCATGCTCAAACACGTAAGGCTGGTACTCCATGACATCAGCATCCGTCGAATAACTCATTGTTCATCACCGTTAATTGAGTCTGCAGTCAGCAGTCGGCAGTCCCGTCTTTCACTGCCCACTGCCAACTGCCCACTTATCTTTCTTCCCTGTCCACTATTTCCGCAGCAAACACGCCATATTCGGGTCAAGACACTTCACCCCGTAGAGTACATCGAGCGCAACTTTCACGGCGGAGGTGTCCGGTGCGTACCAGATGCGCGAGCGCATGGCCAGCTTGCTGACCGGGTCCGACACGGTTGCCACCCGTGCATTGCCAAGCTGTTCGCCGACGTCGGAGAGCGGCGCCATGGCAAGCGCAAAGGCGTTGCGGTGGAAGGCGATGTTGTTGGTGAAGTTCATGAGGCTCACGGTCACAACGGCGTTGTCAGCCACAGCCTGCGCAAGCGGCGGATAGATCTGCACGCCGGCGAAGCAGTTGCCTGAAGCGGTCACCGGAGTGTCGTTGACAACCGCATAGCGCTGGCTGTCGCCGGCAATGCTGAAGGTGTCGCCCAGAAGGAGCGTGCCGGTGACGGCAGAAGCATCAAGGCTGATGAAGGAGGCGCCTTTGCCGAGCGCGCCATTGACCGCCAGAGTAGCAGCAGAGCAGGTGCCCTTCGTGTGCGTGCCCACATTCTGGTTGCCGAATATCTCGTAGCCGAGCCAGGTGCCGATATGGCCGGTCTTCAGCACATCCTGCGCAGACGTGCCGGCAACATTGTTGTTGGCAAAGACCTTCTGGAAGCCGCCCCGTAACGTTGAGCCGACCTCAAGGTGCAGCGAGCCGTCATCCATCGCCACCTTGTTGTCAAACATCACCTGGCTGATGTTGGTCAAATCATCAATCGAGGTTACACTCTGCGCATCGACATACCACGGCACATAAGAAGCCAGCGAGTTGAGCTTCGTGTCGATGTCCTTGGCAAGCGCATAGACCGCCGGGCGGATATGGTCGGAAATAATCTGGTCACCGGTAAAGGAGAGCTCCTTGTCGGTCAGCGAGAACTTCACCTCTTTCCACTGGTCAAGCTTCATCTCTACATAGGTGGTCTCAATATTCTGGTCATATGATGGGGCATCCATAGCGGTGAAAATACCCGGCTTCTTGATCTCGATCGTACTCCCTTTCGCCTTCGAATCCTTGTCATAGCCCCGGTGCACCCGCCCCGACATCCCGAGCGCAGATTCCAGCGCAATCAGCGCTTCATTCGCATAAAACAACGGATCATAAATCCCCAATACATTTGTAGCCATAGCTCAGTCTCCAATTATAGGTTAGCTGTTGTTATCATCATCACAATCATCATCCTTATCGTTCAATCACAACCGACGTCCCGCCCTTGGCCGCAGCATCCCGTGCCGCCCTGTACTTCAGCGGATCTTTGGCATCCTCCGCACTCAGCCGGAACGCACCCTTTCCCCTGCCGTCACCCGAACCCTGGCTGCCTGCACCACCCGGCCCCGCAGCAAGGAAATGAAGATTATCCTCCAGAAACTTCTGCACATGCTCCTCCAGCGTAACAGGTTTGCCATTCTTGCTTACCAGGTTGCCGGCAGCATCAATCACGCTCACACCAGTCGCAGGGTCAAATTTGATAGAGCTGCGCAAGAGAGCCGCCACCTGCTCAGGCTTCATCGCCTTCTGCGCGGTAGCAGCCGAAAGCAGCTTCCCGTCAACCTCCGAACGCTCCAGCATCTCGGCAAGCGTCCTGATCCGCTCATCAGCCTCACGCTGCGCCTTCTCAAAAGCCACATCCTTCTCCTTCACGGTATTAGCCAGCAGCTGCTCATACTGCCCCTTCGACTTCAGAATCTCCTCAGCCCGCTTCACCTCCTCAGCCTTGAGCTTCTCATACTCATCAACATCAATCCCGGTAAACGGCGCTTTGGCAGCCTGCACAGCAGCAGCAACCTGCTGGGCAACAGCAGCATCAAGCTCAGCCTGCGTAAAAATCTTGTCAGGAATTGCAGCCACAGCAGCCGCCGGCAAGCCGCCGCCGCCAGCAGCATCATCATCAACGCCCAAAGGGCGCGGCATAAGCACACGCAGTAACGAAAAAGGCAAGAGTTTCATAGTTCTTATCATTTTATTTGCATAAAAAACAATAAAATATAATAAGAATAGCGTGAATTATGCGATAAAATAAATAATAATATAATAAGAAGAAGTGTTCCGGGGTAGCCGATAAGAACTTATTGGGTTATGATGCTGTTTTGAGAATGTGACGTAATTAAGAGAACAGGAAAGTAATGGTATAGCGTATCAATATTTTTAGTGGTGTTACCTGATTGCGATTAACAATCTAAACATGAGATGGAGCATGACAGAGATTAACATATTTCAGGAAGAATTGGCCGAAGAAGAAGAAGCTCGTCGGATAGAGGAAGAAAATGAGCAATCAGTATTGTTGCAGAAAAAAGAATTAGAAGAGGAAGAACGCCGGTTGGCAAAGGAGAAGGAAGAACAGCTCATAAAGCAAGAAGAAATACGCAAGGAGACTCAAAAGAGTAAGGAGCGCGAGAAGTGAGGAAGGTAGGTGCAGTATGGCAGGAGTTTGTAAGTGAGAGGGATGAATGTGAGGTAGAAGGTCCAACTGAGGGTGTGGGTGCTCCGATTATTGGTATTTCTTGTGGCGTATCGAGTAACGCACTTCAGTCGTTAAAATTTAGCATGCCAGCTCCATAATTTTTTTAGCTATGGGAATGTCTGCAGGGGCTAACTTGTATTCCAGTAATGATGTGACAGGCACCCACTCTATTTTATCGTGGACCGTCAGGGTGAAATTATGGTCGGCTATAACCGTAAGCAGCGCTAAAAGCTTTATTGCACCCTCGGCGTATTGGTAATCACTCTCAGCAATAATCTCCCCTGCTTTTGAAGCGACACCTAACTCCTCAAATATCTCCCTTTCCAGGCACTCTTGCGGTGTTTCCCAATATTCTATTTTTCCGCCCGGGAATTCCCAGCACCCGGGTAAAGGCACATTGGGTCCCCGGCGCCCAAGGAGAACCTTGTCTCCCTCAATAACAATAGCAGCCGTTACTGGTACTATATACTCTGTCATAGATCAGCATCAAAAATATGCCGTGCTACCTCGTACTCATTGCCATAGGGGCAGCTGCAGCTGGCATCCCCCATCAGCCTTTGCCTTTGGTAAAAGGTCGTAAAGAAAGTCATTGATCTGATGGGCAATAATCATCCTGCTGCAAGCGTTTAAGGTGTAGAGAAGTTGCTCCAAATATACGATGCTCTGAGTAAAGCATTCCCGGTGAATAGCGACGTTTTATTTTATCGGTCTGGGGAATCAGAGAGGTGTTTCAATTCGTGCAGCAGGGGGGGGTTGAGTAATTGTCTATTTTTTATGGCGTTAAGTGGCGGCAGTCGAGTGCGCAAGAATGAAAGTGGGAAGAGATTTATAAACTTTATGAGTTAGAATGTAATAAAATAGATTAAAATAAAGGTGAATACTGGTGGGGTTGATCTATAACCTAATGTGCTAGCTGTTAGCAAAATGAATTAATTGTTTGTTAGTTTCTCTAATAAATCTAGTCAATATTACTTAGCGATTTATGCTCCAAGGTACTGACGACTCCCATAAATCACTCTCAGAGCGTGTGAGTGTAGCTATACAGCAAACGTTGCAAAGTAATTTAAATAATGAGTTTAAGCGCGGGGATGTCCGTAAATTGACAGGTATTAAGGAAGGCAGTTTTGCCCCAGTATTCCAGGCAATGAGTGCAGATCAGCCGGGTGGCGCACCTTCAATTAAAGAAAGTCTTACAGGTATCATTCAAAAGGCTCCTGGGCAGTGGGGATATTATCTTCTTACAGATAAAGGGAAAACATTATTGAGTACAGACTTTAGCCGTAGTAGTCACTCAGCATTGGACAATTTAGTTCAAACCAGCCAATCTCTTGAGAACGTGAGTTATTTTACGGATCCTTCGAACAATGATCAAAGAAGGGTATTGCGCGAAATAGCGCAAAGGCAGGGGCAGATAAAGTTTAGGAACGCATTGATCAAGGCATACAGCTCTCGGTGCGCTGTAACGGGTTGTGATGCTGCTCCCGCTCTTGAGGCTGCGCACATCCGGCCATACTCAGGCTCTCATTCGAATGAAGTTTCTAATGGCCTTTTGCTCCGAGCGGACATACATACTCTTTTCGATTTAAATTTATTACGCATTAATCCTAAAACTTACACAGTATCCATCAGTGATGATCTTAAAAGTACGGTTTTTTCCTGCTTCGAAGGGGCAGTCATATCCGTACCTAAAGAAAATATTGATCAACCAAACAAAATGTCGTTAACTGAACGATGGGTAAGCTATGGGTAATCTTGTTTTTCTCATCAATTGTTTGGGTTACGTTTTATGTTCGTTTATATTGTGACGGCTTAAATTATTTCAGTGTTTATTAAGTGCAAATCATGTGAAATGGAACAAGTTAGTTATTATGATTTATTCTGTATGATCTCGCTTAACTTTATATAAATCCTGTACTTGATTTAAGTCTATCTATTCAATACATTAGACAGGATCATTCTTTTGAGTTCCCCTGAAAGTTTCAAATTTAGAAATACACTTCACAAACTCTACTGGTACAAACCCATTCGGTCAGGAGATCTGACGGCTATCCCTTTTCCGCAACTTAATGTGGGTAAGGTAGTCGCTCGGTATATCTCTGAGCGCTCAAGCAACAAACATATGGGTCTTGAAGTAGATGTGTATTTTAAAAGGCTAATAAGTGATTTGGTAGATTATTATTGGGGAGTAAAAGGCGTTTTGCTCACTAATATAGGTATCCTGCTTGAACCGGATTTATGCTTAAATGTAGAAAAGATACTCATGGATCTTTCTAGAGAGTATGCAATTATCATTTTTTGGCCATTTCAAGTAGAAGAATCCAGAAGACTTGTCTGGGATGATACTCCAAAGGCTTCACTAGATTTCCCTGAACAAACTATCCACCGCTTGGAGCTGTAAGTATGAAATACAAAGAGCTGATACATTTTGACCCGATCGAGTCGGTCGTTAAGCTGGTCGAAACTGAAAAACCATCTGCTGCAGAACAGATTGTTAAGACTTATGTTTTTTCAGGTAAGATTTCAGAAGATCTTCAAGTGGTAATCCTTAATAACCTCGACCCTGAACCCAAGCAGGAAACAAAGGGAATCCAGGTTGTCGGTAGCTACGGCACTGGAAAATCTCACCTTATGGCACTGGTTGCTGCAATTGCTGAGAATGCGGATTTACTGAAGGATTTGAGTGATGGTGGAATGCGTGAAGCTTTTGCGCGTATTGCTGGCAAGTACAAGGTACTTCGGTTTGAGATCGGTACGGATAAACCGCTTAAAGATATCCTTTTTGCTCAGTTGGAGAGATTTCTTGAACGAGTAGGAGTCGGATTCACCTTTGATGAAGATTCAAAGTTCTCATGGAAAGAACTCTTGCAGAACATGATGGCGGCTTTTGAAGCGGTCTATCCTGACAAGCATCTTCTGATCGTCATTGACGAGATGCTCGAATATCTGAAGGGGCGTAACCCGACAACACTGAATAATGACCTCATGCTGCTCCGTCAGGTAGGTGAGGCCTGCGACGGTTCACGCTTCAAGATTATGTTTGGCGTTCAGGAGCTGTTGTATCGTTCCCCAGAGTTTCAGTTTGCAGCGGAAATGCTCAATAAGGTGGAAGACCGTTTTGCGGACATTATCATAACAAAAGATGATGTTGCTTACGTTGTAAAGGAACGTTTGCTCAAGAAAGACCAGCATCAAAAGCAGTTGATTCGCGACCATTTGCTGAAATTCGCTCCACTGTTCGATGGTATTAACACTAATCTGAATGAATACGTCGATCTTTTCCCGGTTCACCCAAGTTATGTCAGTAATTTTGAAAGGATCAAACATGGCAAGAGTCAGCGAGAGATTTTAAAGGTTTTGAGCCATCGTTTCCAGACCCTGATGGAACAGAATCTGCCCGATGCTACACCTGGTCTTATTACCTATGATTCTTACTGGGAAGATTTATCATCTACCCCGTCCATGATCACCTTGCCTGATGTCCGTACTGTCAAGGACAAAGTCGAGATTGTTTATGACCGCATCAACGGGCATTTTGTGCAAGGTCGTGCAAACCGGAAAGGGCTTGCACAGCAGATAGCCAATGCCCTGGCCATTCGGGTACTGTGTGACGATCTGGATAAGAACAATGGCGCCAGCGCACATAATCTTAAAGAAGACCTTGCTCATACCATCCCTGGTATTGATAACTCTGAATTACTGACCCAGACGATTCAGAGTGTGGCAAATCAAATCAAAAGTGCTACGGCGGGGCAGTATGTGGACTTGGATGTTGTCTCCAATCAGTATTATTTGCGAACTGAGGGAGGCATAAACATTCCGCAGATTGTCAGGGACTATGCGGATACTGTTCTGAAACGGAATAACGATCAGGCCGATCAGTACTACTTTGAGTTCCTTCAATATGTACTTGGATTGCAGCAGAACACCTATCGCACCGGCTTTAAAATATGGCAGCACAGCTTGGACTGGCTGGATAAAAAGAGCTTCCGTCTGGGTTACATTTTTTTTGGCAATCCCAACGAACGCAGCACCACTGAGCCTATTCAGCAGTACTATATTTTCTTTTGTCCGCTCTTTAACGCGATTACCCGCAATGACGAGGAAGATGAAATATACTTCGATATGAATGGTTTCAGCCAGGAGTTTAAGGATCTGATTCTGCTCTATGGCGCAGCCAAAGCTACTGAAGCCAATGCATCCAGTGATCAAAAAAGTTTTTTCAAGGCACAAATCACAGAAAACCTTAACCGTGCCATTGCCTTGTTTGAAAAGGAGTTTGTTGAGAAGACGAAGGTCATCTACAAAGCTAATGCAATGCTCCTGCGATCATATTCACTGCCAGGAGAAGGCGCTTCCAAGGATATGATCTTCAGCTCCGTGTCCGCCAGGGTACTCAATAAACATTTCAGCGATACATTTCCTGACTACCCGGCTTTTAATGATCTCATATCACCACTCAGCAAGGATAACTTTGAGAGTGCCATCAAGAAAGCTTTAAAGAAGCTGACGGCTTTCAATCAACCGAATCGTGAAGGTGAGGCTATCCTTGCAGGATTGGGGCTGTTGAGCGGACAAGGGATTGATACGCAGAAGTCAAAATATTCGGACAGTATCCGCAAAAAGCTCAAGGCAAAAGGGGTGGGTAAAGTGCTGAACAGGGATGAGATTCTTTACCCCCATTATATTCCGCAGAACCTCTGGTATTCCCAGGATTACACGCTGGATCATCACCTTGAATTTGTTGTTCTTTCTGCATTGGTGTTCAAAGGTGATATCGAAATCACCTGGGCAGGAGGCCGGTCACTCACTGCCACCAACATTGATCAGATGCTGCTTACCCTGACGGAAGAGGATTACTTCTCTTTTCAGAGTGTCCGTGAACCAACCGGGCTGCCAATCAAAGCGCTCAAAGCGCTGTTTGGTCATCTTGGGTTGCCGGATTTAAGTGGTGAATTGGAGAAGCCTGAGACGCTCACCAAAATACTGACCGAAGCAAAAGTACGAGTAGGAAAGGTGGTGAGTTTAAAGGCCAAGGTAAGCGCCGGTATCCGATGCCGAAATGTGCCGTTGCTCGCCGAGGCTAAGGCGGAAGAGATTCGAGCGGGTTTTGAAAAACTGGCCTCTGTGCTGGATGGTATTCAGGGCTACAACACTTTTGGCAAACTGCGTGGTTTCAAATATACAGAGGATGAACTAAAAGGTGCCTTTGCTGCCTGGTCGTATTGCCGATTGGTGGAGAAGCTTTTGGAGCGTGCCAGCAAGTTTGAAAAGCTCATCGGTTACCTTTATACCGCACAGTCTTATGTGGTTGAGAGTGAACGCCCACTTTACGACGATATAAGCGTAGCTATTCAGAAGCTCTCCCAGATTTTGCTGTCTGACGACGAGAACGAGTATATCAGATACGAAGCACTCTTAAACTCATTGGTTGATCAATATGCAGATTACTACCTGCCGCAGTATCGCAAATACCGACTTTCGTACAGCGATGCAACCAATAAAGCTCTTCTTTTGAACTCTGACACCAAGAAGATTTGTGACATTATCAAGGATGCTGAATTCATAACCAGAACAGAATATGATAACTGGATCAATCGGATTACCGCTCTCAAAGAGGCTGATCAGTCGATTAGCAAGGTATTGGTGAAGGAAGAGCCGTATCACGAATTCAATCCTCGCGAATATTTCGACAAGCCCACCTCTACCATTATTGAGTTGCAAGAGCAGTTGGAGGGTATTTTGGATAAATGGGTCAAAGCAATGCGTTCAATTTTTAAAGACCCAAGCGTCAAGGCAAATCTGGAAGTGCTGGACAGGACTTCACGGGAGCTGGTGGAAGGATTCAAGGATGGCCTCATTGACATCACGCTTGATAACGCCATGCAGTTGCGCCGGTTGATTGGTGAGCTTTCGAAGGGCTTTGAGCGTATTGAGATTGCTACGGATGATTTCCGGAAAGTTTTCAGTAAGCCGCTCAAAGCAGAGGACGCTGTGGAGGTGTTTCAGAAGTACGTTGATGAACTGTGCATTGGAAAAGAGCGAAGCAAAGTCCGCATCATTATTAAATAAGAGATTATTATGCCAACACCGATAACCTGCCTGGGAAATACCTTTACCACTGAAGATGAGCGCCGGAGCTATTTCCGTGACGAACTGCGGAAACAGTTACCCGAGTTGCGCAAAATCGAGGGGTTCCCTATTGGTACGGATGATGACATACTGAATCTGTCGGACCCACCATACTATACCGCTTGCCCCAATCCCTGGCTGAATGATTTTATTGCTCAATGGGAAGATGAGAAGAAAGAGCTTGAGCAGGACAACAAGCGAAAGGCTGATTTTGAGGTGCATGAGCCGTATGCCAGTGACGTTAGCGAGGGGAAGAATAACCCGATTTATAACGCTCACAGCTACCACACCAAAGTACCTCATCCAGCAATTATGCGCTATATCCTGCACTATACACAGCCTGGGGATATTGTTTTTGATGGTTTTGCTGGGACAGGAATGACTGGAGTGGCAGCACAATTATGCGGCAGCCCAGACGCTGAACTTAAATATAAAATTGAATGCGAATTTAAAGCACAAGGTATAGCTGCTCCTGTATGGGGTACTCGTAAATCTATTTGTGGGGATCTTTCACCTATAGCAAGTTTTATTGCATACAACTACAACACTCCCGTAAATATTGAAGAATTTGAGGGAGAAGCAAAACGAATCTTAAGCGAAGTGGAAAATGAATGCGGGTGGATGTATGAAACAGTTCATAAGGATGATCAGATTGGTGAGATAAATTATACAGTATGGAGTGATGTCTTTATTTGTCCGGATTGTGGTGGGGAAATAGTTTTTTGGGATGTTGCTGTAAACAAGGAAGAAGGTACTGTAAATTCAGACTTTAACTGTTCAAGCTGCTTTACATTACTTAATAAAAAAAGTGTTTCAAAAGCGAAAGTCACTGCATATGATTTAGATATTAACGAAGTAGTATTACAGTCCAAAACAGTCCCGGTTCTTATAAAATATTATTACAGCGGAAAGCAATACACAAAGAAGCCTGACAAAAATGATATTGATGTTATTGAGAAAATCAAAAACTCAGTAATGCCGTATTGGTATCCCACAGAAAGAATGACCGAAGGAAGAGAATCGCGACGTAATGATTCATCAGGGATAACGAATGTTCATCAGTTTTATACAAAAAGAAATTTATGGATATTATCTGCTATCAAGCAAAGATGTAATACAAGTCAAAACAACTTACTCTTTAATAGTCAGCTTATAAATGTCTCACTATTAAACAGGCATAGGCCGGGGGTTTCTTTTCCCTATAATCCTTTAAGCGGCACATTGTACATTGGCTCACAAGTATCCGAATCAAACGTCTTTGTGGCATATCGAAATAAAATATCGAGATTGAAGACCGCTTTTAGCTTAATAAAAGACAAAAACGTAATTGCAACAAATTCGGCAACACAAATCGGAATACATGGATCGAATTCGGTTGATTACATTTTTACTGACCCACCGTTCGGAGCTAATCTTATGTACTCTGAACTTAATTATATATGGGAAAGCTGGCTAAAAGTTAAGACCCATAATTTAAGTGAAGCCATTGAAAATATAACCCAAGGAAAAAATTTACTTGATTACCAGCAGCTTATGTTTTTCTGCTTTAAAGAGTATTATCGAATTTTAAAGCCAGGTCGCTGGATGACTGTAGAATTTTCTAATACATCTGCTGCTGTCTGGAATGGCATTCAGGCGGCACTTCAACGCGCAGGTTTTGTAATAGCAAATGTGTCTGCTCTTGATAAGCAACAAGGAAGTTTTAAGGCTGTTACCACACCAACGGCTGTTAAACAAGATCTGGTTATCAGTTGCTACAAACCTTCGAACGAATTTGACCTTAAATTTCGTACAGAAAGCGGCGAAGTGAACGTATGGACTTTTGTTGAGGAGCATCTCAAACATCTTCCCATCTCTATAATTAAGGAACAGAAAACAACGGCTATTATTGAGCGGAGTCCTAAAATCCTTTATGACCGCTTAATCACGTTCTATCTCATGCGAGGGCTCCAAATACCAATAGACGCATCCGACTTCCAGATAAAATTGAAACAAAAATTCAGGGAATCCGATGGGATGTACTTTACGGCAGAACAACAGGTGCAGTATGAAGATCAAAAAAAATTGCTTGGCATAACCCATCAACTTAGTCTGGTTTTTGATATCATTTATACTGAAAGCGATGCTGTTGAATGGCTGAAGGCTCAATTACTTAAATCCCCGCAAAAGTATCAGGAAATTCAACCTGATTTCAGAAAAGCTAATATAGCGACAAGGAAGGGAGAAAAGGAGTTTGAATTACAGACGCTTTTGAATGAAAACTTTATTCCACTGCCTGATGGTTGCTGGAGAGTTCCAGACATGAACGAAGCTAAAGACCGTGAGCATTTCCGCACAACAGCTTTACTGAAAGAATTTGGCCGATACCTTGAAGAGCTTGCAAATCCCAAAACCAAGAAACTCAAGGATGTTCGCGTGGAAGCGTTACATGCCGGATTTAAATCTTGCTGGGAGAAAAAGGAGTTCACGACTATTGTCAATGTTGCCGAGAAAATTCCTCAAAACCTGCTCATGGAAGATGAACAGTTGCTCATGTTCTACGATATAGCCAAAGATAAGGTTTAACCCCTATGCAGTATCAAGGTAAAGCAATCGAGGTTCTGGCGTCGAGGAAGACGTTTGGCAGATCAGTTACTCAGATACGAATTCTGGCAACCGGTCAGATTATTGATGTTCCGGCAGAAGAGGTGCATGAAGATACAACGGAGGTATCGCTCTCTGAACTGGTTTTTAAGGCAATGGCGGCGCGTATCCGCAATGAGGTACATACCCAGAAGATCCTTGCGCCTTACGAGAGCAACATTATTCCTCTGCCGCATCAGATCCTTGCTCTTGAAAAGATTATGAGCGGAAATTACCTGCGCTTTCTGCTGGCTGACGAGGTTGGCATGGGAAAGACCATCGAGACCGGCCTGGTTCTTAAAGAGTTGAAGCTCAGGGGAATTGTGAAACGAACGCTGATTATTGTGCCGCTTTCGGCCATGCAGCAGTGGCGCAATGAATTGAAGCAGCACTTCAACGAAACGTTTCATATTTACGATTCCGAATATATCAATACCCTAACCCGTACGTTTACGAAACTTGAAGCGGACAACGAAATTAATATCTGGAGCCAGCATAACCAGCTTATTGTTTCTATGGATGCGCTTAAACCTGTTGAGACCCGGCAAGGCTGGAGCCGTGAGCGGGTTGAAGAGTATAACCGGCACCGGATTGAGCATGTTCTGGATGCTGAATTTGATCTTTTGATAATTGATGAGTGCCATAAAGTGGGCGGGGGTACGACGCAGGTTGGTCGTTTTCAGATGTCTCAGATACTGTGCAACGCCATCCCAAATGTGCTGCTTTTGTCTGCAACACCGCATCGGGGGAAAAGCGATCACTTCAGGCGCATTTTGGGCTTGCTTGATGCTGATGCTTTTTCGGGCGAGGGAGTTCCGACTATTGCTGAACTGGAGCCTTTTGTGGTGCGGACAGAGAAACGACAGGCCATAGATTACACAGGGAAACCGCTGTTTAACCAGCGAATAACTGAACGGATTATTGTTCCTTACAACGAGACCGAACATAGACGGCAGAGGGCGCTCTATGGAGCTGTTACCGAATATGTGGTGACTGGTTTTAACCTGGCCAAGGAGACCAGTAACTCATCCTATGGCTTTGTTATGATTCTTTTTCAGCGGATGATGTCGAGCTCTACGCAAGCGATACATGATGCCATGGATAGACGGGCAAACCGGCTGCAAGCGGAACAGAGTGAACTGAACCGTGAGCAGGTTGCTCTTGACTTGATGGAACTTGGATATAACGGCCAGATGGAGCTTGATTTTGAAGCAAAGGTTACGGCTGTTATTGAGGGAAGCCGCCAGGCTTATGCAACGGAGCTTGAGTGCTTGAATGGGCTTATTCGCCAGGCAAAGGATTGTATTTCTCATGAGCATGATGCCAAGCTGGAATACCTGATAGAGCGCATGGATGCCTTGAAACGTGAGGAAGAGAATCCTGAACTGAAGTTCCTCATTTTTACTGAGTTTACCAGCACACAGGCGATGCTGAAGCGGGAACTGGAGCAACGTGGTGGATACGCTTGTGAAGCTATAAACGGCTCACTCTGTTTTGAAGATCGTGTTGATGCTTTGAAGCAGTTCAAGGAGCGGGCACAAGTACTGGTGTCTACCGATGCTGCCGGAGAGTCACTGAATATGCAGTTTGCTCATGTTGTTTTCAATTATGATATGCCCTGGAACCCTATGGTTCTGGAGCAGCGGATTGGCCGTGTGGATCGTATCGGTCAGACGCATGTTGTTAAAGCGATTAACCTGATGCTTGACAATTCCATAGATGAACGGGTGTATGAGGTGATCGAAACCAAGCTTGACCAGATCATGCGCGATCTGGGAATTGACAAGACGTCGGACGTCTTGGATAGCACCCTTGAGCGGGAAAGCGTTAACCGGTTGTTCCTGACCTCCCTGCTTGAGCCGAAGCGGTTTGAGGCTGAGAGTGAAACCTGGCTGAATGATATCAAGTTAAAGCTGACTTCGTACAAAAGCACTGAAGGGGCTTTGCCGACACTGGATTCTGCTGAAATTCGGGCTGATAAAACTGAGTCGATACGGTACAGCCCGCTACCTAACTGGCTGGAGATTCTCAGCCGCAGTTATCTTGATGCAAAAAATTTAGCTTGTCATAAAACGCATGATGGCTTTGTGGCGACCTTTCCCGGCCACAAGGAGGGTATTTACACCTTTAACACAAAGGAAGGGCTTGAAAACCCAATTCCAGAGCCATTGACTCTCCAGCATGAAATCATTCAGTCCATTCTGGCTGAGGCTGTTGCGGTTACGGAAGGCAATCCGATTCCGGGGATTCGGCTGATTACCGGAGATATCCAACCCGGGTACTGGACACTCTGGACACTCCAGGCAGTCAACACGTTTGAGACGCATGAGTTGGCTTGTCCGATTTATTTTACCGATGAAGGTGATATTTTTACTTCGTATGCCCAGGATTTTTGGGTGTCGTTGAGTTCAAAAGAACTTAAAGCGGAAATAGTGGCTACTGCTCAAACTCATCATGCACAGGTTTACCGCGATTTGATGCAACGAGCTGAAGAGGTTCTTGGTGATAAGTATGCTGAGATGGAACGGGCAATATCCGGGAATACATGTCGATTACGTGTTAATAAAGAAAAAGCCTTTGACTTTCAGGAACGGCAAGTAAGAAGAATTGGCATAGAGAGTATCCGTAATTATCGGTTACAGCGGCTGGTTACTGAACGTCGAGATTGGTCGGCAAACTTTGATTCAGCAGCACAGGTTATTCCCCGACTTATTTGCAATATGATTTTGCGAGTAAACCATGAGTAGCTGGCTTGACAAGACATTGGCTAAATTGTTGCCAAGCCACACTCAACACATTGTTGCGTGCGACCCTGAAGGCTTGCTTGGTTATCCCGAAATAATCAAAGCTATCGAAGGGCGTGGGGCTTCCATTATCAGGGCTACCTCCGCATTAGATGCTCGGGTACGGTTTGAACTTGAGGTACGTGATGTTGATAAAAAGGTTGTGTTGATTATAAACGATCCTTATGAACCACTGCCCGACATGTTGGTGGATGCGTATCTGGTCAACATCGGCTACAAAGACATCTTCCCCTATTTTGATCCAAAGGCGCTTGTGGGTTTAAGCTACAATGCCTTGAGTGCGCTTGATGAGTTGCGCCCTTATGAAACGCTTGGATATGAGGCCACAATCCGTTTTCAGCTTGAAAACCTTTACCACATTGATCTTGAAGCATTAAGCAAATACAAAACCAGAGAGCGTATGCTGGCTACTCTGGTTGATATATTTTTTCATAAGGATACCGTCAGTATACCCATTACAGCTTACCTCAAGTCAATCGTTAAACCTGTTTTTTCTGCTGATACGGATCGACTGCTTTCACAGGATGGATTGAAAGAGTACCTCCAGAGGCTCTGGAATTTGCAGGCTGATGGTGCAGATTCCAGCATCCATTTTGCTGACCCACTTTTGTCAAAGTCGTTGGGAAATCTTTTTGTCATGCGTGTTCTGGAACCGGTTCAGATAAAACAGGATGTTCTTGATGATATTCCCTTGTCGTTACGAATGGGCTATTACGTTGATGAATCGGCTGAGATTCGTACCAGAGTGACGGCCCTGACAGATTATATCAAGAGCCGGTCAGTATCTATACAGGATCAGCCTTATGAGTGGTTTGATTTAGGGAAAGTTATCGGGGAAGTATACTATTTGGCACTTAGCCTGAATAATCCAGAAGTGACGATGCGTGCGCTTGAGACCTTGAATGATCTGAACAACCGTTTCCAACGATTTATACAGCACACCTACTGGTCATTATTTTCGTTGAGTGGATCGCGTTATCCAGTCGTCATCAGCAGGGTGCTTGATTATATGCAAGCACAACAATCTCCAAAGAAAGCACTTATTGTCATCGACGGCATGAATTTGTGGCAATGGTATGCTATCCATCAGGAGCTTGCTGAGCAGGAAATTGTTGTTAATGAGATGGCGACTCTTGCTTTCCTTCCCAGTATTACTGCTTGGTCACGACAAGCTCTTTTGAAAGGGTCAAAGCCTGATTTGGAGCAAGATAATTCTGGCGAAGAGAAGCTGTTTCGTGCATATTGGATGCGAAAAGGGTATCAGAATTACCAGATAGGTTATCAGCGATTTGGGGTGAAAAAACCTGTTAATGAAGAGTTATTGGTACCTACTTCAGTAGTAGCGCTTGTTTGCAACGATCTTGATGATCTTATGCATGGTGCCGTTATGGGTGATGAGCAATTGCTGCAAAACACTCAGCACTGGACGCGTAAAGTTGGTCTCGTTAGCCTTATCCAAAAGCTCAAGAATAATGGATATATGTGCTTTATTACAACCGATCATGGTAACATTGAAGCCAGTGCTTCCAGGATATTGCCCATGACGGCTAAAAATATATCAACGTCAAAAAGTAAGAGACACATCCGGTTTGTCAGCGATGAACAGGCCGAGCAGTTCCTAAAGGACAATCCTGAGCTTGCGATTAAGCGCCGTGATTCGTCCGTGTATCATACCGACAATACCGCATTCATAAAAGAGGGCGGAGTTATCACACATGGCGGAAGTCATGTTCTTGAATTGATTATCCCACTTGGAGTCATAGAATGAAATACATCGGCATAAACCAGCGGATACCTTATAGCGTCCTCGATGAATCCTTGCGAGAGTTACTCTATACCGGAGAGATCAAGCGCGGGGAAATACTTGAAAAAATGTTACAAGTTACATCAGGAGAAAATCGAGCAAGAAAGGCGACGATGTATGTGAATCACATTCTTAGCCGCCCAAAGAAGTTTTTGTCATTTATTGAAAAGTCTATCAGTACTACAGGGTATGAAAAACTATCAGAGGCTGACCGTAAAGCCGTCATTCTGTGTTTGGTTGTGAATACCTTCCCTATTGCCTATGATTTACTCTGTGCTATTGCAACGGTCTTCAAGGTTCAGGAGTGTGCAAGCAGAGCATTTATCAATCAAAAAATGTCTGCCTTGTATGGCAGCAACCGTACTATTGCTGTTGCAATTGATGCACTTATGCCCATGCTGATTGAGCTTGGCGCATTGGAGCGTGTGAAAATGGGTGTGTATAGAGTTGGCAGCCAGCCAAAGATTGTACATCCTGCAGTGGCTGAACTTTACGTGGCAGCTGATATAGCTCTTTCAGGTTCTAAATCAATTGCTTTTGATGAAATAAATTATCGGTCGTGGTTTTTTTTTAACAGAGTTGAATTGCCAAAAACATTTAAGTTTAAGCTATTGAAAATGACCGAAGGTATGGTTGGTGGCGGTTATGTGGGGATAGGGTAAAGCTATAAAGTAAACAGTGAGACGTTCCAATATATATTCAGCACCCGTGCTAAATTTCTGGACCTCGGTCCTCACCCTGCCGCTATCCGCCTCGCCAGTCGCCGCCGCCTTTCCATCGCCTACTGAAGAAACACGCCTGCCATCATTTTGATCCCACTGCATTCAGTTTAGGCATTCAGAAAAAACGGCTGAAGCTCAATATGTCAACAACAAAGCCTTTTGCTGGTGTAGAGCGAGCCATAAACGCGATGTTGGATATCAAATATCTTTAAATCCTTCATACCTTACAGCTAATCAGTCCGGCAGTAACAGGAGTCAACCTTCAACATTATGGAAGCATACAAAGTAGGTCAACTTTTCCCTCATGAACAATATTGTACTGGCCGGGAAATGAATGTGGCGATACCTACTGAAGGGTTTTTCCATATCCTGATGTCCCTAAAAAAGATTTCGCGGAAAGAAAAAAAACTGTTTACAAGAGGAACAATCACCGCTTCACTCTTTGAACAGCGTGATATTCCTTTTCTGGTCGTAGATTTCGGAGAGAATTTCAGTATTGATATCTCCTTTGATATCTCAAAATTTGATGATGTTACCCGCAGCATCTGGTTGGCATCAGAAACAAATGCCATAGCACTCTTCCTTGTGGAAGCAACAACCGGTATACTGGAAGGCATCCGCCTCATTGGCGTAGGGTTTGCTCCCGAGTTGCGTGCAATCTGTGCCAGGCAAAAAGGCCAAAAGGGCATTGCAGAGCGTGTTCTCCTCATTCATTCAGCGTTTACAACAAAGGATATGGTCCGGCATGCTATCGCCAAAACAGTCTTCAAACAGCATTCTTAGCCGGGTGATTGCTACTCGTTACATCTGTTAGCATTCTGGAATCATGATGGCCCATATAAGGAAAATCAGCTTTTTCCGCTATATTTGTGGATGGCGTTAACTGATTAAAATGGCGATATCCATGAGACTCACCAGAATACATGCCGGCCCCGTGCTGGACTTCTACACTCCGGACTTCTCAACCCAGCTTGAGCTGCCGCTTGCCGCCGGTGCCATCTCCGCAGGCTTCCCATCGCCCGCCGAAGAGTACATCGAGCTTGCCATAGACCTGAACAAAGAGCTGATCAAGCACCCTGCAGCCACCTTCTACGCCAGAGTAAAAGGCAGCTCAATGATTGACGCAGGCATTGCAGATGGTGACCTGCTCATCATTGACAAAGCGCTTGAGCCGAAAGACGGGGATATTGCTGTCTGCTTCATTGACGGCGAGTTCACACTGAAGCGGCTTGCCCTGAAGGAAGACGGCCTCTACCTCATGCCTGCCAATGCCGAATTCAAGCCGATCAGGATCACCGAAGAAAATGATTTTCTGGTCTGGGGAATGCTTGCCTATATTGTCCACAAGCCGAGATAACTCCGCATCCGGAGGCTTTTCAAATGTTCGCCCTTGTCGATTGCAATAACTTCTACGCATCCTGCGAGCGCGCCTTCAATCCCGCTCTGCGCCTGTGCCCTGTCGTCGTGCTTTCAAACAACGACGGCTGCATCATTGCCCGCTCGGAAGAAGCCAAAGCGCTCGGCATCCTGATGGGCACGCCGGAATTCAAGTGCCGCTTGCTGCTCAGGCAGCATAATGTTGCAGTCTTCTCCTCGAACTATACGCTCTACGGCGATATGTCCTCGCGGGTAATGGCAACGCTGGCCGCTCTTGCCCCAGAGATCGAAGTCTATTCCATCGACGAAGCGTTTCTCGATATGTCGAGCTTCAGCCGCTTCGACCTGCCAGATTATGCCAGGCAAATGCGCAAGACGGTCCGTAAGCATACCGGCATTCCGGTCTGTGTCGGCATGGCACCGACAAAAACGCTTGCCAAGCTTGCCAACCGCCAAGCAAAAAAGAACCCGCACTATCAAGGCGTCTGTGTCCTCAAAAGTCAGGAGGAGATCCAGGCAGCGCTCGAGCGCACCAAGGTCGAGGATATCTGGGGAATCGGGCGGCAGTGGAGCAAGCTGCTGCAGGCAAAGAGGATCGAGACCGCCGCTGACATGGCCGCCGCGCCTGCCTCCTGGATACGCAAGCACCTGC
>Ga0194047_10000010_pt1 | contig 172613 bp, 147 predicted proteins | sample JunL225m_MetaG_2_FD_160070 | JGI IMG/M metagenome (GOLD analysis project Ga0194047, IMG submission 160070) | Anoxic zone freshwater microbial communities from boreal shield lake in IISD Experimental Lakes Area, Ontario, Canada - Jun2016-L221-5m | ecosystem: Environmental > Aquatic >... | reverse complement strand
GGGAAGCCGTCATTCATAACCTCCCCCCCAAAAAAACAACCCCACACCCAACCCAATTTTATTTACCATTTCAGTTTTTTGCTCAACCCTGTAACCCGCACCAGCCCTACACCCAGTCTCATTTTCCCACCGCTTGAAGACTGGGTTGTCTTGATAACTGCTTATTATATATTTTTGAAAAAGCTCATAAATAAGTAAATTATAAGTATTATATTGCTGTTAAGTAGCATGTACTCCTGCAACCCCCTTAACGCTTGCATAAAATGCTCTAAGCATAGCACCTTACATGGATACTCCGAACGATCAGTATGACAGCCCGTGGAAAGAAGCCATTGAGCACTATTTCCCGGAGTTTATGAAGTTTTATTTTCCAGATGCATATGCCGCGATTGATTGGTCAAAAGAACATGTATTTCTCGACCAGGAGTTGCGAGCCGTAGTGCAGGATGCCGAGTTAGGCACCCGCTTTGTCGACAAGTTAGTCCGCGTCACCGAACTCAGTGGAGAGGAACGATGGATATACATCCATGTGGAAGTCCAAGGCACCAGGCAAGCTGAATTTGCCCAGCGGATGTTTGTCTACAACTACCGTATTTTCGACCGATACAAAAAACCCGTAGCAAGTCTGGCCGTCCTGGCCGACGAACACAAACACTGGAAACCGACCTCTTACGGTTACAACGTTCTTGGCTGCAGGCACACCCTTGAGTTCCCCGTAGCCAAACTGACCGATTACGACGAAAAACTCAATGAGCTCCTTGCATCCGGCAACGCTTTTAGTTTAATTACAGCAGCACACATCCTGACCAGGCAAACCCGAAAAGAGCATCAGGAACGCTACGAAGCCAAGCTCAGTTTAGTACGAATACTCTATAACCGACACTGGGATAAACAACGAGTCATCGACTTGTTTAAGGTCATAGATTGGATAATGACATTACCGGTATGGTTGGAAACCCAGATCTGGCAAGAAATAGAAACAATTGAGGAGCAAAAAAACATGCAATACATCACCAGCGTCGAAAGAATCGCTATAGCCAAAGGGATAACCCAAGGCATAACCCAAGGAATAGCCAAAGGTGAATCCAAGCTTCTGAAAAGACTCCTGGAACGTCGCTTTGGCGCATTACCTGCATGGGTCACAGAAAAGTTAAGCAATGCCACCGAACCGGCACTGGAAGCTTGGGGCGAAGCCATCCTCACCGCCCCGACACTCGAAGCCATTTTCAACTCCGATGCAGAACAAAGTTAGTTAACGTTTTTCAATAAGTGAAGTAACATTCACAACGAACCATCTCGCCGTCATGACCAGCGCGAACTCCATCACGCCGACAGAAATCTGTAACGCGCTACAAACCAGTTGATCGAAAAGTGCAAAACCCTAATGCCTGATGTCGATCGCTGAAAAACTGTGCAGTAAATCCCGGCATTCAGTACGAATAAAGCTCAGTTGAGCCAGTTCCGCGCAATTCCTGCAGAACTCGCTATCTGTTTTTTTGCAACTATAATGCGTAGTTGTTACCTTATACCCCAAGGATTGCCCAGGTAACGCAAGTAATTTATTGCCAATATGATTGAAGCTCAAAATGCGCATTGGTATGCGGCCTATGTAAGGTCTCGTCATGAAAAGAAAGTGCATCAGATGTTGCTCGAACAAGGGCTTACAAGTTTTTTACCCATGCTTGAAACATGGAGGCAGTGGAGCGACAGAAAAAAGAAAATAAGTGATCCGTTGTTTCGAGGCTACGTGTTTGTCAATATTGATATACGAAAGGATCATATCAAAGTCCTGGATACAGAAGGAGTTGTCAAGTTTATCGGTATTGGTAAAAATCCTTCGATCATTGGTGAAAAAGATATTGAGTGGCTTAAAAAGCTGGTGCGGGAACCTGATGCTATTAATGGGGTTGTAGCCTCTCTTCCTGCCGGTCAAAAGGTGAGGGTGCTTGCCGGGCCCTTTAAGGATTTGGAAGGTGTCGTGGTAAAACAGGGCAGAGAAACCAGACTGGTGGTTTATTTCGAGAGTATTATGCAAGGCGTTGAGGTCAGCATCTATCCTGATTTGCTTGTACCGATTGCCGGTACGGTCGAGCCTCGTCACGGTGACGATTCACAACAGAGTGATATCGTGAAAGTAGAAAAGCATTTCCTTCGTTTGTGATTTGCTGTTATTGAGACGTGACTGACGCTGCAAAGAGGTCGTCAAAAGAACGAATAAGTAACACAGGCAACAACCTGACGGGTCGAGTCTGTGTTTTTTTTTATTAATTGCCAATCGGAGAGTAGTCTTTGGAACATAGGGAGCATGCATCGATTCGCGCTATTTTCAGTCTGCCGGTAATTGTGGCGGCTCTGGGCTACTTTGTCGATATATACGATCTGGTGCTTTTCAGCATTGTCAGAGTGCCGAGCCTGAAATCATTTGGTCTTTCAGGAAAGGAGCTGATCAATTACGGCGTTTATCTGCTCAATATGCAAATGATCGGCATGCTGGCCGGCGGCATTCTCTGGGGCTGGCTGGGCGATAAAAAAGGCCGCCTGAAAATTATGTTCGCCTCCATTCTGCTCTACTCCCTTGCCAACATTGCCAACGGCTTCGTCTCTTCACTCCCTGCTTATGCCGCCTTGCGCTTTATAGCCGGTGTCGGTCTTGCCGGAGAACTGGGCGCTGGTATCACCTTGGTGTCGGAAGTACTTCACACCCGGATACGCGGTTACGGCACAATGCTTGTCGCTTCAATCGGTGTTTCAGGAGCCATTCTTGCCAATGTTGTGGCCAATACCTATGAGTGGCACAATGCGTTTTTTATCGGAGGCGGTCTTGGCCTGCTGCTCCTTGCCGCCCGAGTAAAGGTTGCCGAGTCCGGGATGTTTAAGGCGATGGAGGAAAAAACCGGGGTCAGCCGTGGAAATATGCTTGCCTTGTTTACCGATTGGAACCGTTTTTTCCGCTATATCAACTCCATCATGATCGGGGTGCCGATCTGGTTTGTTGTCGGAGTACTTATTACATTCTCCCCTGAATTTGCTGTTGCGCTCCACATTACCGGGCCGGTTTCGGCGGGAAATGCTGTGATGTACTGCTATCTCGGCCTTGTGTTCGGTGATCTCTCAAGCGGCCTGTTAAGCCAGCTTCTCAAGAGCAGAAAAAAAGTTATTCTCTTGTTCATGTTCCTTACTGTCGGAGCGGTTGCCCTCTATTTTCTGCAGGGAAGCAGCAGCCCGCAGTTCTTTTACCTCGTTTGCGCTCTCCTCGGCTTTGCCGGCGGTTACTGGGCTATTTTCGTTACCGTCGCAGCCGAGCAGTTTGGCACCAATCTGCGTGCAACGGTAGCTACCACGGTGCCAAATATAGTACGGGGAATGGTGGTGCCGATTACCATGCTGTTTCAGTTCAGCAGAGGGCTCTTTGGGCTGGAATCAGGTGCTCTCTTGGTTGGAGTTCTTTGCAGTATCGGAGCCTTTTTATCACTCACAGCTCTTGAAGAGACCTTCCACAAGGATCTTGATTATTACGAAGAATTTATGTGATAGAAAAAATGCCGGGCGAGGGGAGGGATTACGCCGATTGTTTTCTTTTTGACCTTTGTGCGGGCACTCCATAAAGCATGCCTTCTGCACTGATATCTTCATCAATATCTGGCCAGTGGATGCCGACGCCGTTTCCGATGATTTCAAAGTTTTTTCTCTGTTGTGTAGATGCCTCCGATAAACGCCATGACCAAGTCAAGGGAACACTTATCGTCCTGCCATCTTCAAGAGTTGCGGCAATCATATCATCAGTTATTGCAACAGCACTGATTCGTGGTTCACTATTGGCAGCAGTGTTCAAACTAAGGTGTTGCTCCACTTTTTCTGAACGACTTGCAATCTCTTCAACTCATTTGCTCTTATTACGCTAATAATAGGTTATACAATAAATGTGAGATATCAAAATGAACGGTTTTGCGAAAAAATCAAACATAGGGTAGATGCTGGAGCCTCCCCCCATATCGATCAAGGCATTTCCAGTTTAAGAAACCTCCCCGTATGAGAGTGCATCATTTCAGCAATCTCCTCCGGCGTCCCTTCAGCAATTATATTCCCTCCCTCATAGCCCCCTTCAGGCCCGATATCAATAATCCAGTCACTGTTTTTGATAATATCCAGATTGTGCTCAATAATAATAACGCTGTTGCCTTTATCAACGAGTTTACGCAGCACTTCCAGCAGATGCTGAATATCCTGAAAGTGCAGCCCTGTTGTAGGCTCGTCGAGAATGTAGAGTGTCTTTCCCGTTTGAATTTTGGCAAGTTCCGACGAAAGCTTGATACGTTGTGCCTCCCCGCCCGAAAGCATCGGCGAGGGTTGCCCGAGCTTGAGGTACCCCAGTCCAACGCTTTGCATGGTTGACAGAATGCGAAGAATGCGGGGAAAGTCAGTAAAAAATTCCGCCGCTTCCGTAATGGTCATTTCAAGCACATCGGCAATGGACTTTCCTCGATACTTGACAAGGAGCGTTTCGCGATTATAGCGTTCACCCTTGCAGTTTTCGCACTGAACATAAACATCAGGCAGAAAATTCATCTCGATTTTCCGGGTACCTGCTCCCTGGCACACTTCACACCGGCCCCCTTTAACATTAAAGCTGAACCGTCCGGCCTTGTACCCCCTGATCTGCGCTTCAGGCAAACGGGTAAAGAAATCACGGATAAAGGTGAACGCTCCGGTATAGGTTGCCGGGTTCGACCGAGGTGTACGGCCGATAGGCGACTGGTCTACATTCACAACTTTGTCGATATTACTGATTCCTTCAATCGTGTCGTACGGATAGGTCACCAGTTTTGAGCGGTAGAAATGCCGGGCCAGAATGGGAAAAAGTGTTTCGTTGATGATGGTCGATTTGCCCGATCCGCTGACACCGGTAATGCTGACCAGTGAACGGAGCGGAATGGTGATGTCGACGTTTTGCAGGTTGTTACCCTTGCATCCCTTCAGGCGAATAAATTGCTTCTCGTCAATTGCATCTTGTCCCTCTCCTTTAAAACAAACCTGCTGGGCCCCCGACAGGTATTTCGCCGTCAGTGAGTCAGGGTCAAGCGATGCCGCCGGACCCTGGGCGACAATTTCTCCGCCGTACTCTCCTGCGCCCGGTCCGAGATCAATAATTTCATCGGCTTCAAGCATGGTATCCTTGTCATGTTCTACAACAAGAACCGTGTTGCCGAGGTCCCGAAGGCGCTTCAGTGATGCTATCAGCTTATGGTTGTCCCGCTGGTGGAGCCCGATGCTCGGTTCGTCGAGCACATAGAGAACACCGCTCAGCTGCGAGCCAAGCTGCGAAGCAAGTCTGATACGTTGTGCCTCTCCTCCCGAAAGTGTCTGAGAGCTTCTGTCAAGGGAGAGGTAGCTGAGTCCTACATTCAGCAGAAATTCAATGCGTTTGACGATTTCATGCAATACCGGCGTGGCAACAAGCCTCTCTTTTTCTGTCAGCTTTTCCGGCAATGCAGCAAAAAAAGCATGAGCTTCCGGCAGAGAGAGGGCTTCTGCTTCTGCAATGTTGATGTCATGTAACTTGACCAGCAGGCTCTCTTTGCGCAGTCTTGCGCCATTGCATACTGGACAGGGCTGATGGATCATATAGCTTTCAGCCCATTCCCGCACTTTGGGAGTCGTGGTGTTTTTCTGGATCTCTTCAACATAGGGCAGTGCGCCTTGAAAGGGCTGCGGGTAGAGTGTGTCGTGGCCTGAGTAGCTGTAGCTGACGTCAAAGGTCCGGCTGCCTGATCCGTTAAGCAGAATTTCCATCGCTTGTGGAGGAATATCCGCAAGAGGAGTGTCCATGGTGAAGTCGAACTCCCTTGCAATTGCTTTTATGACCTGCCAGAGGTTTCGTTTTCCGGACTTACCGAACGGATCAAGACCTCCTTCGTTGAGTGAGAGTGTCGCATCGGGAACCATCAATTCGCCTGAAAGCTGCATCAGCTCTCCAAGGCCGTTGCACTCGGGGCATGCGCCATACGGAGAGTTGAAGCTGAAGTGGTTCGGCGCAAGCGTATCGACCGGAACGGAGCCGTCCGAATAGGCATAGCGTGTGCTGAAGGTCAGCTCTTTCAACTCGCTCTCTACCGGGTCGCAGATCACGGTCGATTTATGTTCCGACATGCCGATGGCAAGTTTGAGCGCCTGCTCAAGGCGTTCTTTACAGTCAGGACCTATCTCAATACCGTCAACAACCAGTTCGATCGAGTGGCTTTTATAGCGCTCAATCTGCATGTTTTTTTCCATTTCCCGGTATTTTCCGTCAATACGTACCCTTAGAAAACCTTTGAGCAGCAGCCGTTCAAACAGCTCGCGGTAGTGACCTTTGCGTCCGGTTACCAGTGGCGAAAGTATCTGGATTTTGGTGCCCTGTGGAAGCGCAAGAATAGCTTCAGCAATGCTTTCTTCGCTTTGCTTCTGCAGCATGTGTCCCGTAACGGGGTCGTAGCGTCGTCCGGCTTTGGCATAAAGCAGCCGGATAAAGTCGTGAATTTCAGTGATGGTTCCGACTGTTGAACGGGGCGAGCGGTTGGTGCTTTTCTGGTCAATGGCAATCACAGGCGAAAGCCCCTCAATAAAATCAACGTCGGGTCGTTCTATGCTGCCGATATACTGCCGGGCATAAGGCGAGAGCGTTTCCATAAAACGGCGTTGTCCCTCGGCATAAATAGTGTCGAAGGCAAGGCTTGATTTGCCCGAACCCGAAAGGCCTGTAATAACAACAAATTTGTTGCGCGGAATATCAAGAGAGATATTTTTAAGGTTGTGGACTCGTGCTCCCCTGATGTTGATATGGCTGAATTCCATGTATATTTTCTATGCTCTCTATGGTTGCGCCGGTTGCTTCGGCTTGTTCATCATGCTTAGCTCAACCGTTAGATGAAGGCTATGGTTTCTTTTTTTGGGAAAAAAACTTTGTTAAAAATCTTTCTGCTTTATATTTGGTTCATCTCTCCGATCCTCATTATGGTCAATAATCGGATGGATATTGGTTTTGATTGATAATAACGCAAAACATTAAGCAACATTCAATATGGAAATTATTTACCAGAAGCAAGCCGAAAAAGGTAAACAGTGTCAGGATTGCCAGAGCTTTACTCAAAAAGCTGATAATCCGGCAGAAGGAACTTGTTTTGGCAAGGATGTCGTTGCCGAAGGTGGCTGCATGTTCTTCAAGAAAAAAGAAGCGTAAGGCGTTAGCCTCGTGCAATGAACTGCATAGACAGAAAAAGGCGGCCTTGGCCGCCTTTTCTCTTTCCAGCAATGAACTTAATGTTTCAATGCGGCTCTTGCAGCAGCAAGCCGGGCAATCGGAACCCTGAACGGACTGCATGAAACATAGTTAAGCCCTATCTCGTGGCAGAACTCAACGGTAGAAGGGTCACCGCCGTGTTCTCCGCAGATGCCAAGCTTAAGGTCCGTTTTGACTGCGCGGCCCTCTTTTGCAGAGATGCTGATCAACCGGCCGACACCATCTTTGTCAATCGACTCAAACGGGTTGCGGGCAAAAATATCCTGCTGCTGGTATATCGGCAAAAACTGGCCGGAATCGTCGCGGCTCATGCCCAGCGCCATCTGGGTAAGGTCGTTGGTGCCATAGCTGAAGAAATCGGCAGCAGTGGCAATCTGGTCAGAGGTTATGGCTGCACGAGGTACTTCAATCATCGTACCAACCAGATATTTAACACCGGTTCCCTGTTCGGCAATGACGCTCCGTGCTGTTTTGTGGATGATTTCACTGGTAATTTCAAGCTCTTTAACGGTGCTGACAAGTGGAACCATAATTTCAGGAACAACTTCAAGCCCTTCCTTTTTAAGTCTGCACGCTGCTTCAATAATGGCCCGGACCTGCATCACCGTTATTTCAGGGTGGAGAATGCCGAGGCGGCAGCCGCGAAGACCAAGCATGGGATTGAATTCGTGCAGGTCGTCAATAAGTCTCTTGACTTCTTCAAAAGATCTGCCCATCTTTCCGGCAAGGGTTTTAATTTCCCCGTCGGTGTGCGGCAAAAACTCATGAAGCGGAGGATCGAGCAGACGGATCGTGACCGGACGGGAGCCCATGGCTTTAAACAGACCGTAGAAATCATCGCGCTGATAGGGAAGCAGCTTTTCAAGAGCTTTCTTGCGGCCGTCGATATCGTCAGCCAGAATCATTTCGCGCATAGCGTCAATACGCTCTCCGCCAAAGAACATATGCTCAGTACGGCAGAGCCCGATACCCTCGGCACCGAACGTAATGGCTATTTCAGCCTGGTCAGGCTGATCGGCATTGGTGCGGATGTTAAGTTTGCGGTATTTATCGGCCCATTCCATCAGCTGTTTGTAGATAGGCCACGTCGGGGCATCTTCGGGCTTGAGGGTTTTGTCGACAAGTACCTCAATGATTTCAGAGTTTTTGGTGGCTACTTTACCGGCAATGACTTCACCTGTACTGCCGTCAATGGAGATGTAATCACCTTCCGAGAGTACCGTGTCGTTGCCGTGAACCCGCATTTCTCCTTTTTGATAGTCGATATTGAGCGCACCGCATCCAACAACGCAGACTTTACCCATCTGACGGGCTACCAGAGCTGCGTGTGATGTCATGCCGCCGCGTTCGGTGAGGATGCCTTCAGAGGCGGCCATGCCTTTGATATCTTCCGGGGAGGTTTCGATACGGACAAGAATAACCGCTTCTCCGCGTTTGCCTGCCTCGTAAGCATCCACTGAATTAAAATAGATTTTTCCGGTTGCAGCGCCCGGGCCGGCATTAAGGCCTGTGGCAATGAGTCTGCCTCCTGAAATGGCGGCCTTTTTTTCCGTCAAGTCGAAAATAGGTCTCAGCAGCTGGTTAAGCTGTTCGGGTTCAATTCGTAAAAGAGCCTCTTTTTCGTCAATAAGCTTTTCATTGTACATGTCATAAGCGATTTTGACGGCAGCCATTCCTGTTCTTTTGCCAACTCTGCACTGCAGCATAAAGAGCTTATCGTTCTCAATGGTGAACTCAATGTCCATCATGTCGTGGTAATGGTGTTCGAGAATCGAACGAATCTCTTCGAGCTGGTTATAGATATTGGGATTTTCTGCTTTGAGCTGTTCTATTTTCAGGGGAGTTCTTGTGCCGGCTACTACATCTTCGCCCTGGGCGTTCATAAGAAACTCGCCATAAAAAATATTGTCACCGGTAGCGGCGTCGCGGGTGAAAGCTACACCGGTTCCGCAATCCATGCCCATGTTGCCGAATACCATGGCCTGAACGTTGCAGGCTGTGCCCCAGTAACCGGGAATGTGATTGAGTTTGCGGTAAACAATCGCCCGTTCATTATTCCAGCTGTTAAAAACGGCGCCTATTGCTCCGATAAGCTGTTCGTTTGGGTCTTCAGGAAAAACTTTACCGGTTTTTTCAAGAATGGCGGCTTTGTATTTGGCAACAATGTCCTGGAGATCTTCAACCTCGAATTCGGTGTCGAGCTTGATGCCAAGTTCGTGTTTTTTATGTTCAAGTATTTTTTCAAACGGATCGATCTGTTTTTTATCGGTCGGTTTGAGGTCAAGCACAACATCTCCGTACATCTGAACAAAACGGCGGTAGCAGTCCCAGGCGAATCGAGGATTTCCTGATTTTCTGGCGAGACCCGCCACTGTTTTTTCATTCAGACCAAGATTGAGAATGGTGTCCATCATGCCGGGCATTGAGGCTCTGGCCCCTGAACGGACTGAGACAAGCAAAGGGTTTTCAGGATCACCGAACTTTTTGCCTAAAGCCTCTTCAATTTTGCGGAGTGCATCAGGGATATCATGTTCGAAAAGATTCCTTGGGTAATTTTTCTGGTTGTCGTAATAGTAGGTACAGACTTCGGTTGAAAGAGTGAAACCGGGAGGAACAGGAAGTCCGATGTTTGCCATTTCAGCAAGATTGGCCCCTTTACCTCCGAGGAGGTTTTTCATGGATGCATCACCCTCAGAAGACCCTCCAGAGAAACTGTAGATGTACTGTTTTTTGGTAGTCTTTTCGTTAGAACTCTCAGATTTTGGCATGACGGTTAGATGTAATTATTTTCGTTACAAAATAAAAAACATGAGAAGGCGGCGAAAAACCAGATGGAGTTTGCTATTTTTGTTCGAAGCGAAATTTAATAAAAAAACCGGCTCTAAAAACTACCTGAAAGGATAATTCATTCTGATTACTCATGAGTATTGAGCCTTTAGTCATTTTTTTTCAGGTTGTACGTTTAGCTGTGCCCTATACGCTTACCTCAGTAGGGGCAACATTTTCAGAACGTGGCGGCGTTGTCAATCTTGCTCTTGAGGGAATGATGCTTATCGGCGCGTTCGGCGCAGCGTTAGGTCAGTATCAGACAGGGTCGGCGATTGCAGGAGTTCTTTTCGCTCTTTTCTGTGGTCTTTGTGTCGCTTTGCTTTTTGCTTTTATCACCGTTACCCTGAAGGCCGATCAGATTGTTACCGGTATTGCCATCAATATTCTTGTTATGGGAGCTACCCGTTTCGGCCTCAGTCTTCTGTTTGGCAGTTCTATGACCTCGGCGCGTGTAGCTGGGATTGATGTTTCTTCTCTTTTCATGGACCCCCTGTTTTTTGCGGCTCTTTTTTCAGTTGCTGCCGGTCATCTGCTTCTGTTCAAGACTCCATACGGGTTGAGGCTTCGGGCTGTCGGCGAAAGTGCTGAAACTGCCGACAGTGCAGGGATCAATGTTGACGGTATGCGCTATTCAGGTGTTCTGATTTCCGGTGCCCTGGCAGCTCTTGCCGGAGCTTTTCTTGTATTTCAGCAGCACACCTTTACTGATAATATGTCGGCCGGTCGAGGTTATATAGCGCTGGCCGCTATGATAATCGGCAAATGGACTCCGGCGGGTGCTGCCCTTGCGAGCCTGATGTTTGCAGCCACTGAATCCATGGAAATCTGGCTCCAGACGGGATTTATTCCTTCCCAGCTTGTGCAGTCGCTGCCGTATGTCATTACTCTTTTAGTGCTTGCAGGATTTGTCGGCAGGGCTTCAGCTCCCCGGGATGCAGGTATTCCGTTTGAAAAAAATCGAAAATCAGAGTAGATTAACGATATCGGCAACCAGCTTCTCAATGCCTTTGGCGACCTCTTTTATTGTTGGTCCAAGCATATAGGCCGGGGTGCTCACAATGTTTCCTTTGTTGCTGATAACGGTGTTCCAGACAGGGCACTCAATGTGCCGGGCGCCCATGGATTCTATATGTGAGGATGTTTCTGCATCGTTGCCGATGGTCAGTTCGATATGTTCTTTACCCAGCACTCTGGCGGCTATGGCAGGCGCAATGCAGATAAAACCAAGCGGTTTTCCTGCTTTGTAGAAGGATTGAACTGCTCTTGCTACATCAATATTAACGTCGCATTCTGCAGCTTTAAAGGCATAATTGCTCAGGTTCTTTGCCGCACCGTATCCGCCGGGCAGAATAAGGGCATCAAGCGCAAGGGTATCGATATCTTTTACATCCGTAATGGAGCCCCGTGCAATTCGTGCCGATTCAACAAGGACATTGCGCGACTCGTTTTTCATCTCCTTGCCGGTGTAATGATTGACGACATCGTGCTGCATGATATCCGGCGCCAGACACACGGCTTCAACACCGGCTTTATCAAGAGCAAGCAGGGTAAGCACGGCTTCATGGATTTCCGATCCGTCAAGAAAACCGCAGCCCGAAAGAAGAACGCCTGTTTTTTTCATACAGTTTTTCAGTATTCCCCCGCGAATAAATGTGCCTTTCGTGAGGGTTCGTTAGTTATAATTGCCCTGAAACACCTATTTTAAAAGCTTCGTAAATGTTAGTTTCTCTCTTTTTATTGACTGAGTAAATCTAAATATTTTTTCACTAAGGATAATGATATGATTACTTCTAAAGGAACACTCCTCTTGATTATTGATGTTCAGGGCCGCCTGGCCGAGAACGTTTATCAGCCGGCAGTTCTGGAAAGCAATATCAGTAAGCTGATCCGGGCCTGCACGATTCTTGAGCTCCCCGTTCTGGTTACTGAACAGTACCCGAAAGGTCTTGGTCATACCATTGACTCTCTGAAGGAACTGCTGCCAAAGAGTGATCCTGTTGAAAAACTTTCATTCAGTTGTTGTGGAAACGATGAATTCATGAGCCGTCTCCGTTCATTCAAGCGCAATGATATTCTCATTGCAGGGATTGAAACGCATGTTTGCGTTTACCAGACGGCGGTTGATCTGATAGAATTCGGCTATAATGTGCATCTGGTGACCGATGCGGTTTCATCCAGAACTGAAGAGAACAAGCGGCTTGGTATCCGCTGTATTGAAAAAGCAGGAGCCTCCCTGACCAGTACCGAAATGGCTGTTTTTGAAATAGTGCATGTCGCAGAGGGCGAGCGGTTCAAGGCAATTTCAAAAATTATAAAAGAGTAAGCGGTCTCGGTTTTATTATTTGCCGATAGCAGCCTTCAGCATCGACTGCAGCCTCTCTCTGCCTTCAAAAATATCGGTTTCGATTTTCAGGTAATAACAGGGCCTCGAGGTAATAATGCGGATAAGTTCAGGTTGCCCAAGCATGCGGAAGTAGTCTTTTTCGGTTGTAATCAGGCTCAGTCCTTTTTTCCCGGCTTTCCTGCACACGGCCTTAAGTTTTCTTTCACTATAAGGCTTATGGTCACCAAAAAAACGGTGAGCTTCAACCGTTATCCCCTCTGCTTTCAGGCTGTCGATAAAGCTTTCGGGTGATGCAATGCCTGCAAATGCAAGAGCATGAAGGTTGTTGACGGAAGGAGCTTCATCTGAAGTGGCCAGGGTGCCTGAAAAGCAGACCAGCTCTCCGTTTTTTACACGGGCTTTTACGACAGGACGTCCTGTTTTTTCAAGCTCTTTCATGATGATTGCCGCCTTTTGCTCATCAGTGATTTTGTTGAGGATAATCAGGTCAGCCCTTGAAAGATTTTTCAGCGGCTCCCTGAGGCGGCCTTCCGGCAGCATTTTTGCTTTTATAAAGGGTTCAGCCGTATTGACGACGGCGATATTGAGGTTTCTCTCAATTGCCCGGTGCTGGAATGCATCATCGAGTATGATGACCCCGGGCAGTCGTTTGGCAAAGTGGTTGGTGATGTAGGTTACTGCATCCTTTCGTTTTTCAGCAACCACAACAAGAGCATCAGGGTTATTCCAGGCGAGCATGGCGGTCTCATCGCCAGCTTCTCTGCTGCTTAGTATGACTTTCTGTCCGTCGGAAACAAGCTGCACTCCTTTTGATTCCCGCAGGTAACCCCGTGACACGACTGCAGGTTTGCACCCGATCGAGAGGTAATATTTCACTACCCAGTCTACAAGAGGGGTTTTTCCTGTGCCGCCTGCCGAGAGGTTCCCGATGGATACAACCGGAATTGGTGATTTCCACGATTTTAAAAGCTTCCGGTCGAACAGTCTGTTGCGAAGCTGCACCATAGAGAGGTAGAGCAGTGCGAACGGTCTGAGAAGGAGTGAAAATGGGTTAATCATGGCCGAAACGGTCTGTAAGAGTTGCTGTATAGGCGCGAAGTTCTTCTTCGCTTTTAAATTCTGGCAGTTCAATACTGTGAAGAGTTACAGCCGCTCTGCTGAATGGTTTTGGGATTTCAAAGTTGTCCCAGCTTTTGAGTTTCCATGCCTTTTCGTAGCTGATGGCGGCAAAAATAAGCGGGCAGCGCTTGCTTGAGGCTATGCGCAGGGTGCCGTACTTGAACTGGCAGACAGGTCCCCGTGGTCCGTCCGGTGTCAGAACAACAAGACTTGCACTCTGGAGGGCTTTCTGCATGGCATGCTTTACTTCGTCGCCTCCTTTGGAACTTGACCCCCGGATAAGATTAAAATCAAGTTGCTCAAGAGTGTCAGAAAGAATACGTCCATCCTCAGAAAGGCTGACGACAGCAACTGTTTTTTTCTCAGGAAAAAGTGCCCGGGCCAAAAGCCATCCAACAATCATTTTACCGTGCCAGAATGAAAAAATCGCTCCTTTGCCCGAAAGCTCCATCTTCCATGCGTGTGGTTTTACTGAAATCCGGAGGCTTGCATAGAGAACCTTCAAGGCAAACGGAAGAATAGAGCGGGAAATCAGCGGTGCAATGGCCATAGGGGTAGAGTGTGGTACAGAAATAAATTTTTTTATTGTTTATTTTAGTGCTCTTGATTTATATACCGGCTGCTTGCTGTTCAGACGGGTACAATTTAACAAACCATGCCGAGAAACCCTCAGGGTCAAATACGGCAACTCCCTGCGTTAAGAGTCATGAATGTATTAATTATAGGAAGCGGTGCGAGGGAGCATGCCCTTGCCTGGGCTGCAGCAAAGAGCGGGCGCTCGGAGATTGTGTTTGTTGCCCCTGGCAATGGCGGGACTGCCCTGATGGGAGGCAAAGTTCGTAATGTTCCGCTGAAAGCCACGGCACTCGGTGAGCTGCTTGCATTTGCCCGTGATAACCAGGTCGCTCTTACCATTGTCGGTTCTGAGTCTCCGCTTGAACTGGGTATTGTCGATCTTTTCCGGGGTGCAGGTCAGCTTGTCGTCGGCCCTGCACAGGCCGCAGCACGCCTCGAATCAAGTAAGGTCTTTTCCAAAGAGTTTATGCATCGTCAAGGTATTCCTACGGCGGGGTATCATGTCTTTAGGGATTTTTCTTCCGCCAGAAGCTATCTCGAACTGCCGGAGACGCTCTATCCTCAGGTCATAAAGGCAAGCGGTTTATGTGCAGGAAAAGGGGTTTTTATTGCTCTCGACCGCCAGGAGGCGATGACCGCAATCAGTGAACTGTTTGAACATCGTATTTTTGGTGATGCGGCAAATGAAGTGGTCATCGAGGATTTTCTGCAGGGTCAGGAGGCGAGTGTTTTTGCCTTGACGGACGGAACCTGCTACCGGCTTTTTCTGCCGGCACAGGACCATAAACGTATCGGCAATGGCGATACCGGTAAAAATACCGGAGGTATGGGCGCCTATGCACCGGCGCCGTTGGTGACTCCAGCAGTGTTGCAGAAAGTGGAAGAGCGGATTATTCGGCCGACACTCAAGGGCATGAGAGACGAAGGATATCCCTATACCGGTTTTTTGTATGTCGGGTTGATGATCGATAACGGTGAACCTTCCGTTGTCGAGTACAATGCGCGTCTGGGCGATCCTGAAACCCAGGTGGTGCTTCCTCTGTTGAAAAGTGATTTTATAGCAGCACTGCTGGCCAGTGTTGATGGTACGCTTGGTGAGGTGCCGTTTGAAATGCACCGGAAATCGGCGGCAACGGTAGTTCTCGCCTCCGGTGGCTATCCTGATCATTTCGAAACCGGCATGCCGGTCACTATTGCCGATGATCTTGCCGAAATGGAGGACTGTCTGCTCTTTCATGCCGGAACAACCTTTGAAGGGGGCGTGCTGACTACCTCAGGCGGACGGGTTTTTTCAGTTACAGCTCTTGGCGATAACCTTCGCGAAAGTATTGACCGGGCTTATCTTGCAGTGGCAAAGATTGGTTTTGATGGAGCATATTACAGAACAGATATAGGGGCCAAGGCACTTTAAATTTTCAGTCACTTGTGGTTCTATGAAACTCTTCCGGCGCAAATTTGAGATTATCCAGGAACAGGCTTTTCGCGAGCTGCCCTATGAATGTTGCGGGCTGCTTGTAGGAAAAAAGAATACTGATCACCGAGGCAATATTGAAAACATCGTATACGAGGTTGCTCCCTGCGCCAATTGCCTCTATCATGGAAAAGAGCAGGGGTTTGAGATTTCCCGCAATGAGTATCTGGATGTCGAGCGTGAAGCCGAAAGAATCGGATACGAAATTATAGGCTCTTATCATTCACATATTAATTCCCCCGCTATTCCGTCCCTGCACGATGTTGATTTTGCCCGCGCCGGTCATACGCTGTTGATTATTTCATTGATGAATGCTCAACCCAGGGAGGTGACGGCTTGGCTCAGAAGAAATTCAGGAGGGTTTCACCAGGAACAGATTCGAGTGGTCGAGTAGTTTCGGCCCTCTTAGGGGACATAAACTCTTTAATAATTTTGTACATTACTTTTTTTTAAAGCTTACCAAGTATTAAACCCGGAAACAACGTGCCAAAGCGGGAAGATATAAAGTCGATTTTAGTGATTGGTGCCGGTCCTATCGTCATCGGTCAGGCCTGTGAGTTTGATTATTCGGGTACCCAGGCGTGCCGTGCACTTAAGGAAGACGGATACCGTGTTGTGCTGGTCAACAGCAATCCGGCAACCATCATGACCGATATAGAGTTGGCCGATGCCACCTATATCGAGCCGATCACACCGGAATATGTGCAGAAAATTATAGAACGTGAAAAACCTGATGCGCTCCTTCCGACGATGGGTGGGCAGACAGCTCTCAATATTGCTGTAAGTCTTGCCGAGTCCGGGATTCTTGAGCGTAACGGAGTCGAGCTGATCGGAGCAAAGCTTCGTGCAATCAGAAAAGCTGAAAATCGAGAGTTTTTCAGTACGGCAATGAAAAAAATCGGCCTCGAAATGGCCAAAGGTTTTTTTGTCCGCAACGAAAAAGAGGCTAAAGAGGCACTCGAAGAGATTGGTCTTCCCATAGTTATCCGCCCTTCATTTACGCTTGGCGGTACCGGCGGCGGGTTTGCCGAAACAAAAGATGACTTTTATGAAGCGGTGCGCAGGGGTCTTGCCGAAAGTCCTATCTCGGAAGTACTTGTTGAGGAGTGCTTGATCGGATGGAAGGAGTTTGAGCTTGAAGTTATTCGTGACCTGGCCGATAATGTCATTATCGTCTGCTCAATTGAAAATTTTGATCCCATGGGCGTGCATACCGGCGACAGCATTACTGTTGCCCCGGCTCAAACACTCACTGACCGTCAGTATCAGGAACTCAGGGATGCTTCAATTCGGATTATCAGGGAGATCGGTGTCGAAACAGGCGGAAGCAATATCCAGTTCGCCATCAATCCGCTGAACGGCCGTATTGTGGTGATCGAGATGAATCCCCGCGTATCGAGAAGTTCTGCATTGGCATCAAAGGCAACCGGATTTCCGATTGCTAAAGTTGCAGCCAAACTTGCCGTAGGCTACACGCTTGACGAAATTCTTAATGATATAACCAGAACGACTCCGGCCAGTTTTGAACCGGCTATTGATTACTGCGTTGTCAAGATTCCCCGCTGGGATTTTGAGAAGTTCAAAAATGTTGATGCACGTCTCGGTGTACAGATGAAGTCGGTCGGTGAAGTCATGGCTTTTGGACGGAATTTCAGGGAAGCACTGCAGAAGTCGCTGCGTGGCCTTGAAATTGGTCGCGCCGGACTTGGCTCGGACGGCAAGGATGTCATGAACGTCCTTGATATGACGCAGCAGCAGAAAAAGTTTGCCAAAGACGATATTCTTGAAAAAATCAGGATACCTAAAGCTGACCGCATATTTTATCTTCGTTACGCCTTCCAGGCCGGTGCAACCATTGAAGAGGTTCATAAGTCAACAGGCATTGATCCATGGTTTCTTGATAATATCTGCCAGATTGTTGAGCTTGAAAACGATCTCCGGGAATTGGCTGCAGCTGACCGGACCTTATGAGCTATCTAACAAGGATATTAGAGGAAAAGCAGCGGGAAGTACAGCAGTTGAAACAAGAGAGACCCTCTCAACGCTATGTTGCATTGCAGGGCTCTTTTGCTCCGGCACGTGATTTTACCGCTGCGCTGAAAAGTAAGGATGGGGAGTTAAAGCTGATTGCTGAAATAAAAAAAGCATCACCATCCCGAGGTCTTATAGTCAGCGATTTCGACCCTGTTGCCATTGCCCGCCGATATGGAGAGCTTGGTGCAGCAGCTTATTCCGTGCTTACCGATCGCACTTTTTTCCAGGGTTCAAACGACTACCTTCAATTGGTCAGTCGTTCCTTTTCCCTGCCGGTACTGCGCAAGGATTTCATTATCGATGAATCCCAGATTTTTCAGTCCCGGCTTATCGGCGCTGATGCTATTCTGCTGATTGTCGCAGCGCTCGATCCATGCCAGTTTGGCGATTACCTGCAGTTGGCACTGAGCATCGGTCTGCATGTGCTTGTAGAAGTGCACGACCGCAAAGAGCTTGACAGAGCTCTTGAAAAAGGTGCTCTGCTGATCGGGGTCAACAACCGCGACCTGAAAGACTTTTCTCTCAAGCTTGAGACCTCCATAAACCTTCGTCCGTTTATTCCTTCAGAGGTTGTTGCTGTTGCTGAAAGCGGCATGTTGACCGCCGCCGACATTGCTCTTATCAGGCAGGCATCGTTTGATGCCGTGCTGATAGGAGAAGGGCTGCATACAAGTACCGAACTTCGTGAGGTTATCTGGTCATAGCCTTGATGGTCGCTGCAGTTTTTACCGGATCGGCCGCCTTGAAAAATGCCGTGCCGGCAATCAGGGCATCGGCCCCTGCTGAAACGGCTGCCTGAGCGTTTTCTTCCGTTATGCCGCCGTCAATGGCAATGGTCATGCCGGGATTCACGCGCCTGCGCATCTCGTGAAGCTGTTCGATTTTTCCAATCGATGAAGGTATAAACTTCTGTCCGCCGAACCCGGGATTAACCGACATCAGCAGCACCAGATCGAGATCCGGCAGAATGGCCTCGAGCGTTGAAACCGGCGTTGCCGGATTAATTGAGACACCGGCCTTGACGCCGAGGCTTTTAATGAACTGAATGGTGCGGTGCAGGTGCGGGCAGGCCTCCTGATGAACGGTTATCTGATGGGAGCCAGCTTTAACAAAATCCTCAATAAAACGGTCCGGAGCCGCAATCATCAGATGCGTATCGATAATCATCGATGTACATGCTGCAACAGCCTGTACAATGAATGGGCCAAAGGTGATGTTGGGGACAAAGTTTCCGTCCATGACATCGCAGTGCATCCAGTCTGCTCCCGCTTTTTCAGCTAACTCTATCGAGTGTTTTAGACGGGTGAAGTCAGCCGAAAGAATGGATGGAGCCAGAAGCGTTGATGATGCTTGCATGATTATACTTCCTTAATCGTGAAAAAAAATTAATTCGCCAAATAATTAAAATGCTTCGCCAATTCCAAAATTGAAGGTAAAGTCGCTGAGCTTCCACGTTGAAATCCTCCAGGCTTCGCTCTGGGTAGGATCACGCAGTTTATAGGCAAAATCAAACCGGAAGGGCCCGATAGGAGATCCGACTCGCAGTCCTATGCCTGCATCCCATGCATAGTTATTGATCATCGATGCCAGACTGAAGGCGTATTGGCCGGTTCTGTCCCAGATGTTGCCTGCATCGGTAAAGAAGGTTAATCCCGAAGATTGGTTAAAAAGCTTGAAAAATTTAAGGCGGTATTCCAGATTAAGTTCAAGCTTGACGTCGGCTCCAAAATTGGATACTACATTGTTCGAACTGTTGGCCGGTCCAAGGTTATTGAAAAGCCACCCTCTCATACTGTTGGCTCCTCCCGCATAAAAACGGCGTTCTTCCGGTGTCGATGCAGCTTTTCCCCAGGGTGTCATCCATCCAATTTTACCTCTTCCGGCTATTTGGCTTTGCGGTGACAGGTTTTCCGTAATGCTCAGCGCCGGTTCTAATTTAATGTACTGAGTATAGAAGGTGCCGAATATCTGAGGGTCACTGCCGGTGAACCCGTAGTATGTTCTGGTGTCAAGATATTTATCGATCAACCAGGGAATGGTTCCGCAATCTTCAAGAAGAAGGTCAAGGTTCCAGATCGTTTTTTCCGCAGGAACGCTTTTGCGGTTTGTAAAGTTGTAGCGAAGCCGGAAGGTCTGGTCGATATGGGTTTGCAGAAGGCTGTCAATTCCGGCATTGACAGCGGCGTTGTTGGAAGGGTCAATTCCAATATTCTGGGCAAGATTTTTTGTGAAGAGCTGCTTGAATCCTCTGAGAGAATCGCTTTTGACAAGCGCAATTTCAAAAAAATCGAATGCCAGGTTTGAGGACGGAGTCAATTTAGCGTTGTATGTTCCCCGGATCAGTCCGATCTGGCTTGAGAGGAGTACCGGTTGTGTTGAACTCGTGTACTCGGCTGTCACTGAATAGAAGTTGCCCGGTTTTTTAAGAACCGGCATAATGAGGCTGCTTTTCAGATTGAATTCATTGGGAACCACCTTCGTGTATTGCGACGGGTCAAGGTTTGTGAGCAGTCTGTTGTTGTCACCTAACTGACTGCCGAATTCCGCTGATAAAAGGAACTGTTCTGCTCCTCCGAGCAGGTTTCTGTCTTCATAAGCCAGAGAACCGGCAAAATAGAGGGAGCCATAGCGGTTGTCAGCAAGTAACTTTGGTTCTATCTGGTGCCTTGGTGCAGTTTCAAGATGAACAGTGGTGAAGAGCTTGTCGGCACGTATCGAGTCGGGAGTGATGTAAATGGACGAAAATATATTGGTTCTGCCGAAATTCTGCAGGGTACGCTGTTCAAGACTTTGCCGGGTAACCTTTCCCGGGCGGAATTCAATGGCGGAGGTAATGAGATCAGTGGATATTTTTTGTTTTCCGATAACTTTCCCGCTGATCTTATCCTGTGTAAAGTTTTTTTCTATGGGGGAAGTATCGCTCTTCATGGGGTTATGGACAACAGCATATACCTGTCCATATTTCAACTGTGCCGGCAGGTTGAGTTTAAACAGGACTCCTGCACGATGTCCAACCGTATCAACCTTGATGCGGATACTGTCCTCATGAAACAACGCATAACCCTCTTCCTTAAAAAAAGAGATAGTACGGTTTCTTTCGTCGATCAGCCGCTCAACCGAAAAAACGTCGTTGATTTTCAGGCGCTTTTTCTCCAGATAGCTGGCCTGAAGTTCCCTTGAAATTTTTTCAAGTCCCTCGTATTTCAGTGAATCGATTTTGGACGGTTCATGTTCACGGATCATAATTTTCAGATCCACCCTCTGGCCATTGCCTTTTTTGTCAATCGCAGAGTCTACATCAGCAAAAAAATATCCCTTATAGGTATAGAGTTTTTTGATGAGAGTGAGATCTTTTTGAAACTCCTCCTGATTGAAAGGCTTAAGCGCTCCGGCGAAGAGGCCGAGTCCAAGAAAAGATTTACGTTCTGATGTGGCAATAACATGCAGGAGCTCCTCGTTCGTGGTGGCTTTATTGCCGGAGAAGCTTATTTTGCCTACAAATGTCGCCGTCGTTGATGGGTCTTTATCTGCACTGGCTGATTGGCCATATACCGAAATGGCACAGAGCAAAAGGAGTGCAATAAGAGTACATGCTTTTGCTCTGGACATGAACAGAGTTCCGTTTTCCTATGTTAGCGGCTCTTCATCACTGTAGCCAAAGTCTTCGTCGGTAGGATAGTCAGGCCATACTTCGTCCAGGCTTTCATACATTTCATCGCTTTCCGGAAGATCAATCAGGTTTTCAATGACCTGTTGCGGTGCTCCTGTTCTGTTTGCGTAATTAATCAGTTCATCTTTTGTGACGGGCCACGGTGCGTCAGCTATATAACGGGCGAGATCTAAATTCCAGTACATACTACGTCGATTGATTTATTCAGGTTAAGAGTTATTGCCTTGTTCTTCAGGTGAAGTCTTTTGTATCGTAATGAACTTGTCCGGATTTGCCGAATCAAAGAAGTATGCTGTAGGATTGACTACAACGTTGTCTTTATGTACCTCGTAGTGCATGTGCGGTCCGGTTGATACGCCGGTATTGCCGGAAAGCGCAATGATGTCTCCCCGTTTTATTTTCTGACCCTGGCGTACCAGCGCTTTTGATAGATGGGCATAGACTGTTTTATAGCCGTAGCCATGGTTTATCGTAATTTTTTGCCCATACCCCTTGTCATAGCCTGAATAAGCTACAATGCCATCGCCGGTCGACTGTACCCTTGTGCCTTCAGGTACGGAAAAATCGATTCCGGCGTGAAACAGGGGGACATGATAGATAGGGTGTACCCGAACTCCGAAATTGCTGGTAACTGCTCCTCCGACAGGTCTGATATTGGGTATGCTTGAAAAAAAAGAGGTAGGAGTGGGGTTTTCAGTGAGTTCGCCTTTTTCATAGGTATTCTCTTTCTGAAAATCAATCTGCTGAATCAGCTGCTCAATCATCTGTTCCGTACTTGCAAGAAGCCCTTCGGTAGATCGGGTCTGATTGTTTTTTTGACTGGAATCGACAGGCTGTTTATCTTCCGCAAGCGTAAGAGACGGAGCTAATAAAAGAGAGGTGAACAGTATAAAGGAGAAGAGCGTATTATCTGAGGATAAGTGCGTAAAAAGAAATGCATGCACTTTTCTTCTGAATTCAGAGAGATATATAAATGGTTTTGCTGAAAACATGCAATATCCGGATTATGTGCCGTAACAATGGGCACTGATGAATGATCGACAAATATAAATAAACTTTTTTTTATAAGTCAATGATTAGTGGGCTTCAAACCAGTTTTTTCCTATGCCGGTGTCTACCTCGACCGGTACGGTTTTTAGTCCGCAAGTTATTGCAGCATCAATCATTGCTTTCTCAATCAGTCCGGAAAGCGGTATTTTTTCATCATCTGTTGTTTCAAAAAGCAGTTCGTCATGTACCTGTAGAAGCATGATGGATTTCATCTTCTCTTCGCGCATGCGCTCGCTGCAGAGGATCATGGCGTATTTAATGATATCGGCTGCTGTACCCTGGATCGGTGTATTCATGGCGGCCCTTTCAGCAGCCTTCTTCAGGTTTGTATTCCGGCTGTTGAGATCAGCAATATAACGGCGCCTTCCAAGAAGGGTTGAGACATAGCCGTCTTTTCTGCCCGCTTCTATAATGTTTTGCAGTGCATCGAACAATCCCGGATATTTTGAGATATAGGTGTCGATAATGGCTTTTGCTTCTTTTTGTGAAATATTAAGTCTTTTTGAGAGGCCGAAAGGCATAATGCCATACAGTACACCGAAATTTACCTCTTTTGCTTTGCGACGCATATCGCTGTCAATCTCCGTAGTCCCGAAAATCACTTTTGCGGTTGCTGCATGGATGTCTTCATGGTTTCTGAATGCGTCAAGGAGCTGACGGTCGCCGGAGATTTCAGCAGCAATCCGCAGTTCAATCTGGGAATAATCAGCGGAGAGCAGCCATTTATCTGCAGATGAGGGTATGAATGCCCTGCGGATCTCTTTTCCAAGTGTAGTGCGGATAGGAATGTTCTGCAGGTTCGGTTTGGAAGAGGAGAGCCTGCCGGTAGCAGTGATATGCTGGTTAAACGAGGTGTGCAGTCTGCCGGTCCGGGGATGTATCATTTTAGGCAGAGCGTCGATATAGGTCGTTTTGAGCTTCTGGAGGCTCCGGTATTCGAGGAGATCACTTGCAACAGGATGAAGTGGTGCCAGTTCCTCAAGCACTTCAACATTGGTTGAAAAGCCGGTTTTTGTTGTTTTTTTTGGCGGCAGTGCCAGAACATTGAACAGGATATGTGCAAGCTGTTTGGGTGAATCAATATTGAACACGGAGCCTGATGCCGAATAAATCTTTTCCGTCAGCAGCGCCAGCTCTTTTGTGGCAGCTTCAGAGGCTTTTTCAAGGCTTTTGGAGTCGATGCAAATCCCTTCATACTCCATTGCTGCAAGGACGGCAACAAGGGGGAATTCTATGTTTTCGCAAAGCCAGAGCAGCTCCTTTTCATGTTCAAGTTTTTTTCGGAACATATCTTCAAGCTGAAGGGCAACGTCCGCATCCTGACAGCCATAGTCCGACAGCTTTGTGGGCTCTATGTCGAAAATATTCAGTTTTGTTTTGCCTGTTCCGGCAAGTTCTTCAAAGGTTGTTGTCTTGTACCCGAGATGACGGGCCGCAAGATCATCGAGATTGTGCTGTTCTTCCGGGTCAAGTACATAGCTGGCCAGCATGCTGTCAAATCCCACAGGCGAGAGCTCGATACCGTATTTTTTCAGGACAAGGATGTCGTATTTAAGATTTTGACCGGTTTTAAATAGTAAGGGATTTTCCAGAACAGGTCTTAGTTTTTCAAGGGTGCTCTCTCGTTGAAGAGCGGTGTTGGCAAAGGATATAAAGCGGGCCTTCCCCGGTTCAATTGAAAATGATATACCGGCCAGCTCCGCTTCAAAGGTATCAAGACTTGTTGTTTCCGTATCTACCGCGACCCGCCTGACGTTTTCAAGCGAGAGAATAAGGTTATCCAGTTTTTCTGCCGTATCGACAAGAGCATAGTCGGCCCCGGTTTGCGGTGACCGGAGCTCAGGCTCTGTTTCGGCCGCTGTATCGGTTGGGTGCTTCTCGAATTGAGCCTCTTCAGTTGGGGAGTGCTCATCATCATAGAAGACAGCCGGAAGTCTCGCTATGATGGATTTAAGGCCAAGCTTGTGCAGTAAAGGCAGCAGTTTTGTCCTGTCCGGTGTTCCGCACGCCAGCTCTTTCAAGGTAACATCAATCTGCAGATCGGTACGTATGGTTACAAGCTCTGTTATCAGATCAAGTCGCGGTTGAAATTCCTCAAGGCTTATGCGGTTTTTCGGGGAAATATCGTCCAGATGCTTGTAAATATTCTGCAGGGAGCCGTATTTGTCCAGCAGGGCGGAGGCCGTTTTAGGCCCGATCCCTCTTGCCCCCGGAATATTGTCTGAGGTATCACCTGTCAGAGTAAGAAACTGAGTGAACAGTTCAGGTGCTACCCCGAACTGTTCAGCAATCTCCTTTTGCCCGAGCAGTTCCAGCTCATTCTGGTTTTTTCCCGGCCTCAGGATGTTTACTCCATCATGAACAAGCTGGGCAAGATCCTTGTCAGGCGTTACAATATAAACCTGGCACCTGTCTTCGAATTTTCGCGATGCTGTCCCGATAAGATCATCAGCCTCATATCCAGGGGCTTTTAACAGTGGAATATCGAGCGCATCAAGCAGTTCGAAAACGGCATCAAGCTGCATGATGAGGTCTTCAGGCGGCGCCTGTCGATTGGCTTTATATGCAGGATAAATATCATGGCGAAATGTTTTCTCTTTGCTGTCAAAGACCGCTGCAAGATAGTGCGGCTTATAGGTTTCAAAGATTTTAAAGAGCGCCGATGCAAATCCGTAGATCGCGCCTGTCGGCATGCCGTCCCTGCTTGTCATGCCTGCCCGTTGCAGGGCAAAAAAAGCCCGGTAGACAATGGCCATCCCGTCGATGAGAAAAAGGGCCGGCTTTTCATGGCGCGGTGTATTCACTTCAGCGGTTATCTCCTGGTTGGCGGGAAGAAAGAATTCCAATTGATTATTGCTCATTCTGCAACTACCCCGTAACTGCCAAGCACCTTGACCATTGTTGCAAATTCCCTGAGATGGTTAAGCGCGTTGTGAATATTCTGTTCATGCTGATGACCGATAAAATCGACATAAAACATATACTCAAACGCTTTTTTCCTGAACGGCCTCGATTCTATTTTCGCCAGATCAATATCACGCATGGCAAATGTTGCAAGCGCCTTAAAGAGCGATCCTTGCTCATTGGGAAGCGTGAAAGCAATTGATGTCTTATGCTGTGAGGTATCCGGCCTTGTCTTAAAGCGTAATGGCTCGCTTATGTCTGAATGTGCAATACAGAAAAACCGTGTAATGTTCCATTCCTCATCCGCCAGGTTTTCCTGCAGAATTTCAAGCCCGTAAAGTTCTCCGGCCCTTTTTGAAGCTATGGCAAGTTTTGTTGGATCGTGTTCTGCCGCAATTATTTTTGCACTGCCCGCAGTGTCATAGGCAACTTCAGGTTTGATGTGCCTGTGTGTAGAAAAAAAATTACGGCATTGAGCCAGCGCTTGCGGATGAGAAAGTGCTTTCAGTGCACCCTCTATTGTTGCATGGTGGATGCCAAGCAGACAGTGTTCAACTTTGACAAAGGTTTCAGCAACGATAGTTACCGGGTGCTGGAGCAGAAGGTCATAGTTTTGATGAATGCTTCCTCCCAGTGAATTTTCTATTGGAATGACCGCATACTCTACCTTGCCGTGTTCTACAGCAGCAAAAACCTCTTCAAACGATTCGAATGGTTTTGGTTCACCGATCCTGAGCGCGGCAATCTCACCGTAGGCTCCGGGTTCTCCCTGATAGGCGGTTATCAAGTTTGTCATTGTTTTTTCTTGTTATTAACTTGCACGAATGCCGTTGGATTTGATTTTATTTAAAGAAAATAAATCTATTATCATAGGCAGGGTGCATCGGGAATAATAAATCAGCAGTTTTTTATTATGTCAGGACATAGCAAATGGGCAACCATTAAAAGGAAAAAGGCGGTAACTGATCAGAAAAGAGGCAGTTTGTTTACCAAACTGGTCAAGGAGATTACCATAGCGGCAAAAATGGGTGGAGGCGACCCGTCGGGAAATCCCCGTCTCAGGCTCGCTGTCGATACTGCAAGGGATAATTCCATGCCGATGGACAATATTTCGCGTGCCATCAAAAAAGGGACAGGGGAGCTCGAAGGTGTCACCTACGACGAGATCACCTATGAAGGCTACGGTGCTGCAGGGATTGCACTGATTATTGAAACCGCGACGGACAACCGTAACCGTACAGTTGCTGACATCCGTCACATTATGAGTCGTAACAATGGCTCACTCGGTGAAAGCGGCAGTGTGAGCTGGATGTTCCATCGTAAGGGCTCTCTTGATGTTCCAAAATCGTCCGCTGGTGAGGATCAGCTGATGGAAATTCTCCTCGATGCAGGTCTCGAAGATCTCAGCGCCGATGATGAGAACTATTTTACCGTCATTACGGATATCAAGGATCTTGAAAACGTAAAAAAAGCGCTTAACGACGCAGGTATTGCTTATGAAAATGCAAAAATAGATCTTATACCTGAAAATTATATAGAACTCGAAGCAGAGGATGCCCGGAAAGTCATCAAGTTGATTGATGCGCTTGAAAACAATGACGATGTGCTGTCGGTATACAGCAATATGGAGATCAGTGAGAGTGCCATGAGCAGCTTAAACGAATAAAGAATGGTTGTTCTCGGCATTGACCCCGGAAGTCTGAATACCGGATATGGTGTCATTCGTCACAGTGCCGGAGTTTTTTCCGTTCTTGTATGCGGTGTGATCCGTCTTCATCCCGGCCGTAGTCATGCTGAGAGGATTGGAACGATATATCAGGAGCTGGCAGCGGTTATTGATGATTTTCAGCCTGAACGGGTAGCGTTGGAAACTGCTTTTTTAAGCAGAAATGTGCAGTCAGCTCTTAAGTTGGGTCAGGTGCGTGGTGCCGTTATCGCTCTTGCGATGAACCAGCGTCTGGTGCTGCATGAATATGCTCCGCGTGAAGTGAAATCGGCGATAACCGGCAAAGGGGCGGCAAGCAAGGAGCAGGTTGCATTTATGGTAACAAGAATGCTTGGACTTTCAGTTGTACCTAAGCCTTACGATGTTACCGATGCACTTGGAATCGCATTATGTGATCTGCTTAGAGGAGAGAGTCGAAAAGCTCTTCTTCCCGTTAAAAAAGCCCGATCCTGCCGTAGCAGCTGGTCGAATTTTATAGCCTCATCACCTGATAAGGTTATCCGGTAGTTTTCCGGGGAATTGATTGTGGAATTGTTTGCGTTTCAAGAGTTGCTATGACTCAATAAAAAAATCATTGCTGTGGAAGGTCGTATCTTTAATCTGCCGAATGCGCTTAGTTTTCTGAGAATAATACTGATACCCTGGTTTCTCTATTATTTTCATACCGGCCATATCAAAACGGCCATTGTCATTATGGTTGTAGCTGTTTTGACCGACTGGTTTGATGGTCAGGCGGCCCGCTGGACCAATAATGTTTCCGAAATGGGCAAAATTCTTGATCCGCTTGCCGACAAACTCTGTCTTGCCAGTGTAGCTGTTTATTTTCTCTGGATCGGTCAACTCCCTTTGTGGTTTGTGATTTTTGCGGTTCTCCGCGATACGCTCATTTTTATCGGGGCCGCTTATGTTCGAGTCCGCTATGCCGTTGTGACAACATCTCTCTGGCCGGGAAAATGGGCTGTTGGCTTTGTCTCCATGATGTTTATTGCAATGGTTTGGCCACATCCCGTTTTTCAGCACTATCCAGTGAAGGAATTCTTTTTATACCTCTCCTCCATCATGCTTCTCTACTCCTTTTTTCTGTATTGTGTGAGGTTTTACAGAATTCATAAGGGCGTGGACTACGTTGCCTGAGTTGTCACCTGCCTGTTTTATGGGATGCCATCGAGCTCGGCAGGGTATTGATAACTTTTTCTGAGAAAAATAAATCGCAATGCCTATATGATCTAACTTGCTAATATAGCGTATCTTGCGTTTGTTAACGATCTTTATCGTGTATAGCTCGGAAATGTTGATAACTTGTTGACGGAATGTGGGCAGGTGTTTAGAAACGCCCTGTTTCTGAGTTCAGGGCGTTCTAACGAGGATGAATATGGCGGTTATTGTTTTTTTGCCACAACAGTAGCCATCAGGGAAGCTTCACAGACCAGTTCCCCCCGCACATAGGCTTTTGCATCAAACTGGCAGACGCTTCGGCGCATGTTGGTCATGGTTGCTTCAATAACAAGGGTGTCACCGGGAAGTACCGGTTTCCGGAAGCGGGCCTTGTCGATACCCATGAAGTAGACAACACTCTCCTTGATTTTATCATTACCGTTAAGCATCATGATGCCGCCGGTCTGAGCCATGGCTTCAAGGATGAGTACGCCGGGCATGATAGGATTCCCGGGAAAATGACCCTGAAAAAACGGTTCGTTCATGGTCACATTTTTGATCGATACAATTTTTTCGTCAAGTTTAAACTCAACAATCTTGTCGATTAAAAGGAAGGGATAGCGGTGGGGGAGAATATTCAGAATTGCGTTGATGTCAAAAATAACACCGGCTTTTTTGTCGTGCTGGTACTGTCTGGCAAGCTTGTTGCGATCGGCATACTTTTTAAGCTGCTTGACAAATTCCACATTCGAAGCATGACCGGGTCGCGCCGCAAGCACCTGCGCCTTTATCGGCATGCCAAGCAGGGCGATATCTCCAAGGAGGTCAAGCAGTTTATGCCGGGCAGGCTCGTTTTTAAAGCGTAGTTCACGGTTGTTGAGAATGCCGTTTTCACCAAGCAGCAGATGCTCGCTCTCTATGCCAAGTTTTTTTCCAAGTGAGTCAAGCTCCTCTTTTTGCATGGTTTTATCGATAATGACAATAGCGTTGTCTATATCGCCACCCTTGATGATGCCTTGATTTGCAAGTGCCTCCACTTCGCTGAGAAAGCAGAATGTTCTGCAAGGGGAAAAATCCTTCAGAAATTCAGTTTCCAGATTAAAAAGACCCGAATGCTGAGATCCGAGTGCCGGGTTTTTGTAGTCCACCATGACGGTTATTCTGAAGTCATCAAGAGGCAGCGCTACAATATCGACACTGTTTTCAGCATCATGATATTCAATAGTTTCATCAATGACCAGGTAGTTTTTCGGTTCCTCCTGTTCCTTGAATCCGGCTTCGATCAGTGCCTTGGCAAATGGGTATGAGCTTCCATCCATAACCGGAGGTTCCGGTCCGCTCAGTTCAATGCGGCAGTTGTCAATCAGGAGGCCGTAAAGAGCGCCGAGCACGTGTTCAGTGGTATGGACTTTTACGCCGTCGAGGCCGATAGTGGTACCCCGCAGCACATCAACGACATTGTCGATCAGCGCCGGTATTTCAGGACTGTTTTCAATATCTGTCCGGATGAAGCGGTATCCGTAATTGACCGGAGCAGGTTTAAAGGTGATCATGCACTCTTTGCCGGTGTGCAGTCCTGTACCCCAGAGGGAAACTTCTTTTTGAAGTGTGCGCTGATGAATAAGCATAGTGTAATCGTTGCTCCTGCCTCGTAATGCAGTACAGGAAATGAACTTGAATTGTAATGATGAAAAACTCTAAACTTTGAAGATAATAAAGATCAGATTCCTCTTCAAATCAGGCTGATTTGTCGTTGCCCGAACAGGCTCCTTATGACAAGCTCTGACTTGAAAAGTGTCTCAGGGCTTTTTCAAGCAGGATCGGATGGGAAATCCTGTTACCGGCAATAATACTTTGTCCTTGAAAAACATCCTCTTCTCCTTTAAAGTCGGTGACTCTCCCTCCTGCTTCCCGTACAAGCAGGACGCCCGCTGCAAAATCCCAGGGAAAAAGCTTGTATTCCCAAAACCCGTCAAAGCGACCGCAGGCAGTATAAGCAAGATCTATAGCTGCTGAACCTGCACGCCTGATACCTGCAGAGTCCTCAATAACCTCCTTCATCATGCCGAAATAAGAATCAATATAGTGGTACTCAGTGAACGGAATACCGGTCGCCATAAGAAAACTCTCTTTGTCTGAGCGGTTTGAGACCGTGATCGGTTTGCCGTTCAGGTAAGCGCCGCAACCTTTTTCCGCAGTAAAGAGCTCCTGAAGAACAGGCTGAAAAACAACAGCCGTCAGCAGTTCATTATTGCTGTCCTTCAAAGCGATACTTATTGAAAAAACTGGAAATGAGTGAATAAAGTTAAGGGTGCCGTCAAGAGGATCAACAATCCAGGTTCTTCCTGAAGTACCGTTAATCACGGTACCTTCTTCACAGAGCATACTGTCATCAGGAAAACTTTCTGTGATAATAGCGCTGATCGCCGCTTCACAGGCCTTGTCAACCTCAGTAACAAAATCTTTGAAATTTTTGCCCTCGATTTCATGCTGAGAGAGTTCTCCGAATTTATCAAGAGTAATCGCTCCGGCAGCATGCGCAGCCCTGATGGCCGCCTGCAGTTCCTTGCTTTGTGTTTCCATGAGTATCAGACCCTGTGGGTTAAATAATAGCGATCAATATAACATTTCAGCTCATTCTTTTTTTTAATGGTATTCCTCGTAAAGCTCGAAATTTAGCACTTTAGTGATGGGGCATGGGAATTATCCTGGTGATCTCTCTGTTTCTTATGTATAATGATAGCATGCATTTATAATTGTAACCCCGACAGCAATGAAACTCAACAGTATAAAACTTGCATTGTGTATTGGATTATGTTTTGTGTTTGCTTTTGCAGGCAGCACATTTACACCGCAGCCCGGTTCGGAGTGGTATTATACAATACTCCATAAGCCATCATGGAATCCGCCAGACTGGCTGTTTCCTCCTGCGTGGTCGCTGTTATTCCTGCTTATGGGAATCGCTCTCTACCTCGTTGTGCAGCAGAGGTCTGAAAAAATAAACATACAGCCTGCCCTTGTGCTTTTCGGTCTTCAGCTTCTCCTGAATCTTGGCTGGTCAGCCGCATTTTTCGGACTTCATTCCCCTTCGAAGGCTCTTGCAGTTATTGTATTGCTCTGGCTCGCCATCGTATTGACAATAGTGAAGTTCAAAGCTGTTTCCCCGACCGCTGCATATCTGCTTATACCCTACCTTCTATGGGTAAGCTTTGCATCGTATCTCAACTTTACGATCTGGCAGATGAATTTCTGAAAGTCAGAAAAAACAAAAAGCGCAGTGGAAGCTGCGCTTTTTGTTTTTTAGAGATGTCTCCAGTGGATATTAATCGTCTTCGTTTGAGCGAAGGTTTTCCAGAACGCCGAAATCCTCAAGTGTGGTGACATCACCCTTGATCTCATTGCTTGTGGCAAGTTCGCGAAGAAGGCGGCGCATGATTTTTCCGCTGCGTGTTTTCGGCAAGCCTTTTGCCCATCTGATCTCATCAGGTTTTGCAATAGGTCCGATCTCTTTGGCAACGTGATTGCGCAGATCTTCACGCATCTTCATATCGCCTATATATTCATCCTTCAGCGTTACAAAGGCGACGAGAGCATTGCCCTTAAGCTCATCCGGACGGCTGACAACAGCTGCTTCTGCAACGGCTTCAAAGGAAACAAGGGCACTTTCAACCTCACTGGTACCAAGACGGTGGCCTGAAACGTTGACCACATCGTCAACACGTCCCATTATCCAGATGTAACCGTCTTCATCCTTGCGTGCACCGTCACCGGTAAAGTACATGCCCGGGAATTCCGACCAGTATGTTGATTCATAACGCTTGTTGTCCCCATAGATAGTGCGGAGCATTGACGGCCATGGCTGTTTAATGACAAGATATCCGCCTTCATTAGCTTTGCACGGTGTGCCGTCTTTGTGGACAACATCCACAGCGATACCTGGCAGTGGCCGTGTCGCCGTGCCGGGTTTTGTCGGGGTTGCGCCGGGAAGAGGAGAGACCATGATACCGCCGGTTTCAGTCTGCCACCAGGTATCAACGATAGGGCATCTTTCCTGTCCTACAACATTGTGATACCACATCCATGCTTCCGGATTAATTGGTTCGCCTACTGTACCCAGCAGACGGAGCGAGCTGAGGTTGTGTTTTGTAACCCATTCGTCACCTGCGCGTATAAAGGCGCGGATAGCGGTCGGAGCGGTATAGAGGATGGTGACCTTGTGGCGGTTGATGATATCCCAGAACCTGTCCCACTGAGGGTAGTTTGGCGCACCTTCATACATAAGAAGTGTCGCGCCGTTAAGCAGCGGTCCGTAAACCATGTAGCTGTGTCCTGTTATCCAGCCTACATCTGCTGTACACCAGTAAATGTCCTCATCCTTGATATCGAAAACGTATTTGAAGGAGCTCGCAGCATGCACCATATATCCTGCCGTCGTATGCAGGATACCTTTCGGTTTTCCGGTTGAACCGCTGGTATAAAGCACAAAAAGCGGATGTTCTGATTCTACCTCGACAGGCTCACACTCATCAACGGCCAGACCCATAAGATCATGCCACCAATGGTCCATGCCGTTATGCATATGAACCTCTTCATCGGTAACTTTCAGGACAATGACGCTTCTGATCGATGGAGTATTGACAATAGCCTCATCAACAATGCTCTTAAGGTTGATTGAGCCGCCGCGGCGTCTTGTTCCGTCTGCACAGATAACCATCTTGGCTCTGGAATCATTAACCCTTTCTGTAATAGCATGCGCTGAAAATCCGGCAAAAATAACATTATGAACCGCTCCTACGCGTGCACAGGCGAGTACGGCGATGACAAGTTCAGGGACCATGCCCATATAGAGTGCAACCCTGTCACCAGGTTTGATGCCGGCAATTTTCAGGACATTTGCAAATTTGCTGACCTGACGGTGGAGTTCACCATACGTCAGAACCCGCTCATTTCCCTCTTCACCTTCCCAGATAATAGCAGCCTTGTTTTTTCTCCAGCTTTTTACATGAACATCAAGGGCATTGTAGCAGATATTTGTTTTGCCGCCATTAAACCATTTTGCATAAGGGGGATTCCATTCCAGCACGGAATCATACTTTTTAAACCAATGGAACTGTTCAGCAATCCCGGCCCAATAGGCTTCCGGTTCTGCAGCTGCTGAAGCGTAGAGCCTCTCATACTCCTCCATTGAGGAAATATGGGCGGCTTCTGAAAACTCTGCCGGGGGCGGAAATTTCCGTTTTTCAGACAGAACAGAGCTAATCGATTCATTAGCGGAAGATGCGGTTGCGACTGGCTGAGTGCTGGATGTTGTTTCGTCTGTAGCCATTGATACCAGATTTTATGTGTTAATAAAAAGAGAATACACCCTTCACAGGTATTTGTGAACAAAAAAATAAGCGGTTTAAGAGGAAAAAAATATCGAATAGCGAGTTTAACAGTTTATAAAATCAATTTTACATAAAAAAAAACTTCTGCCCAATATTTGCATTACATGGAGATTTTAACTGCGGTTATTTTATCGCAAAACTAACAAGTTTGTCGGGAATAACTATTTCACGCACGATTATCTGCCCTTCAAGAAACTTAATGACCGATTCAACCTTTTTGGCCTCTGAGAGCAGTAACTCCTTTTGGCTTTTAGCAGGAGCAAGGAAGGTGCCTCTCAGCTTCCCGTTGATCTGCACGGCAATAGTCAGCACACTGTCTTCCACAAGTTTCAAGTCAAAAGAAGGAAAGTGTTCTGAGCTTATAGATGCGTTGTGTCCGATGGCCTCCCAGAGTTCCTCCGCAATGTGCGGTGCATATGGTGCAAGCAGAATGAGCAGTGTTTCAACTGCATCACGGTTTTTGCAGCCTGCCTTTTGCAGTTCATTGACAAAGACCATCATTTCGGCGATGGCCGTATTGAATTTGAGGTTTTCAGTGTCTTCGCCGACTTTCTTGATTGTTTTATGCATACGTCTGAGCAGCTCATCAGGCAATGGATCAGCGGTAAGTGATGCTGCGGGTCCTTCATGCTCAGGATAAATCAGGCGCCACACTTTCGACAGAAATCTGCTGATACCTTCAATGCCGTTGGTGTTCCATGGCTTAACCTGTTCAAGAGGGCCAAGAAACATTTCATAGAGACGCACAGCATCTGCACCGTAGCGTTCGAGAACATGGTCGGCGGGGATGACATTGCCACGTGATTTCGACATTTTCTCATTGTCTTCACCAAGAATCATACCCTGGTTGAAGAGCCTCTTGAAGGGCTCTTTTGAACTGACGACTCCGATATCGAAAAGAACCTTGTGCCAGAACCTTGCATAAAGCAGGTGAAGAACGGCATGTTCTGCACCGCCGATATAGAGGTCAACGTTCATCCAGTACCGTTCCTTTTCAGGATCAATGAGCTGCTCACTGTTGTCAGGGTCGATAAAACGGAGATAGTACCAGCAGCTTCCTGCCCACTGGGGCATGGTGTTTGTCTCTCTTCTGAACGATCCGTGTTCATCGGTTCCGTAAAGCCAGTGAGGGATGTTGGCAAGGGGGGATTCACCGGAGGAAGAAGGCTGATAAGCCTCAACCTCGGGCAGGACAAGAGGCAGATCAGTTTCGGTGCGAAGTGAGCCGTCTTCGTAATGTTTTATCGGGATCGGCTCTCCCCAGTAACGCTGGCGGCTGAAAATCCAGTCGCGGAGTTTGTAGTTAACCTTTCGCTCACCGACTTTTTTTCTTTCAAGCCATGAAGCCATGCATTCAAAAGCTTCGCTGAAGCTGAGTCCGTCAAGCGATATCTCGCTGTTTGAGGAGTTGACACACGTGCTCTCTTTATCTTCAAAAACTTTCTCCTGAACATCATGCGGGCTTTTAATCACCTCGATGATCGGAAGATGGTACTGTTTTGCAAACTCCCAGTCTCTGCTGTCATGTGCAGGAACAGACATGATGGCACCGGTGCCGTAACTTGTCAGTACAAAGTCGGAGATCCAGACAGGAAGAGGTTCACCGGTTGCCGGATTAATGGCGTAGGAACCACTGAAAACGCCTGTTTTTTCTTTCTGAAGTCCGGTACGCTCAAGTTCTGTTTTCAGTTTTGCCTGAGAGATATAATGTTTCACCTCAACCAGTTGCTGTGCCGTGGAAAGCTTTTCGGCAAGAGGATGTTCCGGTGAAATGACAAGGTAGGTCGCTCCGAAAAGGGTATCTGGCCGGGTTGTATAGACTCTCAGCTTCTGGTTGTGGCAGCGCAGTTCAAAATCAATATTGACTCCCTCCGAACGTCCGATCCAGTTGCGCTGCATCTGTTTGACATTTTCAGGCCATTCCAGCTCTTCAAGATCAGCAATCAGGCGGTCGGCGTAAGCTGTTATTTTCAGTACCCACTGCCGCAGAGGACGGCGGATAACGGTATAGCCGTCTGCAATCTTTTCTTCAACCTCTTCATTCGCCAGAACAGTTTTGAGCTCTTCACACCAGTTGACGTCAACTTCCGACATATAGGCCAATCCCATATCATAGAGCTTGAGAAAAATCCATTGGGTCCATTTAAAGTAGGCTGGATCTGTCGTATTGATCTCCCTCTGCCAGTCGTAGGAAAAACCCATTGCCTGAAGGGTTTCCTTGAAGCTTCTGATATTATTTTCAGTGGTTGTTTTCGGGTGGGTTCCTGTTTTAATGGCAAACTGTTCAGCCGGCAGTCCGAATGCGTCCCATCCCATAGGGTGCAGTACATTATATCCGCAGCTTCTTTTATATCGTGCGGTGATATCTGAAGCTGTATATCCTTCAAGATGTCCGACATGGAGCCCTGTGCCGCTTGGATACGGAAACATGTCGAGCACATAGTATTTCGGCTTGTCAGAATCCTTTCCTGTTGAAAAGGTGTTATGCTTCTGCCAGTTGGTCTGCCATTTCCTTTCTATGGTTGAAAATTCGTACTTCATGGTGTTTTGATGAATTGCGCTGGTTCACCGCAATAAGTTTTTTGCATGGTAACACAACGAGCCTTACTGAATGGATAAACAGGTGGTAATAAAAAAGGCAGTGCAGGTTTAACCGCACCGCCTTTTCAGATTGTCAGGTTTAATTGTTTTCTGTGCCGGGTTCTTTTGCCGTTTCATTTTCCACTGCCTGTTCAACAGCTTTTATTGAAAGGGCAAAGCGCATTTTTCCGGTACGGGGATCTTTGCGCACTTCGACCAGTTTAACGGTGACCTTATCACCGACTTTCAGGTGATCACTGGCTTTGTTGACTCTTTCCTTGGAAATTTCAGAGATGTGAACCAGACCATCCGTTTTTGGAAGAAATTCAACAAAAGCGCCAAGTTCATCACGGACATCTTTAACTTTTCCGATGTAGATCGTGCCGACTTCAGGTTTTGCCGTAAGGTTTTTTATAGTGGCAAGTGCCGCATTGGTTCCTTCGGTGGTTGAGCAGGCAATGGTGACTGTCCCATCATCGGCGATATTGATTTCAGCACCGGTTTCCTCTGTAATACTGCGGATGGTTTCTCCACCCTTGCCTATAATCATACCGATGCACTCAACCGGAACCTTAATGGTGGTGAGTTTTGGTGCAAAGTTTGCAAGATCCTGACGGGATGAAGGGATGGCCTCTTCCATTTTGTCGAGAATGTGAAGACGTCCTCTGCGGGCCTGCTCAAGCGCTGTTTCAAGAATGTGATAGTCCAGTCCGTCGATCTTGATGTCCATCTGACAGGCCGTAATTCCATCTCTGGTGCCAGACACTTTGAAATCCATATCGCCAAGATGATCCTCATTGCCGAGAATATCAGAAAGTACAGCGTATGCCGCTCCTTCCTTGATCAGTCCCATGGCAATGCCCGATACCGGTTTTCTGATCGGAACACCTCCATCCATCAGCGCAAGCGTGCCGCCGCATACTGAGGCCATTGATGAAGAACCGTTTGATTCAAGAATGTCCGAAACAATACGGATGGTATAAGGGAACTCGGCATCGGTAGGTGCAACCATTTTAATGGAGCGCTCGGCAAGATTGCCGTGCCCGATTTCTCTGCGGCCGATACTGCCCAGTCTTCCGACTTCACCGACGCAAAATGGAGGGAAGTTGTAATGGAGGAAAAACTTTTTATCGGCATTGTTCGTCAGGTTATCAACTGACTGTGCATCCTTATTGGTGCCGAGGGTAATGGTGACAAGAGCCTGGGTTTCACCTCTGGTAAAAAGCGCTGAACCGTGCGCTCTCGGGATAATTCCCAGTTCTATGCTGATAGGTCGAACCTGGTCAAGGGCTCTGCCGTCAAGGCGTTTTGCATCATCAAGAATCATATGGCGCATAACTTTCTTTTCGACCGCATGAATCTGTTCTTCAATGATATGGGCGTTCAGAAAGAGTGCTTTTAAGGAATCCGCAGCAATATCCTCACTGCTGATAATTGCCTTGAAGTGCTCAATAATTGTCTCAATCGACTCTTTGTAGATAGCGGCTGTTTGTTCGGCACGATCTTCTTTCTTGAGCGGGGTATAGGCCAGCTCTTTAAGACGGGATTCACAGCATCCTCGAATGAATTCGGTCAGCTCTGCAGGAATTACTGTCGGAGCAAAAGGACGGCTGGGTTTTCCAACCTCTTTGGCTATCTCGTTCTGGAGTGCAGAAAGTTTGCGGATAGCATCGTGTCCGAACTTGATGGCTTCAAGCATCTCAGCTTCTGAAATCTCTTTCATTTCTCCCTCAAGCATACAGATGGTATCTGTTGTGCCGCCGATACAGATATCAATGTCACTCTCCAGGAGTTCGTTGACATCAGGATTAATGACAAACAGTCCGTTGATTCTGCCGACCCGGACTTCTGACATCGGGTTGTGGAAAGGAATATCGGAGACCATGATTGCTGTCGATGCGGCCAGCCCGCCAAGCACATCGGCATCATTGATCTGGTCAGAAGAGATAACGGTTATAATGATCTGGGTTTCATAGAGGTAGCCGTCAGGGAACAGGGGTCTGAGTGCTCGGTCGATTAATCTTGCTGAAAGAATCTCTTTTTCAGAAGGGCGACTTTCACGTTTGAAAAATCCGCCGGGAAATTTGCCTGCAGCTGAATATTTTTCACGGTATTCAACCTGAAGAGGAAAGTAATCCTGATTAGGCGGAGGTGTTTTTTTGCTTGACACAACAGTCGCAAGTACCATCGTGTCGCCCAGACGGACTACCACAGCACCATCGGCCTGTTTTGCCATTTTGCCGGTTTCGATAGAAATAATCTTCCCCTGGCCGAGATCAATTTTCTTGTTAATAATCATGGATATCTTTAATAGTGTGGTAAAAATGTTGTCCGGTTTTTATAAACATAAGCTATCCTTTCCCGGCCGCGCTCAGTGCTGACTTCACTGTTTTGCTGCTATGCTGAAACAATGAACGTGATTTGAAATATAATACAAAAAAGTCTCTTACGGTAAACATGATCTCTTCCAGGTTTTCAAGTACGTATCTTCCCGTTATCGATCAGTCGGACTGATCCTGAGTACATGGCGAGAAGCAGTCGGTACTCCATGCCTTTTTCAGCGGTTTCGACAGGCTCAAACGTTGTTTCATCAACAAACGCGACGTAATCGGAGCGGCATCCCGGTGTTGAGTTGATCATCAGTTCTATCTCATTGGCAATGATCTGAAGGTTATATTCCTGTTCAGCAGTCCTCTTTTCTGCATGGCAGATTCCCCTGAAAAGAACTGTTCCTGCATCGCGTTCCTGAATCGAGAGGTAGATGTTTCTTGAACTTACCGCCAGTCCGTTGGCTTCCCTTACGATCGGTGCTGCAATAATTTTTATATCCATATTCAGATCTTCGACAAACCGGCGTATGACAGCGAGTTGCTGAGCATCCTTTTCACCGAAGACGGCTATATGAGGTTTCGTGATATTGAACAGTTTTGTAACAATGGTCGCAACTCCTTTGAAATGGCCGGGTCTCAGTTTTCCTTCGAACCCGTTCGCGACAGTGCTGCATTCCACTGTTGTCTGATAGTTTTCAGGATAAATGCTTTCGACTTCAGGAGCGAAAAGAAAATCGACTCCTGCCGCTTTTGCAAGGGCAGCATCCTTCTCGAACGGTCGGGGATATTGATGGAGATCTTCATTTACTCCGAACTGACTCGGGTTTACGAAAATCGTGAGAATAACGATGCCTGCGGTTTTCTGCGCAAGTTTCACAAGGCTGAGATGTCCTTCGTGCAGTGCGCCCATAGTCATGACGACTCCAATACACTGCCGGTTGAGTCGCATTTTTTCGGCAATGGTTTGCATTTGTCCGGGGTCAGTGATGATCTGCATAGTCACTCTTCTGATTTGATTATTTTTTTCCCGGTATGATGGACCACAACAACAAACTCTCCTCTGGTTTTTCCATCGGCAAGTCGATTGCGGATCTCTTCAATAGTTCCGGTAATGTACTCTTCATGTATTTTTGTCATCTCCCGTCCAATGAAAATCTGTGCATCCGGCAGGAGATTGTCGAGTTCGTCAAGAAGCTTCATGATTCTGAATGGTGACTCATAGACAACAAAAGCGGATTGCAGTGAAGCGAGATATTCAAGTCGGGTTTTACGCCCTTTTTTATGGGGAAGAAAGCCTGCGAAAAAAAAATTGTTCACAGGAAGCGGGCATGCCGAAAGTGCTGTGGTAAGAGCGCATGGTCCGGGAATTGGTATCACCTGCAGGTTATGTTCATGCAGGGAATGCAGCAGAGCGTATCCGGGATCGCTGATAACGGGGGTTCCTGCATCAGTAATGAGTGAGACATCAATACCTTCCTCAAGCAACGCGATAATCTGTCCTATCGCTCTTGGTTCATTGTAGTTGTGGTAACTGATGAGTTTTTTTCCTGTAATATCAAGATGTTTGAGCAGAATTGATGCACGGCGCATATCTTCACAGGCAATTGCTCCGGATTGGCCGAGAACTTTTATGGCCCGCAGGGTAATGTCTTCGAGATTACCCAGTGGCGTGGCAACAACGTAAAGTGTTCCGTTATGTGAATGTGGGGTTTCCAAAGGTAAAAGACAGACTTGAACGAAGGGTTTGTTATGGTAAATTCACAATGCTATTTAGTATAATAATAAAATTACGATAAACAGCGTTCAGTCAAAGATGAAGGATCAAAGGCAATTACTGTCGGTCAGGGACTTACGGGTACATTTTTCTGAACGAAAGAACGGTGGCTTTGGAAAACCCGTTTCGATACACGTGGTCAACGGGGTTTCATTTGATGTTTTTCAGGGAGAGACGCTCGGTCTGGTTGGTGAGTCAGGCTGTGGAAAAACTACTCTTGGAAGGGCATTGATCCGTCTCGGTCGTTCTGTCGTAACTGGAAAGATTGAGTTCGAAGGGCAGGATATTACCGGTATCGGCAATCGTGAATTCCGCTCTCTTCGCAAACAGATGCAGATGATCTTTCAGGATCCATTCGGATCGTTGAATCCTCGGTTGACCGTCGGACAGATGCTTGAAGAAGTTTTGCTGGTCCATGATATTGCCCGGGGTGAGGGTGCCCGCAAACGGATTGGAGAACTGCTCGATGTTGTCGGTTTGAATCGTGAGTATTATAACCGTTACCCGCATGAGTTTTCCGGAGGGCAGCGGCAGCGGATAGGTATTGCAAGAGCTCTGGCTGTCAACCCGAAATTCATTATCTGTGATGAGCCTGTTTCTGCCCTGGATGTTTCGATTCAGTCGCAGATCATTAATCTGCTCAAAGACCTTCAGCGGGATCTGGGATTGACCTATCTTTTCATCGCCCATGATCTTTCAGTTGTTGAATATATTTCTGACCGGGTTGCGGTCATGTATCTTGGCGTGATTGTTGAAATTGCAGATTCCACTGAGCTCTATACCAATCCGAAGCATCCTTATACCAAAGCACTGCTGTCAGCAATTCCCAATCCCGAACCTGGCGCAAAGAAAGAACGGGTTCTTTTGCATGGAGATTTGCCTGGGCCTTTGCAGATTCCTGCCGGATGCTTTTTTCATCCGAGATGCCCCGTTGCGATGGCGGAGTGCAGGCAAACGCGACCGGACCTTAAAGAACTCGATAATACTAATGGACATCAGGTAAGCTGTCTTCTTTATGAATAATACGATCGATCCAAAAAAAAAGCGGGGATGTTTCTTTAAAAGCTGTCTTGCTCTCATCCTCATTGCCGTATTGGTTTGTGGCTCAATATTCTGGGCTCTTCGCTCTTCACATTCCGTTCCGGACCGCTTTGTGCTCTGTATCCCGCTTGGCGGAACAATCAGTGAGATTCGTCATGAAAGCTCATCGCTTCCGTTTGTCTCTTCCCGTGAGTCACTCTCTCTGCAGGACCTGTTGTTTATTCTTGATCATGCAGCAAAAGATGAGCGTGTCAAGGAGGTGCTTCTTGAAATCGGAGGCCTGCAGGCAACTCCGGCCAAAATAGCGGAAATCCGACAGGCTGTCGAGCATGTGCGCCAAGGTGGAAAAAAAGTCACCGCTTTTCTTCACTCTGCCGAGGATAACGATTACCTCCTTGCTTCGGCATGTGACTCCATTATTATTGAACGCGGCGGATTTCTTTTGCTTGATGGATTAAAGGCGGAAACGCTCTTTTATACCTCTCCGCTTTCCAGAATAGGTGTTTCGTTTCAGGCTGCTCAATGGAAAAAGTACAAAAGTGGTATCGAGCCTTTTCTTCTGACTGAGTCAAGCAAGGAATCCCTTGAAGAGATTAATGCGATGCTTGATGAGGTGTTTGATCATTATCTTGGTTATGTGTCAAAGCGGCGCGGCATCAGTCGGGATGCTTTACTTGCGCTCATGAATAACGAGCCATTGATGTCGGCCGAGAGAGCCAAAACGCTAAAACTCGTTGATGCAGTAGCCTCATCCTGGGAATTGCAGCGAACCTTGACCAGAAAAATCACAGGAAATGAGCTGACAGGCGATAATGATGCTTATGTAAGGGCCGCTCAATACCGTTCTGCAGTTGATTGGCCTCTCAAGGCGGACAGTGATGAAAGCATCGCGGTGGTTACACTTTCAGGCATGATTGTTCATTCTGCAGGGGGGGGCGCTGCGGAAATGAGTGAAAGCATTGACGTTGAGACGTTGAGAAACTCCCTTGACGCGGTATTGGAGAACAAACAGGTCAAAGCTATCGTTCTGCGCATTGACAGTCCTGGCGGCGATGCACTTGCATCGGCCGATATGCTTCAGATGCTTGATTCTGCTGCAGTTAAAAAACCACTTGTGGTTTCCATGTCTGGAGTTGCAGCTTCCGGCGGCTATATGGCAGCTCTTGCTGGAAAAACCATCTATGCCGAGCCTCTGACCATTACCGGCTCTATAGGTGTCTACGCTCTGAAACCCAATATCAAAGGGCTTGCTGAAAAAATCGGACTGGGTCGTACTGTGGTGACTCGAGGCAGGTATGCCGATTCGAACACGCTCTTTAAACCGCTTGAAGGCGATGCATACAACAAATTTGTGGCGGCCTCAGGTGAGGTCTATTACGATTTTATTGGAAAAGTTGCAGCGTCGAGAAGCATGAAGGTTGCTCAGGTTGACTCTGTTGCAGGGGGGAGAGTCTGGACAGGCAGCCGAGCTCTGAAGGCTGGTCTTGTTGACAGAATGGGAGGACTGTTTGATGCCATTCATGCAGCACAGCTTCTTGCAAAAATTGATCCATCGCGGCACCCCAGGCTTCTGCTCTATCCCGGGCAGAAAGCCTGGTGGGAATATCTTCTGCAGGGAAATGATACAGGGCTGGCAGAGAGGATATCGGGGGCCATAAAACAACAGCTCTTGCATGAGCTCATTCCCGCCAGGCAGTTCAGTTCTATGGAGGCTTATTATGAAATGCTGACGTTGTCAGGTCAGCTTCATATGCTTGCTGTTTTGCCCTGCGATATCATTATCCGCTGAATCGCCATACCCGCCCGCCACAGCAATGCTGACTGTCGCGGGTGGGGGGCCCTTCTTATATCCATTAAAACTTGTAGGTCAAAGAGCTTTGAATTCTTAAGGCATCGCTGTTCGGAGCATTGTTATAGTCAGTTTTCCACTCTGAAAGCTGCAATCCAAGGATGAAGTTCCGGGTTATTTTCTTTATAAAAGTAGCAAAAACAGTCTGGTTCAAAGTTCTGCCACCCACAGGTAGGTCGCTATCGTTCGGGTTGTCAACGCCGGCACCGACACTGAAACTGCTTGAAGGGGAGATGGTGTATCTCATTGCTGCCCATCCACCCATGGATCGAATATCGTTGAGGGTGACGGTATTGACGCCCTGACCAATTCCTCCCCAGTAGTCGTCAAGATTTGAGCCGTTAAAGAATTCGCCAGCAAAGGTGAGCTTTTCACTGAGGGGCATCAAGAGCTCCAGATTGTATGACCAGGAGTCAAGTGTTTTATGATTTCCTGCTTTATCGGTGTCCCATTCCTCCTGGCCGTAGTGGCCTGATACAGCAATTGTTGCCGGCTGGTTCTCCACCAGAAGAGGTTCAGAAAAAGCAATCCTTCCCTGGATTGTCGGCATGTTTGCATCTTTACCTGGATCGGTGTTCCATGTATCAGCCAGAGTGTTTGTTTCGCCGATTGTTCTTGAAGCGGCGGCCACCAGTTCAATACGGCTTTTTTCGCCGGTTGAAAATCCTTTTGTAAAACGAAGCTGCGGATGACGACCGCCGATATTGCCTGCAGCCCACATAATGGCAGGATCGTCGACAAACGGTATCAGCGATGAGATGACATCCCAGGTTTGACCTGCGAGAATGCTGAAATCGGAAGCAGGCCAGTAAGCTTTTAGATATGCATGACGCATTCTTGGGTTCATGTTATTTTCCGTGCCGCCACCGAGAAAATCAATCTCAATATTGCCGGAAAGCTTCATGGTATCAGTATCCGGGCCGCTGAGGTTCAGGCCAAGCCTTGTGGCGGCAGCGGTAAGGTCCCATTCGTTATCATGGTTATTCAGGCCTTCGGGACGAACCCACAAGGCAATGTTTCCAGGATTTATTTTTCCTGTATCGTATGATGTGTCAAGGCGTGCAAAACCGTAAATATCTACTTTTACACCTGAATCGGGTGATACAGTTACAGTATTGAGGGGTTCAGTTTTTTTTGGAGAAGGTGGCTGTACTGGAATCGCGATAGGTGTTGAGGCCGAAGAATTTGTTTTTACCAGAGCTTTCAGTTCGACAAGTTCCTTTTCAAGACGGCTGATGCGTGCATCAACGGTTTCTGCTGTCTGGTCTGCATAAGCGGGTGCGGCAGCCAGCAGTGTGCCGGTAAGCAGCAGGATAGAGCTGAATTTTCCCCTTGCGTTCATGAACGTACTCCCTGTGATTGGTTGAAATTTTATAGCAAAGCTGCTAATATAGGCTGTCAGGGAGCAATTTCATTATTGTTTTTGTGCAAGATACGGTATGACTGGAAAATCAAAAGCTCCAGAAATCCCTGTCGAGGTTACGGTATTGAATGCCTTGGATAAGATGTTTCATTGCGATGTGTTCGGAGCTGTCAAGGTCGGCGATGGTGCGGCTTACTTTAAGGATGCGGTCGTGTGCCCTTGCAGAAAGGTTCATCTTGTTCATGGCATCCATGAGCTTTTGCGAACTCTGCTTGTCAAGTTTACAGAATGTCTTGATCAGTTTGGTGTTCATCTGGGCATTGGTATAGATTATCGGTGATCCTGAAGCTGCAAATCTTTCCTGCTGGACTTTTCTTGCTGTAATGACTCTCAGGCGGATTGTTCTGGAGTTTTCAGCTGCCGTGGAGGAAAACAGGTCTGTATTTTCAACTTTTGGTACATCAATATGGATATCAATGCGGTCAAGCAGCGGTCCGGAAATTTTTGCCAGATAACGCTGGATTTGCTGGGGCGGGGCCGTCAGGTTGCCGTCAGGATCTTTCAGTGCACCTGCCGGGCTTGGGTTCATGGCTGCAATAAGCATGAAACCGGCTGGATACCTTGTGGTAACTGAGATTCTTGAAACGGTGACTTCACGTTCCTCAAGGGGCTGACGAAGCACTTCAAGGGCATTTCGCGTAAATTCCGGTAGTTCATCAAGAAACAGGATCCCATTATGGGCAAGACTTACCTCTCCGGGTTTTGCCGTTGAACCGCCGCCGATCAGAGCGACATTGCTTGTCGTATGGTGGGGGTTGCGAAATGGTCGGATAACCATCAGAGGCCTCTCTTTTTCAAGCAGGTTTGCAACCGAATAGATTTTCGTCGTTTCAAGTGACTCTTCAAAAGAAAGAGGAGGGAGAATGCCCGGCAGCCCTTTAGCCAGCATGGTTTTTCCGCTGCCGGGTGGGCCGATCATAATCACATTATGTCCACCGGCCGCTGCAATTTCAAGTGCTTTTTTTGCCGCACCTTGTCCCTTTATATCGGAAAAATCAACAGGATACTCCTCTTCCGCAGTAAACAGCTCCGAGATATTGACGACTACCGGAGTGTGTGGTGTGTTTCCCATTATTAAAGCTACGGTCTCGTTCAGTGTCTCGACACCGTATACTGCAATGCTCGAATGTGATGCAGATACAGCTACGGCTGCTTCCTGTGCGTTTGAGAGTGGAACGATCAGGCGTTTTATGTGTTCTTTTCCAGCCATAATAGCGACAGGAAGCGCACCGTTTATTCTTCTTACCGTGCCGTCAAGGGCAAGTTCTCCCATGATCAGTAAATCTTCCAATTCGAGAGTTATAAACTGGAGTGAGGCGAGAAGGCCAATGGCAATAGGGAGATCAAATGCAGTTCCTTCCTTTTTTATATCCGCAGGAGCCAGGTTGACGGTAACTTTTTTTGGCGGAATAGTAAATCCTGAATTGCGGATTGCCGTAAGAATTCTTTCCCGGCTCTCTCTGATGGCATTGTCAGGCAGCCCGACGACTGTAAAAGAAGGGATACCTCCTGCTACGTTAGTTTCAACGGTAACCTTAATGGCATCAATACCGATGAGGGCAGCCGATTTGAGCGTGGACAGCATGGGGGAGTAGTTGAATAATTTCGGTATTACTATATGATTGATAATACAAAAATTACGTCAATATTCCGTTTATTGTTAATTTATTTGAGAATAACTTCTGAGGCTTACCTGTGAAATGTTGTCGCATTACAATAAGGGAGGGATGAATCACCAATGGGTGAGTTAAATCGTATAGGTGGTATTGAGCCAACGGTCAAATACCGGATGATTTACGGGCAAAAAAAAGAGGCTTCGTTAAAAGCCTCAATAGAATCGAAATCCGGGTATTCGAAATTAAAAAAAAGTATTTATTCCGTCACTCTATATTGTTCAATACTTTCGCCGTTTTTTTCAACATCCTTCACCCAACCCGGCTTTGGGCCTCTGCCAACCCAATATTCATTTTCACTTTTCTTGTACTTTATAACAGATGGGCTTTTGACTGAAGCGGATTTAGCTGATTTTCCCTTTCGCTGAAGCTCTTCTACAGTAATATTGTAGTTATCGATTTTGTCCTTAATCTCTTTAATTATAGCAAGTCGTTCGTTCTTTACAATATCATCGGCTTCCTTTTGAAGTTCAGCTATTTTCGATTTCAGCTCGGAAAGTTTTGTTGATGACATAATTTATTGAGTTTTAATTGTTTAAATAAATCCTCTTTTTATGTTGGGAATTAATTGCAAAGGTAATAAAAAAATAAATAACTGTAAATAATTTTTTTTAAAGTGAAAGATGCCGGGGTTCAATTATTCTGAATTATTCTGGATTCAGTTTTTGTCAGAGCAAGGATTATTTCTCAATCTATTCTGCATATTTCACCATTGCTGAAATCAAGAGTTAAAATAAGCAGATTCTGATTCGTAAAAAAAGATTTGTCTGTTTGATTCATTTTCAGGGAGGCGGTTAAGTCAGGTTATTTCTGAGAGGCAATAGCGAGGAGAGCATCAATGTCTTCTCATCAGGATTGGTGGTCGTAAGATATTGAATACTTGATACTGAACGTTTTTTAATCAAAGATAATGATTGCGACGTCTTTCTTTTGTAATACCTGAATATTAATAATAATCCATAGTGCTTCAGGGCAATCAAGTTGCAGAGTAAAAAAGCCCTCCTTTAAAAAAGGGCTTTGTTGAATAAAAATAACTCCTGCTCTTTTTATTGGCTGCAGGGTATAAAATTCCAGATAGACCAACCTCTATCCTGTGGTTCGCAATCCCCCTGATATGGCGTTGACGGTCAGGAATAGCTCGAGCAGCAGAGTATCAGACTCTTCCTGTTTTCCTGAAGACTGCAGTTCTCTCCATTGTTTCAGCAGCTTGATTTGTTGGTGGTGAAGCATGTCAAGCCCTTCTTTACGGAGGGCGATAAATTTGTTGACATTAAGCCTTTGTGTCTCAAGAGGTTCGGCGAAAAGTATTTCGATATATTTTTTGGTTCGATGGTATTCTGCTTCGATCATCCCGATAATACGCTCTCTGATTTCCCTGTCACCTACCAGTAATGCGTATTGGTGCATGATGTTCAGATCGGCAGATGCCAGGCTGGTGTCGGCATTGCTGATAATGTAGCGAAGAGGCGGCCAGACGTGGCTGCGGTTGCGGATTTCCTCAAATGTTTCAGGTGCACTTTTCTGCAGATACTCAAGAGCCGAGCCGACTCCATACCAGCCCGACAGGGAAAAACGAGCCTGATTCCAGCTGAAAACCCAGGGTATGGCACGGAGATCTTCAAGGCTTGTTTTTCCGCTTCTTCGAGAAGGTCGTGACCCTATTCTTGTCGATTCAATAATATCAATAGGCGTGGCTTCGCGGAAAAAAGTGAGAAATCCATCGGCGCCAATCAGTCTTCGGTATGCCTGATTGCTTTTTTCGCAGAGTATATCCATAACCGGTTCAAGGGGGTGTGATCTTTTTTCGCCCAGTCGTTGTCTGATAAGGACTTCCGCAGCTCCTGCCATGAAAAGCTCAAGGTTATAGACTGCACTGATTCGGTTGGCATACTTTTGTGCTATGGTTTCCCCTTGTTCGGTAAAGCACATGCCGGCATTAAACGAGCCCCATGGTTGCGCCCTGATAAAGCGGTGAGTCGGGCCTGCTCCGCGACTGATACTTCCGCCTCTTCCATGAAAAAACAGGACATCAGTGTCGCACAATCCGCCGGCCTCAATCAGTGCTTCCTGAGCGCGAAAAAGTGTCCATGTACTTGAAAAAATGCCTCCGTCCTTGTTGCTGTCGCTGTAACCAATCATGACCTCCTGGAGTTTTCTTTTTTTTCCAGCGTTTATTTTTCGATAATTCAGACTTCGTTGTGTAACCGGGTGGCGAAGAAATTCCTGCAGTATCGCGGGGCTTTTTTTTAGATCTTCAATGGTTTCAAAAAGTGGAACTACGGGGAGCAGGCAGGCATCGCCCTCTTCGGTCGGAGTCATCAGTCCGACCTCCCTGGCAAAAATATAGATGATAAGAAGGTCAGAGACGTTTCTAGTCATGCTGACAATAAGTGAGCCAAGGGCCGCCGTGCCGTATTGTTTTGTATGGTTCACTAAAACCCGGAAGCATGCAAGCACGGTTTCTGCTTCATCTCCCGCCGTCATGTCGGGATGGGTAAACGGGCGGGGCGAAAGCAGTTCCTGATCGAGGAAAGCTCTTCTTGCCGGTTCATCCCATTCCAGAAAATCGGTGCCATTCATACCGGCAGCAGTCATAAGTTGGGAAAGGGCAAGCTCATGAACGCGGCTGTTTTGTCGGATATCAAGGGTGCCTAAATGAAATCCGAACGTCTGTACGATTCTGTAGACAGGAGTAACTTCCATTTCGGCAATATGCTGGGCGCCCACGGCAAGCAGTGACTCCCGTAAAAGCGAGAGATCTTTAAGAAGTTCTTTCGAATCGATGTAAAGGCTTGGCTCAGATAGCACAGAAAAGCTCTCTGATATATCGGTTTCAAAAGGAAGAGATGCAATCATAAGGTTTAGAAACTGGCGCCATGGTTCATGCCTGTTTCTGTTGAGTGCCTCATATCCGGCTTCTCCGAGCTTTTTACTGAGCGTGTCGATGCGGGCTATCAGCAAACCCCCGGGAGTCTGGAGCCTTTCGGAAAGGCTTAGTTTTGAGGCCAGTTCTTTGAGATGGCGCAGCACAAGGGTGAGCGCATTTTGACGCATTTCGGCAAGAGTCTCTTCCGTTATGCTTGCGGTTACAAGTGGATGGCCGTCACGATCACCGCCGACCCAGCTGCCGAAGGTGATTCGCGGCAGATTATTGGGGTCGGAAAGCATTGCAGGATCAAATCCTGTTGCATGCCATGCCTGCATAAGGCGTTTGTCAAGCATGGGCAGAACTTCAGAGAAAATATTATAGAGATAGTAAATGACATTTCTGCGCTCGGAAGACACCTGCGGTTTTTCGAAAAGGATTTCTCCGGTTCTCCAGAGTCTTTCCATGACAACCTTAATCTCATTGCGGATCTCGAGCTGTTCAAGGGGAGTCCACATCTGGTTTTCCCTTTTTACAAGAAGCAGGTAGAGCTGCCGGTGTTGCTCGAGTACAGTTTTCCGTTTTGCCTCGGTCGGATGTGCAGTCAGCACAGCTTCGATAGAAACCTCCGGTAAAAGGGAAGCGATTGTTGTTTCAGGAATTCCAAGTTTTTGGAAACGTGACAGCGTTTTACCCCAGAGTCCTGTGAGATGGGACAAGCCATGTTCAGCTTCGAGCGCACGTCGATTTTGCGCTGCGGAGTTTTCTTCCGCCATATTGAGAAGTTGAAAAAAAATCGAAAATCCCTGTAGCGCGCGCTCGGAATTAGGGTAGTTTTCAAGAGGCATTCCAGCATTCTGCCAGGGAAGGTGGTCAGCAAGTTCATTATCTCCCAGGTCACGGAGTACCTCCTGAAAGCATTGGAGAAGAAAAAGAAAATCGCGTTCTGCTTTTTCGAAATCTATAATACTGCTGGTTGTCGTTATCATGAGATGACAAAATTATGGGGTTAATGTGTTGCTTTCTGCAGTATTCGAAAAAATTAAATGAGTTACAAATTATGTTGTCTTTCCTTGATGGCATTGGTCCATATGAGGGGTATTCTCCTCAAGTTTCAGAAGATAGTGATTTGTAAGCGCAAGGATTTTTAAGGTTTCTGTTTGCCACCTTTACTAATTATGCTTATCTTACACAATAATATTTTGGGTAAGCCACTAACACCTAATTCATTACCTGTCATGGACAACAAATCAAATGGTAAGCTTATTGCAGTAGCAATAGGCGGGGCTGTCTTAATGGGGTCTCTGTTTTTCGGGTTGTCATTTTTAACCGGGTACAAGGTGCCGGCAGAAAACATTTCAGTAATATTAACACCTCTGCGCTCCTTTGCGGGATGGATATCGTTAATCTTAGGTGCCTCTCTCATTATTATGGGTCTGGGCAAAATGTCATCAAGAATCAGTGATAAGTGGTTTTTAAGTTTTCCGCTCAGTATTATTGCCATTATTGCAGTCATGTTTGCACTGCTATGGTTGAGACCTTCCGGAATTTTATTGTCAACCACGGGTCGCACTACAACTATGGATGGTAAATACATTCGTTCCGTCAAAGAGTTGACTGCTTTTCTGGAAAAACCTGCAGCAAACATAAAAGGTCATCCAGTACCTGCCGGTTTTGATTTTGCAGCCGCAAAAACCCTTACCGATGGACGTTGCAACAAATGTCACACACTTGCATCTGTTCAGGACGCTTTCAGAACCAAGTATAAGAAAACAGGGAAAGTCGATGTCGTTGTAAATCGCATGCAGACTAATGCCGGTTCAGGTATCACTCCGGATGAAGCAAAAACAATCGTCCTCTACCTGGAGAACAAGTTCTGATATCTGCTCATTTCTCTGGTATTCCGGAGTCCATAAAAAAAGCCTCTGAGCGATCCTCTGAGGCTTTTTTTTATCTCTTTTTTAACGGGAACCGGAATAGTTTACCGAGACGGTTTCGGTTATTCCGCCTCTTGCTTTCCATTCTGTTATCACGCTGAGCGACCTTGGCTGAAGAGCTTCGATAAGGTCATCAAGGATTTTGTTGGTTATATTTTCATAAAAAATACCGGCATTGCGGAATTCAAGAAAATAATATTTCAGCGATTTCAGCTCTATACAGGTTTTATCAGGCACATAACGGATGGTAATGGTTCCAAAATCAGGAAGCCCGGTTTTAGGGCAGACAGAGGTAAACTCGGGGTTGACAATCTCGATAGTGTAGTCCCTGTCGGGATAGGTGTTGTCGAAGAGTTCAAGGATTTCTTTTTTCATCGCATGATGGAGATTGATTGAAATAAGTTTTAACGGTTTATGGAAGTAATGGTGTTCATTTTGATGCAAAATAGAAATCCACGGCGATTTATCGGTAAATTTCGATGTTATTTTGTTCGTCAAAAGCTTAAATAGCACTCTGTTCTTGTAATGTAAGTCTTTGTTTCAGGAAGTAAACGGTAGGTATTTATGCATGAATCCTTTGAAGGAGATGGCTCGGAATTGCGGCGTCTTTATAACTCTTTGGCTGCGGAGTATGATCTCACTGAAACGCTCTATACCTTCGGAGGACACTCATTCAGTTTTCTAAGTGTTCTTGACAGCTATGCCCTTCTCGACAGAATATCTCCGGAGGAGTTCCTCAAGGATGAGCAGATGCCATATTGGGCGGAAATATGGCCCTCTGCTGTAACCCTTTCATCATTTATAGCTGATGAGCTTCCACTTAAGGGTCTTCGTGTCATTGAGATAGGCTCCGGTGTAGGCATGGCTTCTACTGTTGCCGCCTGGAAGGGGGCCAGTGTTCTGGCTACAGACTATTCCATTGAAGCTCTTCGATTTGTGCAGTACAATGCTTTAAAAAACAGGGTTACGTTTGAACACGACCGGCTTGACTGGCGTCTGGTCAAGTGCAGTGAACAATTTGATATGCTGTTTGCAGCAGATGTGCTTTATGAAAGGGTTAACCTGCTTCCTATTGTGACTGCGATTGATAAACTTCTGAAACCTGAGGGAGTTGCATACCTTGCAGATCCTCGAAGGAGACTTGCCGAGCAATTTCTTGAACTGGCAGCGGAAAATAATTTTTCTATAACTCCTTTTCCGAGGAAGTATACTGGTGGTTCGAAAGATGTGGCGGTGAATATCTACAAAATGACAAGGCAAAAGAAGTGACAATGAAGAGCAAGGAGCAGGAACTTTCTGTTAGTTGGCGCTATGGAGCAGGCTCTGGTGCGCTTATTTGGCAGCTTATGTTTACTGAAACCGGTGATCTTATCGGTCAGAAGCGTTTTGCATCCAACCGGAAAACGCTGTTTTTCTGTATTGATCTGTTGACAGGGAAGGTTATTCGCGACGATTATCTCCTGATGGATCATGTTCATCCTGTTCCTGCCGGTTCGGGGTGGTTCGTAGGGCTTGAAACAACCCTCAGAAATCTGGTCTATTGCTATGCCTACCAGCCCCAAAGCCCCGAACATAAGGGGATCTGGGCTGTTGATTTCAGAGCAGACCGTATTGTCTGGTCACGGTCTGATGTCGTTTTTGCTGCGAACCTTGATCATGAGTTTCTTGTATATCAGCTATCGGCATTTGGAGGCTTTCCGGAACGGCATTTTCAGCTCATCGATCCCTTTACCGGTGACGTCATCCGTTCCCTCGGTCTCGATAGTCCTGCGATTAATGAGATAAGGCAGGAGGTTGTGCAGGAGGAAGAGCGTCAGCAGGTTACTCTTCCTGATTTTGTGACCGGAGAAATGACCCGAGAACGTCTTGCCTTGCTCCGCGTCGGTATAGCAGATACGACCCGCTGTGAATGTATTGTTAAAGGGCCGTTTACAGTAGCCGCTATACATGAACCGGTTGATTTGACTGGTCTCTGGCGCTCTTTTCTTAACGTTTGGCGTCTGGATATCCTTGTCTTTGCAGACTGTATGGAAGAGGGTGTCGAAAAGCCATCGCTTAACAATTTTCTGATCCGGAGCGAAAATTTGTATTACCTTAAGAATAAAGAGGAATTGGTCTGTGTTGCGCTCTCATGAAAAATTCATCATCATCTTCCTTACCTGATATTTTGAAGGAAGGCTCAATTCCTGTCAGTGACTTTCTGGGTAAACTCAGGAGCCGTAAAAATCTTTCACCGAATACCGTCATTGCATACAGAACAGATCTTGTTCAATTTTTTTCCTTTCTTGCCAGGCATTTTGAACTTGACGATTTACACGGGTTTGATCCAGAGAAGGTGACAGCAGTAGATGTACGTTTTTTTATGGCTTCATTGATCGAACGGGGCGTTAAGCAGCGATCAATTGCCAGAAAAATTGTAGCAGTCAAAAGCTTTTACCGATATCTCCAGGAAACCGGTCATATAAAGAGTTCTGTTATATCCTGTATCATTACGCCAAAGTACCCGCGTCATGTTCCAGACTTTTTAACTGAACAGCAGACTGAAAAGCTTTTTAATCAGGTGTTGCCCGAAAGTGTCAAAGATTGCAGTAACTCCGAAAAAAATGCGCTCTGCCATTCGTTTGTCTTTGAACGGGATCGGAGCATCCTTGAACTTCTTTATGGCAGCGGTCTTCGTATTTCTGAACTGATTGGACTGACCGTGGAATGTCTTGATCTTGAACGTGGTTATGTGAAGTTGACCGGAAAAGGCAATAAGCAAAGAATTGTTCCTGTCGGTCAAGCGAGCATCCAGGCGCTTAAAAAATATTTTGAAGTGCGGAGAAACTTCTTTAGAATAAATACAAAGGCGGAAGCGGGGACCTTTCAGTATGTTTTTCTAACCAAGAGGGGCAGACAGCTCTATCCCGTGTTTATCCAGAGGTTGACCAGGAAATACCTCGATTCGGTCACTGAACAAAAACAGAAAAATCCACATATACTGCGCCACAGTTTTGCCACACATCTCTTGAACAGTGGAGCAGATCTTAACAGTGTCAGTGAAATGCTTGGACACAGCAATCTTTCAACTACCGAAATATATACTCACGTAACTGTTGAGCGCTTAAAGGAGGTTTACCGTAAAGCGCATCCAAAAGCATAGGTATTTTGTGGGCGCCGTATATTTTTATCATGCGGGGTCTTGTTCCTTCATTACGTTCACCATTATTTCAACGGAGGTTATTATGACTAAAGCTGTCGTTAGTGATGCTGTAAATGTTAAGGTTACCTTGCGCCACTCCAATAATCATAACGACATAGAAGAGTACGCTCGTAATGCAGTGCTCTCCCTTGTAAAAATTTATCCGGGTATTATCAGTTGTCATATCATTCTGGATCATCAGAAAAATGACTTCGAAAAAAACAAACTTGCCGAGATAACGGTGCATGTGCCGCAGAGTGTTCTTGTTGCAAAGGAAGCCGGTGCGGTCTATGAACAGACTATTGACAACTGTATTGATTCCCTGAGCAGGCAGCTCAAGAAGTACAAGGAAAAATTACTATAACAGCTTGCTGTGTAAGAGTCTGCAGGGCGTAGGGCATACGCCCTGCAGTTTTTTTGGAAGTTTTTTTTACACTTCGAAAACAGACACCATGAACTTTGATCAAAAAGGATTAAAAAAGCGATCTATAACGGTCGCCTATTTTTTTAATACTATCGGCACAAAGCACGATATCAGATTGAGGCGTCTGAATAATGTTGACGAACAGAAACGGAGGATTTTTGAGCGTGATCTTCATCGCCCGGGGCTTGCTCTTGCCGGGTTTACCAATCTTTTTACCTACAAACGGGTTCAGATTCTCGGAAATACGGAAACCAGATTCTTAAATCACCTTGATGAACACGAAAGAAACAGGGTGTTTGAAAATCTTGTACGATTCAAAATCCCGTGCATTATTCTTACCAGTAATAACAAACTTCCGCAAACCCTGCTTGACATGGCTACGAAGGCGGGTATACCGGTCTATACCACACGTGTATCTTCAACCAAAACCATCTATTTCGTCACTGGTTTTCTTGATGACCAGTTTTCCTTTTATCAGCAGTATCATGGTTCAATGGTCGATGTTTATGGCGTTGGTGTACTGCTTGTCGGTAAAAGCGGTCTCGGAAAATCCGAAATTGCCCTTGATCTCATTGAAAGGGGACATGGTCTCGTAGCCGATGATGTCGTTGTTATTCAACGGAAAGGGGAGTCACTGATGCTCAATGCCAAAAGGAATAATATCATCGACCATTTTATGGAAATTCGTGGTCTTGGTGTCGTTGACGTCAGGGCAAACTTTGGTATTCGGGCAATTCGTGATATCAAGGAGGTTCAGGTTGTTGTAGAGCTTCTTGAATGGGATAAAGAGATGGTCTATGAGCGGCTGGGCCTGGATACTAAATTCATAAAGATTCTCGGTGTTGACGTTCCACTGGTACAATTACCTATATTTCCGGGTAAAAATATTACCGTTATTATTGAGGTGGTTGCCCTTAACTTCCTTTTGAAGCGTTATTCGAATTATGTGGCAGCAGAGGCTCTGACAGAAAGGATTAAAAATGTGATTAACAGTGAAAAAACAGACGAGGACGATATTCATGATTGAAACATCTGCCGGCAGGGTTTCAGCAGCATTCAGACGTAGAGGCGCCCTGTTAGTTGTATTGGTTATGCTTTCACTCCTGCTCTCTTCCTGCAGTCGTCACAATGGGAGCAACGGAAAGGGCGGCAAGGGGAGTGCAGCCATGGATTCAACTCTTGTTATCGCCATGCTTGGTGACGCTGATTATCTCAATCCTGTTATCGGTGCAACCGTTACCTCAAGCAACATTTTTGGTCTTATCTACCCCTCTTTGCTGCAAAGTGAGTTTGATACAACGACCGGGCTGATGAACTATATGGCTCTTGAAAAAAAACTTCGTAAAGTAACGCCTGGTCAAGGCAAAAAAGCACCGAAAGGAGCCCTGGCCCGGAGCTGGCATCTGTCAGATGATCATAAATCACTAACCTATATTCTAAGAAATGATGCATTCTGGGATGATGGAAAGCGAATTGTATCAGAAGATATCAAGTTTTCCTATCAACTGTATGGTAATCCGGTAATTGCCAGCGCGCGCCAGCAGTATCTGTCAGAACTGATCGGTGCCGACAAGGGCAGGGTTGATTTCGATAAAGCCATTGAAACACCGAATGATACAACGCTTGTTTTTCATTTTTACAAACCCGTTCCCGAACATCTTGCCCTTTTTCATACCTCACTGACGCCTCTTCCTGCTCACCGCTGGAAAAATGTTAAACCAGAGGATTTTCGGCACTCACCGCTCAATCTTCAGCCCCTGGGTGCAGGCCCGTATAAACTGAAAAACTGGCAGCAGCAGTCGGAAATTGTTCTGGTATCGAACAGGAAATCGAATCTTCCGAAACCCGGTAACATTCCTGCGATCTCTTTCAAGGTAGTGCCTGATTACACTGTAAGGCTGACACAGCTTCAGACCGGAGCGGTCGATGTTGTGGAAAATATCAAACCGGAAGATTTTGCCGCTCTTTTAAAAGCAAATCAACAGCTGAAAATTAAAACGATCGGTCTCAGAGTTTATGATTATGTCGGCTGGTCAAATATCGACCAGGAGGAGTACAGAAAAAACGGCACCTTCAAACCTCATCCTTTGTTCGGTTCGCCGCGTGTCCGCCTTGCCCTTACCAGTGCTATTGACCGTCAGGCGATCATTGATGGCTACCTCAAACAGTATGGCGTGGTCTGCAGCAATGATATTTCTCCCTCTCTGAAATGGGCTTATAATAACCGGATTACTCCTCATGCATTTGATCCGGCAAAAGCGTCATCCATGCTCAAAGCTGAGGGCTGGCTTCCGGGTCCGGACGGTATTCTGCAAAAAAATGGCCGGAGGTTCAGCTTTGTTCTCTATACCAATGCAGGTAATGCGAGAAGAAACTATGCAAGTGTTATTATCCAGCAAAACCTTCGTGCAATTGGTATCGACTGCAAACTTGATGTTCAGGAGTCCAATGTCTTTTTTGAAAGTCTTCAGTCAAGAAAACTTGATGCGTGGATGGCAGGCTGGTCGATCGGGCTGGAAATTGATCCTCTTGATGTATGGGGTTCAGATCTCAAAAAAAGCCGCTTTAATTTTGCCGGGTACCGGAATCCGAGAATTGACGAACTTTGCGATCTGGCCAAGCAGAAAATGGATCCTGTGGGAGCAAGACCATACTGGCTTGAGTATCAGGAAATACTTCATCGTGATCAACCGATCACCTTTCTCTATTGGATCAAGGAAACTCAGGGATTCAGCAAGAGAATTCAGGGCGAGGAGCTCAATATATCAGGTACTTTTTACAATGTTGACGACTGGCGGCTGCGGCCTTCAGCAACTATTGCCCAATAGTTTGTTATGCTGATTTATATTTTTAAAAGACTTTTGATTGCCGTCCCCTTGATTTTTGGGGTATTGACTCTCACATTTTTCATTATCAGGCTTGCTCCTGGTGATCCTGCAGCTTTTTTTATTCAGCCGGGCATCAGTCCGAATGTAGCCGAGCAGATAAGGGCGCAGTATGGCCTTAACGATCCTTTGCCTGTCCAGTATTTCAAATGGCTTGCCAATGTTTTGCAGGGTGATTTCGGACGCAGTTTCAGTCGAGCCCAGCAGCCGGTTTTTGATGTTATTGCAGAAGCGCTGCCGATAACAGTGACAATTGCTGGACTGACGCTGATTGCCAATTTTGCGTTCGGTATTCTTATCGGCATTATTTCAGCAATTCGCCAGAACAGTTTTCTCGACAGATTCCTTACCGTGACCGCCCTGTTTTTTTATTCAATGCCGGAGTTCTGGTTTGCGCTGATGATGATTATTCTTTTTGCCCTGAAATTTCCCCTTTTTCCTGTTTCAGGACTGAACGAGATTGGCGCGGAAAGTTATGGCCCTTTTGGCTTTCTGCTCGACCGTTTTTGGCATCTCGTGCTGCCGGTTACCGTGCTCAGCATTAACGGTTCAGCTGGTATTGCCCGTTATGTAAGGGGCAGTATGCTTGAAGTGATACGGCAGGACTACATCCGCACCGCAAGGGCAAAGGGGTTGCCGGAACATGTTGTCATATTCAAGCACGCACTTCGAAATACCCTCTTGCCGGTGATTACCCTTATGGGAAGTTCCCTGCCTTTTATTTTCAGCGGCGCATTGTTCATTGAGGTTATTTTTGCTTTTCCCGGTATGGGAAGAGTGACGGTTGAAGCTATTTTTGCAAGGGATTACCCGCTGATTATTGCCAATACCTTTATTTCAGGTTCTCTCATAGTGCTTGGCAATCTTTTTGCCGATGTTCTCTATGCTGTTGCGGATCCGAGAATAAAGCTCTGAATATTATGACTGACAACCTGTAAAGTTTTCTGTTTGAGAATAGAACTGCTGAATACGCCGCCCGATGCCATTGAGAACAGAATCGAGGAACAGATTCGTCCTCTTTCCATGGCTGATTTTGCCGGTCAGCAACGGCTGACCGATAATCTTAAAGTCTTTATTTCGGCCGCTAAAATGCGGGGCGATGCCCTTGACCATGTTTTATTGTCTGGTCCACCCGGGCTTGGAAAAACGACACTTGCCTATATTATTGCCTCTGAAATGGGAAGCAGCATCAAGTCAACCTCGGGTCCTTTGCTCGACAAGGCTGGAAATCTTGCAGGACTTCTGACCGGTCTTCAAAAGGGTGATGTGCTTTTTATTGACGAAATTCATCGTATGCCGCCAGCTGTCGAAGAGTATCTCTATTCAGCCATGGAGGATTTTCGTATTGATATCATGCTCGACAGCGGACCCTCTGCACGCGCCGTACAGCTGCGTATCGAGCCCTTTACTCTTGTTGGGGCCACGACTCGTTCCGGACTTCTGACCTCACCTCTCAGGGCAAGGTTCGGTATCAACAGCCGTTTTGATTATTATGCCCCGGAACTTCTTGAAGGCATCATCATACGGGCGTCAGGTATTCTTGGCATCGGTATTGATGACGAAGCCGCATCGGAAATTGCCGGGCGTTCAAGAGGAACTCCCCGTATTGCCAACAGGCTTCTCCGTCGGGCCAGGGATTTTGCGCAGGTTGATCGGGTAGAGCTTATCAATCGTTCTATTGCCATGAAAACCCTCGACTGCCTTGAAATTGATGAGGAAGGACTGGATGATATGGATAAAAAAATCATGGAGACCATTGTCAACAAATTTAATGGCGGGCCTGTCGGGATTGCATCGCTTGCAGTGTCGGTCGGAGAAGAGCGGGATACCATTGAAGAGGTTTACGAGCCCTATCTTATCCAGGCCGGTTATCTGACGAGAACTACAAGGGGGCGTGTTGCAACACGCCAGGCATTTTTACGTTTTTCAACCGGCAGTGAACGTAATGAATACCCGTTGTTTGATGCGCAGCAAGACCTGTAAGCTGCCTGCACACCGCTTTGATCGGATGCGTTTTATTTTTTTTGTAATTATCAGTGCAATTGTCTCTGTTTTTTCCCTTTCCTCATGTGCAGCGCACCCTGTTATTTCCACTCAATTATCTTCAGACTCTCTGGCTGAAACCTCAAAAAGAGAGTTTGTTGCAGCATCGCTGTTGTGTGCAAAAGATGAGTATCGGGGAGCCGCTGACCGTTACCGGAAACTTCTGGCCGTCGATCCGGCAAATGCAGCGATTCATTATGCACTTTCAAAAGCTTACGTAGGTCTTGGTATTATCGACTCTGCCCGTATCCATAGCGAAAAAAGCGTTTTGCTTAATCCGGCAAATAAATATTACCTGAAGTTTCTTGCAGGTATAGTGCATCAGTTGCATGATTACGCCCGTGCAGCCGATCTTTACAGGAAGCTTGCGGCTCTTGACCCGGGCACTGCTGAACCCCTCTCAGCTCTTGCCTTGGAATATCTTGCGGCTGATCAGCCAGAAAAAGCCCTTGCAGTGTTTCAGGAGATTCTTGCCCTTGACCCGAAAGATAAGACGGCCCAGGCCCAGGTGTTGCTGATGGAAATAAAACTTCTTCATTATCATGATGCGATAACTACCGTCATGGAGCTTATTGAGCAGGGAAATGATAAAGAGAAACTCCGCCTGACTCTCGGAGAACTTTATATGCAGACCGGGCAGCATGATCTTGCTTTTAAGACTTTCAGGGAGGTACTGCATGAAAATCCCCGATTTCTTCCGGCTTGGCTGGCCCTGTTTGAAGTCTCTGTTCAGTCAAAAAACAATCTCGTTTTTCTTCAGGATCTTAACCTGTTTTACAATACAAATCAGGTAAGTCTCGAACAGAAATTGGATCTTGCCAAGCTTTTTGTTGCTCGTTCATCCCGGGACAGCTCTTTTGTAGAACCAGCATTTGCCATGATCGATGAAATAAACAAACGTCATCCCGACAACGGTAAGGTCTATGCGCTCAGAGGTAATGCAAAACTGTTACATGGTAAGGACGCTGGGTCAATACATGACTTCAGGAAGGCAATTGCGCTGGAGCCTCGCAATATTGAAATATGGGAAGATCTTGTTGCTGCCTATCTCACAAAAAAAGATTTTCTGCAGGCAAAGCAGACGGTTGCCACCATAAATAAGAGATTTACAACCCGGACACTCAGGCTTAAGGCCTTGGAAGGTGAGGTATATTTCCAGTCAGGCAATATTAAACAGGCGGCACTGCTGCTTGAAAAAGTAGCGCAGCCGGAAGTGGCAAAAAAGGATAAACAGCTTTATCTGCAGGTTGGCGGTACCCTTGCTCTATGTTATGATAAACTTGGTTTTCCTGATAAAAGCATTCGTCTCTATAAGGCTATTCTTGAGATGGATGCGGGTAATATATTTATGATGAACAATCTTGCCTATCTTCTTGCCATACAGGGAAAAGAACTTTTAAAAGCCAAAGAACTGGCGCTAAAGGCTGTAGCCGCTGAACCCGAAAATGCGAGTTATCTTGACACTCTTGGCTGGGTGCTGTTCCGGTTGGCAGAGTATGACACAGCCCGGGATATTCTCGAAAAAGCAGCGGCTATTGATACTCGTGAGCCTGAAATACTGTCCCATCTTTCCCGGGTATACGACAAACTCGGTAACAGGCAGAAGGCGCAGGAAATGAAGGATAAAATCAAAAAGCTTCAGAAAAAGTAGACTATTCTAACGCTGTTCATGATGCTGATGAGCATAAAAAAAGGCGGGGTTACTATCCCGCCTTTTTTTATGTGATTCTGTCGATTTCTACATGATCGTTTTATTTCTCACTGTTGAAGGTCGTGCGGGCCGCCAGATATTCATAATGAGCCCACCGTGCATCAACTTCTTTCTGGATAGCCGTGTAGTACTCCTCGGCAAGCGCAGGATGACTCTTTTTGAGCATTCTGAAGCGGTTTTCCATATCGAGGAAATTCGCAACCGGCATTTTAGGCTTTTTCGAATCAAGAATAAGCGGATTTTTTCCTTCCAGCAAGCGGGCAGGATTATAGCGGTAGAGTATCCAGTGCCCGGAATCAACCGCAGCTTTCTGGTTATCAAGAGCCGTCGACATGTTTATACCGTGTGCTATACAGTGAGAATAAGCTATGATGATGGACGGACCGTTATAAGCCTCAGCTTCAAGGAACGCTTTCAGTGTCTGCTCGTCACGGGCTCCAAAGGCAACTGAAGCAACATACGCTGTTCCGTACGACATGGAGATCATGCCGAGATCCTTTTTTGTCGCTGTGCGGCCGGCAGCAGCAAATTTCGCCACCGCAGCTTTTGGTGTCGCCTTTGACGCCTGTCCTCCGGTATTCGAATAGACCTCGGTATCAAGCACCAGTAGGTTTATATTTTTATTCCCCGCTGTTATATGGTCAACGCCGCCGTAGCCGATGTCATAGGCCCAGCCATCACCTCCGACTCCCCAGACACTCTTTTTAACAAGCATATCGGCCACTGAGAGCAGATTCCTTGCATCAGAAGAATCAATATGATGAAGCTTCTCCTTCAGGATAGCAACCCGTTTTCTCTGCTCAAAAATATCAGGTTCACTCTGTTCAAGCGCCCCAAGTATGTCAGCTGTAAGCGTATCACCGATTTCAGCGGAGACTCTTTGGAGGAGTTCACGAGCATATTCGCGTTGCTTGTCGATGGATATTCTAAAGCCAAGCGCAAATTCTGCGGTATCTTCGAACAGTGAGTTGGACCACGTTGGCCCGCGACCTTCCGCATTGGTAGTATAAGGAGTTGTAGGAAGGTTGCCGCCGTATATTGATGAACAACCGGTAGCATTGCCCACAACAAGACGGTCGCCGAACAGCTGCGTCATAAGCTTGATGTACGGTGTTTCCCCGCAGCCGGAGCATGCTCCTGAAAACTCAAACAGAGGTACCTGAAGCTGCTGTTCCTTGATCAGCTTAGTATTGATTTTATTGCGGTCATATTCCGGAATGTTGAGATAATAGTTCCAGTTGTCAATCTCTGTCTCACGAAGAGGTCGCTGAGGCTTCATATTCAGCGCTTTTCTTTCGGGGTTGGTTTTATCCCTTCCCGGGCAGACATGAACGCAGATTTCGCATCCGGTACAGTCTTCAGGCGCAACCTGGATGGTATACTTCATACCTGCCCAGCTGGCCCCTTTTGCTTCAATGGATTTAAAGGTACGAGGTGCGTTCGCAAGGTATTTTGCCTCATAGACATTCGTCCGGATGACGGCGTGCGGGCATACCATGGAGCATTTGGCGCACTGTATGCAGAGATCGGGTTCCCACACGGGAATTTCGTCGGCAAGGTTGCGTTTTTCAAATTTTGAGGTTCCTGTCGGGTAGGTGCCGTCGGCAGGCATATCACTGACAGGAATGTCGTCACCTTCACCGGCAATGACTTTAGCCAGTACGTTGCAGACAAACTCAGATGCTTCTCCAACAATACATTGGCGGAGTTCTTTTTGGCTGTCGGCAGCAGAACCAATAGTGACCTGATGCAGATTGGAGAGAGTATCATCTACAGCCTGCATATTCTGCCTGACGACCTCATCTCCTTTTTTACCATAGGTTTCTTTTATGGCGTTCTTAATCTGTTCAATTGCCTCTTCGCGCGGCAGGACTCCTGATATGGCAAAAAAGCAGGCCTGCATGATTGTGTTTATGCGCTGTCCCATGCCGCTTTGATGAGCAACTTTATAGGCATCAATGGTGTAAAGTTTCGCCTCTTTCTTGATCAGGTGCTCCTGAACGCCTTTTGGGAGTTTTTCCCAGAGTTCATCAGCCGCATATGGAGAGTTCAGAAGCAGTGTGCCATGTTTCTTGAGATTTTTAAGAAGGTCAATCATCTCCAGAAAAATCCAGTGGTGGCAGCCTATAAACTGTGCCTCGGTGATGAGATAGGTTGAGCGGATCTCGTGCGGTCCGAAGCGCAGGTGAGATGTTGTAATTGAACCGGCTTTTTTGGAGTCGTAGACAAAATAGCCCTGGGCATAGTTCGATGTATTTTCACCGATAATTTTAATGCTGTTCTTGTTTGCACCGACAGTGCCGTCTGATCCCAGGCCGTAAAAGAGAGCCCGAAACATTTCATCCGGTTCTATAGAGTGAGTATGGTCATAATCAAGACTTGTATGGGTAACATCGTCATTGATGCCTATAGTGAAATGATTCTTCGGTTTAGGCAAAGCCATGTTGTCGAAGACAGCCTTGACCATTGCCGGAGTGAATTCTTTTGAAGAAAGGCCATACCTTCCACCGGTAATATTCGGCAGGCTTTTCAGCAAACCATTCTGCACACCTTCAAGCAGGGCATTGACCGTATCCAGATAAAGGGGTTCTCCGGCACTGCCGGGTTCCTTGATACGGTCAAGGACGGAAACCGATTTGACTGTTGCAGGTAAAGCATTGACAAAAAGTTCTATATCGAACGGGCGGAACATGCGGGCATGGAGGACACCGACTTTTTCACCCTGTTTGTTAAGATGTTCAACTGTTTCACGGGCGGCCTCGACACCGGATCCCATCATGACAATAACCCGCTCGGCATCAGCTGCACCGTAATACTGGTAAAGTTTATAGTAACGTCCGGTCAGGTCACCAAATTTATCCATCAGTTTTTGAGTGATCCCGGGGCATGCATTGTAATAGCTGTTGACGGTTTCCCTTCCCTGAAAATAGACGTCAGGATTCTGCGATGTTCCACGCAGAACAGGAGCGTCTGGGCTCATACGGCGGTTGCGATGAGCAATGACCATCTCATCGCTTATCATGGCTTTTATGACATCATCAGACACAACTTCGATTTTGGCAATCTCATGAGAAGTTCTGAATCCGTCGAAGAAATGTAGAAACGGTACTCTTGACTCAAGCGTTGCTGCAGCGGAAATAAGGCCAAGATCCATGACTTCCTGAACAGAACTGGATGCAAGAAGTGCAAAGCCTGTTCCGCGTACAGACATGACATCGCCATGGTCGCCGAATATCGAAAGTGCCTGTCCGGCCAGTGCACGGGCAGAAACATGTATGACGCATGGGGTAAGCTCACCTGCTATCTTATACATATTTGGAATCATCAGCAGAAGACCCTGCGATGCGGTAAAGGTGGTTGTCAACGCACCCGTTTGCAAAGCGCCGTGAACTGCAGCAGCAGCACCGGCTTCACTTTGTAATTCATCAATTTTAGGAATTGTTCCCCAAATGTTCTTTTTTCCTGCAGCCGCCCATGCATCGGAATATTCACCCATCGGAGATGCCGGTGTAATTGGGTAGATACAGATAACTTCACTTGTACGGTAAGAGACATAAGCCAAGGCTTCATTCCCCTCCATGGTTTTATAAATCCGGGTCATACTGGCAGTCCCACTTGATTTGTATTGATGAATTATTTAAGTGCAGAGCACTGATGAGAACACAACGATCGAGCGAAAAAACAACCGCAGTTAAGAGAAAATCAAAAAGATGAAAATAAAATCGAGGCGACTGGAAAGATATTAAAAAAAATGATTTTTGATAAATTTAATTAGATTTCGGCAATGCTGCAAAGAGTCAGCCGCCAGGTACTATTCTAAGCCCTGTCACCACTGGATTCTTTGCTTATTTTAACATTCAGACCAGAAAAGGAAAAGAGGTTTTATGGACGCGGAACATTCTGAAAACATAGTATATGGCAGGAATGCTGTTCTTGAGCTTCTCCAGCAAAAGCCGGAGAGCATAGAGAAGATTTATTTTCAGTTTAATACCTCTCACCCTAAGCTCAAGGAAATTGTAATTACCGCAAGAAGGCTGAAACTTGTCACCGGCAAGGCTCGGCTTGAAAAACTCTCGCTGATTTCCGGGACAACCAAGCATCAGGGCGTTTGCGCTCTTATCAGCTCCGTAACTTATTACTCGCTTGAGGAGGTTTTGCAAAGTCCCCGGAATACCTCTTCTCTTTTTGTCGTGCTGCAGGGTCTGGATGACCCTCACAATATCGGAGCAATTATCAGGACGGCTGAAGCCGTGGCTGCCGATGCTGTTGTACTTGTCGAAGGAAAGGGTTCACCTGTTAACGCTGTTGTTAATAAGGCTTCTGCAGGAGCACTTTCACACATGAGAATTTGCAAGGTTAAAAGCCTTGTACGCGCATTGGAATTTCTTCATCTGCAGAACGTTCAGATTATTGCAGCCGATATGGACGCTGAGCTGAATTATACCGATGCAGATTTGAAAAAATCAACAGCCATTGTGCTTGGCATGGAGGGGAGCGGGCTTGCACCTGAAGCGCTGGAGTATTGTGATCAGGTTGTACGCATTCCAATGGCTGGTTGCGTGGAATCTCTGAATGTCAGTGTGACGGCCGGGGTGCTGCTTTATGAAGCCATGAGGCAGCGACTTGCATAACAACGTTATGCCCAAATGATTTGAAGGGATTTTTTTCAGCTCTTTGAAAAAAATATTACCTTGTTTCTCACTGTTCAGCTACTTCCATCGGAACTCAAATAACACACCTTTTCTCTGCCATGACTATTCTTGAAAATCTTCGCTATACCAAAGACCACGAATGGATTAAACTGCTTGAAGATGGCTGTTCCGCACTGGTCGGCATTACTGACTTTGCACAGTCAGAGCTTGGCGATATTGTTTTTGTTGAACTGAAATCTGCAGGAACAAAGCTTAAAGAACACGAGGTTTTCGGCACCGTTGAGGCAGTCAAAACAGTAGCCGATCTTTTTGCACCTGTTGGCTGTGAAATACTTGAACTGAATACTTCGCTTGACAATGCTGAAATCGTTAATCAGGAGCCTTACACAAACGGCTGGCTGGTCAAGATAAAGGTTGAAAACCCGGCAGCGATCGATGCTCTTCTTGATGCTGCGGCATACCGCCAGCTGATAGGCGAGTAACTTTTTTCTCAACAGTTTATTACCAGAGATGCCATTTATTGTCAATACCGCCAGCGATAGAGAGGAGATGCTCAGGGCAATTGGTGCAGGCTCCTTTGATGAACTTATTGCCGACATTCCAGAAGAGATCCGCCTTAAAAAAGCTCTTGAGGTCTTTCCTGCTTTAGATGAACTTCAGGTTCGGAAACTCCTTGAAGGTATTGCTTCCGCCAACCGGAGCACTTCCGATTATGTCAGCTTCCTCGGCGCAGGGGCTTATGACCATTTTATACCTGTAGCCGTAAAGACCATTGCATCCCGCAGTGAGTTCTATACGGCATATACCCCTTACCAGGCAGAAGTATCTCAGGGTACCCTGCAGGCGATTTACGAATATCAGAGTCTTATATGCCGTCTTTATGAGATGGATGTAACCAACGCATCAATGTATGACGGGGCTACAGCCCTTGCCGAAGCGGTATTGATGGCCATGAACGTTACAGGACGCGGTCAGGTCGTTGTAGCAGGAAAGCTTCATCCATATAACAGCTCTGTTTTGAAGACCTATCTTGAGGCTTCAGGACATACTGCAGTCATACAGAATGTTCTTGAAGATGGTATCGGCAGTATCTCTTCCCTGAAGGGTATTGTTAGCGGAAGTGTGGCAGCAATTGTAGTTCAGCAGCCTAATTTTTACGGTTGTCTGGAAGAGGTGGAGTCGATTCGCGATATCGCTCATGACAACGGGGCACTTTTTATAGTTTCAGCCGATCCGCTATCCCTCGGAGTACTGGCTGCTCCAGGAAGTTACGGGGCTGATATTGCGGTAGGTGAAGGTCAGCCGCTCGGTAATGCACAGAATTTCGGCGGACCATACCTTGGAATATTTACGGTCAAACAGCAGCTTGTTCGCAAGATTCCAGGTCGTCTGGTGGGTATGACCAAAGACAGGGATGGCGAGGATGGTTTTATTCTCACACTGCAGACCCGTGAGCAGCACATACGCCGCGAAAAAGCAACCTCTAACATCTGCAGCAACCAGGCACTTAACGCCCTTCAGGCAGCAGTCTATCTTTCGTTGCTTGGCAAAGAGGGTATTCGGGAGGTTGCTGTTCAATCCGCTCAAAAGGCGCACTACCTTGCAGGAAAAATTGCCGCAATACCAGGATTTTCCCTGAAGTACAACTCTCCTTATTTCCGTGAATTTGTTGTGGAAACACCTGTTCCCGCATCAACAGTCATTGCACAGATGCTGGAAAAAAAGGTATTTGCCGGTTATGATCTTGCTGTCCACGATGAAACAGGGCTGCTTATAGCCGTTACAGAAAAACGGACACGGCAGGAACTCGACAGTTTTGCTGAAAACCTTGGGGCTTTTATATAAGCCCCAGGGAAATCATTTCCTTGTCAATGATAGCCTTGTTTTCCGCCGATAGCGGTACAAGAGGCAGCCGGTAGTTTTCCTCAATCATTCCCATTCGGGCAAGAATATATTTTACAGGTACGGGATTGCTCTCGATAAAATTCAGTCTGAAGAGATTGCGATAAGTGTGGTTTATCGACCGGGCCTCTCCAAGATCGCCCTGCTTGACGGCCTCAACCAGCCCTTTAATTTGAGCGGGTACCTCGTTAGCCGCAACAGAAATAACCCCATCCCCACCCATAGCTATAAACGGCAGAATCAGCGAGTCCTCACCGGTCAGCACCGAAAAATATTTTGGACGCTCTTCAAGAAGCTCCGCGATCTGCGTGAAGTTGTCCGAAGCTTCCTTGACAGCCGCAATATTTTCAAAATTCCTGGCAAGTCTGAGAATTGTTGACGCAGCAACATTGCTTCCGGTTCTGCCAGGAACGTTATAAATAATAATCGGGACGGACACTGCTTCCGCTATGTGCTTGTAGTGCTGGTAAATCCCTTCCTGCGAAGGCTTGTTATAATAAGGCGCAACGGACAAAATAGCTGATGCCCCGGCTTTTTCAGCATTTTTTGCAAGCTCAACGGCATGCGACGTGGCGTTTGTTCCTGCACCTGCAGCAATCTTGATTCTCCCATCGGCTTCATCCCTTACGGTGCGGATAATTTCAAACTGTTCATCTCCGGAAAGGGTTGGCGACTCACCGGTTGTGCCGCAGGGGATGATGAAATCGGTTCCTGCTTCAATGTGAAACCGTACCAGTCGTCTTAAAGCATCGGTATCAATGGATCGATCTTTCTTGAAAGGAGTTACCAGTGCAACAGCTGATCCTGAAATGTATCGTGTCGACATACTTTTATCACTAATTAATGGTATTCATTGTCTTTATATCTCAAAAGCTTCGTTGAACAAGAGTACACTGAAAACATGCTTGACAGCGCCAGAGCTTTTGTGTAAAGCATGGAATTGGTATTGTCGCCTCTTTTTAATTCATTCGAACTTTATCGTGAAGATACTGAAACGAAAAAGATAAACAGGGAAAGGGAAATTGAAAATCGAATTTTCTTTACATTTATCCCTGATCCCAGGATTAACTGACGAGGGAAACGCTCAAACGGTTTTATAATGATTGTCTGGTCGTTTGAGCGCTGTCAATGCATATCAGTGAGTTTCAATAAAAATAATCGGGAGACAGTTTTCCGGTAAAGCGATGCATCATGTAGTTGGCAAGCCAGACCCAGTTCAGCGGTTTTCCCTTCATACGCTGCATTATCGCACGGCCTTTATAGACCTCTTTCTGGAGCTTGACAAAGTTTTCAAGCAGTTTTTCACCACTCATTCTGTTCGGTTCAAACATATAATGATAGGTGTCATACTTGTCCCAGTCGAAATGACGTATACGGGGCTTCATCTCGTCAAAATACGGTGTTCCCGGGAATGGTGTGACTAACGAAAATACCGGAAACTCAATCTTGTTGTTCATGATAAAGTCATAGGTAAGCTGAAAGCTTTCCTCAGTATCATTATCAAAACCGAACATAAAGTATCCCTGTATGGCGATGCCGTTCTTATGCAGATTGCTTACCACCTGTTCATAACTGCCAAGCCTGTTTGATCCCTTTTGTACGCTCTTGATTGTCTCCGGATTGAGTGATTCGAACCCGATACTGAGCAGGTCGCATCCCGATCGGCCGGCCAGTTCTGCAACTTCGGGTTTATCCAGAAAGTTCATTGAAATATTGGCATTCCAGTGCACACCGAGTTTAGCCATCTCTTCAAGGAGTGTCATGAAATACTTCGGACGAAAACTTATGTTATCATCCATAAAGGAAAAATTGACATTTTTCTTGCCGACTCTTTGCTGATGATAGCGCATCTCATCAAGGACAAGATCAAGCTCCCGGTATCGGTAGCTTTTTCCGTAGACCGTCGGTGTCGTGCAGAAATTGCATCCGACAGGACAGCCTTTTGTTGCAAGAAGCGGTATCCGCGAGCTGTATTTTTTAGCATTTTTTGATGAAAGGGCATAGCTGAAATCAGGATGAACCATGGCGCTCATCTGTTTAAGCTCCTTTGCCCTGTATACACTCTTCATCGTTCCTTTCAGGACATCAGTTGCAAGTTCTGTCCATATCGACTCTATTTCCCCGTAAACCACGCTTGTGCAGTGCCCGGATGCCTCTTCATGAAGCATGGTAGGATGAACGCCGCCGAGAATGACTGTTTTACCCTGACTGAGTGCAGCATCACCGATCCGGTATGCTTTGGATGCATTAAGTGTTCTGGACGTGATGGCAACGACATCAAAACCTGAAAAATCTGCCGGAACTTTATTGCCGAGCCGTTCATCAATAAAAGTGACATCAAACAGCTTGCCAACCATGGTGGCGACCATGATCAGGTTTAAAGGCATGCTCACAGTACCGGAATCCACCATCATGCTGGTGTTGCTGACCGGCTGGATTAGCAGCCATTTTTTTCGTGATTTTTGCTGTGCAGCAAGCTGATGAAGGTGTCCTTCTGCGGAGTCAAGCGATGTTACAAAAGTATCGGATGGTAAGGTCTGCATACCTTGAAATCTGCAATAAGTGATAAAAACCAGTACAACGAAATGAACAAGGTAGAAAAAGTTTTTTGGTACTTGCTAGGATATTTAATATTTATGACTTTTATAAGAAAAAAAGATATCTGCGGAATAAATTCCAGCCCTGTTTTTTAAGGATATGCAGAAGCGTATGAGTAATACGAAAATTCAAAGACTTGGCCGGACAGGGCAATACCTTTTCTAACGAAAGATGCAGACCGGCAAAGGTTTGGATCGGTAATATTGGGTATTGGATTTCAACGTCAATCAAATTTCAATAAAGGAACATGACACAAAACAACACTCAACCGACTGCAGTGCTTGATAAAAAAGTAGTGGCACGAGGGTTTTCACTCTTTTTTGCAACGGTCTTTATCTGCCTGTTAGCTTATTACTGGCCAATGCTTAAGCTGCTGCTGGTTGACAAAATGCATTACCATGTTCCATTTTTATGCAGGTAAAAAAAAGCAGATTCTTTTGTTCCATATGATGGCACCCTGAAAAAAAGGGTGCTTTTTTTATACCATCTCCTGTTCCCTGCATGGTGGGCATCTGGATTATCAAGACGGAAGGGAGCCTTTGTAAGGGGTGATCTCCAGAAAAAAAAGTACATCTATAAGGGGAAAATTCATCGCGGGTATCGGTACTGACAACAAGAGCCTCTATTACTGGACGCTGCCTGTTTGAAGGATTTTCTCTGAAGGTCAATCGTTGAACCGCTGCTCAATCGACTTGCTCGGCTTTGCATAACCGGCTGTATGGGGAGAAGAGCCCTTGAGTACAGTTGAAGAGCTTTCTCTGCTTAAATTGTTCTCATTGCTTATCTCCTCACCATCTTCCACTATATTCCTCTCCGCCTGGTTTATATCTCCCAGTGCGTTGCTTAAGACAGCAGATAAAATAAGCTCCAGCCGATCAACGATATCCTCTCTCGCCTGTAATTCAGCGCGAAACGCCGAATCCGATTTCATTCTCTCAATGAGTGCTTCCAATGGCTCCTGAGGCATAACGCAGTGCTTTTGCTTTAATCCTTAAACCGGGATTCAATTTCTTTAGTTGGCTTCGCAAAACCTCCAGCTTTCGGTGAAGAGCCTTTGAATACTGAAGATCTGGTGCCGCCATAAATAAAAGGATAGGCATTGACCAATAAGCGCTTTGTCCCTTTTCCTACATTTTCCAGATAATCACCAACAGTCCACCATGTTCCGTCAACAAATACTTCTACTAATCTTCCGTAAGCTTTTCCCCAATTAGTGAAGACGCCTGAAAATTTACTCATGGCAGTGGGTTTGTGGTTTAACAGGTCTTGTCGGGAGAATCAGTTCTTAGGCTATTAAAAAAGCTATTATCCAAATTCATAATTATTAGGCAATGTAATATTTATCACACTGGTATGAAAGTTTGGGGTGTAGTTTTACCGTTGACAGTTATTGCAAATACAAGGGCTGATTAAAATCTGCGATCCGGACAGTTGAACCGGTAGCTTCCCGATGTGAAAGGGTGCTGTTGATTCGCTTTTCTTTGACCGGCTATAGGTGTAACTGGCTTATTCCTGCGATGTATCATGCCCGACTGATGCTGCGGCAGCAACAAGTTCAGCAGCGAGATTGAGCGATGAGGCTGAAATTTGTTGACCGCTGATGAGTCCGGCAATGGCCTGCAAGCGGCTTTCATGGTCGAGAGTGGTCACTTCCGTAATGGTTCTGTCGTGATGCATCGACTTTTGAACCTGAAGGTGCAGGTCAGCCATTGCGGCGATTTGCGGCAGGTGGGTAATAGCTATGATTTGATGAAGGCGTGAAAGTTTCTTCAGGCTTCTGCCGACAGCTTCTGCGATGCGGCCGCTGATGCCGGTATCGATTTCATCAAAAATCAGGATCGGGAGCTTTGCCGATTCAGCCAGTGCGCTTTTCAAGGCGAGCATGATTCTTGAAATTTCTCCTCCGGATGCTACTTTGATGAGTGGTCTTGGCTTTTCACCGGGATTGGTTGAAATCAGGAATTCAACACGGTCATAACCGCCACTGAATGCCGTAAAGTTTTTTCCTTCTATTGAGAGTTCCCCCTCATGCAGCTCCTCATGCGTTATGCTGACGATGAAGGTTGCGTTTGGTATGCCGAGCTGTGCCAACTGCTCCTGAATGACCAATTCGAGGTGTCGGGCGGCATGCAGCCGCTTGATGGAAAGGGTGGCTGCGAGCATTGAAAGTGATGCTCTTTGCAGATTTATTTTTTGCTGGAGATGGTTAATCTCTTCTTCAAGGTTGCCTTCCAGAGCAATCCTTGTGTTCAGCTCATTCTGCAGATCGATCAGTCCAGACAGAGTGAGCCCGTATTTTTTGCAGATGCGTTGCAGCTTGAGTTGGCGTTCCCGCAATGACTCAAGCCTTCCCTGATTGAAATCAATATCTGACGAATAGCTTCGGTTGAATCTGGAAAGTTCATCGATAATGCTTTTTACCGTGCGTGTTTCCTCAAGATGGATGTCGAAACGCTTGTCAATGCCCGCAAGCTTTTCAAGTGTATTCAGTGCCGACGCGACCGTGGAATATACGGAATGTTCACTTTCGTAGAGTAAATCGTTAAGGGAGGAGCTGAGAATGAAAAGGGTTTCGGCATTTTCAAGCAGCGTTATCTCGGTCTCAATATCTTCGTTTTCGCCGCTCTTCAGATCAAGGGAGTTAAGCTCGCTAAGCTGGAAATCAAGTATCTCTTTTTTGTCGTGTATGTCAGCCGCCTTTTTTCTAAGTGCGCTGAGTTGCTGTTGCAGGCCTTGCAGTACAGAACGGGCTGCCTGGTATGCGGCAACGTCCAGGGTTGTTTGGGCAAAATCGTCCAGCAGGGTTTCGTGCGTATCGGCATGCAGCAGCAGCTGGTGTTCATGCTGGCCGTGCAAGTCGATCAGTATCTCTCCTGTCAGTTTGAGGAGAGCTGCAGTACATGGGGTATCGTTGATGAAGCATCGTGATTGGCCGCTCGATGAAAGTTCTCTGCGGAGAATGAGTTCATGTGCTGATTCTATGGCAGCTGAATTCAGAAGAGTCTCAATTTTTTCAGAGTGAACCTCTTTAAGTACCGCTTCGACGACAGCTTTGGTTGCGCCCGACCTTACCAGATCGCTGCTTGCCCGTTCACCAAGAACAAGGTTCAGTGCTCCGATGAGAATGGACTTACCGGCACCGGTTTCTCCGGTGATAATGGTTAAACCAGGCGTGAATTCAACCGATAACTCCTGGATCAGTGCATAATTTTTGATATAAAGGCTGAAAAGCATGGCCGGGTATCTTGGTGTGCACTTTCAGTGAAAAATCAAAGCTAAATTATATAAACAATATGCTTCCCTAAACCAACTTTTTCAGACGAAACCGGTGTATTGTCCTTTTCGCTCAATATCGGGCAAGAACGGTTTCGCCGGCACGGGTTATCTGGCCTGGTTGAACCAGCAATGAAGCTGAAGGGGGGAGAATGAGGTCTACTCTTGAACCGAACTTGATCATCCCAAACCGTTCACCCATATTGACTGCTTCACCGGTATGAAGTTTACAGACGATTCTTCTCGCTAAAAAACCTGAGACCTGGTTAAAGAACACTGCTATTTCCCCATTGTCAATACCTATTTCCATTTTTTCATTGCTTTCCATGCTCCTGGTGTCGAAAGCCATCAAAAATTGTCCCGGACAGTAGCGAAGATGTGTTACTTTTCCGCTGAGCGGTATACGGTTGACATGAACGTTGAATGGCGACATGAAAATGCTGACGAGCGTAGATGATTTGCCGGTAATCCTGTGGTCGTACTGTTGAACCAGTAAGATTTTACCGTCGGCAGGTGCAAGGATAATCCGTTTGTCGTTGGGAATTTCCCTTTTTGGATCCCTGAAAAAATAGAGGGTAAAAAGGATAGCGATGACGGCAGAAAGCAGAATGGCTACCCGGGCCCATAAAGGAAAAAGCAGAGCGGCAGCGCTGATGAGAAAGCAGAGAAGAAAAACCTTTATCATGGTACTGTTGCCGTAGGATGTAAACATATTGTTTGGTCTGTGATCAGTTTTTTATGATAACCTGCCTTATGATAATTATTTATCTTGTACCTGAGAAGAATGGGGAAATTATTTTCATTTTTTTTGGCAATTCAGGTCTGGATTGCCCTCATGAAATTTATTTCCAGCAAGGAAGGAGAACTGTGAGTTAGTGAATGCGTTAGAAAAAAAATTTCTCGAGCAGATCAGAATGCGACTTCTGGTCGAAGAGAGCGACAAGGTGCTTGTTGCAGTTTCCGGAGGGCCGGATTCGATGGCTATGCTCTCACTGTTTTGTGCGGTAAAACCTGTTTTGCACTGCGAGCTTGCAGTTGTTCACTGTAACTTTCAGCTCCGCGGGGAAGAGAGCGATGCAGAAGAACTTTTTGTACGTGAACATTGCATGGAGCTTGGCCTTGATTGTTTTGTTGAGCAGTTTGATACCCTTCGATTTGCCGCAGAGCGGAAAAAGTCTATTGAGGAGAGCGCGAGGATTCTGCGATACAGTTTTTTTGAAAAGATGATGCTTGAGAAAGGTTATACCAGGATTGCAACCGGGCATCATGTCAATGACAATGCAGAGACTGTTCTGTTTAATTTATTCAGGGGAGTTTCTCTTCCAGGCTTAAAAGGTATCCGGGTCCGAAATGGTAAAATCATTCGACCGATGCTTTTGTTTCATAAGGCCGATATTATTGAATACCTGAAGGAAAAAGGCATTGCCAGCAGAATGGATACAAGCAATCTCTTCGACGACTATGACAGAAATTTTATCCGCAACCGGGTTATTCCGCTTATTGAGGAGCGCTTTCGTTATAAACTGATGCCATCGCTTCAAAGACTGTCGGAACAGGCGGGGGAGCTTGAAGAGTTTCTTGAACTTTATTTCGAGAACCTTCTTGAGCGAGAGCCAGGGCTGACTCTGATTGACGGCGTGCTTGATGTTCGTGCGCTCCGAAGGCTTATGATATTTGAACAGAAAGAGGTTTTCAAAAGGGCTTTACAGGACATGGATGTTCCTGTTGATGCTCAAACCCTTCAAAAACTTGTTGATCTTCTTGGCACCAGGCCTGGAAAAATGGTCATGGCCGGAGGCCGGTTACGGGTACTTTGGAAAGGAGCGTCACTTTATTTTATGCTGGAGACTCCTTGATCATGTAAAATGTTACTCTTTTTGTTTTGCGTGTTGAAAGAGTTCAACGGGAAGGTTGGCATGAATAATAACAGACTCGAGATTTTGCTGGATCTCTATTCTTTTAAGCAGTTGTTTCGTCTGTTCCCCGGTCCTCGTTCCTGAAAGTTCCGTCAGTTTAAGCGCCCCCCAGAGAAATGTTGATGCGAAATATGCTCCTTTTCGAGTTGAATAGACCCATTCGCTTTGGCCTTCAATTCCTTTTTCGAATTTTAGAGAGAGGGCAAGGTTCTTGATGCTGTTCAGATTCCCCAGTGATTTTATATCACTGTTGGCTGAAGTAAGGCTTTGGAGAGCCCCAAAAGTCCAGACTGCTGATGGCAGTGCAAACCAGAGATGTGATTTATAGACAGCCTTGTTGATCAGCGCTGTAGAAAGCGAGTCTCTCTGGAAAAAACTGCCGGTTGGAATGAGGAACTCTTTCAGCATTTTCCTGTTGTTTGCAAATGCCGTTTTTCTTGGGCTGAGCGGGCAGAGCCATAGGGTGCTGTCGAGCGAATAGCATTGATAGCCACCGATTTTTTCAGATATGGAGCTGTTTTTTCTGAGAAACGATTCAGGAAGTTTTTGCGAAAAAGGGCCCCAGGCAATTCCCAGATATTCCTGCTCTTTGTAGCCATGGCGTTTGAAACTGACCAGCAGTGTATCGACGTCGAGAGATGGGTTAATATTGGCAGCTTTTAAAAGTGTATTGAGCTGCCCTTTAGGCTGGAAGAGCGGGGCCTTTTTCAGGGAATCCGGAATGATGTTCTGCCAGAGCTTGCTTTGCCTGATATCTTTAAGGCCGATGTAAATCAGGGCATCAGTTTTGCCTGGAATGTGATCAACAATGGTTTTAAGCTCAGGGCTTAACGGTTCGGACTGAATCCGGGGTTTCGGGTAGTTGATCCAGAAAACAACGCATAAAAAGCAGAGAAAACTGATAACGCTGATTGAAAGGAGCAGACCTGATCCTTTCTTCAAAGAGCGTTTTTCGACTGTTGCTTCAGGTTCGACATTCCTTGGCATACTTCAGCAGATTAGGAATTTTTTTTGATTGCCTGACGGGCAAGTTCATCGCAGCGGTTGTTATACGGGTTGTCGCTGTGCCCCTTTACTTTATGAAAGGTAACATCCTGAAGTCTAATTAACTCCAGTATTTTTTGCCAAAGATCAATGTTTTCTACATTTTTTTTTGACGCAGTTTTCCAGTTATTGGCCGTCCATCGTTTAAGCCAGCCCTCATTGATCGCATTGACGAGATAGCTGGAGTCACTGTAAAGGTGAACCTCGCAAGGTTCCCTGAGCGCCTTGAGCCCTTCTATAGCTGCGCTGAGCTCCATGCGGTTATTGGTTGTAGCTGGCGAGAATCCTGATATTTCGCGTATTGACGATCCGTACATCAGAAGTGCTCCCCAGCCGCCTTTTCCGGGATTGCCGCTGCATGCGCCGTCTGTGTATATGATTATTTTTTTTTTCATCAGCAAAAAAAAGGCCCAACCTGAGTCTGGTTGAGCCTTTATAAAGATAGTGAAAGGTCCTGTATAACCGGTTTTGCCCGAGGTTTACTAAACCAGTTTGGCAAGCTCGGCGGTTCCGGTTTTAGCTATAATTTTCATGGCTTTAGCTGAAAGCTTAACCTTGACAAACCGCTTTTCTTCTTCGATCCAGATTCTTTTTGTATGGAGGTTCGGTTCAAAACGGGTACGGACGTGGTTGTTCGCATGGGAAACCGTATTGCCGTACTTAGGTCTTTTACCGGTCAGTAAACAAACTTTAGACATGGTGCAATCAATTGGTGTTAAAAAAACGAAACGCAATATAACAATAGTTTTGCAAACCGGAAACGTATTGTTTCAGGGTCGTATGCCGACAGCGCATACCATCATGGATAAAACATAGAGCAGCGTGCCGAAGGCGTTGTACCAGATAGCTTTTTCCCTTGGGTTTGCAATCAGGATTTTCTGCATTGGAAGCTGTGCAATCAGAAGAATCAAGGCAATCACTGTCGCATTCATGGACCCTTTGAGTACAAGAATGGAGATGGCTGCCAGTTGAGCAATATCCATAACAATAGATGCAAGGATTGCGGCTTTCTTTTCGCCGAGCTGCACTGGAATTGATGAAACCTTGCGGATATTGTCGCCGACAACTGATTTAAAGTCGTTAAGTGTCATGATGCCGTGCGCACCAATTGAGAAAATAATGGCAAGGGCAATGGTTTCCCGTGAAGGGATGCCCTGTGTAATGGAAAAGCTTCCCGTCAGCCATGAGACGCCTTCATAAGCAAGTCCGACAATTAGATTGCCGAACCAGCCGTTTCTTTTAGCCCGGATAGGCGGGCCTGAATAGGCGTGCGACATGAGCACTCCTACAAAAGCAATAACGACAACATAGGGATGAATGGAGAGTGCGACAAGAAATCCGGTAATGATAAGGCCGAATGTAATAAGCCAACTGGCCGATTTTGATATCCTGCCTGCCGGAATTGGACGATCTGGTTCATTGATGGCATCAACCTCCCGGTCAAAATAGTCGTTCATCGTCTGTGACATAGCGCACATAAGAGGTCCGGCAAGGAGGATGCCCCGGAGGAGAATAGACCAGTTTGCAGTAATATCTTCGCCGGTCGATACGACCCCGCAGGCAAAAGCCCACATGGGAGGAAACCATGTGACTGGTTTCATGAGCGGAAGGATAGCTGACGGTTCTATCCTGAATCCCGGTTTGTTGACGTTCTCCAGAGCCTTCCGGATGGCCTTTTGCCTGGCATCGCTAACTCCGGACAACCGAAGTTTGTCGGTGATGTTTTGATGCATTTCAGTGCTTGGCACGTCACGTCCGTTCATGGGCAATAATGATTCTCACTTCGGCTCAAAAACAAGGCAGTTAGTATACAAGTTTTTTTGCAAAAAAGATAAGAATTTAGTTGACGGCAAGAGTGTACCGTGCGGCAAGTTCAGCGTTGACGTTAAGAATGTCATGAAATTTTTTCCCGGTATAACCGCTTTCCAGAGCCTCTTTTGCCATACTAAAGCCATCATTGATGCAGAGCGCTTTTCCCGCCACATAACAGGCCATTGCTGCAGTGAAGAGTGCTGCATCGAGTTGAGCTGTCGGTGCACTTCCATCAAGGATTTTTCGGATAATGAGTGCGTTTTCATCTCTGTCTCCTCCCTGGATTTCCGATAGAGCATGTCTGGTTATGCCGAAATCCTCAGGATGAACAGTATGTCGGCTGACAGAGCCGTTCTGGATTTCAATAATATAAGTAGGTCCGTTGAGGCTTGGTTCGTCAAGCGCGATACCTTCTTCAGTCATGGAGTGAATAACCATTGCATGGCGGGTTTCGGTCTGCAACAGCACATCAGTATAGAGTTCCATGAGTTCAGGGTTGAAAACACCCACAAGCTGTCGTTTTGCCCGGGCAGGATTAATGAGCGGGCCGAGAATGTTGAAAATAGTTCTTATGGCAAGTTCACGGCGGATGTGAGCTACCTTTTTCATGGACGGGTGGTAAAGGGGGGCAAAGAGGAAGGCAAAGCCTGTCCGGTCAAACAGCTCTTTAGTTGCTTCCGGCGGCAGATCAATGACAAAGCCAAGCGCTTCAAGAACATCGGCACTGCCGCAGCTGCTTGTTACCGAGCGGTTTCCGTGTTTGGCAATAAGTACTCCGGCACTGTTGGCAATAATTGAGGCGGTTGTTGAAATATTAAAAGTACCTGCATGATCGCCTCCTGTGCCGCAGGTATCTACAGCATCTTCATTAAGCTCGATGGTGTTGGCTTTCGCCATAAGGCTGTAGTACGCACCGGCTGCTTCAGCCGGGGTAACACCTTTTTTTTGCAGAAGAACGAGCATGGCGGCGATGACAATTTCGGAAAAATGACCATCCATAATGCTGTTCATGCAAAACGTCATCTCATCCTGCGAAAAATTTTCTCCTGCAAGCAGTTTTTGCAGTAACTTCTTTTGCGGCATTGAGCAGATTGGTTGGCAAATGAATGCGAATATTCGTAAATGTAAATAATAATAAGAATTGATTGTATTGTAAAAGGCTCAATAAGGATGTGCCGTCATTTGGATGAAGATTTTTTTACTTATGGAGATAAAGCACATAACACCATACCGCCAGGAGGCCCTCAGGAAGGTCCTTGTTAAAATGATGAGTCGCGCACTTGATTCCTGTATTGTTACTGATCTTTCCGTTATCAGGTGGCTGACAGGGTTCAGCGGTTCAAGTGCAAGGCTTGTTGTTACTCGTGAAAAAAGCTGGTTGTTTACTGATTTCCGGTATAAAGAACAGGCGTCCCATGAGGTTGATATGGTTGAAGTGGTTATTGCAGGTGACGGATTTGCTGCAGAACTTGGTTCGGGTCGCTATCCCCTTGGGGAGACGGTTGGACTTCAGTCTGACAATGTCACCTGGCACGAAGCTACCCGACTTATTGAGCAGCTTCATGGTAAACAGCGGGTTATTCCGGTAGAATCTTTTTTTGACGAGTTCAGAATGATCAAGCATGAGAATGAACTGCTTAAGATGCGTAGAGCAGCAGAAATCAGCGAACTTGTATTGGAAAAAGTGATTCCCATGATTTCTTCCTCAGTGACAGAACTTGATATTGCTGCTGAAATCACTTTTCAGCATAAAAGGCTCGGAGCAGATAAAGACTCTTTTGATCCTATTGTGGCTGCGGGGCCCCGTTCTGCTATGCCTCATGCGAAGCCTTCCTCGGCTAAATTTGTTGCTGGCGAGTTGATTGTTATCGATATAGGATGTCTCTATGAAGGCTATGCATCCGACCAGACAAGGACTGTTGCGCTTGGTCATGTTTCCAGCGAGGCTCGTCATGTTTATGAAATTGTAAAGGAGGCTCAGGAGCTGGGTATAGCAAGCGCGCGATGCGGCATGCAGGCTCAGGAGCTTGATGGTGAGGTTCGTCGTTTTATCAATGCTCATGGTTACGCTGAAGAATTTGGCCACGGTCTTGGTCACGGAGTCGGATTTGAAGTGCATGAGGAGCCTCGGATCAGTCCTAAGGGAGAACATGTGTTGCAGGAAAATATGGTCTTTACCATTGAGCCCGGTATTTACCTTCCCGGAAAATTCGGCGTGCGCATTGAGGATACTGTGGTGATGGGTCCGCATGGCGCAGTTCCTATGCAGGGTTTTAGTAAAGAGCTTATAGAATTATAAAGCTTTAAAGTATTATAGAAAGCATGGAGAGTACTTATTGCATGGTTATTACAACAGCACCTGACTGTGATGAGGCTGAAAAGCTTGCTGATGGGATACTGAACAATCGTCTTGCAGCCTGTGTGCAGATGGCTGATATCAGGAGCTTTTTTCTCTGGGAAGACGTACTTCAGAAAGAAAGTGAAGTGGCGCTCTATATCAAAACTACAGAAGCACGATACAGTGATCTTGAGGCATATATACAGGAGTATCACCCCTATGATGTTCCCGATTTCATAAGTAGCGTATTTTAACGTATTTCATGAGTTGTTAAATTATCCCGTAACTGCTTATTATTCAATTGTCTTTTCATCTTACCTCTTGTTATCACTTATTATTCCCTTTGGTTAATTACTGCATGTTTTGTATCTTGTTTGGAACAGTTACAGACTCAAGTTACAAAACGGTGAAGTATGGGTGTAAAGATCAGGGAACGGGAAATGGCCGGTGGTGAAGTCGCCTTCTATATTGACGTTTATCACGGTGAACTTGGACGGTTTTCTGTAAAGACTGGGATACAAGGGAATCCCAAAAACCGGAAAGCGTTCAATACGGCAAAGGCTGAAGCTGAAGATAAACGGCGTGAGTATGAAAAGGACTGGCTGGTAGACCCCGCAGGATTGTTTAATCGGAAAGCCATGTCAGCAAGTGACCTTATCGAATACCTCAGAACGTCGATAGAGAAGACAAACTATCCACTTGAAACGAACACACTGAGAAAGCTCATATCCTTTTCAGGTGGCCTTATACCGTTTGATAAATTAAGTACTGCATGGGTAGAGCGGTTCAAGGTTTATTTGTTGGATGATGAAGCTATCAGTCAGAACACCGCTCATAAATATATGGGTGTCGTATGCAAAACGATACGGCAAGCGTGGAAATCTGGCTACATAAAAGAGGACTTTTCAGGGAAAGTATCCAGTATCGGGCAAACAGATACTCAACGGCATTTCCTTGCTATGAATGATATTGAAGCACTCTATAACACGCCATGCAAAAATGAGATGGTTAAACAGGCGTTTCTGTTTGGTTGCTTTACAGGGTTGAGATTATCCGACATAGAGTTACTGACATGGGAAAAAATATCATTGGTCAATGGTTCACCTTTTATCAGGTTCCAACAGAAAAAGACAGGCCAGTATGAAGAATGTCCTATTCCTGAGCAGGCGGTTAAAATCCTCATGGAGGTAAAAAGGTTGCACCCTGAATTTGTGCCAGATGGGGATGAGAGGGTTTTCATCCTACCGAGCAGGCAATTTATAGGTGATATTTTGCATATCTGGGGAGCGGCGGCAGGTTTACCCTGGGATTTGCATTTCCATGCCAGCCGCCATACGATGGCTACCATGATGTTATCAAGTGGTTCGGACATCTACACCGTCAGCAAACAGTTAGGTCACAGAGACATTTCTACCACTCAAAAGTATTGCAGACTGGTAGATACAAAGCGTGTTGCAGAGGTCAACCGGTTGCCTGTATTCACTACACCATCAGAGCCGCAAACAGCAGCATTATCCCCATTGAATATTGTATCAAGCGGAGAGCAAATATTGCCACCTGGGCCGGTTGTCGCACCAAAAGCAGGAAGTATAGCTGCGGCATTGCAGACGAAAGGTGATAAGATAGCGCGTTGTCTTTCATTGATGAAAAACACTCAGGGGAAGTATGAATTTAACGGTATAGAGTACACAGCGCAAGAGCTTGCAATGGAGGTTTGATAATTCAATTAACCATTCAATGGAGATCAGGAATGATGCCTAATCAATGGATCCAATTAATCCCGTTAGCATTAGTCTTGTATGTAGTGTTTGCGTTATTTATTTGGCCTATAATTGATGTGTTGCGTAATGAATTCACGGGATACAATAAAATCGTTTGGTTGCTTGCAATAGTGTTCATCCCGTTTCTTGGTGGGTTATTATATTTGATTATGGGAGGTAAACAGAAAATACTAAGTCAAAAAGATGGGGAGTAATGGGCGGGATTAACCACAACAAGGGGCGGTAATGGGCGAAGTTGAATTAGTCGATAAGGTAAGGATTCTTCATGTTGCGTTGCTTTGGGCTATGAATAATTATTTTCCGTGGCACCATAACGAACCACCCTTTTCAGAGAAAGATCGGCATGCGCTGGTATTGTTTATACAGAATGATGCTTTTACTTTCACAAGATGCAATGCTGAAACAATCAAAAGCTACCTGCAAAGCGATTTTCATTTATATGGATTATCCCGCTCCGCTCTTATGGGGTACAGTGATTCATTAAAATCGGTTATAACAGCAGACCAGCTTAACAGGCACACAGATAACCCATATTTATTTGAATTTCCGGAAAAGGAAACTCCATTTGTAAAAGAGTTTTTTGATTGTCGAGCAGCGTTTAACTGGGTTGAAAGTTTGAGAGAAAAACCACAAAAACAGGAGCGGATTATGGGCGATTTCAAAACAGACTTAAATAAGCGGAATTTATTGATTTCAGCTTTTCATGAACGAAAGAATTACTGTGAAAACTGGATTTTACGAATTGAAGCAGAATTACAAGACGAAACCCTTAATGAAAAGGCTATCAGTAAAAAAATGATTGGCCTTGAAGCATGGAAAAACCTTCATCCGGTAATTGAGAAATACACAGAATTGTCAGATGATTGGGATAAACTTCACTTCCCTGAGTTATGGAAGATCGTTACAGGTGATCGAGAATTAGCGGACGTGGTTTACAATGGGATTCGTCAATTGAAAAGTAATATTATTGAGCGGAGGGATTCCGCAGGATTGCCGGTTCTTCATAAGGATATGAAAGACCTTGCTTATGGCAGAGACTCGAAAGACTATCAAGAATGGAATCTGTTAAATGAGCTTGAAAATAGACTACGTGAAGCGTACAGGCAAGATCAGCCGCAGATCAGCAAGGCGGAAGATCGGCAGGGAGCGGAGCCGGTAGAGGGCGCGCCAAAGAATGAAATTCCATTGCCTGATTATATCAAAAATTGGGGTGGTGGTTCTCTTACTGGATTAGTTGGGCTGAAGCATTTCAGGGATGATATGCAATTAATATTAACTCAAGGTTTTACCGTAAGGACACTTGCAGCAAAGGAGTATTGGGCGCGATATGAAAAAGAGTTTCTGAATAAGGGGAAAAAAGAAAAGTCCTTTATTGAAGCCGTGAAAAGTAATCTTCAGCTTGATAATATTTTTCCAAGACCAAGACGAAGCAAGAACGAAGCAAAGAAAAATGATTAAAGCAAGAACGAAGCAAGATTAAAGCAAGCAATACATGTTTGCTTTGCCAATAAATAATAAATCATAGGCTTATGTTATTAGTAGAGCGATAAAGAAACGCTCTGGAACTAAACATAAATAGCTATGAGCAACACCACTGCAACACAATTCAGCCAGCCAGAACAAAAGTATTTTTCCCTAAACAGTGCTTTGAAGTTCGCTAAAGATTTTGCGGATTTCGAGTTATCAAAAGCGAGCTTTTACCGGTTATCCAGTCAAGGAAAATTACCCGTTATCCGTCATTCGTCAGGCAGGTTATTAATCCCTATTGATAAGTTCAGAGCTTGGCTTGAGGGTTCTGAAGTAAACGGGGAGGCGTAATCATGAGACAAAAAAGCCGAACCCCGCATGGGCAAAATGCAGGGTTCAGAGATCAGGAAAAGCGGAAAGTTCGGGCGGAACATATCCAGCCCAAAGATACCCATTCCGCCAGGAATTTCAAACCTTTTGATACAAAAGCTTATTGCCAGTCGGTAGATCAGATCATTATTGATGCTGTTTTAATGCTGTCAGGTTGGCCAGCCTGTATACGGTACTCTTATTTTGTCGGCAGCAATGGCCGGTTATTGGTCAGAGCTGAAAGGAGGGGTGGCAGATGACCAGTATCACACAAGAAGAAAAGCTCGTACAGGCGCGTGTAATTGAAGCGCGCCTAAATGGGAAGCTGGTATTTCCTGAAAAATCTTTCCCTGAAGAGTTCTTTCAACCAGTGGTTGAGTACTTCAGCACGATGACGGATGCGCCTATCTCGTTCTTGCATTGCAGCGTATTCATGATGGTTTCAGGGGTAATCGGGAACAGGGTATTTGTTCAGGCTGGAAGCCAAAAGTTGAAAGTGAACCTATACCTTTTGATGCTTGCAGGTTCAACGGTCGGACGAAAAACCACAGGGATAAACCTTGCTAAAAAATACCTGAGACTTCTTGAAAATCGAATCAAAGCAGCAAGCGAAGCTCGAAACGCAGAATTCTTCGCACCAACACAGGATAACGGGGATGAGCAGGTAAAATTCATTATGCCGGATTCCGGTTCATTGGAGGGGTTAATTGAAACCATGCGTGAACCTGGGGTTATAACAGTTACGCAGCGAGATGGGAAGGATAAAATCCAGACCCAAGAGCCTGAGCAAAAAACCATTATGAACAGTGGATTAGCTCTTTACAGCGAGTTTGCTGCATTGCTGGATATGGTTGATAAGGAGTACAACAAGGGTTATAAAACTGCACTCATTGATTTTTACGATGGAAACGATTATGAACGGCAGTTGAAAAAAGAACACTCAGTAATAAAGAACCCTTGCCTCTCTATGTTCGCAGCGTCAACAATGACACAGTTCAAACAGCGAATTAAAGAGGATGACAAGCACTCAGGTTTTTTACAAAGGATTGCATTTGTCCATGAAACCGAGCAGCAAAGAGCGTTACAATCCCTTATCCAGATCAGCACGCCAAATAGTCAGCATGAGGAATCTGTTCTCTCTGGACTGGAAAAAATCTACCAGATGGCGCGCTTTATTCAGGCAGGGAACGAACCCTTCAGTATATCGTATGAAGCTCGTGAAACTTATCAGTCAGAGTTTGATTTTGACGCAGCTATCATTGCTCACGTGTCAAAGACAGATAAAGATTTTGCCGGTATCCTTCAGGGTTACTTTGGTCGGTTAGATGTGATGCGCTTCAAGGTGGCGTTAGTCTTTCAGGTTGTCAAAAATACGCACGCGGGAACATCGGAGCTTGTTATTTCAAAAGAATCCATGAAACAGGCTTGTGATGTTATCGCTTACTTTCAGGGAAATGTAATCCGCTTACTACGGGATGAGTTCCGGTTCACACCTTTTGAGCAGAAAACAAAGAGGGTAACGGATATTCTCACGAAAAACGGCGGTCAGTTAACGAAGCGGGATTTATCGCGGGCAATGCACTTACCTGTAAAAGAACTCGATGAGATACTTGAGGCGGGGAAACTGTCTGGTGTCTTGACTTGTGAAGATCAAATAACACCAGCAGGAAAAGTGATGGTAAAAGTAGAATTACGTGAAAACAGCAGGTGACACCTGTGACAGGAAAAGCCTTTATCCATGCGGTTCTACGTGTCACATGTGTCACGTTCTGTTTTAAGAAATGCGAAATATTAGGGGGGTTCAGTGAGCGATACGGACGGCAAAGTATTGATTTCGTACAAAGCAGGGCTGAATGAAAAAGAGCCGTCAGGATTCAGGGTGTACCGGTTGCCTCTTGACAGGGTGGCGGATATGGTAAGATCAGCCGGCCAGTACTCCGCTGTTCAGTTCCGTGAGGGTTACAGAGATGCCGCACACGCCATACCAGGGAGCGACCTTATCATTTTGGACTACGATGATGGGTTTACTCTCTGTGATGCGGTGGATATGTTCCGGCAGTATATCGGGATTGTCGCTACCACACGAAGCCACCAAAAGGAAAAGCACGGGGTTGTCTGTGATCGGTTCAGGGTGATACTACCAACTCTTAGGCCGGTAAAGCTGGAAGCGGTCGAATTCAGAAAAATGATGAAGGAGGTTATCCTCCATTACGGCACGGACAAGGCTTGTAGCGACATGAGCCGGATGTACTACGGTTTCCCTGAAGCTGAAGTGTTTTTTCTTGATGGTTGCCAGTTATTCGATTGGGAGCCGTTCTATCAATCGGCACTGGACAAGGAGCGACAACAGCAACACAGGAAACCCATACAACAGGCTTCAGGTGATCAAGAATCGGCACAACTGGACAAGGCAATACAAACATTCATGCGGAAAGAGTTTGTGCTTGGGGCGAGGAATCCTACACTATTCAAGGTGTCGAGATGGTTGAGGGATAAGGGTATAGATGATGTTCCCTGTATGGTTCATTCGTTGAATAGTAAGTCAGATTATCCGTTGCCGGATGATGAGGTGAATAAGATTATTAGGAACGCTTTAACCACAAAACATTGAGATCATGACCAGCAAAGACAGCAACAAAGAAGAGGCCAGCAAAATCGGGAATTTCATTCTTGACAAAAGCAAGGCGGCATTGTTCGAGGCCGTCACTGAGGCGATGCACAGGAAGCCAGACGGTACGGAATGGGCTATTGCAGTATCAAGTTTTCTTATGGGTGCAAGTTGTGCAGCGTCCGCAATGATAGACGGGATTGAAGAGCACAACATTATCAAAAGAAATTGATGGTGTCCAAGCATGGGTTGTATTGAGATCGTTGAATGTGGGGCGTTTATGACAGGGTATTTTCACAACACAAACAAAGGAAAGATGATGGAAGAGTTAAAAACAGCACGTCACGTAATGGAATACCAGAAGGCTTTGCTTTTAGCTTTTGAGGCAAAAGAGATAACAGCCGAACACCTGGGAGCCGCGACGTATGCAGCGAGAATGTTACTTAAGACAATGAATGATGTTGCTGAAGCTGAACATCCGATGGCTCTATGGGGAACATAGGTTGTGATGGTCAGATAGGGAGGGGTACTTCGGAAATACTTCAGGTGACGTCAGGAAATATTATTAGGGGCCTTAATTTAGTCCGGACGGATATTTAAAACTTTTGCCAGAAAATAAACGTAATAATTATGAGGAAGAAATCAGAGGAAGAAAAGCGGTTTATGGGTACTTTAAGACCAAGCAAGGGTAAGAAGGGGCCTGTTATCGCCATTGATACAGGATTAAATCCACCTGAAAGCCTGGGTACCGAAGCGGCTGAGTTGTGGAGAAAAGAAGTTGTGCCATTGATTGAGACCGAAATACTCACTGTTGCGGATGTCAGTATGTTCACAGACTTATGCCAGCTTACAGCGGAATACAGAAAGTTGATGGCTGAAATTGGCAGTCAGTATATCCAGATCGGGGATGAAGGCCAGCTTATACGTCATGTTGGTTGGTCAATTTGTCGCGATATGCTTGGACTCATAAACGGGATGCGTAGAGATTTCGGGTTATCCCCATTGTCACGGCAGAAAATGCCAGCAAAGCCAAAGAAGCAAAATGAAGAGAATCCGTTTGCGAAGTTTGGCGGGTTTGATTCTTATGCAGAATTCGGGTAATATTCTTTGAGTGAACTTAAAAACAGTGGGTTAACAATGGCAGTTAGATTTTTCAAACGGATAAAGTTATTTCCGGGTGTTACCCTGAACTTATCTAAGCGGGGCGTATCAATATCAACAGGCATTAAGGGCGCGCACGTTACTGTGAATAAAAAAGGGGTACGTAATACCGTAGGCTTACCCGGAACAGGGCTATTCAGTACGGTAATGAACCCATTCAAAAAGAGAAAGTAACGAGTGGGGGTTTTAAGCAGGTTGAAAGCTCGGAATTGAACCTCCCTCTCGATGGTATCACAGCAGGCTTAACGGTCTGCTTTTTTGTTGCTTATCTTGGGGATATAGTGACCGGAGCCGGGTAGTTATCTCAATATTAACCACATCGAAAGAGATATTTATCATATCAATTATTGAGCGCATATATGGCGGTTATGATGCGCATAAATGGCACTGCTTTAACCCTTGATACTTTGGCTGAATGACCTGTAAGTATTGCATAGCTTGGCTTTATGGCGCGTTCTTGTGGCTTATCGTACTGAGTTGTAAAGCTGGTTATTGTGCTTATAAACTCATTGAAAAACTCTGAATATAGATCAGGATTAACGGTTCTATTTCGTTGTTATTTTCATGGTAAAACAGAAAATATAAAGGAGATGTAAAGGAGAAGCTGTTTTTTCCCTGAACAGCAGGTTTCTCAAAAGTAGATCGGTTCTCAGGGTTGCCGGGATTCACCATTCAGGCGATAAAACAGACTGCACAACGGCAAGATTATGGCAAGATTATCAGCCTTTGATATATGGGTTATGATGCGCTTTAATGCCATTCAATTAACCCTTGATACTCATTAGCCATTAATACGGTAAACGTTGAAAATAGAGGCTTTATAGGCTGTTATTCGGGGTTATACCATTGAGAGTATAGGCGCGTTATGGTATGCAGAAACTCAAGATCAAAGCAGAGTATCAATGTTGAGAAACTTGTTTCCTTGAGTGAGTTCTTTAATGGATTAATGGTTCGTTCCGGTCAGTCGATGACGGCAGGTTGTGCTTGTGATGGCGCATTGAAAAGGTTGCTCAGGGGAAATTTCGGAAACTTCAAGTTATGCAGGTTACGCAATTCCCTATAGGCGTTGCACAACCTGCACAAACTTTATACCCTAAAAATTTTGCGCTCTCATGCCAGCCGGTCGATAAGGTAGGCTGAAAAATCAGCTCTCCACTCCCCACTATTTCACCGTCAGTGAAGATCAGCACCCTGCACACTGAGAGGGCTATCGATCCTGCACAGAGTAACCTTTAACCGCCACATTTTCGAGGCGGTCGAATAAACCGCTTATCAGTTTGAGAGAATTGGTGTACATGGTGTATGTAGTGTACATGATTCGGCTGGAAATACTCAACGGGAAAGTATAGGGCGCGATGCTTACCATTTTACCGAGGTCAGAAAAAAGGTTTTATCCGGTCGGTAGGTGATGTATTGGCAGGGCTGGTTTTACCCTTGAGAAAACCCAATTTTCTTGATTTTGTTACGTGTTTGTAACACAAAAAAATTAAAGTATTCATTTATAACAGCTTAAGCAATGTGTTTATGAAATTCCCGAAATTATCAAGCTGCCTTTAACCGGTGGATTACCCGGCTATCTCAACTGGCTTGATTCAACCACCGGCACTCCCCGGACCTGAAAAGTCAGGATTCTCATCAATATTCATGTTAGCTTCTATTCAGAAGCGTTTTGATGTCGGCGGTGAAGGAGGCCAATACGAGGAGCGGGCTGGCGTTGCGTTCGATGCCGCGGATAGCATCTTCCGTGATGGTTGAGATCTGGAAGAAATCAGGATTGGGAAAGTTTTTTACAAAACGGTCAATGGCGTCAGTAATGTCCGGGTTGTTAAGTTCCTGAAAGTCCGGTTTAATCCTGCGATGGTTGACATCCTGAAAAAAGAGCAGGAGAGCTGCAAGAAAGAGGGTGAGTTCGCTGCGCGAAAGGTTTTTGGATTTTTGTTCACAGGCGGTTATAGCTTCGTGGAAGCGGCTTGGTGTAAGTACCTGGCGAAGGTAGTCGAGTGCCTGGTTGCGAAGCAAAATGGTCGCAGTTTCCGATTGCGTGCTGTCGCGGGTGTTAATAAGCTCCCATGCAAGACGGAGGTTGCCTCTGGAAAAACTGACGATAAAGCTCAGCTCAGGGTCCTTGATTTCGGGGCGATGTTCCTGCAGCCAGAGTTTTAGTTCTCCGGCGGCAACCCGGGAAAACTTTACGGTCTGGCATCGTGAGCGGATTGTGGGCAGCAGTGCTTCTGGTCGCGATGAAACAAGAATAAACACAACGTGGGGAGGTGGTTCTTCAAGGAGTTTCAAGATTTTGTTTGCGGCGGACGGGTGAAGGCGCTCTGCCTGAGAAATAATGAATATCTTTTTGCTCCCCTCTCTCGGCAAAAACGAGGCTTTATGCTGAAGGGAAATAATCTGTTCGGTCAGAATTCCCATGGAGCGTTCCATGGCAGGCGAATAATAAGGGTTCTGCTTTTTTTGCTCAAGCAGAGCTTCGTAGCGTTCTTTTGCTTCAGTAAATCGCTTGTTCTCTTTTTTTGCGGAGTCACCGGGGTCGAGCAGTGCAGACTCTACCGGAAAAATATATTCCACATTCGGATGCATAAATGACTGGATCTGAAGGCAGTCAGGGCATGTTTCGCATGCTCCTTCACTATTGGATGCTTTAAGCGAGCGGCAGTTGAAGATTGAGGCAATTTCAAAGGCAACTGATTCCTTGCCTGACCCTTCAGGGCCGGTGAAAAGGTAAGCATGAGCAAACCGCTCTGTTTCAAGTGCTTTCCGCAGAACGCGGATTTGCTGTTTCTGGCCGATAATGTTGTTCCAGCTCATGCCTGTTTTGCCGGCCTCAGATAAAGGTTAGCCAGTTATATGGGTCTTCACCGGTCTGCACAATTTTCAGGTATGCATGTTGCAATGCTTCGGTAATAGGTCCTCGCTTTTCATTGCCTATCGGGTATTTGTCGATGCTTCTGACCGGGGTTATCTCGGCTGCAGTACCGGTGAGAAAGACTTCATCGGCAATATAAAGCGCTTCACGGGGAATAAGCGTTTCGCGAACTTCATAGCCGAGCTCTTTTGCAATGTGCATGACGGCATAACGGGTAAAGCCGGGTAAAATCGATTGAGCCGACATCGGGGTATAAATGATGCCGTCGCGGACAACAAAGATGTTTTCGCCGCTTCCTTCAGAAACATAGCCATTGACATCAAGGGCAAGTCCTTCGGCATAGTCGTCCATCAAGGCTTCCATTTTGATGAGCTGCGAATTCAGATAGTTCCCTCCGGCTTTTGCCCATGCAGGCAGTGTGTTCGGAGCGGGTCTGTTCCACGATGAGACGCGGACGTCGACACCGTTTTCAAGGACATCATCTCCAAGATAGGCGCCCCATTCCCAGGTGGCGATGGCGACTTCAACAGATGCCCGGTGTGGATTAACTCCGACAGCTCCTTGTCCACGGTAAACCAGCGGACGGATATAGCAGGCTTTATGACTGTTAGCGTGAATGATCTTGATGACGGCGTCTTTAAGCTCTTGTTCAGAGTAGGGGATTTCGATACGGTAAATTTTTGAAGAGTCCCTGAGACGTTTGATGTGTTCGTCCAGAAAAAGCACTGCGGACCCCTTCGAGGTTTCATAGCAGCGTATTCCTTCAAAAGTCGATGACCCGTAGTGGACAACATGAGACAGAATGTGGATTTTAGCGTCAATCCAGTCAATCAATTCGCCGTTCATCCAGATTTTAGCAGTCTTGTTCATAGTAGAAGGCGTTGGGTGTTAAAACATTACCAATAATACTCTCAAAGATAGCTTGTTTTGAGTTTTTTAAAAGGAAATGCAGGCGTTTTTCTGTTCAGGAAATCTTGAAACATAAAAAGCCCCCGCAGGTTGTTGACGGGGGCTTTATCAATCAGGTGAAACGATCAGTAAATTCTTTCGTACACGCCCTCAACTTCACGTAGAATTGGTTCGTAGACTCCGGGTTTGCGTCCAAAGCAGATACCCAGTGACTCATACATGGCAACCTGCTCAAGGTCGACATGTCGCTGCACGATAGCTTTACTGGATTCAATAAATTCGATTTTGCGCCCCTTAACTTTGGAGATTGTAACGCCGGTCTTGCCTTCAAGTAACAGCATTATTGCGCCTGCACCGGCTTCAAAGCCAAAGTTGATGTCGTATGCCGATGAGTTGCCTGAACGGACAAGGTGGCCGGGATGTACTTCGCGTACCTCTGGAATTTCATAAATACCTTCAACAAACATGCCTGTCTCTTTCATGAAAATCGGCATGGCTGGATCGGCTTTCATTCTTTTCTGAATTTGCTGGCAGGTGAATTTTCCTGCGCCGGCAAGTTTTTTATGGCCGAAAGCGTCAATCCCTGCTGATTCATCAACAATGTCGCTGCCGTCAGCGTTTTTCAAGCCTTCAGCAACAACGATGGTGTAGGTTCCGCTATGGACATCGCTCTCTCTGATCCTGCGGGTAAAACGTTCTGCCAGGTGTTCATAAACAACATCCCAGTCTGCTGGAATTTCCGGTATAAGAATACAGTCAGCTTCAGCAGCTATACCGCTTCGAAAAGCTGTATGACCTGCATAACGACCGAATACCTCCGTAACCAGCACCCGGTTGTGAGTTTTACCTGTTGTTTTCAAGTCATGCACAAACTGCGCAATTCGGTTGATGGTAGAGTCGCCGCCGACTGAGTAGGTTTGCAGGTCGAGGTCCATGGTCTTCGGTGCGTGAATGCACTGAATTCCTTTCTGGTTAAGATCAACCATGACACTGCCCGAATCGTCCCCGCCACTGATAATAAGAGCGTCAAGGTCAAATTTTTTCATCCCGGCCTTGATACGGTTGTACTTGTCGGGATTACTTATCGCCTTGATCTTGACTCGGGAATGTCCCGCTTCAGAACCGGCAAAACTTGCATCAAAACGATCGAGACGCTCCTGGTCAAGGCGGACCATTTTATCCTGATCGACAAGGTTGTATAACCCTGCGTAGCCGTTAGGGATAATATAAAGTTCAAGCTCTTTTGCAAGAGCCATCATTGCTGCGCCTTTAAGTACAGCGTTAAGTCCTCCACAATCCCCCCCACTGGTAAGGATGCCAATTTTTTTCACAGGTATGATCTCCTATTCAAAGCTGATGTTAGTATTTAATGTTCAGATTGATTTATTTGTCGGAAGGTGATATTTCCGGCTTCTGGCAATTAAAATAGATTTTTTTTGCTTGATATTTCAACAATAAGCCTTAAAAATAAATAACAGCTGATTTTCCGGAAAAAATCTGAAATGTATATTTTGTAATGAATTACCTTGATCAGGCACGGATTGCCTATGTACATCTGAAAGAAAGAAAACGTCAAACTGTTCTCACAGCTCTTGGTGTGGCCGTTGGTTCAGCCATGCTTGTTACTACAATATCGGTTGCAAGGGGGTCGTCATCAAATGTCATTGCAAAAGTGATTGATACTGTTCCGCATGTTGTCATAAATCCGGAACGGGTTGTTCCGCTGGTCCCTGAAAATCTTGTCACTCAGCGTGCTGGTCGAGTTGCGATGGTGACCAGAAATATTACACTTGAGCAGCAGGAAGTTATCAAGAATTATACAGGGGTTGTTGAGAGTGTTCGGCATGTGGAGGAGCTTCAAAGCATTTCACCCTTTGTGCTCAGCAAACTTCTGGTACGCAATAAAACCCGTTTTGCCCCCTGTGTTGCCCGTGGTGTTGTTCCCTATCTGGAAGCAGGAATTGCCGGGTTAAAAAAAAATCTTATTGACAAAAACTCTCTTGAAGAACTTGCCTATACACCAAATGGCATTCTTGTCGGAGATCTTTTGGCTAAAAAACTTAATGCCGGCTGCCGTGACAGGATTGTGCTTGTGACAAAAAAAAGCGAAGAGTTTCCTGTAACGATTGTGGGCAGATTCAGCAGCGGGTTTAATGCAAAGGATGAGCGGGAGGCTTATGTCAATCTTTCTCTTGCTCAGAAAATGGAGGGGCTTGCCTCAAATTCAGTGACAGGCATCGGGTTGAGAACAGCTCATGTTGATCGCGCTGCTGCAACTGCAGCAGAAGTGCAGGAGTTGAGCGGATACAAAAGCGAGAGCTGGGATGAAACCAATCGCAATGTCATTGAGTTTTACAACCGTAATGCAGTGATTACACTTGTCCTGGTGGGGTTTGTTTTTATTGTTGCGGGTCTTGGCGTTTCATCAGTGATGACCACGGTGATTCTCCAAAAGGTTAAGGATATCGCCATTTTGCGCTCGATGGGAATGCAGGCGGCCAGCATTACCCGTATCTTTATGTTTGAAGGCTTTATGATCGGTGTTCTCGGAGTAGTTATAGGTAGTCCGATGGGGCATGTGATTTGTCACTTTGTTGACTCAATCCGCTTCGAGGCAAGTACAGCAGGAGTCTTGAAAAGTGATAAAATCAACATTATTGAGCAGCCTGAAGCTCATCTGATTGTTATAGTTTTTGGCATTCTGATTGCGATGCTCTCATCCTGGAGACCGGCAAAAAAGGCTGCGCGCTACCTGCCGGTCAGAATTCTAAGGGGTGAAGTCGGCGTTTAGATTGAGCGTATAATACAGACTGCATGAGCAGCTGCGCCCTCTTCCCGTCCTATATAGCCGAGCTTTTCGTTGGTGGTGGCTTTGACCGAGACTGTTCCGATTTCAACATTGAGACAGCGTGCAATATTTTTACGCATTTCGGTAATGTAAGGTGCTATTTTTGGAGCTTCAAGCAGCAGCATAGCGTCAACATTCATCGTCTGGTATCCACTCTTTTCAAGCAGCTTTCCAACATGTTTAAGCAATATCATGCTGTCGATATCCTTGAATTCCTGGCTTGTATTTGGAAAGTGCAGCCCGATGTCTCCCAGTGCGGCTGCACCAAGAAGTGCATCGCTGACTGCATGAAGCAGCACATCTGCATCACTGTGGCCGTCAAGTCCCTTGTCTCCCGGGATATGAACGCCCCCGATTACCAGTTTCCGGCCTTCAGCAAAAGGGTGTACATCAATACCAATTCCAATGCGCATGATTATTACAGATTTTAAGGATTATACCAGCCGGGTATCAAAGATAGAATTAATCGATTATCAAACTTCCGCAGTATTCATTGATGGGAGTCGCTCCGGGAGTTGCGAAGTATTGCTCAATTGCCGTAGCGACCTTTTCACCGATATCAGGGTAGACGAAGTTCATGGTGCCGATCTGCACGGCCTTCGATCCGGCAAGGATAAACTCCATGGCATCCTCAAACCCGGCAATCCCTCCCATACCAACAACAGGAATGGAGACGGCTTTAAAGACTTCCCATACTTTTGCAAGGGCAATCGGCTTGATAGCCGGTCCGGAAAGCCCTCCCGTAACGTTTTTCAACAGGGGTCTACGGGTTTTATAGTTAATTGCCATACCGACAACGGTATTGATGAGCGATACAGAATCGGCACCCGCTTCTTCAGCAGCAAGGGCAATGGAGCTGATGGAGGTGACGTTAGGTGTCAACTTTATCATCAAGTGTCGAGCGGTTATCTTGCGAAGTTCCGAAACAATTTCAAACGTTGCATCCCGGCTGACACCCATAATCATACACTCTCCCTTGACGTTCGGGCACGAAAGGTTGATCTCATAGGCACTGAGACCTTCGACGTCGTCAAGCCTTGATACGACTTCACAGTAGTCATCGATAGACCGACCTGCTATATTGACAATAACAGCTGTATCAAGTTTGTTGAGAAAGGGGACTTTCTCAGTTATGAAACGTTCAAGCCCGACATTGGCCAGTCCGATGGCATTAATCATTCCTGATGGAGTTTCAGCGATACGCCGGGGGGGATTGCCGCTTCTTGGCTCGAGGGAAATAGCCTTGGTTACAATACCTCCTATTTTAGACAGGTCACAGAGCTGACTGAGTTCCTCACCGTATGAAACAGTTCCCGATGCAAGAAGCACCGGTGATTTCAGTTCAAGTCCCCGGCTGAGAGATACTGCCGACGAGGTCACAGGTTTGGCTGTTCCGTGTTGGCTCATGTTATTTTGGTGCTAACATTTTCCTCTGACCGGCACTGTACCGGTCAGGGATAAAAAGACCTGCGGAATTTCTGGTGTTTAGTTTGTTTCTCTGTTCAGATAATAGAGGGTTGCATAGTCCCTGACCATCCGGTGAGTGTTATACTCAGGTGCAATGGTTGCAATAGCGCTTCGGATTTTATTGATCCATGTGACCGGAATATTCTTCTCATTACGTTCGTAATAAGCCGGAATAATCTGGTTTTCAAGAACTGAGTACAATTGTTCTGCATCAAAACTATCCTGCTCTTCATTGTTTTCAAACGATTCACCGTTGCCTATTGAAAAGCCGTTTTGACCGTTATAAGCTTCAGGCCACCAACCGTCGAGAACACTGAAATTGAGGCCGCCATGCAGAACTGTTTTTTCGCCTGATGTACCGCTTGCTTCCATTGGTCTGACCGGAGTGTTCAACCAGACGTCAACACCCGATACCATCCGTTTTGCAACGCCAAGATTGTAGTTTTCAAGGAAAACAACCTTGCCGCTGAACTCCGGCCTGCGTGAGTGGTGCACAATCTGGCGGATGTAATCCTTTCCAGCATCGTCATGCGGATGTGCTTTTCCTGCAAAGACAATCTGCAATGGTCTTGAAGAATGATTGATGATTTTGTTAAGGCGCTCAAGATCTCTGAAAACCAGCGGCGCACGCTTGTACGTAGCAAAACGTCTAGCAAATCCTATAGTGAGAACATCGGGAGAGAACGTGTTTGTTCTCGACCGCAAGGCATCGTATTCACTGTAAATTGAATTTCTATGCTGGTGAAAAAGCTGGTTGGTCAAATACTTGTCCATGAAGTCGATAAGATTACGCTTCAGTCTGTACCGTAAAGACCAAAGCTCTTCATCGGTGACTTTTGCCAGTACAGCCTCAGCTGCCTCGCGTGAAAGGCTCATCTCATCAACACTGCCGGTGAATTTTTTCCAGAAGGTGTCAGTTAATCCGCATGTCCAGCTGCTGGCGTGCACGCCATTGGTGATATGGCCGATTGGAACTTCCGAAACCGTCTTGTCAGGAAAGAGGTGCTGCCACATAATGCGGGAGACTTCTCCGTGAAGTTTCGAAACGCCATTTGCAGATCGCGACAGATTCAGTGCAAGCACTGTCATGGTGAAAAGACCATATATATTATTTTTATCTTCCGAACCGAGTCTCATCAGATCATCGAAGGTTATTCCGATCGTGGTGATGTACTTATCGAAGGTGTAATGCATCATGTCGCACGAAAAGCGGTCATGACCGGCTGGTACTGGCGTGTGTGTCGTGAAAACGCAGAGTGAGCGGACTTTATCCATTGCCTCTTTTTGCGAAACTCCTTTTCTCAGCTCATTGGCGAGCAGTTCGAGTGTGAGAAATGCTGAGTGACCTTCGTTCATATGGTAAACGATCGGTTGTGAGCCGATCTGTTCAAGAAGCTTTACACCGCCGATACCGAGAATAATCTCCTGGTTTATACGCATGTTCTGGTCCCCGCCGTATACTCTGCAACAGATATCGCGATAGTGGGGTTCATTGGCCGCAATATTGGTATCAAGCAGGTAGAGCGTTGCTCTGCCGACTTGCAGTTTCCATGCCTGGGCATAGACTTCACTCTGCGCTATATTAACCGTTATGATGAGGTCCGTACCGTCCGGAGCTGTTACTTTTTCTATAGGAAGGTTTTCAGGCAACTGCAGTGGATAGTCTTCTTTCTGCCATCCGTCTTGATTGAGGTTCTGACGAAAATACCCTTCTTTGTAAAATAAGGTGATACCAATAAAATTGATGCCAAGATCGCTGGCCGATTTCAGGTGGTCACCCGAAAGGACACCAAGACCTCCGGAATAAATCCTTACGCTTTCATGAATACCGAACTCTGCACTGAAATACGCTACAGGATTCTCGGTAATTTCCTTGGCATGGTTTGCTGCCCAGGTATTCTTGTCGTTAATGTATGCTGTAAAACGTGCATGGACACGTTCTATTTTGTCGCCCAACTCGCCTGTACAGCGGGCTACCAGTTCATCATTGGATATATGACGTAACAGTTCAACCGGGTTATGATTATTTCTTTCCCAAAGCAGAGGTGAAAGTTCTTCAAAAATTTGTTTTGCTTCAGTATCCCACGACCACCAAAGATTTCTTGTCAGTGCTTTAAGGGAAGTTATTTTATTTTGCATAATTGAAAGGGGTAATGATTGCTTTACTGCAATAGGTTGATGAAAGGCTATATCTTGTTAATTGTGGCATCTTCTTCTTCATATTAGGCGAATTCGTGTCAGATGAATAAAAGCATTGGCCAATTTACTGTTTTAGAATTGAAAACCGCAAGTCTGAGAAAAAATGATAACAGGTGACGTGAAAATAGCGCATATATCGGATATTCATATTTCCGGCATGCAGGACCACCGGCAGATTGAATGTCTCGACCGAATGTTTGATTATTTCAACACTGCAGGGTATGACCATCTTGTTATTTCAGGTGATCTCAGTAATAATGCTAATCCGCAGGATTGGAAAATCATCAGGGAAAAACTAGAGAGCCATGGACTCTACCATTGGGATAAAGCTACCGTTATTGCAGGAAATCATGATTTGATCAATCTTGAAGAGGAAATGCGCTTTTATAATGCTCTTAATCCCCTTGCCAGATTAAGAAAAAATGCTTTTGATCGCAGGGTTATTGATTTCTGCCTTTTTTTTCAAGAACTGATTACCGGCGAAGAACAGGGAAATCAAGCTTTTCCGTTTCTCAAAATTATAAACTATTCATCGATTAAGATTGCTTTTGCAGCTCTTAACTCGGTTTATCCATGGTACCCTGCAGATAATCCTCTTGGTGCCAGAGGTTATATCACTACAGGGCAGTTACGGGCACTAAGCGTTGAGCGTGTTTTTACATCTTTGGCAGATTGTTTTGTTATAGGGCTTTGCCATCATGCTTACAAAGTCTATGGAACCGATTCTCCAATTGATCAGGCATTTGACTGGACCATGGAGTTGAAAAACCGGGATGAGTTTCTTGCAGTCATGAAAGGTATACATGCAAAGTTGGTGCTGCATGGTCATTTTCATAGGTTTCAGTCCTACAGGGTGAATGATATAACCTTTATCAATGGAGGAAGTTTTCGCTACAATCCGCTCTGCTTCAGTGAACTGGCAATAGATGGGCAAATGAGCTGCATACAGAAATTTGTCACGCTGCCATTACAATAAAACATGCAAGACAGCTCAGGACTCATCCTTTCTATTGGTTTTCGTTCATGTACCGACGTATTCTTTCGGCATGATCGCAGTCTTCCTGATTAAGCTGTTTAAAAATAGTTGCCGAAAGAGAGTTGGTTGGGCTGTCAAGAAAATGCTGAAAATGGGATTCACCGGCAGCCAGCTCAAGATCGAGCGCAATTTGCAGTGCTTCGGTTTTTGACGGAGGAGTATCCGAATACTTATCTATAAGTGATGCAATTTTTGTATTGGTATCAATAAGGGATTGAAGATCTTTTGATAACAGGTTATCAGGAAAAAACTGCATGGGCTGTGGTTGTTTTTTTTCCTGCTGAAGCAGCGATGCATGCCCTTGTTCTTCCATTGTCAGTTCCCACCAGAAATCCTCATCCTCAGCAAAACAGTCATGAAAAACGGTATAGAGTTTAGCAAGGTTCAGTTCCAGCTTAATTGACTCGTCAAGATGTTTTTGCAGTGTTGCAGGCATGGTCAAGACATTTAATTTTTTTTCTGTTATTTGCCATGAACAATGGACGATGTTTTTTTTAGCCTTCCGTAACGAACCGAAGGGCTTGCATCGGGCGTTACTTGTTACGGTAAGACGCGTATTCCTGTAAGCTTTTAACTCCGAACTCCTGATGGCGTATGCAATATATAGCCTGTACTGATGCTTCCGCCGCTTCGATGGTTGTTACAAACGGTACATTGCTCAGTACCGATGCCGCGCCGATAGCCTCTTCATCGTGCAGGGCTTTTTCACCTCTTGGGGTGTTGATGACAAAGTTGATCTTACCGTGCTTTATAATGTCGAAGATGTTAGGCCGTCCATCCTCACCCACCTTATACACTTTTTTGCACTCAATACCGTTTTCTGTCAGAAATTGATGTGTGCCCGCTGTAGCAATCAAATCGAAATCCATCCGGTAGAGCGCTTTCGCAATTGCAATGATACGCTGGTTTTTGTCCTGATCGTTCACACTGATAAACACAGCTCCAGAAAGAGGAAGATGCATGCTGGCGGCCTGATAAGCTTTGGCAAAAGCTTCAGGGAATTGATCTGCAAGGCTCATTGCTTCACCGGTCGAGCGCATTTCCGGTCCGAGGTAGACACCTGATTTTACAAATTTGGAGAAAGGGAAAACCGGCTCCTTGATGGCCATGTGCTTCATGCCGAGTTCATCGCAATCCTTCAGATCGTACTCTTTACGAAGATCGCTGAGCTTTTCGCCAAGCATGACGCGGGTTGCAATCTTGACAACTGGTATTGCAGTTGCCTTGCCGACAAAAGGAACTGTCCGGCTGGCTCTTGGATTGACTTCAATAACATAGACACTCTCATTCTGCACAGCATACTGTACATTCATCAATCCCACTACTTTCAGGTTTGTAGCAAGAGTACGGGTATATGCCTTCATCGTGGCAATGACATTCGGGCTGATGTTGTAATAGGGAAGAATGGAGGTGGAGTCGCCACTGTGTATGCCCGCAGCCTCAACATGCTGCATGATCCCGCTGATAACGCAGTCCGTAGTATCAGCAATGGCATCAATGTCAAATTCAACAGCCGTTTCCAGAAAACGGTCAATCAGAAGCGGATATTTTTCAGTAATGAAAAGGGCTTGATCGACATATTCTTTGAGAGAATCGTCATTGTATACGATTTTCATTGCACGTCCTCCAAGGACATAACTTGGGCGGACAAGTGCGGGGTAGCCGATTCTTTTTGTGATTACCTTGGCTTCTTCAAAGCTTATGGCTGTACCGTATTCAGGATGGGGAATATTCAGCTGTTCAAGAAGAGCACCGAATTTTTTTCGGTCTTCAGCCAGATCAATGCCTTTTGACGAAGTACCGAGGATGGTTACACCTGCTTCATGAAGTTTTGCTGAGAGTTTCAGTGGAGTCTGACCACCGAAGCTTACAATAACACCGATAGGCTTTTCGTGTTCAATGATGCGAATGGTATCCTCAAAAGTGAGCGGCTCAAAGTAGAGCTTATCGGCAATATCGTAGTCAGTTGAAACAGTTTCAGGATTACAGTTGACCATAATGGTTTCATATCCGGCCTCTTTAAGAGCGAATACTGCCTGAACACAACAATAATCGAACTCGATACCCTGACCGATCCTGTTTGGGCCTCCTCCGAGAATAATGACTTTTTTCAGGTTTGAGGAAATGGATTCGTTTTCCTCTTCATACGTCGAGTAATGATAAGGAGTTTTTGCATCGAATTCCGCAGCACAGGTATCAACTGTTTTAAAGACAGATTCAACACCGTAATGTTTTCGGAGTGCTCGAATGGATAGTTCTGCTGTATTAAAAATATTGGCAAGCTGAAAATCGGAAAACCCGTTTTGTTTGGCTTGTAACAGCCTCTCTTTCGGAAGTTTCCGGGAAAGGTCAATAATCTCCGGTGTCAGGTCGGAAGCTTGATTGGTCATGCAATATCGATAGTTTTAAGACGCTTCAGGATATAGCTGTATAAAGGTAACAATTCACCTCTTTATTAAAAACCGGTGCATTATACAAAAATGCTCATGCTTCTCAAAGTTGCCGGTTGCTTGTCTCTATTCTATCTTTTATTAGCACCCTGAAAATGGAAGAAGATTTTTTTTACATTACACTCTCCTTGTGTAGTGTGTGTTTTGAAAAAAGGTGTAAAAAATATATGGATAAAAAGCATTTCGATACGATAGACGCTGCCGTTGAAGATATCCGGGATGGCAAACTGGTTATTGTCATTGACGATGAGGATCGGGAAGATGAGGGCGATTTTATTGGCGCGGCGGATTGTGTGACCACCGAGATGGTGAATTTCATCACAAAAGAGGCTCGGGGTCTACTTTGTGTGGCGGTTACGATGGATCGGGCTAAAGAACTTCAGCTTGATCCGATGGTTCAGAGAAATACCTCTCAGCATGAGACTAATTTTACCGTTTCCGTTGATGCACTGGCCGAAGGAGTAACCACCGGTATTTCAGTGTATGACAGGGCTATGACCATCAAGATGCTTGGCGATCCGGCATCGAAGGCTGACGATTTTTCACGTCCCGGTCATATTTTCCCTCTTCGGGCGATGGATGGAGGTGTGCTCCGGCGTGTCGGTCATACCGAAGCCGCTGTTGATCTGGCCCGTCTTGCCGGATGCAGTCCGGTCGGATTGCTCTGTGAAATTCTCCATGACGATGGCAGTATGGCAAGGCTTCCCGAACTTATCAAGTTAAAAGCGAAGTTCGGCTTGAAGCTCATTACCATCAAGGAGCTTGTTGCCTATCAGATGAAGCGTAACAAGCTTGTACACCGTGCGGTTGAATCAAGGCTGCCGACCATTTACGGGGAGTTCAGGCTGATTGCTTATGAATCCTTTACTGATCAGCAGAATCATATGGCTTTTGTGAAGGGGGATATCACTACTGAAGAGCCTGTTCTTGTCAGGGTTCATTCGCAGTGTGCTACAGGCGATACCTTTGCCTCTCTGCGTTGCGATTGCGGCAATCAGCTCGCTTCTGCACTCAGGATGATCGAAAAAGAAGGACGAGGGGTCCTTATATACCTCATGCAGGAAGGACGGGGTATTGGTCTTATCAATAAACTGAAAGCTTATAACCTTCAGGATCAAGGGTTTGATACAGTCGAAGCCAACGAAAAACTTGGGTTCAAAGCTGATCTCCGCGATTATGGCATCGGGGCACAAATCCTTAAAGATCTTGGAATCAGGAAAATGAAGCTCATGACCAACAATCCGAAAAAAGTAGTCGGGCTGGAAGGGTATGGTCTTGAAATTGTTGAGCGAATCTCGCTCGAGATGCCTTCCAATCCGATGAATCAGAATTATCTTGATACCAAACGCGACAAGTTAGGCCATATGATTGGTTGTTCATGTGGCACAGATACAACAAAATATACACTTCCAAAACTGTAAACTTCCGTCAGGAAAAGGACTGAGAAACCGATGGATACTGACATCCTTCAAAAACAGGATAAAGAGCTCTTTGAGGCTATTGCCCACGAGACAGCAAGACAGAATGAAACCCTTGAGCTTATTGCTTCGGAAAATTTCACCAGTGTCGCGGTTATGCAGGCCTGCGGGTCAGTAATGACCAATAAATATGCCGAAGGGTATCCCGGCAAGCGCTATTATGGTGGCTGCGAATATGTTGATGTCGCTGAAAATCTTGCCCGTGACCGTGCTAAAAAGCTTTTCAGATGTGAGTATGTCAATGTACAGCCTCATTCCGGTTCAAGTGCTAACATGGCGGTTCTCTTTTCGGTCTTGAAACCGGGTGACCGTATTATGGGGCTTGACTTATCACATGGTGGGCATTTAACTCATGGCAGTTCGGTTAATTTCTCAGGTCAGATGTTTGAAGCCCACTCTTATGGTGTTGATCGAGAGACGGGCATTATTGATATGAACAAGGTTGATGAACTTGCCCTTAAGGTTCGGCCAAAACTGATTATCTGCGGAGCCAGTGCTTATTCGCAGGGATTTGATGTCAAAGCGTTCAGAGCTATTGCCGATAAAGTCGGAGCCTTTCTGATGGCCGATATCGCGCATCCTGCCGGGCTTATCGCTGCCGGTTTTTTGGGCGACCCCATGCCGCATTGCCATTTTGTAACCACGACAACACACAAGACTCTCCGCGGGCCAAGAGGTGGCATGATTATGATGGGTACCGACTTCGAAAATCCAATGGGTATTACCATCAAAACCAAAACCGGTTCAAGGTTGAAAATGATGTCCGAGGTGATGGATGCGGAAGTCATGCCTGGTATTCAGGGCGGTCCACTCATGCATATTATTGCAGGCAAAGCGGTCGCATTTGGTGAGGCACTGAAGCCAGAGTTCAAGGTATATGCAGCTCAGGTTATAAAAAATGCAGCCGCTATGGCCGAAAAGTTTAAAGACCTCGGCTACAATATTGTCAGCGGTGGCACTAAAAACCACCTCATGCTACTCGACCTGCGGAACAAAAACGTCACAGGAAAAGTCGCCGAAAACCTTCTCCACGCAGCGGGCATTACCGTCAACAAGAACATGGTTCCTTTTGACGACAAGTCACCCTTTGTCACAAGCGGTATCCGCATCGGTACTCCAGCCATGACCACCCGAGGCATGAATGAAGACGAGAGCAAGCTTATTGCCGATCTTATTGATAAGGTTATCTCATCAGCTGAAAAGTCTGACTCCGCTGATGTATGTCAAGCTGTCAGAACAGAAATAAGGGAGCTTTGCCTCCGTCATCCACTTGAAGGATACGGCGCATTATAGCTGTTTGTTTCTGCTTATTTGTTTGATTTGACGAAAAAGTCCACCTGCATTCCATGAGAATGCAGGTGGACTTTTTCATCTCCCAAGTCACCTGACCCAATGCCATAACATTTCAACGTCTTATTCTGTTGGCATTTGCCCACTACTTTCTTCCGGTTCAAATATGTCTTGGTTAATCTCTTTAAAGCCAAATAGAAGGATTTCTACGGCCATGAAATACCGCTAAAACAACTATACGATGCTTCTTAGCGCGAAAATATATGCTGTAGGGGAAGCGATTGGCTACAATAAGACGAATGTCCTTGTGGACAATGGTGAATTGGAGAGGGTGTTCAGGTGCCAGCGATACACAACGGCCAATTTAATAGATAAACTCTAAAGCCAGTAAATCATGAATATCAACTACTCTTATGCGTAATCCTCTAATGCATGGTCTCCCACCGCATTGTTCTGGATTGATAGTGATTTTATTTTGCCATTCAACCATAAATCTGTAGTCAGGCGCGCTATATTTTCAGTGTTTTTGGAATAAGATAGAGAAAAAATGTGTAAAGTAATTTTTGTTCAGCATAGCTTTCCAGCTTTATCAAAAGATTGAACAGCGTATATTTTATCTCATTGGACGGGGTCTTATAAGTCCGCAAGAATTTTTACAAAAGATAGGGGAGTGATAATGAGCACGTTAAGTGTCTGATTGCCGGATTCAGTGGATAAAAAGGCAAAATAACTTGCTGTTCTGGAACATATTTCGGTCAATCAGTTGATCAGCTCTGCATTGGCTGAAAAGATATCTGCGCTGATGACTGAAGATTATCTGCATTAAAGTTCTGAAAGGGGCAGTCGTGAAAATTTTTTTAAGGCGCTATCAATGGTAAAGGCAGTTGAACCGGATGTAGGTGTTCTTGAACCAACGTAATGGGTTCAGCTTTTTTCAAGAATACTGGTGATCATCTTCCCCAGATCTTGCGAAGTTTTTCTGATTTTTTTATCAAGCACAATCTTTTCCTTCAAGAGCTCAATCTCCTTCTCGGTATCGTTTTCAATCCGGATATGCTCTGTCAGCTCTATTTTCTGATGAATCAACGGTTCGAGAATAAGGCTTTTGAAGGCATCAAGGAACATCGTCAGGCATCGTTTTGCATTATCAGCATGTACATCAGATTGTTCGAGCCATTTATTGCTTACCGGCGGGTCAAGCAGCAAGCCGGAAGCAAGATCCCTCGACTCCGGATTGCTGAAGAGACTTATTTCGGTTGTAATATCGATATGCTCTTCAGGATTGCCGGTAATGTCATGGTATCGACGGATCATGTGAGTAAAAATCTGCTGGGCATTCTTATGCGGCAACTCCAGCATCTCTTCATGCGAAGCAGCAAATTCCAGTACAACATTTCCATAAGCAGTGCTTTCAAGCAGCGCTTTTAAAAAAGTTTTTTCAAGAACCGTTAAGTTGGGCGGCTGCTGATGTGTTGGCTGAACGGATGAGCGGTTTTCTGAGGAAGCAGTTTTTTTTGCCTGAACAATCTTTTCTTTGCCGAGAACTTCCAGCAGGGCTTGCTGGCTGATTGCAAGTTTTTCAGATAATTGCTGGAGGTAAAGTTCCTGCTGGATACGGTCGGGGATCAGTGCAATGGTGTGCGCCATTTCCCTTATGGCTTTTGCTTTGATTTCCGGGTTTGACAAATTCTCCGATTCCGTGAAAAAACGGATTTGAAAATCCTGAAACAGCAGTCTGTTTTCATCAGTGAACTGTAAAAATCCTTCCCTGCCTTCACGGCGAACAAAACTGTCGGGATCATCACCGGAAGGAAGCATGACTATAAAGGGGGTTATGCCCTCTGAAAGCAGCGTGTCAAGACCGGTCATCATTGACTTTTTACCGGCCGAATCAGCATCATACATGAACAGTACGCGGCTGGTGTAGCGTTTCAGGATTTTAGCCTGATATCTTGTCAGAGATGTGCCGCATGACGCAACGGCATTTGTTATCCCTGCCTGGTGCAGGGCAAGGACATCCATATATCCTTCAACAAGTATTGCGGTTTCCATCCGCCGGATTGCATCTTTTGCCGAGTTCAGTCCATAAAGAAGTTTTGATTTTTCAAACAATAGGCTTTCAGGAGAATTCAGGTACTTTGGCGTTTGAGGATCATCAAGCAGGGTTCTTCCTCCAAAGCCGACCACCTGCCCCCCAACTGAAAAAACAGGAAAAATCACCCTGTTGCGAAAGGTATCATACCATGAGTTTTTCTGTTTATTCTGGCTGACAAGTCCGAGATCTGTAAGGTGCTTTTGCGGGATTCCTGCCCGCTTTGCTTCATTGAAGAGGCTGTCCCATGAGTCTGGCGCGTAACCAAGGCCAAAGCTTTTTATTGTTTTTTCTGAAAGAGCGCGCCGGATTGCAAGATAGTCATAGCCAATTTTTCCAGACCTGCTTTCCAGAGTTCTTTGAAAGAACTTTGCCGCCCAGCGGAGGGTTTCGGTACGACTGTCTTCTGGCGCATGATTGTGTTCTTTTTTTTCAGTAAATCGACTGATATCAATGCCTGTTCGTTTGGCAACCAGTTCGATAGCTTCAGGAAAGGAGACTTTTTCCATTTCCATGACAAAAGAAAAAACGTTGCCTCCTTTACCGGTTGAAAAGCACTTGTAAATTTGTTTGTCGGGCGAAACGACAAATGAAGGAGTTTTCTCCTGTGTAAAAGGAGAGAGAGCTTTATAGTTGCGCCCCGCAGGCTGAAGTATCAGATAATCAGAAATAATATCAACAATGTCTGCAGCCTGTCTAATATCATCAATGGTCGAATGAGGGATCATGTGCCTGTTGTGTGACGTTGATATTATTTCAGGAACACGTTTTATTTTCTCGCGATGAGCGATTACTATTGAAAAATCAAAAGCTTATTTATTAAATTTACAACTTATTACAGTAGTTGTTTTTGTCGCTTTACTTTCAACTGTTGTTGTTTATATAAAAAAGTAAAGGGCATTAAAAATAATTTCTGTGCAAGCTGCGGTTCCTGTTATTGTAAAAATATGCTCTATAGTATAGCAAATTACAGGATGGTTCATAATGCTTCGTTTATATCCATGATTGTAAAAAACAATTGAAAAACTATGAAACATGGTTTTTTTACGGCCTTACTCATTGCAGTAACGTATGCGGTTTCACTCGGGTTTTATTATTGGATGGGCAGCACTCCGCCGGGCTCAATGTTCCATGCCGTTTTCAACGGGGGACTGGTTGTCTCGGTGCTTATGTCACTGATTATGATGGTGATAGCCTACACTGTGGAACGTATCATAGCTTTGAACAAGGCTTCAGGCAAGGGAAATATTCCTGATTTTGTGCATGGTCTCAAACAGGATATCGACAACGGCTTTATTGATCAGGCCATTGCTAAATGTGACGACCATCAGAGTTCACTTGCAGCCGTGCTTCGTGCAGTGCTTGACCGGTACAAAAAACTCGGCCAATATAATGTGGTCGATCGGGAGAAAAAGATCAGCGAAATGGAAAAGGCTGTAGAGGAGGCTACGATTATGGAAATGCCGCTTCTTGAGAAAAATCTTGTGTCGATTTCCACAATCGCCTCAATTTCCACCATGGTAGGACTATTGGGAACCACACTTGGCATGATCCGCGCTTTTGCCGCTATGGCAACCAGTGGCGCTCCTGACGCCGTGCAGCTTTCACTGGGTATTTCTGAAGCTCTGTTTAATACTGCACTTGGTATTCTCGGCGGTATTATGGGTATTGTTGCTTATAACGTGTTTACAAGCCGCGTTGATCGGTTCAGTTACACGATTGATGAAGCTGCATTCTATATCATACACACTCTTGGAACCGGTAAAACGGAATAATTGCTGATGTCAAGGATCAAGGCAAAACGTGTTGGATTTCGCATTGATATGACGCCAATGGTGGACGTTGCGTTTCTCCTGTTAACGTTTTTCATGTTGACAACCAAGTTTCGCCCTCCTGAAGTTGTTAAAATTAACCTTCCTGCATCACATTCAGTGCAAAAGCTTCCAGAATCAAATGTTCTGACAGTGACGGTGAGCTCTCAAAACACTTTTTTCATGGGGGTATCTTCACAGCAATCCCGGGAAAAAATATTTAATTCCGTTATTAAGCAGAAGCTGATGAGTGCAGGATTGTCATCTAAAGCAGTTGCGGATTCCCTGAAAAACTTTAAACTTGCCGAAAACTTTCGTGTCGATCGCGATGAGCTGGACAAATTTGTTGTCATGGCCCGCTTTGCAGACCCGAAACTTCGTCCGGTCGTCAAAGCTGATTCCGATGCTGGCTTTGAAGCGGTGAACCATGTCATCAAGGTTTACAAAAAAGCCAACATGCTAACCTTCAATCTGATTACGGTCCTTAAAAAGGAGGTTCGTTGACAAATGGGTATTGTTGATTCTCCAAACGGACGTCAAAGTCATAAAAAAGGGAGGAAACGATCAAAACGAATCGGATTTCGTCTTGATATGACCCCAATGGTAGATGTCGCATTTCTTCTCTTGACTTTTTTTATGTTGACAACAACCTTCTCAAAATCCAATACCATGGAGATCAATACTCCCCCCGAAAGGTTGGAGGTAAAGGTTGCAGAAAAAAACGTCATGACGATGCGGATTGCCGGCGATGGTATGGCGTATTGTTCTCTTGGTAATGAGGCACCAAAAAAATTGCCTCTTTATGCCTCTCTGGATACCCGTCAGTTTTCTTTGAGTCCCCAGTTGCGCAATCTCCTGAAGCTGCTGACCGTGGCTAACCAGAAAATGGTTATTGTTGTTAAAATCAGCGATAAAGCAAAATATAAACAGCTTGTTGATATTATTGACGAGCTTAATCTTATGAAAATCGACCGGTTCAGTCTCGATGATTATACTGAGCAGGATGCGCTGGAAGTAAAAAGAGCTGTTTAAGCATACGAATAAACAAAGGAGTTCATTCAGGTGGCTTCAAAATTTGCTAAAAATCATCAGGAAACCTTTCACAAAAAAGCTCTTTCATGGTCCTTCGGTGAAGAGTTTCTTGATACGGACAGTTTAAGAAAGTTGCATTACGGCAATCTTTTTCTGCGTCGTCAGGCTCATCTGTTTCTTAGCCACGGGGTTATTACCGCAATTGCGCTGCTCACTTTTTTTTGGCTTATTACAGCTAACTGGCAGACTATTGCTTCATTGACAGGATTGTTTGACAAAGATACTCATCCTATGGTTCAGTGCTATGAAGTTGTTACCAGTGTCACACAACTTCCGCCACCTCCACCTCTGGCCGCTCCCGAGCCTGTTCCTGTGACGCCATCATCTGCTGTGGCTCCGCCGAATGTTGGGAAAATTAAAAAGGTCAGTCAGGAGGAAGCTCCTCATGAACAGACTGTTGCAACGCAGAAAGAGTTAAAACAGGCGATTCAGACTCAGGGTACCGGTTCAGGTTCAGGAAGCGGAAGTGCATCATCTGGTGATGAAGTGCCCATGTTTGTGCCTTGCGAAAAAATGCCCGGTTTTCTTGATCAGAAAAAACCTGTCTATCCCGAGATGGCACGAATTGCCGGAATTACGGGAAAGGTGTTTGTCAGTGTTCTGATTGGAGAAGATGGACGCCCCGTCAAGGCAAAGGTTATGAAACGAATTCCCGCTGACTGTGATGTGTTTGATGCGGTTGCCATAAAGTCCGTGATGGAATCTAAATATTATCCTGGTATTCAGAATGGCAGCCCTATAAAGGTCTGGTTTACCGTCCCGATCAGGTTTCAGCTCGATTAATCAGCTGTTGCTTTTCTGTTTTGACCGGTACAGAACGGCAAAGATAATCCATCCATAGGCGGCAACGAGGGTTATTGGACTGACAAAAAGAGCGAAAGTTCCATTCACTTCTTTTTCGAGGTACATGACTCCGTAACTCCCGGCAATGACTAGTGCTCCGAGAGCTATCATGATATAGTTGATAGCTCCCAGAGGCATGTCTGCTGCTTTTTCAGCAGTTTTAACCTGTTGTTTCTTCCGTAAATATTTCATCAAGTGCGATTATACATTGTTGAGCCTCCTCTCTGGTGATGGTCAGGGGAGGAAGAAGCCTTATGACGTTCTGGCTTGTTGCGTTGATGATAATATGTTTCCGTAGCACTTTTTCAACATAATATTTAGCCTCTTTATCAACGGTTATGCCAATCATCAGACCATATTGACGGATGTCGAGGATTTGAGGATGACGACCGGCGAGTTTCTGCAGTTCATCATGCATATAGCGTCCGGTTTCCTCGGCCTGCTTCATGAGTTGATCTTCATCGATAGCCTCTATCATGGCAATTCCAGCTGCGCATGCTACTGGATTACCGCCAAACGTAGTCCCATGGTTGCCGTAAGTCAGAACATCTGCTACCTTTTCGCTGCCGATCACGGCCGACAAGGGCAGACCGCCTCCAAGCGGTTTTGCAAGGCATACCATATCGGGATTTGCGTCCACATGCATATAACTGAAAAACTTTCCTGTTCTTCCGCAACCGGCCTGAATTTCATCCGCAACGATCAGAAAGTTATATTGCTGGCGCAGTTCCTTCAGCCTGTCTATAAATTGCTGTGAAATACGGTGAATACCACCCTCGCCCTGAACTGCTTCAATAAAAACAGCCGCTGTATTGTCTGAAACTTTTTCTTCAAGGTCGGTTATGTCATTGAAGGCGATCATGCCTGTTCCAGGCAGCAGTGGATCAAATCCGTCGATATATTTGGCTTTTGCCGTCAGCGACATGGCGCCGTATGTTCTTCCGTGGAAACAGTTACTCAGTGAAAGAACCTCTTTCTTTTGTTCACCGCCTATCCTTCCAGCCCATTTTCTTGCCATTTTAATGGCTGCTTCTATTGCTTCGGTTCCACTGTTGGCAAAAAAAACCTTAGAGAGTCCGGAAAGAGTGAGCAGTTTTTCAGCGAGCTCAAACTGGGGTTGTATCATAAAAAGGTTTGAGGCATGGATCAGTTTCGCAGCTTGATCACTTATTGCCTTTACGAGGCGTTTATCACCATAGCCAAGGGCATTGACACCAATACCGGCAATCATATCGAGATAACGGGTTCCATCATTGCTGATCAGCCAAACGCCCTCACCATGGCTGACGGCAATAGGAAAACGGGCATAGTTATGAAAAAAAAGCTTCTGTTCGCTTTCCTGGTTTATGGGTAGTGGTTTCATGCTTTTTTATGCTTCAAGAGATTGCATTGCTGAATAACAGAGTAACAAATGCTTGATTATAATAATGAAAGAGGAAGGGGTCAAACATTTTTTTCCGCGTATCTTTTGACCACAAATACCCGAATAAACCTCCAGATACCATAAGTTCCTGTCAAGAGTGCGTAAAGCCTGAGATCATCTTTTGATACTTGAGGTAAACTATCCGGGAAAAAAAGGGTATACAACGCAATACCGATAAAGGTCATCGAAAGAAGTATGCCCGTGACCATCGATGCTGCAAAGTTTTTAATCATTCGTGTTTGTCTTTTTTTACCTGTATTGCACAGGGGTCAGGGTCAGGATAGAACCTCCACTCCTTGTTGACAATCAGGCGTGCACCATAGCTGAAGGTGAAATAAGACCATCCCCACTGCATCAGTACAAAAACCCTGTGCCGGAAGCTGGTCAGGAAGTAGATATGTACCAGCAGCCAGGTGAACCATGCTAAAATACCATCAAACTTTATGCTTCCAAATTCAACAATAGCCTTGTTTTTGCCAATTGTAGCCATTTGGCCTTTATCGCGGTACCTGAACAGTTTTCTTGTCTTAACTTTCAGATCAAGCAGAATGTTTTTGCCAATGGTTCGTCCTTGTTGCAATGCAACAGGAGCAAGACCCGGCAGTGTCGTTCCATTTGCGATTACAAAATGAGCAAGGTCGCCACCGACAAATATTTCCGGATGACCGGGAACACTAAGGTCTTCTCCAACAACGATACGGCCGATCCTGTCGGTTTCCAACCCGATGGTCCTGCCGATCTCTATTGCAGTAACACCGGCGGCCCAAAGCACCGTGGCAGCTTCTATCCGTTCCTTGCCAATCTGCACCCCGTTCTCATCTACATTGCTGACCATGCTGTTTGTCCAGACCTGAACGCCGAGTTTTTCAAGGGACCTGGTCGCCTTGCTTGCAAGTTCAGGATCAAAAGAGCCAAGAATGCGCGGAGCAGCTTCGACGATAAAAATTCGGGTAAGCTTCGGGTCAATGTTCCGATAAAACTTAGAGAGAGTGTAGCGGCTCATTTCACCGATTGAGCCTGCCAGTTCGACTCCGGTCGGACCTCCGCCAACAATGACAAATGTCAGCAGCTTTTTCCGTTCAACAGTGTCTTTTGTTCTTTCAGCACGCTCATAAGCCTCCATTACCCTTCGGCGGATCTCTTTTGCCTGAGCGAGGGTTTTCAGTCCGGGAGCATACTCTTCCCACTGGTTGTTGCCGAAATAGTGATGCTGCACACCGCAGGCAAGAATAAGGTAGTCGTAATGAATATTGCCGAAATCGGTCATAACAATTTTATTCTCAATATCGGCATTTGTGACAATGCCCTTGAAAACCGTGATGTTTCGGTAATTCGCCAGCATATTTCTCAGCGGAGCAGCAATATCACCCTCTCCAAGCGCAGCCATAGCCACCTGGTAAAGAAGAGGCTGGAAGAGATGGTAGTTTTTCCTGTCGATGAGAGTAACTTCGATATCAACGTTATTGCCCAGTATTCTGGCCGCATTAAGTCCTGCAAAACCACCCCCGACTATCACAACCTGCTTTTTCATGTATCAGTATTACCTTCAGTTAAATCCATAAATGTTCTCTCTCTGTATTTTTGCAAAATAGCAGTAATACAGAAAGGAAATTGATTAAAGTAAAAAAAAGAAAGAAATTCCCCCTCTCTGCAAGAGTTTTCCTGCGAAATCCAACCGAAGGAGAGCTGAATAGTCAAAAAAATTCAGCGGGTGGTATACGCTGTTTCAGCCTGATACTTTTTCAGGTGAGGTGTTCGATGATATCTCTATTGTTGGGGAATTTTTTCAGGAGCGTTGTTCTATCGGCAAATGTAAAGTCCCTGAATTCAAATCCTGGTGCAACGACGCAGCTGACCAGCGAATAGCTTTCGTTTTCAGGATTTTCCAGAGAGGCCCCGAACCAGCTTTCCGCAGGGACGGTTTCCTGCAGAACCTCACAGTTTTCAACAGACATTCCAAGAGTAAAGCCTGATGGCTCGCCTTTTTTTGGAAACATGTAAACCTTCAGAGGGTTGCCCGCATGAAAGAACCAGAGTTCGTCAGAATGAATTCTATGCAGTTTAGAGCGATCTGTGCCTTTGAGCAGATAAAAAATGGCGGTCGCGTAGGAACGCTTACCACTGAAGATAGAGGTATTCGTAAAAGCATAGGAGCCGCCGCTGCGGTAAGTTTCTCTGTAGTATCCCCCTTCAGGATGGCATACAAGCTGTAAGCGATCTATCCAGAATTCAGCTTTTTGCATAGAGTTTTTCTCTGATTTTTCCGGTTTTCTGCCGGGACGCATCGGCAAGTTTCTGGCGAAACTCAATCAACCCGGTCATTAAGCTTTCATCGGAAAGCGCGAGGATCTGAATGGCCAGCAGAGCGGCATTTCGAGCATTGTCAATGCCAACGGTAGCTACCGGAATACCTGCCGGCATTTGTACAATGGAGTAAAGAGCGTCCTGCCCATTGAGTTTGCTGCTGAAAATCGGAACGCCAATAACAGGAAGTACGGTCATGGCTGCCGTAACGCCGGGAAGGTGCGCCGCGCCGCCAGCTCCGGCTATAATGACTTTCAGCCCTCTCTCTTTGGCTGAAGAGGCATATTGCTCAAGGTCATGTGGTGTCCTGTGTGCTGAAATAACAGAACATTCACAGGTGATGCCAAATTCATCAAGAACCAGCGCAGCTTCTTTCATAATGTCGAAATCAGAGTCCGACCCCATGAGGATGCCGATAATGGGTATGTTTTTTTCCGGTATGCTTTTAATCATAAAAAAGGATAGTTGGTCTCAGGCTTTCTGGTTTGTTTGAAGGCTAATGATTTATGAAATTGCCGAGTTTTATGTATTTTCCCGTGACATGAATTTAAAAAAATAATACTTGAAGAGGAAGATTAACAATGGTAACTAATCTTGCAGTAAAGTACAGTAATCCCGGACCTCGTTATACAAGCTATCCCACCATTCCCTCATGGAGCACCGATGGTGTGACCCAGGAGCAGTGGAAAGGGGCAATGGTCAAAGGTTTTAACGACAGCAATGAAACAACCGGAATCAGTCTGTATATTCACATCCCATACTGTGAGAATCACTGTTACTTCTGTGGCTGCAATGCTCATCGTACTCAGGATCACTCTTATGAAACGCCCTATCTTGAGGCTCTTCTTAAGGAATGGCAGATGTATATCGATGTTTTTCCTGGCACCCTTAATGTCAAAGAACTGCATATTGGTGGCGGAACCCCTACCTTTTTCAGCCCTGAAAATCTGACCAGGCTTATTGACGGTATATGCAGGCACGTCAATAAAATGGACAACTATATGTTCAGTTTCGAAACCAATCCCCGCTCGACATCGAGGGAACATCTGGAAGCCCTTTATAATGTCGGTTTCCGGCGCATGAGTTTCGGAATCCAGGATTTTGACCCGGTTGTTCAGAAGGAGATCAACCGTCTCCAGTCATTTGAACTGGTTAAGGAAAAGGTTGATCTTGCCCGCGAGATCGGTTTTACCTCAATTAATTTTGACCTTGTCTATGGCCTGCCCAAGCAGACACTTGCTACCATTACAGACACCATCCAGAAGGTTATGGAGCTCAAGCCCGATCGTCTGGCATTTTATGCATACGGTCATAATCCGCACATGTATGAAGGTCAGCGTAAGTTCAATGAGGCCGATCTGCCTGTTGGTGACGTCAAGCAGGAACTTTACGATAAAGGCAGTGCCATGCTTGAGTCGATCGGCTATCATGAAATCGGCATGGACCATTTTGCCCTGGAAGGTGATGCTTTGTATGTAGCGGCAAAAAACGGCACACTTCATCGCAATTTCATGGGTTATACAGAAAATACGACACAGATGATGCTTGCTATCGGATCATCATCTATCAGTGACACATGGTATGCTTTCGCGCAGAATGAGCGGGAAGATGCCGGTTATATCAAAGCTGTGAATGAAGGACGGTTCCCGCTTCATCGTGGTCATCTGCTTACCGACGAGGATCTTGTGCTTCGCCGTCATATTCTGAACTTGATGTGCAAACAGGAAACATCATGGCAGGATCCGAAACTCTACTGTGACGAACTTGATATTGCTCTCTATCGTCTTGAGGATATGGAAAATGACGGCCTTGTTGTTCTGCTTGACAAGGGAGTTCGCGTTACCGAAGTCGGCATTCCTTTTCTCAGAAACATATGCATGGCATTTGATGCCAGACTCTGGAGTTCAGATAGTCTTTCAAAAGCATATAATGTATCCAGAGATATCCAGAAGGCCTATATCGAGAAAGCCCGGCTTGCAAAAGCTCAACAGGTTGGCTGATCAAAAGAATGAATCCAATGAAAAGGGTGATTTCGGTCACCCTTTTTTTATGTCCATTTTATGAAAAAAACAATAAAAATAGGGTTCATCGGTAGTGGATGGGCTAAAATAGCTCAAGCTCCGGCATTCTCATTGATGGATAATGTAGAGCTTTCGGCAGTGGCAAGCCCAACCGAACTGCACCGTCAGAAGTTCATGTCTATGTTTGATATAGCCCAGGGGTTTTCCGATTGGCGCGACATGCTTAAGTGCGACCTTGACTTTGTCTGCGTCACGACGCCGCCCTCCCTTCATGCCGACATGGTAACGGGGGTGCTTCAAAGTGGTAAAAGCGTCCTGTGCGAAAAGCCTTTTGCCCTCGGTCTTCTCGATGCAACAGCAATGGTTGATGTAGCATCTAAATCTCCCGGGCTGGCCCTTCTCGACCACCAGCTCCGCTTTCATCCCGCAGTTCGTGGCATGAAACAAATGATTGATGGTGGTGAAATTGGCAAAGTCTATGAGGTCCGTGCCGTTGTCAACCTTGCCAGTCGTAACCGTCCTGACATGCCTTGGTCATGGTGGTGCGATGCTTCAAGAGGCGGTGGCGCTCTCAGTGCGATAGGCTCTCATCTTATCGACATGAATCGCTATCTCATTGGAGAGATTGCTGAAGTCTCATGCAATCTCTCCACCAGTATTCCCTTGCGCCCGGATAATAGTGGCAGGCCCTGTGCAGTGACCTCCGATGACAACTTTGCAATGATGATGAAGTTCGGACCCTCCTCCGTTGCCCTTGGCTGCTCCTCTCTCATGCACGTCACTACGGTTGGGGCATACACATGGTTCTCTTTTGAGGTTGTAGGAAGCCTCAAGACTGTAAGGCTTGACGGTGCAGGTAGGCTCTGGGAAGTGATAAACGATAATGCAAAAAGGGGTCGTAGCCTTATCGACGCCCCAAGGTGGAAACTCATTGAACCGATGCTTTCGTGGGATGAGCTGGTCCTACAGGAAAAGATCAGACAGTCTTCACTCGCTGTGCACGGTATTTTTGCTGTCGGTTTTGCGTTTCTTGCCCATCGGATTGTCAAGGCACTGCGTAACAAAGAAAAAACCCTGCACGATGCGGCAGGGTTTATTGATGGTCTGAAGATTCAGAAGGTTCTTCAGGCCGGTTACCGCTCCGATCGCCTTCGCAACTGGGTCAAGGTCTGACCCTTTACGAATACCGTTCCCACTCGGCAAAAACTGCACTCAGTTCACTACAGAGCTTATGGTACCCATCAAGAACCTTGGCATTCTCATCCTGGCTCTTCTTGTAAAAATCCTCTGTCGCCATTATTGTCTCAACTGACTCTTTTTTCTTCTCAAGCTGATTAATCTTCAACTCAAGCTCTTCGATTTTCTTCTTATCCTTCTTTGCGCTGGCGCTCTTTTCAGCCTGTGCTTTTTCTTTCTCGGTCACCTTTATCGGAGTGCTCTGCTCTTTCTGCCGGCTCGCTGCTTCCAGTTTGCGCTCAGCTTCTATTACTTTTTCAGCCTTCTCCAGATACTCCGCATAGGTACCTAAATAGAGCTGAAGAGATCCGTTTTTTATTTCAACAACCTTGTTGACCAGACTATCGAGAAAATAGCGATCATGGCTTACAATCAAGAGGGTACCGTCATAGTATTCCAGTGAGTCGATCAGCATCTCTTTCGATCGCATATCAAGGTGATTGGTCGGTTCATCCATTATCAAAAGGTTCGAAGCCTGAAGCAGGATTTTTGCCAGAGCAACCCTCGACTTTTCGCCTCCTGACAATACCCTGATCTTTTTATTGACAGCATCGCCGCTGAAAAGAAAGCATCCAAGAATATCCCTCACTTTTTTCTGAGCTTCCGACGTGGGAGCCGAATCGACCATTTCCGTATAAATGCTTTTTTCTTGTGACAGGTTTTCCGTCTGGTGCTGTGCAAAGTAGTTCATAGTGACATTGTGTCCCATGCTAAGCTTGCCATCGAAGTCAATTTGCCCTGCAAGAATTTTACAGAAAGTGGTTTTTCCTGCACCGTTTGAGCCGACAATTGCAATCCTGTCGCCACGCATCACTTCAAGATTGATATCGTTAAGTACCTGTTTTTTTGAGCCGTCCGGAAGGATATAAGCTTTTTTAACGCCATCAAGCCGCATAACTTCACGTCCGGACGGATTTGCCTTTGGAAATCGAAAGGAGATTCTTGAAAGATCTTCTTCCGGCGACTGCATATTTTTTTCCATTTTTTCCATTTGCCTCAGCCTGCTCTGTGCCTGCCTGGCCTTGGTTGCCTTGTAGCGAAAGCGATCGACAAACGCCTTCAACTCCGCCACTTTTTTGACGTCATTTGCATATTTACCCATCATCAGCTCATACCGCTCAGCCTTCTCTTTTTCATAATAGGAGTAGTTCCCCTTGTATTCATTGACCTGTGTGAATGCAATTTCCAGGGTTTTGGTTGTAAGCTTGTCAAGGAAAAAACGGTCATGCGACACAATGATGTAACTATGCTCATAGTTGAACAGATAATTTTCAAGCCAGCGCAGCGAGTCGATATCAAGGTGGTTCGTCGGTTCATCAAGCAGCAGCAGCGTCGGATTCTGCAACAGTAGTTTTGTGAGATGCAGGCGCATCTGCCATCCACCAGAAAAATCTTTGACCTTTTTATGAAAATCTATTTCACTGAATCCGAGTCCCCCGAGGACTTTTTCTGCATTTGACTGCATGGTATAGCCTCCAAGACGCTCAAATTCATGCATTGCATCGGAAAAGCGCTCTATAAGCAGGTGGTACGCCTCGCCCTCATAATCCTGATCAGGTAGGGCGAGCTCATGCTCCATGCGGGTTATTTTATCCGACAGCTCAAAAAGCCGCACGTTTGCCTGAAGGGCATACTGCAGGGCAGTTTTTTCAAGATCGGCATCAAACGATATTTCCTGTGGAAGATACCCGATTGTAGTATCTGCAGACTTAAGAAATTGTCCGGTAATAATGAGGGCGGAGTCGGTATTCGGGGCGCTTATAAGGCGCAGGAGAGTTGTCTTTCCTGTACCGTTAAGGCCGACAAGACTGACATGGTCTTTGTCTCCAACGCGGAATGAGGTATCATTCAGGAGTTCTTTGGTTCCAACACTGAGGGAGAGGTTTCTTGCTTCAAGCATGGTAGAGAGGACTTATGAAAAGGATCAGCATCATTGAAAAAATTTTATACACGGTGGAAAAGATACAATATTTCACCAAAGCTTCACGCTTCTTCATTGTATTGTAAAAAAGGTAATTTTTTTAGATGAATATCTATTATATAAACGTTCAATATTGACAGCGTTTTTAAAGTAGCTATTCTCATGAAAAATATTGTTTAAAAGGAAACACATGCGGCTAAGCGTTTATCATTTTAAAATGCAAGGTTTTAGTGAAAAGATCGTCAAACGGGAAAACTCAGAATGCAGCTAATAATTTTAGAAAGAGAAAGGACAGCTTACCCATGAGGATTAAAATAAATCTGTTTGTGGCGATGGCTTTTCTCATTGTTGTCTCTCCACTGCATGCTGTAGAGTCTGTAAGCTGGGAACAGTGTGTTAGTGAAACTATGAAGGCTCATCCCGACCTCTATTCAGCACTGGCGGTGTTACAGCAGGCTGAAGCCGATAAGCGTATTACAAAAGGAGCGCTTTTTCCTCAGCTCAGTTTTAACGTAAATGCTTTAGAGAACACAACAACAGCACAAGGAATCGTACCGCCTTTATCATCCTCATATTCGTTGTCGGCACAGCAGCTCCTTTATGACGGACACAAAACATCAAACCAGATCGCCAGTAACGCAGAAGCCATCAAGGCAGCTCAATACAACTACAATGCTATTTCTGCCAATGTACGCTTTACACTCCGGTCAGCATTTACCCAATTGCTCAAAGCTCAGGACCTTGTCGGTCTGACTGTTGAAATCGCCGAAAGACGACAAAATAATGTCCGGTTGATTAGTCTGCGCTACCAGAGTGGACGTGAACATATCGGTTCGCTTCGCCAGGCTGAGGCTGATCTTGCGCAGGCTCAGTTTGAAGTCTTTCAGGCTAAACGAGCTCTTATCCTTGCCCAGACAAATCTTGCCTCTGCACTCGGACGCGATACGCATCAGCCGCTGAGGGTTAAGGGGACATTCACTGTCAGTGACCTTTCGACCAGTAAGCCCGATCTTGCCCAGTTGGTAAAAAACAATCCTCTGTTTCAGAAGCTTGAAGCGAAAAGCAGCGCAGCACATTTTGATCTTGATGCTTCCAAAAGTGCTTTTTCACCTCAACTCTATCTGAACACAACGGTTGGGAGAGGTGCGTATGAGCGACTGCCGATCGACGCGATTGATTTTAGTGCAGGGTTGACAGTTTCCGTGCCCATTTATGAAGGCGGCAGCGGCAGGGCCCGGGTTGCCAAAGCAAGGGCATTCTTGAGTCAGCAGAATGCCGATGAAAAAAGCGGTTTTCTCCTGTTGTTCAACGCGCTCGAACAAAGCTGGAAAAGTTTTCAGGACGCCCGGCAAATGGTCGTTGTGCAAAGCAAGCAGCTTGAGGCGGCAAGCCAGCGCTCAAAAATTGCTAACGCCCAATACTCGAATGGTCTTGTTACCTTCAACGATTGGGTGATTATTGAAAACAATCTTGTCAGTGCAAAAAAAAATTATCTCAATGCCGAGGCCGATATGCTGATTGCCGAGGCTCAATGGATCCAGTCAAAAGGAGGAGCGCTTGAAGGTCAGCAGGAATAAACTGAAATGGGGCATTACGCTTGCGGTAGTTGTTTTAGGAGTTGGAGGATTTTTTGTATTCAAGGGAACCCGCCAAACGGAAAAACGCTTTGTTGAAATTTATCCTTTACGAGGAACTATCAGGGTATCAATCTCAACGACCGGAGCGGTTGAGCCACTGAATCGTGTAAAAATCCAGTCATCGGTTGGTGGCAGAATCGAGGAAATTCTTGTCAATGAAGGGCAGTTGGTGAAGAAAGGAACCGTTCTTGCCATGCTCAGCTCAACAGAGCGAGCTGCGCTGCTCGATGCTGCAAAACTACAGGGCAAAAGTGAAGAGAGCTATTGGAACAATGTGTATAAAAAAACTAGAGTACTTGCTCCTATGGACGGGCAGGTTATTGTGCGCAGTGTCGACCCTGGTCAGACCGTGACGGCGAGTGATTCGCTCTTCGTGCTGTCGGATCGTCTTATTGTTAAGGCGTTCGTCGATGAAACCGATATCGGGCGGGTAAAGATCGGGCAGAAAGCGTTGATGGGACTTGATGCCTATCCAGACATCCGTGTAAGCGGATCTGTTCAGCACATCTATTATGAGTCACATCTGCAGAACAACGTCAACATTTACAATGTCGATATTATTCCTGACCGGATTCCTAATGTATTTCGTTCAGGCATGAGCGCTAACATTAAAATCATTGTTCAGGAAAAGAACGGAGTTTTACTTTTACCGATCAGTGCAGTGCAGAATAGAGACGGTAAAACTTTTGTGCGCCAGAAAAGTGATGATGCCGAAAAAGGACGGCGATACACAAAGGTAAGGATGGGAATACAGGATGGCAGCAATATCGAGATTCTTGATGGCTTGTCGGATAACTCTGTTGTCTTGATTCCCGACACCTCTTTTGTCTTGCCGAAAAACCAGAGTGGAGCAAATCCTTTCATGCCCCAACAGCACAGGCCAAAACAATGACGCACATGCTTGAACTTGCTGATGTTCACCGTACATATCAAATCGGGGATAGTACTGTTCATGCATTGCGCGGTGTTTCCCTAAAGATAGAGCAGGGCGATTTTGTGGCAATCATGGGGGCTTCAGGGTCTGGAAAATCCTCACTTCTCCAGATTCTTGGTCTTCTGGACAATCCAGACAAAGGGGAGTACCTGATTTTTGGCAATAATGTCAATACCCTTTCCGAAGATGAACAGGCCGGAGTGCGCAATAATGTTGCCGGTTTTGTGTTTCAACAGTTTCATCTGCTCAAGAGGATGGATATTGTCGATAATGTCAGGCTGCCCCATATCTACAGCGGAATAAAAGGTGATTTTCGTCAGGAGGCGATAAAACATCTCAAGATGGTTGGACTTGAACACAGAATCGATCATACTCCAAATCAGCTTTCAGGAGGCGAGCAGCAACGTGTGGCAATAGCAAGAGCGCTGGTTCGTGATCCATTGATCATCTTTGCCGATGAGCCGACCGGCAATCTTGATACGAAGAATTCTGCCGAGATCATGAAAATTCTGCAGGGCCTTCATGCAGAGGGTAAAACCATTATCATGGTTACGCATGAAAATGAAATTGCCGCGTATGCTCACCGTATCATTACCATGCGTGATGGTCTCATTGTTGCTGATGATCGAAAATCCGGGATGGAACAAATAGCTGCAGTTGCCGGAAAGAACGGAATTGATATGCGAGGTGCTGCAAAAAGCTCATTATGGCAGGATGGGCGATTTATTGGATTTATTGCACAAGCTTTTCAGGCCATTCTTGCCAACAAGATGCGTTCCTTTCTTTCTGTCCTTGGTATTCTTGTTGGAGTGGCGTCGGTGATTGCCATGATGGCACTTGGTGACGGAGCTAAAGCATCAATGCAGGACCAGCTTAAATCTATGGGTTCAAACATGCTTGCGATCAGGGCGGGATCGGCCAAGATCCACGGCGCCTCACAGGGTGCAGGCGCTGTTGCCCGTTTGACTTTTCTTGATGAGGACGCGATTGCCTCCCTTCATTCCTTGGTTAAACATGCATCAGGAGTAGTCAATGGAAATGGTATGATAGTTTTCGGCGCTAAAAACTGGACCACAACCCTTAACGGTGTAGGATATGATTGGGGTACGATGCGTGCAGTGGTACCAACAGTCGGGAGGTGGTTTACCCCTGAGGAGATTCAAACGCGAGAAAAAGTAGTGATTATCGGAGTAACCGTTGCCAAACAGCTTTTCGATAACATTAATCCGATTGGGAAAATTGTTAAAATCAACAGAATTAATTTTACGGTAATCGGCATTGCTCCACCCAAAGGTTTTTCTGGACCGCAGGATCAGGATGACATGGTGTTCATTCCAGTGACGACCGCCATGTACCGTTTGCTCGGCAAGACCTATCTTGGTGGTATTTATGTTGAAGTCACTCAACCCGAATTGATTGGAAAAGCTACAGCCACGATCAGGGAGCTGATCATAAAACGACATCGGCTGAAACCCGATGACGATTCCTTCAACATTAGGGATATGACAGAAATTCAACGGATGCTCAGCAGTACAACGCAGACCATGACTCTTCTGCTTGGTTCCATTGCCGCGATTTCGCTGGTGGTAGGAGGCATCGGTATTATGAATATCATGCTGGTTTCCGTAACCGAACGCACACGGGAGATCGGGCTGCGCAAGGCAATTGGTGCCCGGAGAAACGATATCATGCTGCAGTTTCTTGTCGAATCGGTTGGTATGACCGTCAGCGGCGGGATTATCGGTATAGGTTTTGGAATTGGTATCTCACTCGTTCTGTCCTTTTTTGCCGGATGGGCGGTAAAAACTTCTTTGATATCGGTTGTTCTTGCTACCGCATTTTCAGCACTTACCGGTATTTTCTTCGGTCTCTGGCCTGCCAGAAAAGCCGCAGCACTTAAACCGGTTGAAGCCCTTCGCTACGAATAGAAAGAGATGAAAAAAAAGTTTTTTTTGCCGCAAGATTCTAACAGAAACCGCGTCTTATGTTTTGAATAGATGTTGATGTCGTTTGATGCACTTATGAGTAGGTATCAGAAAAGATGGCAGCAACGGGTCGGGTCGGATTTGGTTGTGTGTGTGACTGGTGATGATTCAGTGCAGTAAAAATGACTGATGATTGATAGGTTATGACCTGACAGGTTGTTGTTTTTGATAGCGAAGAAGTTTTGTTACTTCTTCGCTATTTTTTTCGGTTTTTAACTCTTTACTATAAGGATTGACACAAAAAAAAAGACACTCCACAGAGTTAATGCGGGGTGTCTTTTTTTTGTGTTTGAGCGTTTCAGGTCAGGAAGCCAAAGCTGCCTGTACTTTTTTTGCGGCATCACGCAGGCCGTTGGCTGAAATAAGGTTCAACCCGGAATCATCCAGCATTTTTTGCGCAATCGGAGCATTGGTTCCTTCCAGCCTTACAATAACCGGCAGGTGAAGGCCGATTTTTTTTGCGGCTTCGATAATACCGCCAGCTACACGGTCGCAGCGGACAATTCCTCCGAAAATGTTCACAAGAATTGCCCTGACGTTTTTGTCACTCAGAATAATCTTGAATCCCTCTTCAACTGTTTGCGGGTTTGCTGAACCGCCAACGTCAAGGAAGTTTGCAGGTTTCCCGCCGGCAAGCTGGATCATGTCCATGGTGGCCATTGCCAGTCCTGCTCCGTTGACCATACAACCAACATTGCCGTCAAGACGGACGTAGTTAAGATTTGATTTTGAAGCTTCGACTTCAAAAGGATCTTCTTCAGTAATATCTCTCAGTTCAAGAAAATCTTTATGGCGGAAGAGGGCATTGTCATCAAAATTGATTTTGGCATCAAGTGCAAGTACCTTTCCTTCTTTGGTGACCACAAGCGGGTTGATTTCGGCAATTGCCGCGTCAATCGAGATATATGCTTTGTAAAGCGCAGATATAAAACGAACAGCATTGCGGAACTGTTCACCCTCAAGGCCAAGAAAAAATGCTGCTTGACGTGCCTGAAAATCCTGTATTCCGTACAGAGGATCAATCTGGATTTTTAAGATTTTTTCCGGGGTCTCTTCAGCTACAGTTTCAATTTCCATACCGCCTTCGGTCGAAATCATCAGAACATTTCTTGATGTAGCCCTATCAAGGGTAATGCCTACATAAAACTCTTTTTCAATATTCATACCCTCTTCCACAAGCAGCCGTCTGACCTCTTTGCCCTCAGGTCCGGTCTGGTGGGTGATCAGGGTATGTCCAATCAATTGCTGGGCAATGTCAAAAGCTTCCTGATGAGATTTGGCAAGCTTTACCCCTCCGGCTTTCCCTCTGCCTCCTGCATGAATCTGGGCTTTAACAACGACAACAGGGTTGCTTTGTTCGCTAAAGAGTTGTTCGGCTGCCAGTTTTGCTTCTTCAGGCGAATACGCTACAATTCCTTTTGGTACGGCAACCCCGAATTTTCTCAGGATATCCTTGCCTTGATATTCATGAATGTTCATATTGTTGGGTCTTGGGTTACTGACGACAGTTTACAAATAAGGCCGTGAAAACGGGCATAGCGCAAAGAGCATAGTATAATGAAAATTACGATTACGGTAAAACCTTGGAGCGCAAACTCAACAATATTTATTTAATAATCATGATGGAACTTACGTATTGCATGGAGCTTGCTCTTCGGGAAGCAATTAAGGCGTTTGAGCGAAAGGAGGTTCCTGTCGGCGCGGTTGTTCTCGACAGTAATGGTCACGTTATCGGTAGAGGGTATAACCAGGTGGAAGCGCTATGCGATGCAACAGCTCATGCTGAAATGATTGCGCTGACTTCAGCCATGGCAACAATCGGAAGCAAGTATCTCAACGATTGTACTCTCGCAGTTACTCTTGAGCCATGCCCGATGTGTGCCGGAGCTATTGTCAATGCTAAAGTGGGACGACTTGTTTTCGGCGCTTATGATCCAAAAATGGGAGCTTCAGGAACGGTTATGAATGTAACTGGGTGCAGGCAGCTCAACCATCAGCCTGAAGTTTTTGGAGGTATTATGGAGAACAAGTGCCGGAGCCTGATTCAGGATTTTTTCAGGGAGTTGCGACAAAAACCGTAAAAGATTGTGAGAATAGGTGCCAACAGTCCTATAGTACCTTTGCTTTATTTAGTGGTTATGTTTTCACGGATAATTTGTTTCAGTGAACTTGCAAGGTGGGAAACGATGTCCTGGGCCATGCCGCCTCCCGGTTGAGGCGACGGAATGGTGTCGAGGCTGTCCATGCCTGCGTTTTTGACTGCCTTGCTGATGGTGACCGAAAGGATTGGATTGCACTCCCTGACGATCTCTTTCAACATGAACGAAGCCTCAAACATGCTTTGCTGAATAATTTCCTTTTTGTCTTTTTCCGTCATTACCTGGCATTGATGGGTTGCGATAATACCGACAAGGCAGGTGAGATAGGTGTTTGTAGAGCCTGCTAGAAAAAGATTGAGAAAAAACGGAGTCAGCAGATTTCCTCCCGGCAGCAAAGACGCAAGTGTATTGCTGAACGATGATTGTATAATCGGCTTGATATGGGTTGGTATGTCCTCCTTTTTAAAATCAGACAGAGGCAGGCACCGATATACTGAGCGAATAAGGTCGATGAACTCTCTCAGATTCTGTTCACGATTATGGATAGTGTAGATATTCCATATCACCTTCATGTTGTTTAGCAGGGAGGTGGTGGTGCCGTAGGAGGTGTTCTGGGCAAAAGCTCCTACAAAAAAGTTTTTTGTAGCAATCTGCTTCGTGATATTGAGCGAGTCGACCTCAAGAAACTTTAGGTTGGTACGCACCCAGCGTTGATCCCTTTGCAGCTTTGACGCATCAGGATGCATAGAGTGAACGGGCAATTTTCCAGTCAGATAGGCAGTATAAAGCTCCATTGCTTTAGAGTTTTCATGTTCCGGCAGGAGCGGCTTTTTCGGGGCTGAAAAAACCCGGGTTGCAGTATAAATGGCGGCAAATATGACTGAAGTGCTGAAAAGGAGGAAAGCCATTCTCGCATAGGGGTGGAAAGAGTCGAGAATCTTTGCCGCTGAATGTAGCTGGTTGACGATAAAAACAATCGTCAGGAGAATAGCCGCCAGAATTGCTGTATAGAAAAATAAACTTGCTTTCTTTTTCATATCGGCAGTTTTTATTATAACGGTTTTCACCGTTATAACAGAAGTTCTCTATTGTAAGATACTATTGCCTGCTGCCGTAAAATTTTCTATGAAATCGTTTCCGGTTCCGGCAGTTTTATAGAGTGGTCACGGCTGAATTGATAGTCAAGAAAAATATCCTCGGCTGATGGAAGCTGCCATTTCCCGTTAGGAAGTCTGTTTGTTGTTTCCTTGAGGCGGTATGTTGTATGGCCGCATGTCCAGCAGTCGTAATTAGCCATGCCTGTACAGAGACATGTCTTTTCTTTGATGACAAGCGGTTCACCTGGTTTCCTTGCTGCAAGAGCTTGATAGTACTCATCTATATAGGTGCATTTTCCACCATTTTCAAGAAGATAGCCAAGGCCTTCGCAATTAGGTTTAATGGCATAACGCAACGTTGGCGATTCAGTGAGCATGCGCATCGGATAGCCTGTGGTTGAAGCCATATTAACCACAATATCCTCTTCACGTGCATTGATATAGTGCTGCTTGACCTCTGACGGAAGACCAGCCTCTTTGCTGATGGTAAAGCGGGTTGCCACCTGTACGCCTGCAGCTCCCAGTTTAAGATAATCAACAGCATCAGTGCCGGTAAAAATTCCACCTGCGGGTATTACGGGAATGTTCAGGCCCTCTTTTTTCAGAAAAGCAAGTACTTCGGTGAAGATTGTCTGAAGATCAAACGTATGCCAGTCAGCTGCTCCAAAGCCAAGATGGCCGCCAGCAAGCGGTCCTTCAACAATGATATAGTCAGGCATGCGATCAAGCCGCACTGCCCGTTTCAAAAAGATTGAAAGAGCCCTGACTGATGAAATGATAATGCCGATTTTGACATCGCGAAACCTTGGGTGTGCCTGAATAAGATCAAGTGTACGCAGATTGAGGCCGGCGGCAAGAGTCAATCCGTCAATTCCGCCATCCATGGCCGCACAAAGTCTGACCTTTAGCGTTTCGACTGAGCTGTTCATGGTCAGTTTTTCCATGCAGTTCAGATAAATTGCTCCAGTACCGGTTTTTTGTGAAACAGTATACTCGATATACTTTTTCTGAGCTTCAGCTAACTCTTCAAGATCAAAGAGTACGGTTGATTTGTCAGGGTTGTTGCTGTAAGCAGCGTACTGTTTCCGTTTTCGGCTTACATAAGATGTTTTGAATATTCTGTCGCAGACATAACCTATCAAGGCGTCGGAAATATGGCCTATGCCACCGAGTTTTGCAGCCGAAAGAGCAAGTTCGGTCGTTGAGATATTAACTCCCATGCCACCGATTATGATGGGCACATATTCTTTTCCGCCTATTTGTAACCTGAAATTGTCTACGTTCATTGTCTTTTTGTCAGTATAAGAGCATTTACAGATCATCATTACCACTGAGTGACAGGGAGCCGGAAATAGCGCAGCCGGAATCCTTCGCCAAAAATTACTAAAGATATCATATTTCGATTTATAAATCTATAGACAATTCTTAGAAAAAGCCTTGCTTTACAACTATCTGAAGCATTTTCACCTGAACTTTATCGGTATGGAGTGGATGAAGTTTGAGAAAAGGTGAGGAGAATATTAAATTGCAGGCCAACTGACGTTGGGATAATATTTCCGGAATAAAATTAAAATCCAGAAAAGGGAGATCACACTATGATAAAACTGGTCTTGTTAAGGCATGGAGAGAGTCAATGGAACCGTGAAAACCGTTTTACTGGATGGTATGATGTTGACCTGAGTGATCAAGGGAGAAAAGAGGCTGTAAGTGCCGGTAAACTCTTGCAGGAAGAAGGGTTTGTTTTTGACGTTGCATATACTTCCGTACTGAAGCGTGCTATACGGACGTTATGGAGTGTTCTTGATGCAATGGATCTGATGTGGATTCCTGTTTTCAAGAGTTGGAGACTTAATGAACGCCATTATGGTGCACTTCAGGGGCTCAACAAGTCTGAGACTTCCCAGAAGTATGGTGAAGAACAGGTGCTTGTTTGGCGTAGAAGCTACGATACCCCGCCACCAGCGCTTGAAAAAAGTGATGAGCGTTATCCTGGTACAGATCCCCGTTATGCAGGTTTGGCTGAATCGGAAATACCGCTTAGTGAATGCCTCAAGGATACTGTTGAGAGGTTTCTGCCGATATGGCATGATACCATAGCTCCGGAAATCCGTAAAGGAAAGAAGGTGATTATTGCAGCACATGGAAACTCTTTACGTGCGTTGGTTAAATACCTTGATAATATATCTGAAGAAGATATTGTCGGCGTAAACATACCAACGGGTATTCCTTTGGTTTATGAGCTTGATGATAACCTCAAAGCTATAAGAAGTTACTACCTTGGCGATCAGGATGCCTTGAAAAAAGCCGTTGATGCTGTTGCCGGTCAGGGAAAAGCATAGCTGGGCAGTTGCTCCAGCTTTAGGTTGTTTTGTTAAAAAACTTTTATATTCTGCACTTTGATCTGTCGGTTGCCTTTTTTTTGAAACTGTTTGAAAAGTTGTGCCTGAAAATATGAACGTTAAGATAAAAACGGGGCTCTATGATCCTCAGTTTGAGCATGATGCCTGCGGTGTAGGGTTTGTAGCCCATATCAAAGGTGTCAAATCCCACGAAATTGTCGAGCAAGGCTTAAAAATAAATGAGAATCTGAAACATCGTGGAGCCTCGGGATGTGAAAAGAATACCGGAGATGGTGCAGGAATTCTTCTTCAGATTCCAGACAAGTTTCTTCGTAAGGTTTGTGCTGAAAGGAATATTGAGCTTCCCCCTGAACAACAGTATGGCGTTGGAATGCTTTTTCTTCCGCCGGATATATCACAGAGGCGCGCTATAGAAGATATCTGTCGCCAGATGATTCAGGCTGAGGGTCAGAAATTTCTCGGTTTCAGAAAAGTACCGACTTGCAACGACACTCTGGGTGAAACTGCCCGCTCTGAAGAACCCGTTGTCAAGCAGCTCTTTGTAGGCTGGGGAAAGGATATTGTTTCAGAACTGGAATTTGAAAGGAAGCTCTATATCATTCGTCGCCGTATCACGAAACGGGTAAAGTATTCCGCAGGTCTACTTGGTAACAGTTATTTCTATATTTCAAGCCTTTCAGGCAGAACTATTGTCTATAAAGGCATGCTTCTTCCAGAGCAGGTCGGGGAGTTTTACCCTGAACTGCATGACTCTGATCTGGAAAGCGCAATTGCAATGGTGCACTCCCGTTTCAGTACGAATACTTTCCCGAGCTGGGACCGGGCGCATCCCTACCGATATCTGAGCCATAACGGTGAAATCAATACGCTCAGGGGCAACGTAAACTGGATGAACGCAAGAGAGAAAAACATCTGCTCTAAAGTTTTCGGTGATGCACTTGAGGATATCAAACCGGTTATTCTTGAGGATGGCAGCGATTCGGCCATTCTTGATAATGCCTTCGAGTTTCTGGTGCTGTCAGGTCGTTCTATGGCACATGCCGCCATGATGATTATTCCTGAACCCTGGTCTGGCAATAGTGCGATGTCGCCGGAGAAAAAAGCATTTTACGAATACCATAGTTGTCTCATGGAACCATGGGATGGACCTGCATCGGTAACCTTTACAGATGGTGTACAGATTGGTGCTGTACTCGATCGCAATGGACTTCGCCCTTCACGCTACTACATCACCAAAGATGACCTTGTTATTATGGCATCAGAGGTCGGGGTGCTTGATATTGCCCCGGAACGGATTCTGAAAAAGGACCGTCTACAGCCGGGCAGGATGTTTCTCGTTGATACTGTTGAAGGTCGCATCATTTCCGATGAAGAAATCAAGCAGACCATTGCCAGTGATCAGCCCTACAGTGACTGGATTTCACGTAATATGATTGATCTTGAGGCTCTGGACGATCACCCTCAGCTTAAAAATCCCGATGAGGACAAGTACAGTCTGACCGCTCGCCAGAAGGTTTTCGGCTATACACAGGAAGATATCTACCTGCAGATAAAGACAATGAGCGAGAAAGGGGTAGAACTTGTAGGCTCTATGGGTAACGATACCCCATTGGCCGTGCTGTCAAATAAATCGAAGTTATTGTACGATTATTTTAAACAGCTTTTTGCCCAGGTAACCAATCCCCCTATTGATTCACTCAGGGAGGAGCTTATAACGTCCACCATGGTGATGCTTGGCACCGAAGGCCAGCTGCTTGAGCCATCGGAGGTAAATTGCCGCAGGATCAGGTTGCCTCATCCGATTTTAACCAACCAGTCCCTTGAAAAAATTCGAGGTATTAATAAGCCTGGTTTCAGAGCAGTCACGTTCCCAATTTTTTACGATGTATCACAAGGCGGCAAGGGGATTGAAGCTGCCATGCAGGATCTTTATCGTCATGCAGAACAGGCTTCCGCCAAGGGTGTCAATATTATTATTCTTTCTGACAAGGGAGAGATTGAAAAAGACCGTGCTCCGATTCCTGCTTTGCTTGCAGTTTCAGGTTTGCACAACTTTCTTATTAATGCAGGCATAAGGACAAAAATCGGTCTCGTTCTTGAATCGGCAGAACCAAGAGCCGTGCACCACTTTGCCATGTTGATCAGTTATGGTGCAGGTGCAATCAATCCTTATATGGCTTTTGAAACAATTCATTCCCTTGTCGCATCAGGCCAGATAAAACTGGATGAAAAGGGCGCAAGCAAAAATTATGTCAAGGCTGCCGTCAAAGGTGTTGTGAAAACCATGGCGAAAATGGGTATTTCAACAATACAGAGTTACCGAGGTGCCCAGATATTTGAGGCTGTCGGTCTCAATACCCAGCTTGTTGACGCCTATTTTACCCGGACTCCTACGCGTATTGAGGGCATTGGCATTGATATTGTGGCAGAAGAGGTTCGCAAACGTCATGAATCAGTCTTCCCTCCAACAGGCAACAAGGTTAATCGCGGTCTTGAAGCAGGAGGTGAAAGAAAATGGCGTTACAATGGTGAATACCATCTGTTCAGCCCCGAGGCAATCCATGTTTTGCAACACTCATGTAGAACAGCTGACTATAAGTTGTTTAAAAAATATGAGAACCTTATAGATGACCAAAGTGAGCATCTCTGCACTATCCGCGGCTTGATGGACATCAAGTTCAGCGAGCAGCCTGTGCCCCTTGATGAGGTTGAAACGGTTGAAGCCATTTTCAAAAGGTTCAAGACAGGAGCAATGTCTTACGGCTCAATCAGTCAGGAAGCTCATGAAACACTTGCTATTGCCATGAACAGGCTGGGAGGCAGGAGTAATACCGGTGAAGGTGGTGAAGATCCGGTGCGCTTCAAAAAAGAAGCTAACGGCGACTCGAGAATGTCTGCCATCAAACAGGTTGCATCGGGGAGGTTTGGTGTTACCAGTGAATATCTTGCCAACGCCAATGAGATACAGATTAAGATGGCCCAAGGGGCAAAGCCTGGTGAAGGCGGACAGCTTCCAGGTTCAAAAGTCTATCCATGGGTAGCCAAGGTTCGTCATTCCACACCAGGTGTCGGCTTGATTTCGCCGCCACCCCACCATGATATTTATTCAATTGAGGATCTTGCGCAGCTTATTCATGACCTTAAAAATGCAAACCATACTGCACGTATCAATGTCAAGCTTGTCTCTACAGTTGGTGTAGGCACTATTGCGGCTGGCGTTGCCAAGGCACATGCTGATGTTGTGCTTATCAGTGGTCACGATGGCGGAACCGGAGCATCCCCGGTTTCGAGTATTATGCATGCGGGTATGCCTTGGGAACTCGGTCTTGCAGAAGCGCACCAGACTTTAGTACTCAACAATCTTCGCAGCCGGATTGTTGTGGAGGCAGATGGTCAGCTTAAAACAGCAAGGGATATTGTTATTGCCGCAATCCTTGGTGCTGAAGAGTTTGGTTTTGCAACCACCACACTTGTTGTGATGGGTTGTGTAATGATGCGCTGCTGTCAGGACGATTCCTGTGCTGTCGGTGTTGCCACCCAGAACCCTGAACTGCGCAAACATTTCAAAGGCAAGCCGGAGCATGTTGAAAACTTTATGCGCTTCCTTGCTGAGGGTGTTCGGGAGTATATGTCCCGTCTCGGTGTCCGGACACTTAACGAACTGGTTGGCCATACCGAAATGCTTTCCATGAAAAAGTCTGTCAATCACTGGAAAGCACAAGGCATTGATCTATCCAAGTTACTTTACAAGGCAGAGGCAGATGAACAGGAAACCCGATACTGCACCATTGCTCAGGAGCATAGTCTTGACGAAAGTCTTGACCGGACCATGTTGCTGTCAATTTGTGAGCCTGCGATTAAAAGAAAAGAAAAGGTGTTAAGCACGCTTACGATCCGCAACACCAACAGGGTTGTAGGAACCCTTGTTGGCTATGAAGTTACCAAAGCGCATGGGGCGGCGGGCTTGCCTGATGACACTATTCATTTGAAGTTTTCCGGTTCTGCCGGCCAGAGTTTCGGAGCATTTATTCCCCCCGGCATGACACTCGAACTTGAAGGTGACGCCAACGATTATGTAGGCAAGGGGCTTTCTGGTGGTCGCATTGTAGTCTATCCCTCAAAAGGCTCTTCTTTTGTACCCGAAGAGAACATTATTATTGGTAATGTAGGTTTTTATGGAGCAACGTCCGGAGAAGCCTTTATCAGGGGAATGGCTGGAGAGCGCTTTTGTGTGCGTAACAGCGGGTTGAATGCTGTTGTTGAAGCTATCGGTGATCATGGTTGCGAATATATGACCGGTGGTAGCGTGATTATTCTCGGAAAAACCGGACGGAACTTTGCCGCAGGCATGTCAGGAGGAATAGCTTATGTATACGATCAGGACGGTACGTTTGTCGAAAATTGCAACCATGACATGGTTGGCCTTTATTCGATTGATGATCCTATGGAGCTTGCAGGGCTTCAGTCTATGATTGAACGACATATCGAGTATACCGGAAGCGAACTTGGTCAGGCAATTCTTGATGACAGGGAGGCTCTTCGCCAGCGTTTCGTCAAAGTTATATCGCATGATTACCGGAGAGCTCTTGAAGCGATGGCTGAAGTTGAGGCGGCAGGAATCACGGGAGAAGAGGCCGTTATGGCATCTTTCGAGAAAAATGTTAATGATCCTGCGCGTGTTTCAGGGAATTGAGATCGAAAAAGGGCGGTAAGGTCCTGTTTTCAAAAGATTAAACTATTGATATGGGCAAAGTTAAAGGTTTTATGGAGTACCAGAGAGCGTTGCCTGCTGACAGGGCGCCTCTGGAGAGAATAACTGATTGGCAGGAGTTTCATCAGCAAATGCCTGAAGCGGATTTGCAGAAACAGGGTGCACGCTGTATGGATTGCGGTACTCCTTACTGCCATACCGGGTTTATGCTGAGCGGGATGACGAGCGGTTGTCCGATTCACAATCTTATTCCCGAATGGAATGACTACGTTTATAAAGGGTTCTGGCATGAGTCTTATGACCGCTTAATGAAAACCAATAACTTTCCTGAATTTACAGGAAGGGTCTGTCCTGCACCATGCGAAGGTTCCTGTGTCCTCGGAATTATTGAACCGCCGGTTACCATCAAGAACATAGAGTACTCTATTATTGAGCATGCTTTTGCTCAAGGTTGGGTAGAACCGAAAACAATTGCCTATAGAACAGGAAAAAGGATAGCTGTTATTGGTTCAGGTCCTTCCGGACTTGCCTGCGCTGACCAGCTTAATAAGGCCGGTCACAGTGTTACCGTGTTTGAGCGTGATGACCGTCTTGGCGGCCTCATGATGTATGGCATACCGAACATGAAGCTGGACAAGAAGCTGGTTATTGAACGTCGTATTGATTTGATGAGGCAGGAAGGCGTCATTTTTATGGAGAGCACAGAGGTAGGTATTGATTATCCTGCCGACAAGTTGCTCGAAGAGTTTGATGCAGTTGTGCTCTGTACAGGAGCAACAAGGCCCCGTGACCTTTCAGCAGAAGGTCGCGAATTTTCAGGTATCCATTTTGCCATGGATTTCCTTCGTTCAAGCACCAAAGCACTTCTTGCGGAAAGTGATCCAGTTCTTTCAGCTGAAGGAAAAAATGTTGTCGTCATTGGTGGTGGTGACACCGGCACAGACTGTGTTGCTACATCTTTGCGCCAAGGGTGCAAGAGCGTCATACAGCTCGAGATTATGCCGAAACCGCCTCTTGAACGTCAGCTCGACAATCCCTGGCCCGAATGGCCAAAAACCTTTAAAGTCGACTATGGACAGGAAGAAGCGGCTTTTGTGCAGGGTGATGATCCGAGAAAATATTCCATGATGACCAAAAAGTTTCTTGCTGACGAAAAGGGAGTTCTGCAAGCTGTAGAAGTTTCAAAAGTGGAGTGGGTTAAAACTGACGGAAGATATGCGCCACTCCCGGTTGCAGGTACTGAACAGATTATTCCCGCTGAGCTTGTACTCCTTGCAATGGGATTTATCGGTCCCGAAGAGCACCTCCTTCAGCAGCTTCAAGTTACACAGGACGATCGCTCGAACATCAAGGCTGCCGAAAAAAAATTTCTTACCAATCGCGAACGCATCTTTGCTGCGGGCGATGCCCGTCGTGGCCAGAGTCTTGTAGTCTGGGCTATTCATGAGGGTCGCTCCGCCGCGCGTGAGTGTGATCGGTTTTTGATGGGAGAAACAAGCTTGCCCTAAACGATTGAGGAATCTTAGGTGTTATACCCTTACATTAAAAAATGTCTTTTTAATCAAGTCGGCTTATGGAACAGCAAAAACTCAGGGAACTCCTCGAAACGCTTCATCGGGAGCTTGAAAAGGTTGATTCCGTAGATACAACCACGGTAGCGGTTTTAACAAATCTCAGAGAAGATATAAGCAAACTTGTTTCTGAAAACGCAGCGGCTATTCATGAGAACGAATCACTTATGGAACGCATGAAAGAGGCTGTTGATCATTTTGAGGCCGGCCATCCCAAACTGAGCATGACCATTCAGCATGTGCTGGATAGTCTGGCAAATATGGGATTTTAACGAACTACCTTATTAACATATTGAAGGCTTGAGTGTTTCATGACAAGAGAAAGAGAACCGGGAAAAGGAAAAACAAGAGGTGGCAGCGGGGATAGTAATGATCAGGTTTACTGTTCATTTTGTGGCAGAAGTGCTCAAGAGTCCACCAGCATGGTTGCCGGCCCGAGAGCGTTTATCTGTGATCGTTGCATTAAAACATCTTATGAAATCCTTCGCAAGGAGCTCAGCGCGATACAGCAGCCCGAGCGACCTTCAGAGAAGCCATTTCAGCCCCGTCTGGTAAGCCCGAAAGCCATCATGCAATCCCTCGACCAGTATGTTGTCGGTCAGGAGATTGCAAAAAAGTCGCTCTCAGTAGCTGTATACAACCATTACAAAAGGATCGAATCACAGGAATGGACACGCGATGACGACGGCGTAGTGATAGAAAAGAGCAATATTCTTCTTATTGGACCTACCGGTACTGGAAAAACTCTCCTTGCCCAGACGCTTGCCAATCTTCTCGAAGTTCCTTTTTCCATCGTTGACGCTACATCGTTGACCGAAGCCGGTTATGTCGGTGATGATGTTGAAACCATTCTTGCCCGGCTGCTTCATGCTTCGGATTTTAATCTTGAACGTGCAGAGCGCGGTATTATCTATGTTGACGAAATTGATAAAATTGCCCGCAAATCCGCTAATGTCTCTATTACTCGCGATGTTTCCGGAGAGGGAGTCCAGCAGGCTCTTCTGAAAATACTGGAAGGTGCCGTTGTAGGCGTCCCTCCTAAAGGTGGACGAAAGCACCCCGAGCAGCAGTTGATCAATATCAATACCAAAAACATTCTCTTTATTTGCGGAGGTGCGTTTGAAGGTCTTGATCGTCTTATTGCCCGGAGAGTCTCAAAATCCTCAATGGGCTTTGGTGCAAAGGTTAAGCACGGACAGACAGGATACGATCCGGAAATTCTTCGCCTCGTCACCCAGGACGACCTTCATGAGTATGGTCTGATTCCAGAATTCATAGGTAGGCTGCCCGTCATTTCCACCCTTGATATGCTTGACGCGAAAGCATTGCGCAACATCCTTGTCGAACCAAAAAATGCAATTACCAGACAGTACAAGAAACTGTTCGAAATGGATGGCGTTGAGCTTGAGTTTACCGAAGAGGCTCTTGACAAAGTGGTAGGGATAGCCATTGACCGAGGCACAGGAGCCAGGGCACTGCGATCCGTCCTTGAAAATGTAATGATCGACATCATGTTTGACCTTCCATCGATGAAAGGCATCCATAAATGCATCATTACACCCGAAACAATTGAACATAAAGCAGCGCCGGAATATGTTTCAGGCGCTCGCAAACAAAAAAAAACCGCATAAACTGCAAAACAGGGGATTCCACCCTTTGCATTTTATAAATGATATTCTATATTTCGACCCATTCGAAAGGGACGATTAGCTCAGTTGGTTAGAGCGCTACATTGACACTGTAGAGGTCAGAAGTTCGAATCTTCTATCGTCCACGTCCCATATAAAAGCCTGCAAATTAATAACTTGCGGGCTTTTTACCTCCCGCTCTTATGCCCCTGAAATACTCCGATTTTATCCGATTTAACGTCGTTTACCCATGGTTTTGTTACGCCATTGTTATACGAGTTTTTTTACTTCTCCTGAAAAAACCTGATAACTTATTGCATAATTGAGTATTGCGCTTGTATGCGTAATGCCTGCGCTACCTCTACAATCTTTTTGTTCAGATTTCTGGCATTTTTCGGTGCCAAATGGCCCAAACGTTTTTGGCTTCTTTAGCCCTCTCAAGGCATTTAGGGCTCCAAAAATCCTGCTATATGATTTTGGAAAGTGGGTATTATCTGCATCATAAAAGCCCTGCTATACTTTATTCTTTTGATTACTATAAAGAGAAGTCAATGGTTAATTATTGCATCATCGTACCATGAAATCCCGTTTAAGCATCAGAGACCGGATGATCCGGTCCATTACCATGAGGCGAGGTGAAATTGTCTTACGCTCTGATTTTGAGCAAATAGGGAGCCAGAGCCAGATCAGCCGTATCTTTAGTGATTTTGTCAAAGAGGGGCGTCTCGTTCGTCTTGGGCACGGAGTGTTTGCCAAAGCCAGAGTCAGCTCGCTCACCGGCAAGCCGGTTCCTCGTGAACCGCTTGAAGTTCTTGCAGAGGAAGCACTCAGGCGTCTTCATATCGATGCACAACCGGGTCAGGCACAACGTGACTATGCTTCAGTAAAGAGCACTCAGGTTCCGGTCCAGTCAACCTTCAATACGGGTTGTCGTCGAATCAGCCGAAAGTTAATACTCGGTAACCTTACCATTCGGTTTGAAAACAATTACAGCGCGCGCACGTGACAATAGAACGAAAACGCATGAAAGAGGTTCATCATGGATAAAATGACTTACAAACCGGTTTCTCACGATCATGAAGAGTTTCTTCGTGAATCGAAAAATGACGAGGTGATCCGGAATGAATATGAAGCTTTGGCTCCTGCCTATGCCCTTATCAGGGAACAGCTTCTCGCACGTCAGCACTCGGGGTTGACTCAGGAGTCGATTGCCCAAAAAATCGGCACTGCAAAGAGCGCGGTATCCCGGTTAGAGTCAGGCGGAAAACATATACCCTCCATAACCACCCTCAGGAAATATGCGGAGGCTGTAGGTTGCGAGCTTGAGATAAAACTTGTTTCCCAAAAAACAGGATTATAGCATCGTTTGATCCATGAATAATCGTTTCGACGAACGTTTTGAGTCTATAAGGGCACTTGCTGGAGAGATGCAAAGGCTTGCGGAGCTTGCCCTGCAGCAATACACCCCAGTTGTTGACGAAATTATTGGCAGTAACAGCAAGGATGTTCATTACATCGAGCATACACTCGACCGCCTGCTCGATTTTTGTTTCTTCGAACCGATGGTTCAGCTTTTTCGCAGACTTTGCCGCTATTATTACGATATTGATCCGAACGCAACGGCGAGCTACGTGTACACCTACCGAGATATGTGGGATTCTGAAGAGCCGAAAGAGTCTCCACCACGGTAACTTCAAGCAGTTGTTGCGAATTTTGCAACAAGTTCAGAAATGTCGGTAAAGCTTGAAGTCAGTATCCAACAAGTGTGACAAGGGATGGTATTCATTCTATTCAGTTACGGTTCTGCACGAAGTATCCCTGCAACTCTTACTTTCTTCAATCAAGCCAATTACATGAGGAGGTCGCCGGTTTGGAGTGTCGTCTGATTATAGCTTTTTATAGAGTAAAATTGTTATAACCAGTTATAAGTTGGTATAAACGAGCCAGTATTCACTCTTATCATGGATTTCAAGGAGGGGTGGCTAATCTTATAAAAGAGGGCGATAACTGCTACAATCTCCAAATGCTAAATCACTAAACGTTAAGAGTTTTGAGCGGATCGAAACCGTTGCCGTATTCGTGAGGATATCCTTTGGGGTTGCAGATCACCCTGGTCTCGCCGATTGAATACTCCATGGCGGTATGGCAGTGACCACAGATCCAGTAGGCTATTTTATGGGAGAGCACCTCTTTTTCAAGGTCTGACACATATGCCGCGTTCAGGAGGTCGTTTCGGTAACCAGGGGCGATTCCTTGTAGTGAGGGGTGATGATGGGTGACCACAATCATGGTATATCCGAGTCCCGTATAGTGATCGATATCTTCAAAAAGCCTTTTTTTCTGCTTGTGATGAAGAGCGAGAAGGTACTCCGGCCGTAACCGGTGATAATCGGCTCCGACTTTTATCAGCCGATAGTCATTGAGGCCCTGACTGACATCGAACATGGCGAGGAGGTTGCCGCCAAAAAAGTCTGTCCAGAGAGTGGTACCGATGATGGCGATTTTCTCCTCTTCCAGAATGAGCGTACCGGTATGTAAGTTTTGAAATCCATGCTCGGCGGTGGCGTTTCGCCAGGAGTGCTTCTCGATGTTGCCTTGATACCATTCATGATTGCCCTCAATGACGAAAACGTCTCTGAACTGCTTTGAGCACTGCGAAAGAAAACCGAACCATGTCTGTTTTCTGCTCAGCAGCCCGATATCTCCAGCAAGTATGAGCACGGACTCATTGTCTTCGGCAAGTTCAGGAACCTGCCAGTCCTCGCTGCTCTCTTCTCGACAGAACTCGTTATGGATGTCGGACATGACTCTGAAAAGCATCAGTGCTTAAAGTTGAGGTTTATGATACTGTGACGGGAGACCTTAGCTCCACTTGTAACGATACGGTTTCGCAATAACAATACAATGTCGTTAAGCCAGTTCAGGCAATTTGCAGTGAACAGCTCAAACGTCGCTGAAAGCTTGAGAAAGGAGAGATAAAATTTCTCTCAGTCTTTTTCGATACTTCTCTGGTCTATTGTTGGTTAGGATAAATATACCTATACTTATGCATAATGTATGGTATTTCTATCCGCATGAAAAATGTCACAACAAAGAACAGTTGCAGATAAGGCCAAAGCTCTTATTCTTGCCCGGGGCGGCCTCATCCGTACACGGGAAGCGATCAGTCTTGGTATTCATCCCCGGACGCTTTACAGTCTTCGTGACAGCGGTGAGCTTGAAGTGCTTTCTCGAGGGCTTTACCAGCTCAAAGGGTGGAAGCAGCTCGAATATCCTGATTTTGTCACCGTTGCACTGAGGGTTCCGAATGGTGTGCTTTGCCTGGTTTCGGCACTCTCCTTTCACGAGATGACCACCCAGGTTCCTCACAGAGTATCTCTTGCGCTTGAAAAAGGTGCCGAACAACCAAGAATCGAGTATCCTCCGGTTACGGTTTTCCGGTTTTCACCCTCTTGTTTCAAGGTCGGTATTGAAACGCATCAGCTAGATGGTGTCCCGGTGAAGATCTATAGTCCGGAAAAGACGCTTGTAGACTGCTTCAAATTCAGAAACAGGATCGGAATGGATATCGTGCTCGAAGCGCTCAAACTGTATCGGCAGAGAATGCAAAAGAATCTGCATGCGCTCATGCAGTATGCAGAGGTGTGCCGTGTTGCCTCGATCATGAAACCATATCTGGAGGCAACGCTGTGAGCGCAAAAGCGATCAAAAATATCGGAGCCTCGATCAGGCAACGGCTGTTGAACAAGGCGCGACAGGAAAACAGGCCTTTTCAGGAGCTGTTGCAATACTATGCCATGGAGCGCTTTCTCTACCGTCTGTCGGTTTCCTCATTCGCAGATCGTTTCATTCTCAAGGGGGCATTGTTGCTCAGGGTCTGGCATGCTCCCTTGGCAAGACCGACAATGGATATCGATATGCTCGGCAAAACAGGAAACGCCCCGGAGAGTATCACGACCATTATCAGTCAGGTTTTAGCCGTTGAAAAACAAGGAGACGGGATCGTTTTCGATCCGGAATCAATCACCGTTGAGCCGATAACGGAAGATGCGGACTATGAAGGATTGCGCATACGATTTCGCGGTGATCTCGATGCCGCCCGACTGACTATCCAGCTTGATATTGGATTTGGAGACAAGGTCTACCCTGATCCAGTACAGGAATCGTTACCATCATTGCTGAATTTCCCTCAGGCTGAGATGTACTGTTACAGCAGGGAAAGCATGATTGCCGAAAAGTTTGAGGTTATGGCCAAGCTTGGGATTCTCAACAGCAGGATGAAAGACTTCTATGATATCTGGATGCTCTCACGCCAGTATGATTTCGAAGGTGCCAGTCTCGCAGAAGCCATCAGGCAGACGTTTGCGCAACGGGGAACAACGCTCGTCCAGATGAAAGAAATCTTTTCCGGAGAGTTCATTGAGGAGAAGCAGGTGCAATGGAATGCCTTCAGAAAACGTATTGGTCTTGAATACCTGCCGGCCTCGTTTGCCGATGTGGTGCAGCAGGTGCAGGTATTTCTATCTCCAGCTGTGGACGCACTCAGGGCAAAGCGATTTTTTCAGGACAATTGGATTGCTCCGGATTCATGGCGGAGTAGTCATGAAAAACCAGAGGTGGGAGCATAATCGTTGTTTTTATTTCTTGATAGATAGTGATACAAATTTTGTTACGCGTATGTTACACGAAAATTTTAAAAGACCCGTAAAGTATTATATATCAATAGTATATAGCCTCAGTATGATATTTACACTGTAGAGGTCAGAAGTTCGAATCTTCTATCGTCCACACCTCACATAAAAGCCTGCAAATTAATAACTTGCAGGCTTTTTTCTTTCCCTTTAAAGCGCTCGAAATCACTTCGTTTTTTATCGTTGTTGAGCCTTTTTTATATTGTTTTTGTTACGCCATTGCCACGCGAAAACGTACCTCTAACTTCATGGGGGCTATTATGAGACTTGTTTTAAGACATCGGGTTATGACTGGCAGGCAGCAACCAGGTTGCCATTCATTCTATCTTGAGATTTATCATAATGGGAAGCGCTCATATGAGCCTCTGGATATTGTTGCAGATCCAAAAGACAAGGCCAATTACCGGCAGACGATTCAATTTTGTCAGGATGTTATGGCCAAGCGCCAGCTTGAGCTGAAGGGATTGTCCACCGGTTTGAAAAGAGTATGACAGCGGTGATTTCCTCTCCTATTGCGGGCAGCTCGCCGATAAAACGTTGAATAAAAATACCCGGCAAAACTGGAAGGATGCCATTAAGAGTCTTTCCCGATTTGCTCCCGATGGCATCAGATTCAGAGATCTGAGTCATCAGTGGCTGGAGGCTTATCAGGGTTATCTTCTCAACGCACATGCACAGAATACTGCTCGGACCTATTCGACCAAAATCCGGCAGGCCATTTCAAAATCTGAGCAGGATGGATATGTTGTCGATAATCCGAACAAGCTGGTTCAGTAGATATCTGAGCATGAAGGGGAAATAAAATACCTTTACTTTGAAGAAATCATGCTTCTGGCCAAGACTCAAACCTACCAGACCGGGACTGCATACCACGCTCAGTCTGAATACCAGTTTGAGAACCTACCATATCGAGCTGACCAGCTATGAAAACACCTATATGGCAGCGGTTTCCTGGAATTACGAGCAGTACAACCTCCGCCAGCTCAAGGCTATTGAAAAGAGCGCCACCGAATCCCATGTGAACCTTGCGTCGCTGGATTTCGGGTACAGGATAGAGGTGAAAAAGGGATCGAGACCCTCATGGCTGCCGGTAAAGGTATTCGATGACGGCAGAAAGACCTTTGTGCAGTTTCCGGAAGCCATGCTCTCGCGCGAAGCTCCGGTGCTCTTTGTGGTAGGGAGGTCTGGAGAGGTTCAGCTCGTGAACTACCGGGTAAAAAACGATTACTACATCGTTGACCGGCTGTTCGAAAAGGCTGAATTGAGAGCCGGGGAGAAGGGCGATATGATTGTCCGGATAACGAAACAGTAAAAGGATCGACCCATGAGCAACGAACGTCAAGAAGAGCTGGAGGAGCAGCAGAGTGTTGATCCGCATGCATCGAAAATACCGTCCGATGATCCCCGGCTCCAAATACCGAAAACAAGGAGCCGTACCCTGAAAAAAGGGCCGGTGATCGCCCTGACCGTGGTTCTGGTCGGAGCGATTTTTCTGGCGATCATGATGGCCGTGCAGCCTCCCAAAAAAGCCGTGAAGGCGGAGAAAAAGGATGAGACTTCAGTATCCAACCAGCTTGCGATACCGGATATCATCAGGCAGGGCCCCGACAACAATAAACCGGTGACGTTGCCGGACACTTCGATAACCGCTTCGGTTCCCGATAACGTGCCGGAACTGGGCAAACCATTGCCCGGTGATCTCGGTCATGCGATGGTGAATAAGCAGAACGGCCGGTATCAGGGGAGTGGTTCATCGCAGCAGTACAATCAACCCGATCCGGTCGAACAGGAGCACCACGCTGCAGTGACTTCAAGTCCGTTCTTTGGCGGTGCGGCAAATGCTACCACACCGGTCAATTCAGGTAGCAGCTTTCCTGCTGGCAGTGGTGACGCTGCACAAGGCACTACTCAGGCATCTGCCTACGGGCGTGACCAGAACAACCAGGCACGCAAGAATGAGTTCTTTGCAAACGGCGGAGGGGAGGAGAAGGAGTATGTTTCGAAACCCATGAGAAAAGCGGCAAGCCGTTATGAAGTGAAGGCGGGATCGGTGATTCCGGCTATTCTGGTTACTGGGATTGTCTCCGATCTGCCGGGGAATGTCATCGCCATGGTGAAAGAGAACGTGTACGATACCGTGATCGGCGATTATCTGCTGATTCCGCAGGGAACAAGGGTGCTGGGCAGATACGACAGTATGGTGAGTTATGGTCAGAAACGGGTGCAGGTGAGCTGGACAAGGATGTTACGCCCGGATGGATCGTCTATCGTGCTGGAAAATATGCCGGGTGTTGATCTGGCTGGCAACGCGGGATATAAAGGCAAGGTCGATAACCATTTTGACCGGCTGGTCGGTGGCGTGGTACTCTCTTCGCTCCTCTCGATGGGAGCTACGGTATCGCAGGGAACCTATACCGACGAAGCAAGCATGTCCACCCAGCAGCGCATGGCTGCCAATGTCGGCGAAGAGATCAGCAGCACAGGAAGTCAGATTACAAGAAAAAATCTGGATATTCAGCCGACACTGAACATCAGGGCAGGCAATACCTTGAACATCCTCGTCAACAAGGACATGATTGTTGATCCATACGAAAACTGAAGACAACTCGGAATATGATTGATCTCGATATTCAGGTGCAGAGCGAACCGGTTACCCGAAGATTCCGGCTCAGGAAGGAGGTTTCGGAGGAGTTTGATCTCTATGTGAAGGCCGCACAGGAAAAAACAAAAGGCGCCGATGAATCTCTGGTACTTGAGGCGATTCTGAGGAATCTTCTCAAGAGGGACAAGGGCTTTCGGGCTTGGATGCAGCAGCGTGAGCATCAGAGTCAGGGAAGTCCTTGAAGAAGTGCCCATTACCTTGCCTCTAATAATCTAACTGGTACCCTCCTGCAGCATGTAAAATTGCTTATTTCGATACTTCAACCCTTCTGTAAACAGCCCTCTTTTCAGATTCCCTGCACAATCCTGTTGATCGATGCGTCAAATGAGAACGCAGACGCGTTTTTTAGATGATATCGTCTTAAATCAGGTGAAAACGTTTAAAAAGGGAGCGAAAGTATCGTATCTTTTACCTTGTATAATCTATTTTTGTCCGGGTTCAGTTTCCAATTACCCACTCTATTGAGGAGCTCGAGAAATGGTCGAGATTGAAGACCGTTGGTTATCGATCCATGAGATTTGCAGTCATCTTGGTGTCAGCAAGGACACCGTTTATAAGTGGATTGATAAAAATCAAATGCCGGCCCACCGTATGGGTCGTCTCTGGAAATTCAGAAAGGATGAGGTAGATAAATGGGTGAAGGCTGGAGGAGCATCGGAGTCAAACAAGAAAGATGATTACAGATGATAACTGAATACCATGCAAAATATTATGCTCATGAACTCAGCAGGGTTGGTGGCAGCGGAGTTGATCGTATTGGTCGCGCTCTCTTTGATGCGTGTGTAGATTTGAACCCGTATCAGATAGAGGCCGCCCTTTTTGCACTCCGTTCTCCGATTTCAAAAGGTGTTCTGCTTGCCGATGAGGTTGGCCTCGGTAAAACCATTGAGGCGGGTATAGTGCTTTGCCAATATTGGGCTGAACGTAAACGCAACATTATGGTAATTTGCCCGGCATCTCTTCGCAAACAATGGTCGCTCGAACTTTCTGAAAAATTTAATCTTCCTTCGATTATTCTGGATGCCAAGACATTCAAAGATCAGCAGAAAAGTGGCCTTTCAAATCCATTTCGTGATAACAAGATCATTATCTGCTCTATGCACTTCGCTTCTGGCAGAGCAGAAGAAATCAAGGAAATACCTTGGGATCTTGTCGTTATAGATGAGGCGCATAAACTACGAAACGCTTACCGGCAAAGCAACCGGATCGGTCAGCGTATCAAGTGGGCAACCGAAGAAAGGAAAAAACTTCTGCTCACAGCGACACCGTTACAGAATTCACTGTTGGAACTCTATGGTCTGACGACACTCATAGATGAACGACTTTTCGGAGACCTGGCCACATTCAGAACCCAGTATGTCAATTACGGTGGAGATATTGCAGGGCTCAGAGACCGGTTGCGTTCATATTGCTGGAGAACTCTCCGTCAACAGGTTACTGAGTTTGTCCGTTATACTGAACGCAAACTGATTACCCGCCCTTTCAAGCCGACTGAACAGGAGCATAACCTTTATGAGGCGATATCAACATATCTGCAACGGGATGAATCCTATGCACTGCCTTCAGGGCAAAAGCATCTGCTCATTCTCCTGATTCGAAAAGTGCTCGCCTCTTCCCCTTATGCCGTTGCCGGTACACTTGAAATCATACGGAACCGTCTGCTCAAACTCAAGGAAGCGGCAAAGCAGCAGACAAACCCTATTGAGCTGCTGATATCAGGAGAGGAGCTGGACGATGATCTTCTGGACGAACTTCTTGAAGATCAGGAAGACAGCATGAGTGATGCTGATCAGGATGTACCTCTTTTACCAGAGGAATCAAGCTCCAAAGAGATAAACCTGCCGAAACTCGATGCGGAGATCAGGGAGCTTGAAGACTACATCCGATGGGCAAGAGGCATAGGTGTTGATACGAAAACAAGGGCTCTTTTGAAAGCTCTTCAAATTGGGTTTGCCAAAATGGAAGAGATGGGTGCAGCAAGAAAGATTGTCATATTCACTGAATCACGTCGTACCCAGAATTGGCTTAAAGAGTTTCTTGAAGGCAATGGTTTTGCTGGGCAAGTACTCACATTTAACGGCACCAACAAAGACGATTCCTCAGGTCAGATTTATCGAGAGTGGCTGGCATTGAATAAAGATACTGGCCAGGTATCGGGGTCACGGCAGATCGATCTCAGAGCGGCAATAATTGACCGATTCAGGGATAGTGCCAGTGTGCTGATTGCCACTGAGGCAGGTGCGGAAGGACTCAACCTTCAGTTTTGTTCAGCCATTGTCAACTTTGATCTTCCCTGGAACCCTCAGAGGATTGAACAGCGCATAGGTCGTTGCCACCGGTATGGCCAGAAACATGATGTTGTCGTCATCAACTTCCTCAACGAAAGGAATGAGGCCGACCGTAGAGTTCATCAGTTACTCGAATTGAAGTTTAACCTCTTTACCGGCGTTTTCGGTGCAAGCGATGAGATATTGGGCTCCATTGAATCCGGTGTTGATTTCGAACGGCGCGTTCTTGAAATCTATCAGGAATGCAGAACAGAAGCCGAAATCCAGTCTGCTTTCGAAACCTTGCAGCGTGATCTTGATGAACAGATACAGACGAAAATGCTCGACACCCGCAAGCTTTTGCTGGAGCATTTTGATGAGGATGTTCATGCACGGTTGAGAGTCAATCTGGCTGGAACACAAGAGCGGCTCGACCGGATAGGCCAGCTTTTCTGGTCGGTCAGCAGGCATCTCCTTCAGGATTATGCGGATTTTGATGAAAACACTCTTTCGTTCATCCTGAAGAAAAGCCCGGCACACAATGTTTTAACTGGACGATATCATCTTATCTCCAAAATACAGGTGAACACTCCCGGAGAATTTCTATACCGGCTTAGTCATCCGCTTGGCGAACATGTTCTTGCTGAATCGATGAACCTGGATTGCCCACCTGCTGAAGTGGTTTTCGATATTAGCGGTCATACGTCTCGCATTGCCGTTGTGGGTCGCCTCAAGGGAAAAAGTGGATGGCTCTGTTTGCAAAAGCTGAGCATCGATTCCTTCGAATCCGAAGAGCATCTGCTTTTTTCTGCTATAGATGATGATGGTAATAACATCGATCAGGAAACCTGCGAAAAACTTTTCAACTGCTTTGGCCATACCGCAGGAAGCACTCATGTGCAGCACGCATTGGGGCAGCGCATCAACCAGGATCAGACACGTCACGCTCAAGCCGTTATTGCCCGTAACCTTGAAGAGAATCATCGGCATTTTTCAGAAGCTCGGGATCAGCTTGATAAATGGGCTGAGGATATGGAAATGGCAGCACAAAAAGAGCTGGATGATGCCAAGCGGCAGATTCGTGATCTGCAACGAAGAAGCCGGCAGGCCCCAACAATGGACGAACAGCATAAGCTTCAGGAAGAGATAGCCACTCAGGAACGAAAAAAACGTCATCTGAGGTCGAGAATTTTTCAGATAGAGGACGAAATTGCAGCAAAGCGTGACAAGCTGGTGGAATTACTCGAAAAGCGACTGCAACAAAAAACAACAATCACACCTGTATTTACTATTCGTTGGAAAGTGATATAAGGATTAAGGAGATGAATAATTATGCCTACAACCCAGCAACTTCGCAACCGTCTTATAAAAAAACTGTCGGAGCTGTTTCAGCTTGATCAGCCCGATCTCGATTTCGGGTTTTACCGTATCATGCATGCCAAAGCGCAGGATGTGAAGGCGTTTATCGAAACAGACCTCCTGAACATTGTTTCGGATTCATTTGGAAAGGTTGATGACAACCGCAAAGCGGAGTTGCAGACAAAGATCGATCACGAAATCACAGCAGCGAAAGAGTACGGAGTAGCTGATCCTGAACAATCACCAAAGGTCAAAGAGGCCAAGGAGGCGTATGCGGCCATAAAGGATGCCTCAGGTTCAGAGGCGGATGTCTATGATCATCTCTACCGATTTTTTGAACGCTACTATGATAACGGCGACTTCATTTCCCGTCGCTACTACACGCGGGAGACTTCCGGAAAAGCGGCACCCTTCGCTGTTCCCTATAATGGTGAGGAGGTGAAGCTGCACTGGGCAAATGCCGATCAGTACTACATTAAAACGGCCGAATACTTCTCTAATTATTCATTCGATCTCCGGCAGGCAAAAGAGGTCATAGCTGTTAAAGGTAGTCTGGATTTCGGTGAAGATAAACCACTCAAGGTTCATTTTCGGGTTGTTGACGCCACTGAAGGCGAGCATGGTAACGTCAAGGCTGCTGAGTCAGATAAACGGTTTTTCATCATTCACGAGGGTAACCCGGTAGAGATTAATGAGCATGGTGAACTCGTTATCAACTTCGAGTATCGGATTGACCCTGAAAAAACCGGTCAGGAAGGCACATGGAGAGACAAACGAAATGGAGAAGCCGTTGACACCATTCTGAATTCGATTGCTTCAATCCTTCAGGCAGGAGATGAACAGCATCAGATGCTGCACAGTTATCTCGCCATGTTGAAACTTCAGGCTCCTACCGAAAGCAACAAGAGCCGCACCATACTCGACCGCTACATCAATCAGTACACAGCCCGCAACACTATGGATTACTTCATCCATAAAGATTTAGGCGGCTTCCTGGGTCGTGAGCTGGACTTTTACATCAAGAATGAAGTGATGCGTCTTGATGATATTGAAAACGCCGACGCACCTGCCGTCGAGTCATATCTTGCCAAAATCAAGGTATTGCGGCAAATAGCCGGTAAATTGATCAGCTTTCTTGCTCAACTGGAGGATTTTCAGAAAAAGCTCTGGCTTAAGAAAAAGTTTGTGGTCGAAACAAACTATTGCATCACGCTTGACCGTGTTCCAGAAGAGCTCTATCCCGAAATTGCTCTCAACAATGCCCAGATTGAAGAATGGGTCAGGTTGTTCGATATTGATGAGATACAGAGTGACCTTGAAAGCGAAGGATATTCCAGGCCATTGCCACAGGGGTTTCTCAAGGCCAACAATAAGCTGGTGCTGGATACTCATTTTTTTGGTGATTCTTTCAAAGAGAGGCTACTTTCTTCAATTGAGAATTTCGATGAACAGTGTGACGGGCTGTTGATACACTCGGAGAATTTTCAGGCGCTGAATCTCTTAGAGGAAAGATACCGAGGACAAATTCAGTGTATTTATGCCGATCCTCCTTACAATGCTAAAAGCAGTGAAATTATTTATAAGAATTCGTATAAACATTCTTCTTGGATTTCGTTAATGGCTGATCGTATTGATGCAGCGTCAAAAACTAAAACAAAAGATGGAGCTTTAATAACTGCTATTGATGAAAATGAACATGCAAATCTAAGTCAACTTTTGCGTAATACGTTTTCAGCATGGCAAAATGATTGTATTTCTATAGTGCACAACCCTGCTGGAGTGCAAGGAGACAATTTTTCATACTCCCATGAATATGCGATCTTCACATTCGAGAAACAAAAGAATTTGATAGGAAAAGCCAAAAGAGATGAAGATAGTGAAGAGGCATTTAGAGATTGGGGAGGTACATCTGCTCGCGCTCTTGCCAAAAATTGTTTTTATCCAATTATAGTCCAAGACAGTCAGATAATTGATTTCGGAGATGTTTGCTCAGATGACTTTCATCCTCATGCATCCAATATAAGGCATGGAGATAAAGTTTATGTTTATCCTGTTGCTGATGATGGAGAAGAACGAAAATGGGTTTTCGCAAGAGATTCTGTAGAACGGATAAAAGAGGAGCTAAATGTCCGGAATCGTAATGGAGAAATTAATATTACCAGAATAAAAACTATTACTAGCTACAAAACCGTTTGGACTGGCAATAAATACTATGCAAACATTTATGGTTCGAAATTATTAAATAATATTTTTGGTGAAAAAAGATTTGATTTTCCAAAGTCTCTTTATACAGTTCAAGAGTGTTTGTTTGCAATTGAGGCGTTTAGAAGTAAGGATTCACAATGCTTAGATTATTTTGCAGGATCTGGCACCACCGGACATGCTGTTATTTCTTGTAATAGAGCTGATAATGGACGGAGGAAAGTGATTCTTATAGAAATGGGAGATCATTTTGAAAATGTCCTTAAGCCACGCATCGAAAAGGTAGTCTATTCCGAAAACTGGAAAGCTGGTAAACCGACTTCTCGCCATAGTGGCGTTTCCCACTGCTTCAAATACATTAGACTTGAATCCTACGAAGATACCCTGAATAACCTGCTTTTCGACGAAAAGCCCGGAAGCAGTGCATTGCTGAATAATCCTTCCCTGAAAGAAGACTACATGCTGCGCTATATGCTCGATGTCGAGACGCGGGGCAGTCAGTCGCTTCTGAATATCGATGCCTTTGTCGATCCTTGCAGTTATACCCTACAGGTCAAGAAACCGGGTACGGATGAGCAAGCAGTAAAAACGGTTGATCTAATTGAGACGTTCAGTTACCTCATCGGCCTGCGCGTTCTGCATATCGCTTTTCCGCAATCCTTCAATGCCGCTTTTAAACGAATCGCTGATTCGGAACTGCCGGAAGATCAACACACAAAGCTGACTGTTGATGCAAAGATTAAGCTTGATCCAGATGGAGCATGGTGGTTCCGAAAGATTGAAGGGTGGGTGCCCAGGGATCCACAGAATCCAAACAATGGTCAGCGCGAAAATGTGCTGATTGTCTGGCGCAAACTTACCGGAGATCTTGAAAAGGATAACCTGATGCTTGATGAATGGTTCCAGAAGTATCGGATCAGTACCCGTGATTTCGAGTTCAATACCATCTATGTCAACGGAAGCAACAACCTGCCCAACCTGAAGCTTGATGACGAAAACTGGAAGGTTCGCCTCATTGAGGAAGAGTTTATGAAACGTATGTGGAACGAGGAGGGCTTGTCATGAAAGGAGCTATCAAGAAAATAAGTATCAACGGGTTCAAATCGATTCGTGAATTACATGAATTTGAACTCAGGGATCTGAATATCATTATCGGAGCGAATGGTTCCGGAAAAAGTAATTTCGTTCAGGTGTTTCAGTTACTTATGGCGATGACGCGAAAAGGGCTCCAGAAGTTTATTGGCGAAAATGGCGGTGCGGACAATTTTCTTCACAATGGTCCCAAAAGCACTTCAGCAATAAAGATAGGTTTTGAATTCGAGTCTCATAGTGAATTCAGCAAAGGATCGAATTTCTATCGTTTTGAATTGAGCCCTACCGTGGAAGAAACATTTCTTGTCAGTGAAGAAAGGAAATATGTGACTACCAATTGGCGTTCCTATGGCCACCCATTTCAGGAAAGTGGGTTATATGACGAGAGAAATGAAAAATCTGTTGTTAATAACTCCAACGGGGTTGGCCATTTTGTGTATGAGTCCATTTCGCGCTGGATGGTTTACCACTTTCATGATACCAGTTCATCGGCCCCTATGCGCCGATCTGAAATTGTCGAGGATAATAAACTTCTCAGGAGCAATGGCGGCAATATTGCACCTTTTCTACTGCGATTAAAAAATGAGAACTCGTTCCGTTCTTATTATCAGGAAATTGTTAATACAGTTCGACTTGTCATCCCGTTTTTTTACGATTTTCGCCTGGATGTGCTCAAAATGGGTGAGGCGGAAAAAGTCAAGCTCAGTTGGGGACAAAAAGGTTCCGATTTTCCGATGCAGCCTTATCATCTTTCTGATGGCTCCATTCGCTTCATCTGTCTTGCTACAGCACTTCTGCAGCCATTTCCACCATCAGCCATTGTGATTGATGAACCGGAACTTGGCTTGCATCCAGAGGCTATCCGGATTCTTGGTGAACTTATTCAGGATGCGGCTAAGCGGACTCAGATCATTGTTGCCACGCAATCTCCTCTGTTGCTTGATCAGTTTTCCATTGAGGATATTGTTGTCGTGAATCGCAAAGAGGGTCAATCCACTTTTGAACGATTAAATCGTGAAGATTTCAATGAATGGCTGAATAATTATTCTGTGGGCGAGCTCTGGTCGAAGAATGTCATCCAGGGAGGTACGAGCTATGAATAATCATGCAGAAGTGGTTGTTCTGGTAGAGGGGCCAACAGAACAGCAATTTGTAAAGCAGTTACTTACACCGTATCTGGCGCAACGAGGCGTATATCTTACCCCTGTCATATTGGATAAGCCGGGTGAAAAGGGCGGGGATGTGAAATTTGCACGGGCTAAAAATGACATCGAAAAACATCTGAAACAACGTCGTGATACTTGGTTGACCCTTCTTGTCGATTATTATGGTATACGGGGGGATTGGCCGGGATATTCGGAATCAAAAATGCAACCAGAGCATTCCCGTAAAGCTCAAATCATGAACGAGGCTACTCATGATGAGGTTAAAAAGCTTTTTCCAAGCCATAATTCTGACTCCCGTTTTATTCCCTATGTATCCATGTATGAACTTGAGGCACTGTACTTCAGTGACCCACCTTGTCTCGCCGAAAAGTTAGGTGTGCAACAAAGAAAAATCGACGAGATTCTCACGGAGTGTGGAGAACCTGAGAAGATCAATGATCATTCTACGACAGCTCCGTCTAAAAGGCTTGTAAAACTCTCGGATCGGTTCAAAAAAACTTCAACCGGCATTGCAATTGCCGCAGCAATTGGCATCCCGAAGATGCGAGAAGCTTGTCCTTTGTTCAATAACTGGGTAACAACACTTGAAAATTTGGGGCACTGATAATGGCTGTGCGAAAAAAAACAAATGGACCCAAGGGACATGCTTTCCGTAACAAGCTCTTGCTCAACCAGTGGCTGATCAGCCTTTTTGGCATCGATCCACTGGTTGAGAATAAACTGCATGGTGTGGTTGTTCGACCGTTTCATCTTCTTTCTGATCCCATCAAGGATCCTCGAACGGAAGGGCTCGATCATGACAATCTGCATCACTTCTACCATGCACTGGTAAGCAGCAACCTGTTCTGGAATGATTCGTGTGCACTCAGCAAGGAACAGATTTTGTTGTACGAAGAAAACATCGTCCGGCATACCCAGGAGATCAATGAAAAACGGCAACGTCCGGTGACATGGAAGTATTACCAGTGGTTGACGCTTCTCTTTGTTGAAATCTACATTGATCGCTTTTTCAGCAACCGCGAGCAACTGCTCATAGAGCTGAATACTTTTATTGAGCGTTTCAATCGCCGCTGGGTTGAGTTTTCTGATTTACCGGTATACGAAGAGGATGATCTCAACAAGATATGCCTGCAGAATGCCACCGGCAGCGGCAAGACGCTCTTGATGCATGTCAATATGCTCCAGTATCGGCACTATGCACGAAAGCATGGCAAAGAGAATGAGCTTTCACGTGTTGTGCTGTTGACGCCTAACGAGCGCCTTTCGGAACAGCATATTGCCGAGTTTCGTGAGAGTGATATCCCTTCGGGTCACTTTGCACAGGAAGGCCATAACCTCTTTACACAGGCAAAAGGGCTGGAGCGGGTTGACGTGCTTGAAATTACCAAACTGGGCGATCAGGAAGGCCCTAATACAATTGCGACACGGAGCCTGGGCGACCAGAACCTGCTGCTTGTCGATGAAGGTCACCGGGGACTTTCAGGGAAAGACGCGAAGAAAAATGAAAATGCATGGTTTAAAAACAGAGCCATGTTGAGCGAAAAGGGATTCACTTTCGAGTATTCGGCAACCTTTGAACAGGCTGTATCTGACACCGGGCATGAGGACGATTATGCAAAAGCCATTCTGTTCGATTATTCATACCGGTGGTTCTATGAGGATGGATTTGGTAAGGATTATCAGATTCTGAACTTGCCGAAAACCCATGAAGAGAATCAGGAAATGTACCTGACGGCATGCCTGCTCAAATTCTATCAGCAGCTCCGGATTTACGAAGAAAAGGCCAGAGAATTCGATCTTTTCAATCTTGAAAAACCGCTATGGGTCTTTGTGGGTAGTACCGTTGTCAAAAAAAGCGGTCAGAAGGAAGTAGAAACCCCGGGGGAGGTAATGCTCTCCGATATTGGTTTGATCATTCAGTTTATCGCTGATTTTCTGGATAAACAGCAAGTTGCGGTTAGTCGGATTGAGGAAATCCTTACGGGAAAAGGGCAGGATACAGGGCTTCTGGACAAAGATGCCAATGATATCTTTGCCGGCGCATTCTCTTATCTGGCACGAGCCATGAATGCCGGTGAGCGTGCTCAGGATATTTATCGGAACATTCTTTCTCTACTTTTCCATAACGCAGGGGGCGGTCATCTTTCGCTTGAGAGGATCAAGGGCGAATCTGGCGAAGTGGCAATGAAGGTTGGCACTTCCGAGACGCCTTTTGGCTTGATCAACGTAGGTGACGCTAAAAGCCTTTGTGATCATGTTCAGGAAGTTGCCCTTCAGAATGGAACCAATCTGATTGTTGAAGACAGTGACTTCACAGAAGCAATGTTTGCCTCAGTGAAGGATTCTGATTCACCGGTTAACCTCCTGATCGGATCGAAGAAATTTGTTGAAGGTTGGGATTGCTGGAGGGTCAGCACCATGGGCCTGATGCATGTCGGGCGTTCCGAAGGATCGCAAATCATTCAGTTGTTTGGCCGTGGTGTTCGTTTAAAAGGTTATGAGTGGAGTCTCAAGCGAAGTGGCCATACTTATGCTCCAGTTTGGCCCGCATTTATTGAAGAACAGGAAACCCTGAATGTTTTCGGAATCGAGGCTGACTTTATGGAAAAGTTCCGAAAGTTCCTTGAAGACGAAGGTCTTCCGGGTAATGAACGCCGCAAGATCATTACCATTCCACTGAATGTTACCTATGATTTTGGCAAGAAACTCAAAATTCTTCGGCCTAAGCGCAAGGCTTCAGACGGGAAGGAATATGATTTTAAAAAGGATGCTCCAGTTCCATCAGTAGGCGATGTGCCGGCTTATATGACTCATAATACGATCGTAGCTGACTGGTATCCTCGTATTCATGCCATGCAGTCACGCGGAGCTGCACTTGCAGTGCAGAAGGACAGGGTATCCCTTCGTGAACAGCATCTGGTTCTTCTGGACTATGATGCGCTCTTTTTTGAAATTGAGCAATTCAAACGGGAACGAAGCTGGTATAATTTCAATGTTTCGAAAGAGGGTATTGAACGCCTGCTGAAAAATCCCACTTGGTACACACTGTACCTGCCGGTAACCCGATTGAATCCAACAAGCTTTGATGGTGTCATGCTTCTGCAGCAGGTTGCGGGAGAACTGCTCAAACGCTACTGTGATCACTATTACAACTATCGAAAGCGGGAATATATTGAACCGCGTCTTGAGCTTCGGGAGTTGACCGAGGACGATGACAACATACCTCAGGATGAATTCTATCAGCTCATCGTAGATGGCGATGAGGAGCAAGTCATTCAGGGCATCCAGCAAATCGGAAAGGACTTGGAGCTGAAAAAAGATGATCTGTTGAAAGCAGGGGATTTGCATGCCTGCAATTTTGGTAAGCATCTTTTCCAGCCATTGTTTCATGTCCGGCGAGGCGGAAAGATAACTATACTTCCGGTGACACTGAATGAAAGCGAGTACCAATTCGTTACTGACCTGAAAACATGGTGCGAGAAGCACAACGCTGATTTTAAGCGTGACGGTATGGAAGTGTTTCTCCTGAGGAATATGAGCCGGGGTAAGGGAGTAGGCTTTTTTGAAGCCGGCAATTTTCATCCGGACTTCATTCTATGGGTTCTGGTTGGAGGAAAACAATATGTGACTTTCATTGAACCTCATGGTCTAATGCTGGAAGGTCCGGGCAGTGACAAAATTCTTTTCCATAAACGCATCAAGGATGTCGAACGGCGTTTGAACGATCCTGATGTTATTCTGAACAGCTTCATTTTATCATGGACGAAATACCCGCAACTGAAATGGAACAACAGCCAGGAAGAGCTTGAAAGCATGCACGTGCTGTTCATGACTGACGACCGTGATCGGTATATCGACAAGCTATTTGGCAAGTTGAGGGGGATGGTGAAATGAGTACACATAAAATAACAACAGGAGAGCGCCATATGGCCATAGAGCGAATAAGCAAAATCAAAAAACATCGAATTTTTCGGGGATTTGTCTGGCCCTCTGATCTGCTTGATTTCAGTTTGAAGAACCTGTTTTATGGATGGAATGGTACTGGAAAATCAACGTTATCCAATCTTTTTAGGTCAATCGAAAAAAGAACAAACATCTCAGAGGGCGAAGTCGAATTTGTCATATCCGGCAACAAGGTTGATGGTCTGGCTCTCTCAACTACTCAAGGGCTTCCTCAAGTTCGCGTCTTCAATAAAGACTTTATTTTTGACAATGTATTCACCAGCCATGGTTCTGTAGCTCCAATTTTCTTTTTAGGTGAAGAGAATATCGAAAAACAAAAAAAGGTTGAAAAGCTCAGGGGTGACTTAGACAAGGTCGAGATAGAAAGTCGCAATAAAGAGACAGAAAAGCGTCGAGCAGAAAAGACTCTTGATGATTTCAAAAAGGAACGTGCTAAGTCGATCAAGGACCTTTTGAGTTCATCTGGCGGAAACAATCAGTACAATAATTATGACAAGCGCTCCTACCAAGTGAGGTGTGATGAGATGCTCAAGTTTTCTGATACTGAGCAAAAAGCAAAGATATTAGACGAGTCCGATCTCGATGCTCAGAAAAAGAAAAAAGAGTCAACCCCGCTTGATAAGTTACAGCTTCTTAAGTTTAGCTACCCTGATACCCTGCAACTGACGGATCAAGTCGTTGCTTTACTTAAAAAAACAGTAGTTTCATTAGTCATAGAGACTCTTAAAAACGACCAGGAACTTTCTGGATGGGTGAAGACCGGTCTGGTAAAACATAAAAAGGATCATTCCATTGATTGCCTGTTTTGTGGGCAGCCCTTGCCTGAAGGCCGTATTGATGAGTTGGAATCTCACTTCAATGACAAATACAACCTCTTTATAGGCGAGATCGAAAGCTTGTCTGTAGTCGTAAAATCGGCAATTGATTCATTAAAATTATGCACTCCGCCAAACCGGTTTGGGGTGTATGACCATTTAAAAAATGAGTTCGATAGCAAATGCCAAGATCTTTCTAACGAAATCAGCGGGCTCAATGGCTATCTGGAAAACCTCCTTACTGCTCTTCAAGACAAGTCACAAAAGCCATTTCAGCCAATTGAACGAAGTTTTGATGTCGTCATCGGTAACGTAAGTGTCATATCCGATTTAAACGTGGTGATCAGCAAGCAAAACCAAGAAACCGATGATTTTCAGCCAGCGATCAGTGCGGCGAGGACAGCTATCGAAGACTCTCTGGTTGCGCAAAGTTTGATGGAGTATCAGCAGAAAAACAATGATGTCGATGAGGTAGCTGCCGCTCTTCAGAAGGCATCAGATAAGGCAACTGCATTAAAAACTGAAATTCTCGAGATTGAAAAGGACATTGAGGAACACCGCAGACCTGCTGATGAATTGAATGCTGATATTTATTCTTACCTTGGCAGAGACGAGCTTGCCTTTGAAATTCAGGGTAATGGTTACCAGATTAGCCGCAATGGTGCTCCAGCCAAAAATTTGAGTGAAGGCGAAAAAACGGCTATAGCTTTTTTATATTTTTTGAAATCGCTCAGCGATAAGTCTTTTTCCTTGGAGAACGGTATTGTCGTCATTGATGACCCGATATCAAGCCTTGATTCAAATTCAATTTATCATGCTTACGGTTTTATGAAAGAAAGGACAAAGAATGCAGGCCAATTGTTTGTCCTGACACATAACTTTACGTTCTTTCAGCAAGTGAAAAAATGGCTTTCATTTTACAAGAAAAATGAGCGTTGTTTTTATATGCTCGAAGCTCAGGCGGATACAAACGGACGATATTCGAATATTAAGCTATTGGATTCACTCCTTGAAAACTATGAATCGGAGTACCAATATTTGTATTCAATTGTATGGAAATGTGCTAACGGTGGAGCCGGTAGTCTTTCTGATTTTTATCAAATGCCCAATATAGCAAGGAGGCTTCTTGAAAGTTTCTTGTCGTTCAGACAACCACAATATAATAGTTCAGTGTCTCTTGATAAGCGAATGCAGGATATATCTTTTAACGAAGCAAAGACAGGACGCATTTTGAGGTTCACTAACACGTTGTCACATAATCGTTATGTGGAGGATCAACCAGGTAATGATTTGTCGATCCTGAGTGAGTCCCCGGCCGTTTTATCTGACTTACTATCCTTGATGAATTTTCTTGATGCGGACCACTGCAACGCAATGGAAAATGCATTCAAAAAGAATACTTAAAACAATAAAGAAAAGATACGTCTACATGAGGATACTGCATACATCCGACTGGCACATAGGGCGTAATCTTTACGGCAGAAAACGCTATGAGGAGTTCGATGCTTTTTTGCCCTGGCTGACTGAGACAATTCAGCAAAAAGCAATCGATGTTTTGCTGGTGGCAGGTGATGTCTTTGATACTAGTGCTCCGAGTAATCGTGCCCAAGAACTCTATTATCGGTTTTTGTACCGGGTGGCCAGATCATCATGCCGGCATGTTGTCATCATCGCGGGTAACCATGATTCGCCGTCTTTTCTCAATGCCCCTAAGGAATTGCTCAAAGCCCTTGATGTACATGTAGTCGGAAATAGCTCCGAAGACAAGGAAGATGAAGTGCTGGTGCTTTTTAATAAGCATGATGTTCCGGAACTGATTGTCTGCGCAGTGCCGTACCTCCGTGATCGGGATATCCGCATGGCGGAAGCTGGTGAAAGTATTGAGGATAAGGAAAGGAAACTTATTGATGGTATCCACAATCATTACGCCACTATTGCGGCTTTGGCCGAAAAGAAACGAGCGGAACTCGGGGCCGATATTCCCATCGTCGCCCTGGGACATCTGTTTGCCGCTGACGGACAAACCGTCGATGGTGATGGTGTGCGAGAACTCTATATTGGGTCCCTGGCTCACGTGACGGCAGGGATTTTTCCAAACTGCTTTGAATATGTGGCACTTGGGCACCTCCATGTGCCACAGAAAGTGAATGATCTTGAGACCATCAGGTACAGTGGCTCTCCTCTGCCCATGGGGTTCGGAGAGGCAAAACAGCAGAAGAGTGTTTGCCAGATTGAATTCAACAGTACGGAAGCATCCGTAAAACTGATCGATGTTCCGGTGTTTCAAAAGCTCGAGCGAGTTAAAGGGGACTGGCAGGAAATATCAAATCGAATTTTCGAATTGTCTGCAACAGACTCAAATAGTTGGCTCGAAGTGATCTATGATGGTGACGAGATCATTGGTGATCTGCGTGATCGTCTGGAGGCCTCCATTTCTGGGACGCCCATGGAAATCCTCAGGATAAAAAACAACCGCATAATCGACCGCGTGATGGGACAGATTCATGAAGAGGAATCACTCGGCGATCTGAACGTGAACGAAGTGTTCGAACGATGCCTCGCGGTTCATGATGTGCCTCAAGACCAAAGATCGGAGCTACTTAGTACCTATCAGGAAACGCTCTCGTCTCTCTATGAAGACGACGTGCAAGCGGAATAGGGAGGCAATCTATGAGAATACTGCAAGTACGTTTCAAGAATCTGAATTCACTGGTCGGTGAATGGGAAATCGATCTGACGCACCCGGCCTTCACTTCTGATGGTATTTTCGCCATCACCGGGCCCACCGGCGCAGGTAAGACAACGATCCTTGATGCCATTTGTCTCGCCCTTTACGGTCGGACGCCTCGCCTGAACAAAGTCACCAAGAGCGCAAACGAAATCATGTCCCGCCAGACTGGCGAGTGTTTTGCTGAGGTGACCTTCGAAACTCAGTCGGGACGTTATCGGTGTCACTGGAGCCAACACCGGTCACGCAAGAAGACAGAAGGTGAACTCCAAGCGCCGAAACACGAAATCGCCAATGCCGATTCCGGTGAGATTTTCGAATCTAAAATCAGAGGGGTTGCTGGCCAAATCGAGTTTGCTACCGGCATGGATTTTGACCGTTTCACCCGGTCCATGTTGCTTGCCCAAGGAGGTTTCGCTGCATTTCTCCAGGCGGCGCCGGATGATCGAGCACCGATTTTGGAGCAGATAACGGGCACGGAAATCTATAGTCGGATATCCGTCCGTGTCCATGAGCGACAGCGCGACGAGCGGGAAAAACTGAACATGCTTCAGGCAGAAACGGCAGGAATCGTGATTCTTGAGCCGGAGCAGGAAAAAGAGATCGGGCAGGTACTTGAGACAAAACTAAAGGAAGATGCGGACGTTACCGCTAAGTCTGCCGACACGGTGAAGGCCATTTCCTGGCTCACCAACATCAATGAGCTTGAGAAGGAAATCGTCAATCTGGCCGATCAGGCAAGCAAGCTGCAAAGCGATATCGATGCTTTCAATCCGGATCGTGAAAAGCTCAACCGGGCTGTGAGTGCAGCCTCACTGGACGGTGTATATGCAACGCTTACAACCACCCGCAAACTGCAACGGGATGACACATCCACTTTGCAAGCTGAGGAAGAAACTTTTCCTGGATTGGAATTCTCCGCTAAGGAACAGGCCCAGACTCTGAAATCGGCTGAACAAAAAACCACTCGATTCAAAGAGGATCTGAAAACTGCCGCGCATACATTGCAGAAGGTTCGTTCCCTCGATCAGAAACTTGGCGATCAGAAAAAGGCTGTTACGGAAGGTGAAAAGGAGTACATGAAAGATACGGTAAAAATCGAGGCAGATAAACAAGCAAGACTCAAAGTGCAGGAAAAACGTTCCACTGATCATTTGAATCTGGAAATTGTAGACGGGTATCTTAAGGAACATGAACAGGATGAATGGCTTGTAAGCGGTTTGGCTGGTGTTGAAGAACAGTTGAGCGGACTGCTCTTAAGGCAGCAAGAAATCCTTCAAAAAGAAACTGATCAAGAAAAGGTCGCGAATGCCTTCGAACAGACGTTAAAGTCACTCAACGACTGCCATAAGCAATACGAGATTCGGAAAGAGGCAATTGATAAAGCATTAGAACAACTTCAGCAAGGCAAAGATGCTTTAAACCAGCTACTGGGGGATCGCTTGTTGCGAGAATACCGCGCCGAAAAGGATACACTTCTTCGTGAAATGGCTTTCCTGACAAAGATAGCAGAGCTCGAGGATCATCGGGCTAAACTGGAAGATGGAAAACCCTGTCCGCTCTGTGGCGCAATCGAACACCCCTTTGCTGAAGGTAATATTCCCATTCCCGATGAAACCGAACAGAAGATCGAGGCGCTAACCAAGCTGATCTGTCAGGCTGAAGATCAGGAAGCCGCCATCAAAAGACTGGAAGAAGCAGACAACTTGGCCAGTAAAAACCTCTCGGATGCCGAAAAGCAGGAGTCAGCAGCGGCTAATGACAAAAAGGCGGCCGAGAAAACCCTTGCTGAGATGAAGGATGACTTGGAAAAACTCCGTGTTGATTTTATAGAGCGCAAACAGGCCGTATCGAAAAAACTTCTGCCGCTTGGTATTACGGAGATCCCAGAAACGGAAATTTCATCACTGCTCGAGACACTCAGAGTAGGACTGAAAGCATGGCTGGCCCAAATCAAGAAAAAGGCTGACATCGAGAAACTGATTGCCGACCTCGACAGTGAGGTGAAGCGTCTGGATGCGGTTATCGAAACTCAAAGCACCTCACTGGCCGAAAAGCAGGTGCGCATGGATACTTTGAAAAAGGAATTTGCCACCGTAAGTGATGAGCGTATAGCTCTCTACGGCGACAAAAATCCTGACAATGAGCAGTACCGTTTGAACAAGGCGGTTTCTGATGCCGAAGGTACCGAAAAGCAGGTAAGAGAGCGGAATAATGAACTCCAGCAAAAATGGAATACCGCAAAGGCCAATATCGAATCTCTGATGAAACGCATCGCCCAACGAGATCCAGAACTAAGAAGGCTGGAAACTGAGTTCTCTGCAGCCCTTGAGCTTGTCGGTTTTTCAAAAGAAGAACAGTTCCTGGCGGCCATATTGCCCTCTGAACGGAGGGGTGAGCTGGCGACTAAGGACATGGAACTGGCTGAGCGCAAAACAGACCTGAAAGCCAGGCAAAAGGATCGGGAAACGCGCTTGGCTCTGGAAATTGCTCGAGAGGTTACTGATAAATCTATGGAAGAGCTCAAACAACAATTCAAGGACTATGAAGAATCCCTGAAGGAATTACGAGATATTATTGCCGGTTGCAGGCACAAGCTGAATGAGAATGCTGCAGCAAAAGAGCGAGTGAAAGAAAAGCAAACGGCTATCGATGCCCAGAAAATCGAGTGTCGCAGATGGGAAAACCTGCACGAATTGATCGGTTCTGCAGACGGTAAGAAATATCGCAATTTTGCCCAAGGGCTGACCTTCGAAATAATGATTGGTTATGCTAACCGGCAATTACAGAACATGACGGACCGCTACTTACTGATCCGTGATGAGGCTCAGCCCTTGGAACTCAATGTGGTAGACAACTACCAGGCAGGGGAGATTCGGTCCACGAAGAATCTTTCCGGTGGGGAGAGTTTTATTGTCAGTCTGTCCCTAGCTTTAGGTTTGTCCAATATGGCCAGTAAGAATGTCAGGGTAGATTCTCTTTTTCTGGATGAAGGCTTCGGCACACTTGATGATGAAGCCCTCGACACTGCCCTGGAAACACTTGTGGGCCTGCAACAGAACGGCAAGCTAATTGGTGTGATTTCACATGTTCAGGCCCTCAAGGAAAGGATAAGCACTCAGATTCAGATAACCCCTCAAACCAGAGGTAGGAGCAGGATATCCGGTCCCGGTTGCCGCAGATTGAGCTCTACTGGACAGGTCTTGGATGCAGGTTAACTTGAGAATGTCAGATGATTTCAAAACGTCGGCTCCGCTAAAAAAAACTCTTGCATGCCCAAACTTGCCTGTTAAAAAGACTTTTGAGTGACTTCCTGCATTATTTGATATGGATTGTTTTTTTGGGATCTCTATTAATTCTGGAATGATATATCAGTATATAAAACAATAATTTAAGGTATATATAATTTGCTAAAAAATGGTATTTTGCAGGAAATCCTATCATCCTTATCCTGTTGCCATGAAAAACACCAATCCACCCGGTCTTTTCGATGAACAATTCCAGCTCGAACGGCTTACTCAGCTCAAAGATCCGCTGGTGAAACTGGAGCAATACATCGACTGGAAAATATTTGCACCGATCCTCAATATCGTGTTCAGCAAGCCAGAGAACCACAGTAATGCTGGTCGTCCACCGTTTGATCGGGTTATGATGTTCAAGCTTCTCATTCTCCAGAGTCTTTACAATCTTTCCTATGATCAGATGGAATTCCAGATTAATGACCGACTCAGTTTCAAGCGGTTTCTGGGGCTCAAATCAAGTGACCGGGTTCCGGACAGCAAGACCATCTGGAAGTTTCGTGAGACGCTCATTCTGGAAGGGGGCATTGAAGCCCTTTTCCACCGGTTCAACCAGGCCCTTGATGATCAATCAGAGTATCTTTGCCAACACAGGCCAGATCGTCGACGCCAGCTTTGTTGAAGTCCCCCGGCAACGCAACACTCGGGAAGAGAACACGCAGGTCCAGCAGGGCGAGATCCCTGAAGCCTGGAAAGCCAAGCCCAACAAGCTTCGCCAGAAAGATCGTGATGCTCGCTGGACCAAGAAAAACAAGATGTCTTTCTACGGCTATAAGAACCACATCAAGGCCGACAAGGGAACGAAGCTCATCAATGACTACATGGTAACCGACGCTTCAGTTCACGACTCTCAGGAGCTCGAAATCCTTCTCGACAAAGCTGATGCAGGCCAGAGCCTATATGCTGATGCCGCCTATATCGGACAGGAAGAAAGCATCGAAGGGTGCTGCATGACGAACGAAGTCCATGAGAAAGGCACCAGGAACCATAAGCTCACCGAAACGCAGAAGGCCTCGAACCGGGAGAAATCACGCCATCGTGCCAGGGTAGAGCATATCTTCGGCTTTATGACCAACACAATGAAAGGCATGACTATCAAAACCATTGGCTATGTGAGGGCTACAGCTAAAATCGGGTTGGCCAACCTGACCTACAACCTGATGAGGTGTGTACAGCTCAAGAAAAAAGTCTATGCTTTTTTCCTGGGATAAGTACGCCCCATAAGAGCTGTTACAGGATATTTTTGCCTGAAATTTGTCAAAGAACGTTGATTTTTTTGATCAGATACGATCTTTACTGGTACGACCAACTTTTGCAATATTGCAAAACTCAATTTTTCGAGGTTCCCTTTATGATGCTATGTGATTTTTTATTGATAGCGGTAAAAATACGATATTACTGTAAATAAAAGAGCTTATTAGATAAGTGTCTTTTATAAAAGTCGATTAACAAGATCAATGGCATCAATCGGCCAAAGACATTCTGGACGAGTGTGCATGACATTTGGTTTGCCAGCTTTGGGTCTGCAGTTCTGGAGCGTGGTGGTCCATCGTTCGGGGATGGCTTTTCGCCCATACACTGCACCGAGAAGTGCGCCGCAGATGGCCGCATTAGTGTCTGTATCCCCTCCCTGCATGATAGTATTTACTATCCCTTCTTCGGGATTCGGAGCATGAAGCAACTGAAAGAGTGCATTCTGGAAAGCGATGAGTACCCATCCTTGCAAGTTTAAATAGTCTTCCGGAGGCCCGTCAATAGCTCCGTAAACCGCGACTTTAAGTTCAGGTTCGATAAGCATATCATTCAGCCTGGAAACAACCAATGCATAGATATCTTTCGGTTTGGGTCCTGTCCTGATAGCATGAGCGATGGCCATGGCATAGAGTGCATTGGCTTGTGTGCAGACTGGATGCGGGTGGGTGAGTTTTGCATCCTCTATCGCCCATTGTCCTACCTGCTGCAGGTTGTGCTTTGCCCCGTATATGCCGAGCGGGCTGATGCGCATCATGGCGCCGTTTGCCTGGCTTGTGGTACTTGGGTTTCCGAGATAAGCCAGGTAGATAGTATTGCCAATATCAAAAGGATTTGATTCAACCCACCAGCGATACTCGTTGCGCATGACTTCAGCATCATAGCTTCCATGATCGGCCAGGGAGCGGGCGAGAAGCAACGCCATTTCGGAATCGTCAGTCGGCTGTCCGGCAATGGTGTTCCATGTTCCACCATCTGCCATGTGTCTGACACCATCAGGATACTGACTCTTTATCTCATCAGGGTGCTGGAATTCGACCAGACTTCCGAGTGCATCACCGGCAAGCTGGCCGAGCAGGCAGCCTTCTGCGCGGTCTTTTATTTCCTCATTGTCTAATTTCATGGGGTTCCGGATTCGTCTGAGCGTTGCGAAACAAACTCATTATGTTTTTTATCCAGTTCATCCCTGATCGCCTCATAGGTTTTTCTGGTAAGGGCAACCGCGGCGAAAGCTTCGTTATTCTCCTGGAAAAGAACAATGCCGCAGTCAAGCATGTGAAAAATCATTGCTGTTTTCGGCTCAATATTTTCAACGTCTATAAACTCTTTGTAACGGATTGTTCCATCATCACTGACTGAAATCCTGCCGGTAAATTGATATGCATCGTTGAAGAAGTTGAAGAGCATGCAGGCATCGACAAATTTTCCTTCCATGACGCTGTATGGGGGATAAAGGTAGAGAGAAAGCACCTGCCGTTTTTCATCTCCTTCAATATAGACCCGAAACTTCTGGTTATTGATTCTGATATGACTCGACAAAACGTTTTTCCTGTTATCCTCATCCCATTCTATTTCCGCCTCTTTCCGACTGTCTCGTTACGGAAAGTTTCGAGACAGTCGGAAAGAGGCATGGGCTCTTTTTTTCTGTTGTCGGTCAAAGTTGCGGGTGAGGCCAGGATTTTTTTTATCCTTGTCCACAATTTGGCCGATGGATTGACGGCTTTCATGATCGTTATTCCTTGTCCTTGTTCCGGGCTTCCTTGAGTGCTGTGTTTTTCTCCAACTCTCCCCGAATCGCCTCATACGTTTTCTGGGTAAGGGCAACCGCGGCAATCTCCTCAGTATTGTTATTAAAAAGACTAACCCCATTACCGAGCATGTTCTGTATTATCTCGATGGATGGTTCAAAATTTTCAACATCAATAATGTCGATGTACCGGATGCTTCCGTCATCACCGGCCGTTAGTCTTCCCGGATAGACATAGATGTTGTTTATAAAATTGAACAGCATGCAGGCATCAACGTATTTCCCTTCAATGATGCTGAATGGAGCATAGAGATAGAGAAAAAGGAAATTCCGGTTTTCATCCCCTTCGATATAAAGGCGAAACGACTGATTGTTGATGGACAGTGAAGTGGATAACTGGCACATGCCATTTTCCACATCTTTTTCAATTTCATCGTCCCACTCTTTTTCGGCGATAAATTCTTCAATAAGTCTGGCAAGCCTCATGGAAACCTCCTCGTAGTTTAATCACTTAAAAAAATCTTGGAGCTCGCTTTGTAATGAAGGAGAACTCTGCAAACGTTTAAAATATAAGCATCCCGCACGGACATAATCTGTCTGAGGCCAGGGGAAAAACACTGAGAAATTTTCGCTTGAGGAAGTACACATTTTTATCCATATAGGACGACCTTTGTCCTATCAAGCAGGGTATATTAAACTCAAGTATCAATCAGAGAATTCTTGAGACCTGAAATTTATCGGCAATAATTGACATCAACTTGGCATTACAAGCCAAAGCCGAATGAGAATGACTATATCCGGCAACGATTGAGGGAACTTGCCGGAGAAAGACGATGCTGGGGTTACCGGCAAATGCATGAAATTCTTATCCGGGAAGGCATTATCATCAACCATAAACGAACGGAGAGACTCTATCGAAATGAAGGCCTGCAGATAAATAGCAGATGACGCAAAAAAACAGCGGCAACACTTCGTGTTCCCTTGCCGTATCCGGAAAAGCCAAACCAGAGATGGTCAATGGATTTCATGAGCGACAATCTTGCTTTTGGTCGAAAGATCAGATTATTGAACATTGTCGATGTCTTTACGAAAGAAAGCCCAGCGATGAAAGTCGATACGTCGATAAATGGTACTCGAATCACTCAGGTTCTTGATGGGCTTGGCTGGATACACGGGTTGCCGGAAGTGATTTTAGTTGATAATGGGCCGGAATTCGGCAGCAAGGTTCTTAATAATTGAGCATATCGTAACGGCGTCAAGCTTGATTTCAGTAGACCATGTAAACCGGAAGACAATGCATTCATCGAGAATTTCAATCGGACAGAAAGGCAAGAATGCCTGAATGATAATTGGTTTTTAAGCCTTGAGCATGCCCGAGAGATCATTGAAACATGGCGGATTGATTACAATGCAAAACGGCAGCATAGTACATTGGAAGGATTAACACCGGCAGAATTTGCCGCTCAATTTGAGGAGATTTTCCAAATCCAGGTAGTACCGTAAACGGGGAAAGTTGCCTTCATATATCAATAACCGTATAGGGAGACGATGGGATTAAGATTATCTTGAACTGGGAGCAGTTATTGGATGGCGAGTGTTCTGATCTTGCATTGAGCGGAAAATATTTTGCATTCATGACATTGTTTGAGTCATGAAAATAGGTGTTGTACTTTATTTAAAAAAAAGAAAACTAACATGCATTATGACTGAATATCATACCGAATTACTCAAGCAAGAGGCATTATATGGATATTGTGAAGAGGTGCGGATTGCCGCAATTCATTCTTTAGCGAGAGAAAAAAGAGAAGATCCGTATGTACAGAAAATTCTTCAGTACATCTCTATGGACGCCAGAGATGATAGTAGAATAAGGATGACGGCGTTACATGAATTGGCATTGGGATGGCGGGAAGATCCTGCTATTCATCTTTTAATAAAGAAACAAGCAATAAATCATGAGACTTGGGATGATTTCTATTGGTATGCAATTTTTGAACTTGTTTGTATATGGAAAAATGATCCTGACAGTTGGAATATTCTTAAAGAAGAGATACTCAGTGATAAAGGTTATGATTATAGACGTCGGATCATAGCGATCCGGACACTTTCTCGTAATAGGAGAGATGAACATACACTTGCGTTCCTTAAAAAAGTGGCGTTCATCAAACGAGGAGGTCGCGATGGTGATTATTTTAATGATTATGAGCTTCGAATTGTTGCGATACGGGAAATAGTGCGGGGCTGGAAAGCTAATGCTGATACGTTTTCTTTTCTCAAGCATAGGTTGGAAAAAGATTCTGATGCTAACGTTCGTGCTGTTATAATTCATGAACTGGTAAGGTATTGGTATGATTATGACGATGTGGCGTTGATAATAAAAAACGTTGCACAAAATGATAAAGATTCCTTGGTTCGTATAGCAGCCCTTCGAGAACTTGCGAAATTTTGGAAGGACGATATAGAGGCATTGATAATTTTTCAGGGACAAGCTCAAGCTGACCCAGACCCGAATGTGCGGGTTGTGGCAATAGAGAGTCTTTTAGTTAATGGGGGAAATGATTCTGAAACTATTAGAATCATCAAGCATCAGGCCCAAAAAGATAAAATTGGCATAGTCAGGGAGGCAGCAATCCTTGCTATTATTAAGATGGATATTGATGATCCTGCTTTAATACTGGTGTTACAACAGAAAGCTCAGAGCGATAGGCATAGCGGTGTAAGGGGTGCGGCACTAAAAGCTCTTGTTATGACCAGAAAGAAGGACTCGCAAACGTTCGCCATTCTTAAGGAAAGAGCTTTAACTGATAAACAGATTCGTGGTATTGCGATACGTACGCTCGCAGAAGGATGGAGAGACCATCCTGAAACTCTTAGTTTACTTAAAAAAATTGCTGCGGAGGGTCATTGGTATGGTTTAATTGCAGTGCAGGAGCTTATTTGTAGATGGACCGGAGACCCTGATATTTTCCCTATTCTTAAAAAACTAACTCGAAACCATGGGCTAACCGAGTTTGAAATTCTCAAGGAACTTATTCGAGGGTGGAAAGATGACCCATACACTCTTTCATTGATTAAAAGGTTGGCTTTCGATGTTGACGAAGATAATGTTTTGAGTTTGACCCATAACGAAACAATGGAGGTATGGAAATTTCTATATTACAATGGAGAATTTGACCTTCATCGTTTGGACTCCTTAAAAATGCTTTGCCGAAAGGACAGTTTTTATGAGGATTTTAAATGCTATGAGATTCAATTATTTGCACTTCATGAGATAGCTGTTAAGTGGAGAAATGATCCTGAAACATTGCCATTTCTTATTCAAATAGCAGAAAGTTCCATTCCTAATTTATATCCTTCGGATGAAGATTACCGGCAATATTTTAATTATAGGATTCGAATAACAGCACTGTTCGAAATAGTTCAGGGATGGAAAGATGATCCCAGTGTGTTGGATTGGATAAAAGAGCTTGCACCAAAAACAGATGACAGACCATTCCAACTTGCTCTTTTGCGTGAACTTGAAAGATGTTGGAAATATGATCCGACGGTTATGAAAATAAGAGATGCGGTTGTTAATAATATCTCCCTCACAGAAGAATCTTTTAAAGTGTTTCAATCAAGGCGAACAAGTGGGGGGGAGGATGGTTTTAATAGTGAAGAAAATGATTCGTTCATTGCTTCTGACAGTGATATAGAAGACAATTTCGCTGAAGAATACGGGAACGACAGGGAGAATTGTATAAACCCTCCTAATATAGAAATGCTTTTAAGGTCAGTTGCAGAGTGGAACGAGGCGCGCGCCAAGAATCAATTGCTGTTTGTAGATTTCAATGACGCGAATCTTGCCGGAGCAAATTTGAATGGGGCTGATTTTAGAGGTTTACACATGGAAAAAGTTGATTTTACAGATGCTTCTCTAGTGATGGCGGATTTCTATAAATCAAATCTCAAGGCGGCAAATTTTAGTGAGGCATGCCTTAATGAAGCTGATTTTAGAGGAGCAGATCTAAGCGGAGCTAACCTCAGTCGTACCACTCTAAAAATGGCCAACTTTTATAAGGCAAAACTCAATGGGGCAAATCTCACACTAGCTAATCTCAGTTGGGCCAATTTAGGGTGGGCCGACTTTGGTGGATCAAATCTGAAAGAAGCAAATCTCCATGGAGCCTACCTGAGACATGCAGACTTTATGGGACATGCAGACCTCCGAGGGGCTGATTTAACTGGAACATACCTTAAAGGTGCCTATTTTATAGATGCAAATCTCAGTGGAGCGAATTTTTGTGAAGCTGATATTAAAAAAGGGAATTTTAACTTTGCAATTCTTAACGGTGCATGCTTTAGAGGGGCATGTCTTCATGGCGTTAATCTCTCGAACCCCTACAAAACCTCACTCGCAGGGGTGGACTTCAGCGGTGCTGATTTGAGCCGGGCTGGTATTCAGGAACATAACCTCCAAAGTGCGGATTTTCGAAATGCAGATCTACGAGGAGCTTTATTTTGTTCATCAGATCTTACCGATGCTGAATTTTATGAGGCAGACCTAAGAGACGCTAACTTTAGTAAGGCAATTCTAAAAGGCGTAAATCTCAAAGGAGCAAATCTTAAAGGGATAAACCTTTTCAAAGTAAAGTTTTAATAAACATTCTGAATTGACGCCCCATACCTATTATCATAGTCTGGGCCAATAATAACAGAATCATCCAATAAACTGGATTTACAATGGGAGCAAATATTGAGATTTTATTAAGGTCTGTTAAAAAGTGGAATGAGGCGCGCGCATTAAACCCTTTTTTAGTAGCAGATTTCAATGGTGCAAATTTTCAAGGAGCTGATCTTAACGGGGCTAATTTGGAATTAGCAAATCTACAAGGAGCAAATCTCCATGGTGCCGACCTTTCTGGCTCAAATTTTAGGTGGGCAAATCTTATCGGCTCAAATCTTAGTGGAACAAATCTTAAGGCCTCAAAGCTTGAGGATGCACGCCTTAATGAAGTGAGTTTTAGAGATGCGAACCTTACTAATGCTAGTCTTAGGGTCTCCGATCTTAGAAATGCTGATTTTAGTGCTGCAATTCTTATCGGGTCTGACTTTAGCGGGGCTGACCTCGTCGGCGCAATCCTGAAAGGCGCCATCATGGAGAGGGTAAATATGAGTGGAGCAGATCTCCGGGGAATAGATTTCAGTAATATTAATCTTAAATACGCCAATCTTTCAGCGACTGACCTGAGAAATGCTGTTCTTAAAGGAGCTAACCTTTACGGTGCCAATCTAAGTTATACTGACCTCAGTGAGGCGGACCTTAGTTGTGCAGACCTTAGTGAGGCTGATCTCAAGTGTGCATATCTTGGAGAGACGACTTTGAGAGAAGTAATATTCGGAGATACTATTGTACAGATTTAACAAAAGAAGTTGTCATTATTACAGGTTTTTTGGATCGGCAGAATCCCCTTAATACAAAGAATTGAGTGATCTGCTATATAGATCTGACCTACCGGATGACTTTGCCGCTCAGTTTGAAGAGAATTTCCAAATCCGGGTATTACAGTAAACGGGGGCACGTTCCCGGTACTGTGGGGGACGTGAGCCCGTAAAACGGGACCACTTGGTTGTGGAAAAAATGATTAAAATCAACCAAGGAGGTTACACGCATGAAAACCAAGCGCTACAGTACAGAACAGATCATCAGCATCTTGAAAGAAGCCGATGCAGGCATGCCTGTCAAGGATCTTTGCCGTAAGCACGGTGTCAGTGATGCGACGATTTACAACTGGAAATCGAAGTATGGCAGCATGTCGGTCAGCGAGGCAAGGCGACTAAAGGATCTTGAAGAAGAGAACCGTCGCCTGAAAAAGCTGGTTGCTGACTATGCCCT